>Ga0302192_10001203_pt1 | contig 16050 bp, 10 predicted proteins | sample II_Bog_E3_2_FD_200230 | JGI IMG/M metagenome (GOLD analysis project Ga0302192, IMG submission 200230) | Peat permafrost microbial communities from Stordalen Mire near Abisko, Sweden - II_Bog_E3_2 | ecosystem: Environmental > Terrestrial > Soil > Wetlands > Peat | place: Sweden: Abisko...
GGGCAGCGGGAAAAATTTCTGCTGCTCCCATTCCTGACGAATCAAACGCTGCAATCCGTTGTCCCGCAAACTGCGGCTCGGCAAACCAGCGACCGTGAGCGTCTCCACCGGCTTGATGATCGAATCTTTGTGCGTCGCGCGAAAATGTTTTTCCACTTCTTCCAGCGTTGCGAGCGTGAGCGGCTCCGGCACGTTGAGACAATTGTATTGCGTCTTGAAGCTCTGGTCTTCGACCCATTTCTTCACGACGGCTTCGTCCTTCACGATCTTCACGCGCGCCTTGAACTGGTCGAACGGCATCCGCGAAAATTTTTCCGCGTGCAATTTCCGCAACTGGTTCTGGTAATCGTGATGATTCGGCGGACCAAGAATTTCGCCGCTCAAACCGCATTGCGCGACAAAAGTATAAACGCCCTTCGGCGGTTCCGTCGCCGTGCGTTCGGCCTGATAAAACGTGGCGAAATGATTTTTCAGAACGTGCACAACGGCGGCGTCTTCGCTCGTCCACGGCGATTCATCCAGCGCGCAGACAAAAAGTTTTTCCAGCGTGCCGTCGTCTTTTTTCTTGGCCGTGAGCTGGACGGAATAACGTTCCGCCTTCTGCAAAATCAGCAACGCGATTTGAAATAACGGATAAGCGCGACCGGTTACTTTGATTTGGCGCGCGAGCTGTTCGACACCACGTTCTTCAGGAATAAACGCGACATTTAGCTGCGGCAACGGCGCGGGCGGCGCGAGACGTTCGCGCGGTTCATCGCGACGTTCACCGCCACGGAAATTTCCACCTTTACGATCGCCAAATTTGGAGCCGCCGCGCGGCGCACCACCACGACGTTCACCACCGCCGAAGCCGCCACCCGCACCATCACGGCGCGGCGCGCGGCGTTCGCCCGGCTTGCTGCTGTAGCTGCGCTCGGGCTTGACGCCCTCGTTGCCGGTAAATTTTGCAAATTTGTTAGACTCGGTTTTCTCCTGCGCCCACGCGGGCTGGAAGAGATTATCCAAGTTGAGGTCGAGATCGGAAACAGTGCTCATTAAAGTCAAAAATTCAGAATGGATAAAATTACTTGGTCTCGGCGGCGGGCGCGGCGGCGCGTTTGACCATGATTGCCTCGACAATTTTCTTCACCAGCTCCGGCTTTTCTTCGAGCGTTTTTTTCGCTGCGTCCCGGCCCTGACCGATGAGCGCGCCGTCGAATTGCAGCCAAGCGCCTTTTTTGTCCACTGCGCCGCACGCGATGCCCACGTCAAGAATGCTGCCTTCCTTGTCAATGCCGTGGTTGTAGATGATGTCGAACTCCGCCTCGGCGAACGGCGGCGCGACCTTGTTCTTTACGACCTTGATGCGTGTGTGATTGCCATAAACGTTGCCGGCGGCGTCCTTAAGCTGGTCTTTGCGGCGGATGTCCAATCGCACGCTCGCGTAAAATTTCAACGCCTTGCCGCCGGGCGTGGTTTCCGGGCTGCCGAACATCACGCCGACTTTTTCGCGCAATTGATTCGTGAAAATGCAAGTGGTCTTGGACTTGGCGAGAATCGCGGTGAGCTTGCGCAACGCCTGCGACATCAGGCGCGCCTGCATGCCCATAGTGGCCATCCCCATGTCGCCTTCGAGTTCGGCTTTCGGAACGAGTGCCGCGACGGAATCAACAACGATGACATCAAGTGCGTTCGAGCGGGCCAGCGTTTCACAAATGGTCAACGCTTCTTCGCCGGATGAAGGTTGCGAGACGAGCAAATCATCCAGATTCACGCCCAGTTTTTTTGCGTAACCGGGATCAAGCGCGTGTTCCGCGTCAATGAATGCCGCGAGTCCGCCCGCTTTTTGCGCGTTGGCGATGACGTGGAGCATCAAAGTGGTTTTGCCGGAGGATTCCGGGCCGTAAATTTCCACGACGCGCCCGCGCGGCAAACCGCCGACGCCGAGCGCGAGGTCAATCGCCAAGCCGCCAGTCGGAATGACATCAATTTTCACGTGCGCCTGCGCATCGCCGAGGCGCATGATCGCGCCGTCGCCGTAGGCTTTGGTGATGGACGAGATCGCGGCATCCAGCTCGCGTTCGCGCGCCGCCGCTTTGGTTTCGACGACGGATTTTTCGACAGACTTCTCGGATTTGGCGGCCATAAATTAAAGGGGCAATTTTTTGACTTTACGGAACAAGACGTTAGTGAATTGACGATGAATAGTCAAACGCCGAAGGGCGCGGGGCACAGGTGCGGTGTTCGCTGTGTATGCCGGTGAAAATATTGCCAGCCGCTTGTTCAGGAAGAAACCGAACGGAAGTTGGGATTTTCAACGACGATTTTGATGCCTTCCAAGCGGAGGTTGGTCTGAAAGGCCTCGGCGATTTGGTCGAGCGGAAAACGGTGGGTGATGAGTTTTTCCACGGGGATGCCGATGCGCGCGGCGCGTTGGAGAAAATGGTAGGCATTGGGATATTCCCATGAGTTATAGGCCCAACTGCCGACGAGCATGATTTCCTTTTTGCAGATGTCCTCGTGTGGATTGATGCTGCATTCACCGCCATCAACAAAAAAGCCTAGTTCGCAAATGCCGCCGCCGCGCCGGACGAGCTTCCAAATGGTCGAAGCCGCCGCAGGGACGCCAGTGACTTGAAAGGCGAAGTGTGCGCCCATGCCTTTCGTCACCGCGTTGACAGCTTCTACCAAACCCTGCCGGTCAGGATAATCACGGAAGTTGATGGTGTAGTCCGCACCCATTTGCCGCGCGATGGCCAGGCGATCCGTATTGCCGTCAATGGCGATGATATTATTCACGCCAGCGGTGCGGATGATGGCAATCATCATCAAACCAATCGGACCACAACCCTGTACAATAACGCGGCTGCGGAAGTTGATGAGGCCAGTCTTTTTGGCGCGTTCAAGCGCGTGCGCTGCAACAGCGGCTGGCTCGATCAGCATACGAAGGTCAAGGCTCATATCGTTAACGACAAAGAAAGAAGATCCGGGCCGGATAATGAGGTATTCGCCAAAATAACCGTTGAAATGATTGTCCGACTCGTCCGGCAGCAAGCCATAGATACGCAAGTCGTCGCAAAGATTCGCCTTGGCAGGGTTATACTTGGCAACCATGCAGGCCTCGGAGGTTTCCAACACGCTGGTCACGATTTTGTCGCCGGGTCGGACTGGCTTACCCACGCTGTCCATGTGAATGGCGCTGCCAACCTCAATAACTTCGCCCGTGCCTTCGTGTCCCAGAACGACTGGGCAAAGTTTGAACGGATCATTATTGAAGCAATGAATATCTGTGCCGCAGATACCGCAGCCTTCAACGCGCACGAGAATTTCGTTTTCCCGAATCTTGCGCAGAGGGAACTCCTTCAACTCAAGCCGTTTCTTTTCGACCAGCACGGCGGCGCGGGCGCGAACCGGAATAGCCGAAGGCTGGCTTGTGGAACGAATTTCTGGTCTGACCGACGATAACGGTGTCGGCGAAGCCGTCACAACTTGGCTGCGTGTTTGTTGAATCACTTCACGCACAATTTTTTCGATTTCAGCAGGATCAAAATTCATGAATAACAGTTCAAATTATTATAAATATTCTAATAACATTCAATGTTAAAATGTAAATTTCTTATCCTCATTTGATAGTCGTTGATGAACGACTAAAAAATTATTTATGTTTTTATAAATCCTCATTTGGATTCAAAAGACTATCGCATTCAGAAATTTCGGGAGAATTTCTCGTTCCGCGTTTAAGCCAGATTAACAGAATACTGATGTCTGCGGGCGAAACACCAGAAATGCGTCCAGCCTGACCGATGGTACGCGGACGAATCTTATCCAACTTTTGTCGTGCCTCGAGCCGCAAGCTGGGAACCGTGCTAAAATCAAACGAATTAGGAATAATTTTGTCTTCGAGATTTTTCGTGCGAGCAACTTCGATTTTCTGCCGGTCAACATAGCCTGCATACTTAATGGCAATTTCCACCTGCTGGAGCACTTCCGTATCCAGAGCCGTATTTTTGCTCGGTAAATCCTGATAGGACATTTCGGTTCGGGATAAAATTTTTGCCAAACAATCTCGCTGTAAATAAGTTGTGTACAAGCGATTGATTTCTTCGGCAATTGCAGCTTCTTTAGCTGTAAATTTTTTAAAATTTCGTGTTGGCAATAAACCGATTTCATGACCTAGGCGCGACAATCTTAAATCAGCATTATCTTGACGTAATAACAACCGGTATTCCGCCCGTGAGGTGAACATGCGATAGGGTTCAGAAGTTCCTTTTGTAATTAAATCATCAATTAAAACACCGATGTAAGCTTGATCACGCCGCAAGATAATTGGTTCACGATTTTGCACCCGTCGGGCAGCATTGATGCCAGCCATCAATCCCTGTGCTGCGGCCTCTTCATAGCCAGAAGTTCCGTTAATCTGTCCGGCAAGGAATAAATTTCGGCACACTTTCGTTTCTAATGAAGGTTCAAGTTGAGTCGGAAACGCAAAGTCGTATTCAACTGCGTAAGCTGGACGCATAATTTCAGCGTTCTCACACCCAATAATAGAATGAACCAATTCAATCTGCACTTCAAACGGCAGGCTGGTCGAAAAACCATTCACATATATCTCGTCGGTCTCAATCCCCTCTGGCTCAAGAAAAATCTGATGACGTTCCTTTTCGGAAAATTTAACGATCTTGTCCTCTATTGATGGACAATAACGAGGACCAATACCCTCAATGACACCAGAATACATCGGAGATTTATGCAAATTTTTGCGAATAATTTCAGCCGTCTTATTGGTTGTGAACGTGATATAACAAGGCAACTGGCCATTTATCCGACTTAAAATAGATTGAGGGGGATATTTTCCAATTTCGGCATCAGCTTCGCTTGAGATTCCTGAAAAATGTTCCATGTGGAACAAAGCATCTTTCCAAAAGGTAAAATACGGCACTGGATCATCCCCGGATTGAATTTCAGTTTTGGAAAAATCTATAGATTTTCGTAAAAGCCTTGGTGGCGTTCCAGTCTTCAGGCGACCTAGTTCGAGCCCTAACGCTTGAAGCGAAGATGAAAGATTCATAGCAGCCGCGTCTCCCGCCCGTCCACCAGATTGTTGATTTGATCCGATGTGCATCAAGCCGCGCAAAAAAGTTCCGGTTGTGATAACGATCGTTCTACCCAGATAATGAACACCAAGCATCGTTTCTATCCCTGATGCAACTCCATCTTGATGAATAATTTTTACTGATTGACCCTGTTTAACATCGAGATTCGGCTCGGATTCGCAAATCCATTTCATGCGAAATTGATATGCCTTTTTATCACACTGTGCGCGAGGTGCCCAAACCGCCGGGCCCTTTTTAGTGTTTAACATTCTGAATTGAAGGCCACACATATCTGTGGCTCGGCCCATTTCGCCGCCGAGCGCATCAATTTCGCGCGCTAGGTGGCCTTTAGCCAAGCCTCCAATGGCCGGATTGCAAGACATCTGGCCGATAGAGTCTGCGTTTATGGTCAATAACAAAGTTTCGCAGCCCATCCGGGCGGCTGCCAGTGCAGCCTCAACTCCGGCATGACCCGCACCCACTACAATCACGTCATATTTTTTGGGATAAATGAACATCGAATTAAGCTATCGGCGATAAAAATTCACCAGCTTACGATTGAATGATTTTGAATTCATTAGGGCAAGCAAAAATAAATAGAGATTATAAGTGACGCAATCAGACCGTGCTTAATTTACTAAAAGTTATTTTATATAAACAACTTGCAATATTTCAATAAGTTCTTAAAATTATTGGTTGGGCGGTGAAAGAAATTTAAATGCGGGCAAATTTCGCAGCACAGTGAACACGAGCGCAATCATGAGCAACGCCCAGAGAAATTTAACAGGAAAAAATTCACCGGTCGCAACGCCACGAAATTTTTTGAGGCTGAACCAAGCCACGCGGATTATCAAAACTCCCAGAACTAGAATGAACAGCGAGTTATCTCGCAATGCCGTCAAAATTTTGCCGTGCAGCAGCGCGTAAAGGGCGCGCGTCATACCACAGCCTGGGCAATTCAGGCCGGTAAGTTGGTGAAATTGGCACACGGGATAAAATGTGTGCGTCGCCGGGTTAAAGAAAAATACCACGGCGACGATGCCCAATACCACTGACGCCAAAATGATTCCGGCAAAGCGCGCGTTACCGGAGTTAATTTTGGGTGGCGCAGAGTTCACTTAAATGGCGCCGACATGCCAGATCAAGTTGGCAGGCGAGAGTGCAAGTTGAAAAATTCCAAGTCCAAGGCTAATCAACAAACTGATTGCCGAACAGATCAATCCCGCCAGTGCGAGTCCCCAACCCGCTTGCTTTTCTGCTTGGGCGTTGATTTGGACAAGCGCGACGATAGAAAAAATCAGGCCGAGCACGCTGAATGGGCAGCCGCAGCAGCACACACAGGAAAGGATGCCGCAAACCAGTCCGGCCGTGGCAAAACCATTGGTTTTATTGGTTAAAATCGCTTCGGCTTTGAGTGGCGCAATGACTGGCGGCGAGCTGTGAAATAGCGGCGCGAATTCCGGAAGCAGACCAATAAAAGTCCATTCCACCGCACCGGTTGACAGCACCGCCGTCCGATTTTCGACACGGCCTTGCGCGATCCATTCGCGGATTTGATCCGCCGTGACCGGCCCGTAAGTTTTTCCGTCGTTGCCGACGATTTTATACATGATTCAAAGATGTTTGAATTTTTTCACCACTAGCAAAATCAATCCTGCTGCCAAAATAATAATCCCAGCCGCCACCGGCCATTTTCGCCGGCGCCGTTTCGGCGGCGGCGTGGGTGGCTGAAACGCCCCGGCAAATTCCGGCAGCGATTCCAGAAACACCCAATCGCGCAAATCGGCTGGTTTCACAGGCGATTTTCGCTCCAGCCGCTCTTCGGCGATCCATTTATGGATTTGCTCGGCAGCGACCGGCCCGTATTCCTGACCGTCCTCGCCCATCACTTTATATTCCGGCAGTGAAATCATTCTTCGTCGGAGCTGCGTCCGCTGGAACCGATGTCGGCGCACACACCGCGTTTGGCGGCGGCGATAAATTCCAACATGATTTTTGCACCCGCGCTGGTGAAATTTTTTTCCGCGTCTGCAAGCGCAGCTCGAAATAATTTTCCGCTCCGAAACAGCGCATGATAAAGTTTTTTCAGCTCCAGCCGTTCCGCCGCTGAATATCCTGCACGGCGCAAGCCAACCGTGTTCAGGCCGCAAATTCCATTATCGCCGCGCGCCACCGTGAACGGCGGCAGGTCTTTGCTGATGGCCGAGCCGCCCTGCATGATGGCCAGCGTGCCGACGCGGGTGAACTGATGCACAAGCGCGTTGCCGGAAATGAACGCGCGATCCTGAACCGTTGCATGGCCGCCGAGCAGCGCGCCATTCGCGAGAATGACATGATTTCCGACCAGGCAATTGTGCGCGATATGCGAACTGGCCATGAACAAATTATTCGAACCAATCACCGTCGCCTCGGCCATTTTATTGGAACGATGCACGGTGACGTGCTCGCGGAAAACATTATTATCGCCAATGTTTACAAACGTTGGCTCATCTTTATATTTTAGATCCTGCGGCGCGTCGCCGATGACGCAGCCCGCGTTAAATTTATTTCCGCTGCCGATTTTTGTCGCGCCCGTCAGATAGACGTGCGGCCCGACCACGCACTCCGCGCCAAGTTCCACGCTCGCGTCAATCACTGCAAACGCGCCGACGCGGACGTTCGCGCCGAGCTTCGCCGACGGATGAATGCTGGCCGTGGGATGAATCATTTTCTGCCACAGCTAAACACAGATGTCCGTCAATGAAAACTGATTTTAGCAACCGGCGCGCAAAGTTCTTTGCGTGTCTTTCGCGCGATTCGCGGTTAAATTTAAATTGCAATGACCGCCGCCGCGTCCACCTATCTTGCTGCCGACAATTTCAAATCTAAAATTTTAGATTTGAAAATGCCCGAACTCCTCGCGCCCGCCGGCGACTGGGAATGCGCCAAGGCCGCCGTCGAAAACGGCGCGGATGCGATTTATTTCGGCCTCGACAAGTTCAACGCCCGGATGCGCGCACATAATTTCACGGAGGCCGATTTGCCGAAGCTCATGGAATTTCTCCACCGGCGCGGCGTCAAAGGTTACGTCACGTTCAACACACTCGTTTTTCAGAATGAAATTGCCGACGCGGAAAATTATCTACGCTCAATTATTTCTGCCGGCGTGGACGCCGCGATTGTGCAGGACGTCGGCATCTGCAAACTAATCCGCGAACTCTCGCCGGATTTTCCGATTCACGCCTCGACGCAAATGACGATTTCCAGCGCCGCCGGCGTGGAATTCGCCCGGAACCTCGGCTGCAATCTCGCCGTCCTCGCGCGCGAATGTTCGATTGCGGAGATTGAAAAAATAAGCGCGGCACAAACTGCGACGAACCTTCAACCTTCAACTTTCAACCGGCGACTTCCCTTGGAAGTTTTCGTTCACGGCGCGTTGTGTGTCGCGTATTCCGGCCAATGTTTGACCAGCGAATCGCTCGGCGGCCGCTCGGCGAATCGCGGCGAATGCGCGCAAGCCTGCCGGATGCCTTACGATTTGATTTCCGACGGCGCGCAAGTTCCGCTCGGCGATAAACGCTATTTATTAAGCCCGCAAGATTTGTCCGGCCTCGAAGTTTTACCGCAACTCGTTCGCGCCGGCGTCGCTTCTCTGAAAATCGAAGGTCGTCTCAAAGCGCCCGAATACGTCGCGAGCATCACGCGCGTCTATCGCGCCGCGTTAAACAAAATCGCGGAGGGACAAGCCACAGCAGTTCCAGCGAGCGACCGTTACGACTTAGAAATGTCTTTCTCGCGCGGCCTTTTCACCGGCTGGTTCAGCGGCATTGATAATCAAAAACTCGTTCACGCACGCTTTGGGAAAAAACGCGGCGTCTATCTTGGCGAAGTCAAAAAAATTGTCCGCGACGGCGTGATTGTAAATCTCGCCGCGCCGGTGAAACTCGGCGATGGAATTGTTTTCGACGCCGGCAAGCCGGATGAAAAAGAGGAAGGCGGACGCATTTACGAAATTCAGGAACCGCGTTTCAAAATTCCCGGCGAGAAATTGACCGAACTGCGTTTCGGCTACGGCAGCATTGATTTTTTGCGCGTCCACGTCGGCGATAAAATTTGGAAAACCAACGATCCCGAACTCGACAAGCGTTTGCGCCAAAGTTTCGCGGGCGACGCGCCAAAATTTCAGCGCCCGATTCAAATTGAAGTTCACGGTCTCGTCGGCAAACCGCTGACGCTCATTGCGCGTGACGAAGAAGGTCACGTTGCGAAAGTGGAATCCGCGATGCCGCTCGCGAAAGCAGAAAAACTTCCGCTGACCAAAGAAAAATTGCGGGAACAACTCGGTCGCCTCGGCGGCACGCCGTTCAAACTCGGCGAGCTTAAAAATAATTTGTCCGGCGAAGTGATGGTGGCCGTCAGCGAACTGAACCGTTTGCGCCGTGAGTTTGTCATCGAACTGGAAAAACTTCGCGCGCAACCCAAGCGCTGGCAAATCAATAGCCACAGAGTTACAGAGTCACAGAGTTCGGCCATTTCAATTTCTCAATCCTCTGCATCTCTGCGTCTCGGTGGCAAATCTGATCCGCAATTGATTGTCCTCGTCCGTAACCACGCGCAACTTGAAGCCGCGCTGAAATGCGGCGTGCAGACCGTTTATTGCGAATTCGAAGATCCAAAAAAATATCGTGAGGCTGTGACGACCTTTCACACTGCAAGCGGCTGCTCCGTCTATCAACCATCAACTCTCAACTATCAACAGCCAGGCATCTTTGTCGCCCCGCCGCGCATCACCAAGATGGGCGAAGAATGGATTTTGAAAATCGTCCGTTCCTGCAATGCCGACGGCTATCTTATCCGCAACTACGACCATCTGAAATTTTTTGCGGACACGCGGCGCGTTGGCGATTTTTCGCTGAACGTCGCGAACCGCATCACGGCGGACTATTTCAAAAATCATTTTGGCCTCGAACGCCTCACCGCCAGCTACGATTTGAATGTGGTGCAGCTCGACGCGCTATTGTCCGCCGCGCCTCCGGAATGGTTCGAGGTCACGATTCACCAGCATATGCCGATGTTTCACATGGAGCACTGCGTGTTCTGCGCGTTTTTGTCGAAGGGAAAAGATTATCGCGACTGCGGCCGCCCGTGCGACACGCATGACGTGCGCCTGAGCGACCGCGTGGGCGCGGAGCATCCGCTCAAGGCCGATGCCGGCTGCCGCAACACCGTCTTCAATTCGCAGGCGCAGACCGGCGCGGAATTTGTGGAACGGCTCCTCGCGCTCGGCGTCCGCAATTTCCGCGTGGAATTTCTGAATGAAAATCCCGAGGAAGTCGTCCGCACCATCACCAAATACCGTCAGTTGTTGCGCGGCGAAATTTCCGGCACGCAGCTCTGGCGCGAACTAAAATTATTCAATCAACTCGGCGTCACGCGCGGCCAGATGGGCGGGTGAATGAATTGTCGCAACGGAATTGGCGGAGCGGTGTTCATTTAATTATATGAGCAAACCTAAAAATAAGTTTTGCGCGGCGTTCACGCTTCTTGAACTGGCTCTTTTGATTTGTATAGTTGGGCTGATTGCTGCGATTGCAATTCCAAACCGTATTGGAGGATCACACACTAGCAAGGCCAATGCTTGCATTAATAATCTTCGGCAAATTGATGCCGCTGCAAATCAGTTTGCATTGGAGCATAGCAAGACAAACGGCGACGCCATCAATTTTCCAAATGACATTACGCCTTATATCAAACTGAATAAATATGGTAAAATCCCGCCATGTCCGTCGGGCGGGATTTATAATTTAAAAAGGATTGGCGACAATCCAACTTGCTCAATTGGCACAAACTCCACGCAAGCCCACGTTTTGCAGTAAATTAATTTTCCAGCGTTTATAGCGTGTCGAAATGCCGCAGCAGGATTTGCAAAACATCCGTTGATTCCACTTCCTTAGCACTCAAAAATTCTGGCTGGCTGGTGATGAACACCGGCCAGTCTTTTTTATCCGCCGGACGCCGCCCGTGAGAACCTTTCACCAGCGTCGCGTCGAGCGGAATCACGTCCATCAACATCCGCAGGCCGAGCCTTTTTTGCAGCAACCGCCACGCGATCTTTAATTTCACCACCGGAATGCGCGGGTCGAGAAACAATTCCACCGGGTCGTAGCCCGGCTTGCGGTGGATGTCCACCGTCCGCGCAAAATCCGGCGCTCGCGCGTCGTCGAGCCAGTAATAATAAGTGAACCACGCATTTTCCCGCGCCACGGCAATCAAATCGCCCGCGCGCGGATGCTCAATGCCCGCCGCGATTTTTTCCGCGTGGCCGAGAATCTTTTCCACGCCCGCAGTTTTTTCCAAAACCTCGCGCACGGATTTTTCCAGCGACGCATCGTTCAGATAAATGTGCGCGACCTGATGATCCGCCACGGCAAAAACCTGGCTCGCACCCGCGTCGAGAATTTCCAAACCGAGTTCGTCCTTCACCGTCAGCCAGCCGCGCTCGCGGAAAATCCGGTTGAGGTGAATGGGTGTGTCCACGTTGGTGATGCCGTATTCAGAAAGCAAAACCACCGGTACGCCGCGCTTGCCAAAAAAATCAATCAGGTCGCCGACGATGGCATCAATCTCGCGCAGGTCACGGTAAATTTTTGGATTTAGATTACCAGCGTCATCGTAAGTTCCATGCCTTTGCAAATTATAATCCAGATGCGGCAGGTAAATCGGGTTCAACGTCGGGGAATATTTAGTTTCAATCCATTTCGCCGCTTCGGCGATCCAGCGCGAGGCGGCATCGGCTTTGCCTTGCGGCGAATCAATTCCCGCCGCCGGGCCCCAAAAACTGAAGAACGGAAATTCGCCCAATTCCTTTTTGATTTCTTCGCGGATGGAATACGGCCAGGAATAGACGTCAAAAAATTTCCGGCCATCGGCGGGATACATCGGGCGCGGCGTGATGGAAAAGTCCACGCTCGAATACATGTTGAACCACCAGAAGCAATTGGCGATTGAAGATTTACGATCTACGATTTGGGATTGTTCGCGGAGCGCATCCCAAATTTTTTTTCCGTGAACTACGTGGTTTGATTGTTTCCAAAATTGTGTTTCAGCGAATTCACGATTGAACCAGCCGTTGCCGACGATGCCGTGCTCGGCTGGCACTTTTCCGGTGAGATAATTGGATTGCGCCGTGCAAGTCACGGCGGGAAACGCCGGTGCGATGTGCGCGAGCGCGCCGCGTTTGTGGTATTGCGCGATGCGCGGCGTGTGTTCACCGATGAGCGCCTCGGTGAGGCCGACAACGTTGATGACGGCGAGACGGTTCATTTTCTGCGGGCGCGCAGTTCGTGGATGGCCTCGGTGATTTTCTGCGAATCCATCTCGTGGACTTCCACGCCTCGTCCTATTTCCTTGAGCAACGTGATGGTCAGTTCACCGCCGAGATGTTCGCGAAATTCTTCGAGGCCGGTCAAAATCGTCAACTGGTTTGAATTGTCGGCATTCAACAATTCATCGGCAAAAAGTTTGAAGCCAAGTTTTTCCAGCAGGCTCAAAATCCGCCCGCACGATTGCGCGTCGAGCAGTCCGATGTTGCGCGAATAAATCACGTCGAGTGCGATGCCGATGGCGACGGCGTCGCCGTGCGAAATCTGGAAGCGCGACAGCTGTTCCAGCTTGTGCGCGGCCCAGTGACCGAAATCCAACGGGCGCGCGGAGCCGGTTTCAAACGGGTCGCCGCCGGTGGCGATGTGTTCAAAATGCAATTCGGCGCAGCGACGGATCAAATGTTGCATCGCGACTGGCTCGAAAGAAGTTAATTTTTCAGCGTCGCGCTCGATTTCGTCAAAAAAATTTGCATCGCGGATGCAGGCGACTTTCACGGCTTCGACGTAGCCGGCGCGTTTGTCGCGCGGCTTTAGCGTGGCGAGCAGATTGAAATCGTTGATGACGGCGAACGGCGGTGCGAACGTACCGATGAAGTTTTTTTTACCAAACGCATTGATGCCGTTTTTTACGCCAACGCCGGAATCGGCTTGCGACAAAGTGGTCGTCGGGATGCGGACGTGGCGCACGCCGCGATGTGCGGTGGCGGCAGCGAAGCCGGCAATGTCCAGCAACGCGCCGCCACCGATGGCGATCAAATACGAATGCCGGTCAATGTGGTGGCGGTCAATATGGGAATGAATTTCGGCGATGAATTGGTCGGAATTTTTGGCGCGTTCGCCGCCGGCGATTAGGATTGGAGGGCAGACGAGTTGAAGTTTTTCGGCGTGCGCGGAAAAATAATTTTCAATCTGGCGCGAAAGGTTTGGCTGCGCGAGCGCGAGCGAATCTTCAAGGACGACGAGAACTTTGCGCGGCGCGGCGTCGGCCAGCGCGGTTTTCAAAGTCAGATTGGTCGCCGCAAAAACGTCTTCGGTGAAGAAGACGCGCAGTTGCCAGTTGACTTGAATGAACCGCTGAATCTCGGACATGATTCAATTTTGAATCACGCGGGGAGATTTTCGAGTTTTATTTCCCGGCGGTTTCGTCAGCAGGAATTCTCATGCAGTAAAACGAGCGATAGACAAAAATCAGCGCGACGAGAAAGCAGGTACCACCAATCCACGGATTCCAATTGAAGGTGTTCGGGTCGAGTTTCAAATGCTCCTTGTATTTCTGCGTCATGTTGACGGCGATCTCGACGGCGAGCAGGCCGAAGAGCGTCGTGAACTTGATGATCGGATTCATCGCGACGGAACTCGTGTCCTTGAACGGATCGCCGACGGTGTCGCCGACGACGGTCGCGGCGTGGAGCGGCGTGCCTTTTTGTTTCAAGTCCACCTCGACGATTTTTTTGGCGTTGTCCCACGCGCCGCCGGCGTTGGCCATGAAAATCGCCTGGAACAAGCCGAAGAACGCGATGCCGATGAGGTAGCCGATGAAAAAATACGGATTGAAAAACGGCAGGCCAAGCGCGAACGCGAAGACGACGATGAAGATGTTGATGAGTCCGCGTTGCGCGTAGACGGTGCAGATCTCGACGACTTTTTTGCTGTCTTCAATCGAAGCGGTTTCCTTGTCGAACTTAAGATTTTTTTTGATGAACACGACCGCGCTGTAGGCGCCGGTGACGACGGCTTGCATGCTCGCGCCGGTGAACCAGTAAATCACCGCGCCGCCCATGAGCAGTCCGAAAATGATCTGCGGCTGGACGAGGCTCAAGTGCGCGATGGCGTTGCCGAAAACATTTTCGAGCAGCATGATGATGCCGAAAATCATCGTGGTCGCGCCGACGACAGCAGTGCCGATCAAAACCGGTTTCGCGGTCGCCTTGAATGTGTTTCCCGCGCCGTCGCCTTTTTCCAATTCCAGTTTGGCGTCGGCGAAATTCGGTTTGAAGCCGAAATCGCGTTCGATTTCCGCGCTGACGTTCGGCTGCGATTCGATGCGGCTCAATTCATAAACGGACTGCGCGTTGTCGGTGACGGGACCAAAACTGTCCACGGCAATCGTGACCGGAGCCATCGCGAGAAAACCGAACGCGACGAGGCCGAACGCGAAGATAGGCGCGGCGAAATTAAATTTCTCCGGCAGCAGGGCGAGAAAATCGGCGTTCTGCGAAAATAAATATGCCGTGAACATCAGCGCGAGGATCACGAGGCCCATCCAGAACGCGGAGAAATTTCCCGCGACGAGGCCGGACAAAATGTTGAGCGACGCGCCGCCCTGCTCGGACGAGCGTGTGACTTCCTTGACGTGGCGCGAGCTGGTGCTGACGAAAATTTTCGTGAACTCCATGATCAGCGCGCTGGCCAGTGTGCCGCACGCTATGATGGCGGCAAGCACCCACCAAAGATTCGATAACGGCACGTCCGTCAACACGTTGTCTTTCATTTCGGGAATGGAAAAATTGCCGAGCAAAAATTTGGTCGCAACAAAACAGACGATGATGGAAATGATCGAAGTGATCCAAACCAAATCGGTCAGCGGCGCTTCCCAGTTGAAATTCTTTTTACCGCCATAACGCGCGGTGGCGAGGACTTTGTTCAGATAAAACGAGCCGAGCGACGCGAGCACCATCAAACTTTGAATCGCGAACAGCCAGATGATGAGCTTGCCGCAAAGAACCGGCGACGCGGCGAGCGCGAGCGCAAGAAAGGCGATGAGCGCGACGCTCGTCACGCCGTAAGTTTCAAAACCGTCGGCGGTCGGGCCGACGGAATCGCCGGCGTTGTCGCCGGTGCAATCGGCGATGACGCCGGGATTTTTCGGATCATCTTCGGGCAGGTTGAAAACAATTTTCATCAAGTCGGAACCGATGTCGGCAATTTTTGTGAAAATGCCGCCGCCGATGCGCAGCACGCTCGCGCCGAGCGATTCGCCGATCGCAAAACCGATGAAGCACGGCCCGGCGAGCAGCGGCGGCACGAACGCGAGGATGCAAATCATGCAGACGAGTTCGACGCAGACGAGCAAGAGGCCGATGCTCATGCCAGCTTGCAGCGGGATGAAAAGGGTTTTAAGCGAATTGCCTTTGAGCGCGGCGAACGCGGCGCGGGAATTGGCTGTCGTGTTGATGCGAATCCCAAACCAGGCGACGCCGTAGCTGCCAAGAATTCCAAGAATGGAACTCGCCAGAATCACCGTCACATTAAAGATGACTGCACCGCTGGACAAGGGTTGCTGGGTGACCGGATCAATGTGTTCCACTAAAAATCCAAAATAATAAACCATGCTGACGGCGATGAGAATCCAGAGGGTCGCGAGAAATTTTCCCTGCTGCCACAGATAGGTTTTGCACGTTTCCCAGATGATGTTGGAAACGTCGCCCATCGATTTGTGGACTTGCAGCGCGCGGGTCTGTTTGTATTGCAAAATACCGAACGCCGCGCCGACTGCACAGATCACCAATCCCAGATACAAAATACCATGGCCGCTCACCAAGCCGCCATAAAAGGAAACGTCTTGCAACGACGGCAGGTTGATGTCGGCGTCGCCGGCGAAGGCATTCGTTGCGCAA
>Ga0302192_10001210_pt1 | contig 16027 bp, 15 predicted proteins | sample II_Bog_E3_2_FD_200230 | JGI IMG/M metagenome (GOLD analysis project Ga0302192, IMG submission 200230) | Peat permafrost microbial communities from Stordalen Mire near Abisko, Sweden - II_Bog_E3_2 | ecosystem: Environmental > Terrestrial > Soil > Wetlands > Peat | place: Sweden: Abisko...
CCGGTGGTAGCACTCTGGGATCGTATTTCTCAACTGTGATCTGATGGCCGTGCAGGTGATCGAAGTCGGGATCAGCGGTCAATAGAGTGGCGCCCGAGATCTTCGCAGCTGCTGCAATCCAGAGATCATTGCCAATCATTGCCCGCGCCGGCTTTGTGGTAACCTCACTGAAGACCACCAATTCGGCATACGTGCTGGCCATGGCGGGATCGGTGATCTCTATAATGTGCATTGCATCGAGAATCGCAGTCAGCGTCGACTGCTTCGCCTTGCCCCAGGGGCTTCCAGTGGCCTCGGCCTTTGCGACAAATGCGAGAACTTCGGCTATGACGACGCGGCATGTGAGCAGATGGCCGGACGTATCTCGGAGATCGTATCGCTCGCGAAGCCACGTCCCTGTAGCTTTCCCGCGGGCATAGTGGAGCAGCACATTTGTGTCGAGCAGCAACGGCACGGCCATTCGGCGTCAACTCACGGCTTCAACATCACGAATGAACGTCTCATCATCGCCATCAACTCCGCCGTCTCCAAGTACACCGAACAGGGGCTCAATGCTTCCCTTTCCGGCCGCTTTCTGCTGGCGCTGCTGTTCATGCCATGACCGTTCCGGGTCGGGCACACGGGAGAACAGGGAGGGAGCATCGGGATCGGCTTCAACCACTTCGGCATCTAACCGCAATGCGGCACCCGTTGGCCGATAGATCACCTTGCCCATCATGGTCACCCTCTTCTGCCCAAGCTGCCACAATGGCCTGCAGTCCTCGGGGAGGTAGAGCCCGTACACGCGTTTGCCATCATCGAGGTCGAGCGCAAACCTGTTCGTCCGCTCATCTACCATTGTCAGTCGACCGGAAACCCGAGACGACCTCGGCGGTGGAGTTCTTTGCCTCCATGATTTTGCTCGAACGGATCCTGCGATGTCGCAGTGAACCTCAGGAGACATGGGATGAATAGAATCGTTAATCGCCCGGCGGGGAATCACCAATTCGGCAAATGAATCTCGTTTACCATGTCATTCTACACAACTCGTTCATGAGAATTTGATGTAAAACTCATGATATTCATGACTTATAACCATTTGTGGTTTCTTGATGGTCTTGCGATAACCTAAACTACCCAGGAGAAGTCTATGACCTGGGTTATTACGGTAGCTCCGCAATTAACATTTACACTCCTTTTCAGGAGGAAATCTGGGCGGAGCATTGCCTCGCGTAATAATGAGGTGAGGCTATGACCTGGGCGGAGGAGGAAATGGCGGCCGTAGATCTTGGCGATCAACGACTGAATCGCCGGGCGGCGACATTGCTGGACACCATGAGCATGAAGCCGGATAGCAGCATTCCAACGAAGACTAAGGGATTGGCCGAGATGACGGCGGCGTATCGATTCTTTGATAATCCCGAGGTTGATGAACAGAAACTCCTTGAACCTCACTATCAGCGAACGCAAGAACGGATGCGTGAAGAATCCGTGGTTTTGTGCATTGAGGATACGACTCAGCTCGATTATACAACGCAGGTTGCGACGACTGGACTCGGCCCATTGTATCGCTCATTTCAACGCGGTATGTTTTTGCATCCGATGCTAGCAGTGACGCCATCTCGGGTCTGCCTGGGTATCCTCGGGGCAAAGTTCTATGTTCGTGATATTCCTGATGACGAGGAGAAGGGACCCGAGGAAGAAAAGTCCGAGAGGAAGCGGAAAGCAGATCGGCTCATAGAGGAGAAAGAGAGCTTCCGCTGGCTTGATGGTTATCGCCACATGAACGAACTGGCTAAAGCCACATCATCAACCTTGATCTACTGCGCAGATCGAGAGAGCGATATCGATGAGCTCCTCACTGCCAGCCAACGTCAGCCGGGAAAACTGCTCATACGTGCGCGTCATGATCGACGGCTAGACGAAGATGAACGGATGTGGAATTCCGTATGGGAGTCTCCCATTCTGGGGTATCAAGAGTTTGATATGGAGGCGCGACCTGGACGTCGAGCGAGAAAGGTTCGGCAGACGTTGCGTTCGAAATCGGTCACGTTTCCGCCGAATAAAAAGCGGGAAAATCCGATTACTGTAACTGTAGTGATCGCACATGAAGAAAATCCTCCCGAAGGAGAGGAGGCGGTCTCCTGGACACTATTAACTACACTTGACGTTATGACCGTGGATGACGTAAAGAAGGTAGTAGAATATTATCGATGCCGATGGGAGATCGAATGTTACTTCAAGGTGCTCAAATCTGGTTGCGCCGTAGAAAAGCTTCAATTACAGACGGTAAAGCGACTTAAGGCGGCCGTGGCTTTGTATATGATCGTTGCCCAACGCATCATGTGGATGACGAAAGCGGGAAGAGAAACTCCTGACATTCCATGTGATGCCTTCTTCGACGATGAGGAGTGGAAGACGGCATACACATATGATACTGGCAAGCCACCACCCAAGAAGGCGCCCAGATTGTTGGAGATAATCATAATGGTTGCCAAAAAGGGAGGCTTCATTGGCAGAAAAGGAGATGGATTCCCCGGTCCCAAAACGCTCTGGCAGGGATTAAGCGACATTCGTATTTATCTGTGCATCCATCGCCGGATGTCGGGGATGGATCACTCCGAGAAAGTTAAGTAGAATGACATGGTATGAAAGCGCTTATTCACGAATCGGGCAGTAGGGGTTTGTATATCCTATCGGACGAGATTCGGGTAATGCAAAAGATTTATTCATCTGAGTCTAAGCAATTCTCAGACGGGGGGAGGGGAACTGCATATTGTCCTATTGATTCAAAATATCTTGATAAAAAGGCAAGTGTTCTTGAGGAGATCGCAAATAGCTGGAAAGAGCCAGTGGTGCTTTCTGCTAGTGATATAAATCTCCCGGACGATATTGGCATATCTGCGGCAAGAATTAAAAATGCCATTCACCGGACGTATTGCTATGTTAGCTGCTTTTCCCCTTTTGGTCCGAAGGCATATGCAGAGTTAATTGGATGGGATTGGGCTTGTGAGATGCAGGCTCGCCCTTGGGCTTCGGATTACCCACCGAGATTTGGCCGTGATGTGCAATTGGAAATCGGACACGATCTGTATCGCTGTGAGGTCTACTTCGCCACCGCTAATAGGGATCAGCCGGAGCTTGTTGCGGCTTGGAGGTCGCAAGTTGTTGAGCCTATCTTGGCATATAAAGAAAAGGCCAAGCAGATTCTATCTTGTAAATGCTATTCGGAATGGGCGGTGGGGGACGGCAATACATTTGATGTGCATGAGGCAGGGGCAATGCTCGACTTGCTCTGTATATCATTAGACTATTTGATTCCATTGTCTAAAAATGCAAAATCTCCAAAAAGAGAGAAATTTATTTCTGAAGATTTGAAGGGAGGAAGTTCGGTAGGTAATCCCGGTAAACAGAGCGCGGCATTTTATAATTGGCTTAATTCGATAGAAGGGAAGCAATTCAAGATGGATAAACCGCAAGGGGCAAAGTTAACTCGGAATGATCTGGCTAGGGCCATTATAAAAGAATGTCCAGGGGCCGGAACCGTAGAATCAATCAAGAAACTGCTCGCAAAGAGTCGCGTAAATTACCAGTCGACACACAGCAATGATGGAGGCTTTGCAGTTATACTGACGTCTGGAAAGCCGGAATGAATCTGGAATAAATCCTGAATCTATCTGCGAATGATTTATTGAAATAGTTGAATTTTACCGCATATATCTGACTGAAGTCGGAATATATTCCTGTTCGTGAGCGAAAAATTTGCTCCGGTATCCAGGGTTACCTTCAGCGCCAACCACATAGCGGGATCCACCGCTGGTAGCGTCTGGAGTATATACCATGTCGCAAGTTATCCCAGTTTTACTCGATACCAGAGAGACCGCTGCCCTACTGCATTGCTCACCGGCCACGCTTTCGGTGGATCGCTGCCGTAGACGTTGGCGGGTGCCGTTTCTTCGGGTTGGTCGGGCAATCCGATACGACCGAACCGCAGTGCTCAAATGGCTGGCCGACCGTAATCCCTCTGAATCGGTTGAGGGGTAGACCATGAATACCGATCTCAACAACAAGTGGAGCCAGCCGGTGCCACCCGGACTGGCCCAATATCCGACCATCAACAGCGGGAGCATAGCAGATCCACGGGGCCAGGCGAGTCCTGACCCGATGCAGGCCGAGCAAGCCCGAAACGTGGGCATGGCCACGGTGCTGGACACGACAACCAGCGAGCAGAGGGCAGCAATCTCCAATGCCATCCTGAGCGGACTAGATGCTACCGAAGGCCGTAGGGCCGAGGATGCTCTGGCGCTGGTTGGCTTTATATGGCCAGCGGCGGTCAAACCGAGAAGCCTGGGAGCTATCGTTTCGCGCCTGGCTCGCACCGGGCAAATCATCGAATGCGGTTGGACCAAGGGCAGGCTCGGGCGATCCCATGCCGGGCGGGTATCGCTTTGGCTGAGGGCCAAGCCATGAGCGACATATTCAATCCTTCAGTGTCCACGGTCAAATCCGCCACTGACACCACGACTCTGAGCCAAGATATTGCGGCCATTGCTGAGCGGATTCGGGGCCCAGTTCTGATTGAATGCACGCAGCAGATACGGCTGGCTTATGCGGAAGGTGGTAAGTCTGCTGCCGATCCGGTAAAGAAGCAGCTACCGGGCGCAATGTTCGCTGGCGTATTCAGGCAACGCGGGATGACTCACATGACGGCCGCTTCCGGCATGTTGGTCGCAGACCTTGACCACCTTCCTCCTGAGAGGTTGTCTGAGCTGCGACAAATCATTGTCGCTGACCCTTCTGTCGTGCTCATGTTCACCAGCCCGACCGGCAGCGGGCTCAAGGTGGTGGTCAGGACTGGAGTGGCTGAATGTTCGGAGGCATCGCACTTGCGCGCATTCAAGGCGGTGCAGAGGTGGATGCGTGAGAAGTTTGGCGCCGAGATGGACGAGAGCGGCAAGGATCGTGCGCGCCTCTGCTTCCTCTGCCACGATCCGGACGTGTGCTATAATCCGAACGCTGTGCCGATGGATCTCGATATCTGGGAGGAGCCGGCGCCTACTGTTGCGATTGAGCTAGGACAACGACAAGCGACTGGCGCCGGTGTGGGGGAACGAGCGCGCCACTACCTTGCCACCATTCCGGCTGCAATCAGCGGACAGGGTGGACACGCTGCTGCTTACACAGCAGCGACCGTGCTTGTGCATGGATTTGAATTGTCCGAGGATATTGCGCTGAGTCTGCTTGAATCAGAGTACAATCCCCGGTGCTCGCCATCATGGACGACTGATGAACTGCGCCATAAAGTCAGGGATGCAGCGACCAAGCCCCATGATCGGCCGAGAGGTTGGCTGTTGAATGGTCAGTGTAATGGATCAAACAGGGTACGGAAAAGCGCTGCCATTGTCGATGATAGCCAGCCAGCCTTGTCTAAAATTGGGGACACAGAGGCAAGTCTGGCAGAATTCCTTGCCGCTGGCAGTCTCAATCGACAATTGCGATGGCAGTCTGGCGGGCCTTCCCCTGGATGGCATGTTTGGGATGGTCAATGCTGGATGGCAACGGCTGATCGAATCCCACTGCCATTGCAGGTTGCGATCCGGCATGCTGTGGCCGATGGGCTGTCGGCTCACTCAATTGAACCCAAGGCCATATCTCGCCTGGAAACATCAGGTGGGATGCGCGGAATCGGCATCCTGCTTTCGGCCCATCCATCGATGCGGCTACCCGCCGAGACCGACCCGCCGGGGCTGCTGGCCATCCCGTCCGGTGTTGTGGACCTGCTCACCGGAGAGAAGTTGACGCATGATCCAACCAGGCCAATAACGCGGGTGTGCCCGGTTGAGCCCGGCCTTACGAGCGATCATTGGACGATGATTGAGCGGCACTTAGCTGTATGCCTCGGGTTGCTGTATCCAGCAGTGCATCGCTTCCTGGGTTCTTGCTTGCTGGGGCGTGGTGCAGATCGGCGCGTTCTCTGGCTGTGTGGGCCTGGCAATGATGGCAAGAGTACATTGGCCAAGGTGCTGCGGGCTGCCTTGGGGAACCTTATGGCGGTCGTTCCCGCCGAGGTATTTGGCGATGGCGCCCGTGGAGCCCATTTACACGAATTGGGCGCCAGTATGGCTGGGGCGCGCCTTAGCGTGGCGCTGGAGGTCGGTTCCCGCCTGGATTGGCCCAAGCTCAAGGGGCTGAGCGGCGGAGATGAGCAGCGGACAAAGCGGCTACACGGTCGAAGCTTTGCTTATGGCTGCCCACCATGCGTGCTGCTGATCGCCAATGCCGAGCCCAAGCCTCCCGACCGAGCTAGCGCCGAACGGCTGATCTTGGCCAAGCTGGAGCCACCCAATGACCCGGATGAACGCATCATGGCGGCGTTGAAGGACGGTGGGCCAGAGTGCGAGCGCATGGCATCGGCATGCCTTGCCTGGCTGCTGCGGGGCTGCGCCGAATTCTTGGCTGAGGGCCTAGGGCCGGTGCCGGCGGCAGGATTTGAATCGGAGGGATTGGCCCGTTGGTGGGACCGAGGTACCTCTGAGGGGTGGCTACTTCCCGGCAGGGGGTGGTCGCAATTGGGGGCCATCATGGCCAAGGTCAAGGCCTACCAGCAGGCAAGGGGGGAAGATGCCTTCCATGAGCGGGAAGTCTCGGCCTTCCTGAAGACCAAGGTTGATTTCAAGCGGTCCAGTGATGGGCGGCGTTATCGAATGACGCATGGTGACGCATGAAATTCGTCTCTCTATACGCGTATACGGAGACGGATTAGAGGCGTCACTATGCGTCATTCCTGGCCAGTCGGGGGCGGATGTGGCCATGACCCTGCCTCCACCATCACCAGAGGCCATTGCTGCCCTGCGCGCCGGGGCTTCCAGGGCACATCGGCTCCAGGCGGCGTCCTGGGTACAATTGGACGAAAAAACCCGTCTGGGGCTGGACGCACCGCCCGGCGTTGGCTGGCGGTTGGAGATGAGTGGGAGGGGGCCGAGGTACTACGCCAGCAGGGAGCAGGCCGTAATAGCCTGGAAGGGAGACGGCGCCAGCCATGACTGTCGGTTGCCCATGACCATCGGCATGCAACAATGACCACCTCAGCATGGCCCATCGGCCCCCGGTCAGTTGTCTACGGCACCCAATGGAGAGACACCATGGATTCGCCAGTAAAAGCCCCTGACATTGTTGATGTGATGAACGCGGTGAGGTACGAGTTCCTGCGGCGTGGCGTGGCCGTCTATCCTCAGGCCCACAAGCTATACGAATTATGCGCCGTGTGGGGCGCCCAGACCATTATTGATCTTGCAGAATACTGCCAGCGGAAACAATTGAGCTTGAGCAATGCCCTGCTGCGAGATTGGTATATGGGTGTGAAAAAGCCTTGTGGCAAGGTCGAATATTATAGCCCTGGGCTCATTCCGCTGGAGAGGCGCATGACGGATGAGGAAATCCTTGCATCGCTAGTCTGAATGGTTTTATAGTCATGACTGGCGAATTGTTATGCCTTATAATGTGCAGCGAAATCTTCGACCGCAGCAATTCTTCTAGTTAACCTGGGATGTCCTGAAGATATTTCAAATACAAATCCCATTATTCCTGGGATTCGAGATTCCTGCCCAAGAAACTCATTTTTGCTTATTTGGTTTGCCAAGATCAATGTGCCGTGTGATAGTGTCAGGAGGGATTGGCAGACAATATTTGCATCGTTCATGACTGCATACGAAATTCTGTCGGCAGTATATTCGCACGCCCTTTTGTAAGCGGTTCCCAGAATTGGAACAGACAGCGCAGGAATTAGAAGTATCTGCTTGAAAAGTCCGGTGTGTCCTGCGGCATGATGGCCTAGTTCGTGAGATATTATCGACTTTAGTTCACCTGGAGATTTCCTTCGTAAAATATTATCTACGATCCCAGAGTACAAGATTATATATTTACCGCCAAGAAATTTTACGGCGAAAGCATTTAGTAATCCACCTGAGCTGTATATAAAAACATCAGGGACATGGGGCATCCCAATGGATGAAGCGGCTTCTGTAACTAATTTATGAATATCCGGGAATTGCCTTTCGCTCACCTTTACGCAATTACCAAGTACCATCGCCTTAAACATTTGACCAAAAAGCCAAGAGGAAAGCAGAAAAAACAATGCAAATACGAGTACGATACCAAATGTAGATAAAACCAAAATAATATAAATTAAAATGCTGAATGCAACGCAGAGATAGTAATACCCAACTTCCTTTTGATTACGTATTGCATTGATGTTCATTTTATTTTCTTGTTTATTTTTGTCGTTATTGAAAATACGATAATGGTTTCGTTACTTTGCCAATATAAACGTCACGATGCCTCCGCTTTCCGTCCAAGTTGTATGACTTTGCCGTGCCAATTCATCTAATACCCGACTGGCGTAAACGCTATTATAGGCCATTGTTATTCCGTGACTACTTTCAATCGCTTGCTTAGGAAGAATTATTTTTACTTCAATAATTTTCTCAAGGAATCTTGCAGTATCTACTATTGCCTGGTCCTGGACATCAATAGTCAATGGGTCATGTAGATGATTATTCTGTTTGCTTGTTCCATGTATGGCATCTTGAATTCCCTTCTTTATAAGTTGATTCAAATAAGGGTGCGATGCAACCCACTCTTGGACCAATGTCTTTTCTGATTCCTGTTGTTCTGGAGTCATCGGGATTTGGATGTTGATGGCGTGATCTCCATATAATCCTGCCAAATCAAACCACATATTTGATATTACGGGATCATGTCTGGTGTAAATACCGCATTCGCTATAGATCCTGCCAAGTATGTACATGGCAAATGCGTCTCCTTGTTCCGCCAATTTGATGCCACTTTCGTTTGCCTTCGTTAGCCATTCAACCGCCTTTGGACCATTGAAGTGTGGGCTTCCCATCTGGCTTTCTCGCATTCCCATTTGAAACATGCCGGCCACGTTCCCATTTTCTGCTGACATCTTTAGCCAGCGTAAATACTCCTTGTCCTGTTTAGGGTCGAACATGAATCTTGAACTCATGTTCAATTGGGCACTTGAGTCCCCATGGATTGCCTGCCATTGTAATATATCTGTTTCCTTGAGTTTTTTATCTGATTCAAATTCCTGTTCTGTCTTTGGTTCTGATTTGGCAATTCCCATCACTGACTCATAGGCGACAATAAAGTCGATATTCGCGTTTATTCTATCTCGAATTGCTGCCTGCTTATCGGGAGCCAGCGGGTTGAAGTAGGCATCGAACCAAGCCTTTACCTCTGTGGTAGCCGCTGCTTTCATTTGCGCTCTTTCTTCGTCTGATTTAGGAATTGAATCTGGTGTCGTTTCGCTGTCCTTTTTTAACATCCAAGGGCGATTTGTCCTCCAGGCACCGGCCACATCTGTTCTTGCTGAGTTTTCGGCAATACGATATCTGTTCTCAACCCAAAGAGGGGCATGCCCATATTGGGTCCAATATACGCTCCAACCTCCACGAATCATCCGCTCCTCCAGACTGTCGCCCCCTGTGGGGCCTAAAAGGACAACGGCTAAAGTCCTCTGGTATCTATCTTTTTCAAACTGATCCTTGGGCGACCAAAGGCGGACTATTGTGCCAGGGGGCAGCAGGACTTTTGCTGCTTCGGCGGCAAACTGACCTTCGAGCATACCTTGGCCATGATCGTTGTCATGTACCTCTGGTGTGTCGATATAGAGCAGTCGAATATGCGTGTCCGCACCATTCATCGACACGACCACTGTATCCCCGTCAATTACTCGGACGATGGGGAGGGGAGGGCTTTCTATTGACCAACAAGCGATGGAAATGCAGGCCAGTAGGAAACCAATGCAGCAACGCAGAAGGAATCTGCTGATGCGTAGCTTAATGCCCAAGCCGACTGGAGTATTCGGCGATGGCTGGATGCTGGTCAGTGCGCTTTTGCCCGTGATCGGTGTCGGTGTCATGCCAGTTAGGCTGCCCAAACAACGAGCAAAGGCAACAGATGCCTTTACTAGTTCAGTTCCAAGGCAGCTAGAGTGTCTTGGTGCCCACACCCATTGGCAAACTTGTCGCGTCCGCATTGGCGGCTTCTGGACAATCGCAGCACGGCTTCTGCCGGGCGGTTGGTTACGATCAGGGCTCATTGCAGGCGGTCATCAAGGGCCAGCGAAAGCCGCCACTTGGGAGCGAGGATGCGTGGGCTACGGCCTTCGGGCTCAAGGGTGAGGCCCGGCGCGAGTTCCTGGTGGCCTATTGGCTGGCACATGCCCCTCCGCAACTTACTGCCGAGATAGATCGACTGCGCTCTAGTTGACCTACTAATTCCTTCGCCCGCGAGTGTCATGGCTTTCGCGCGAGTGTGACTAACATGGCCAAAATTGGAAGCGGAACCATGTATGGGGGCCGACCATGCAGGGCATGGGAATCCGGGAAAAATTCTAAAGAACTGGTAGGCGTATAGTTATAACAGCCTCGTGGGTTTCCCCCCTCCCCTGGGCTGGCCCTCCCCGCCACGCTGCGCAGCAGCGGGATTGCGAATCACGGACTGCGTTGCGCTCGCTATCATAATCCAGTACGAACGCGTATTTTTAGCCACCAACAAGTGTAACTGTAATATCAGTGTTAGCGGAAGCGGATGGCCTGGGGTCCATCTTGTGGCCGCTGCTGGTCAATGCCGGGCCAGGCCGTCGGGTTGGCTGTGGTCGGATGCGGGGGTGATGAGTTGGCCACCTGGGCATAGAACGGTCATGGATGCACGATTAGGGGCAGGGCGGCATTGCTTGCCGGCTCTGGGGTCAGCCACGACAAGAGTTGACCCTATTCTAGCTGACTTTCTTGCCGTGATACGCCCTGAGGCCGTGGACAGGCGGCTGGCCGTGCCCCTTGGCCGGCTTGACCACTATTTCCAGGAATTGTCATTGGTGAACTGAGCGCAATCTGCTTGACGTTTTAACTGGCTAATCCTCCAACGGCTGGGCATTCGTTTATGGAGAAAATGGCAACCGCCACCCTGATTTTATTGCCCAATGTGGGATATAAGTGGGATGGCCGTAGATGCCGCATAGCCTAAAAAACAAAACCCCGTTAGGTATTTATCCTAACGGGGCTTATGGCGCGCCGGGCAGGACTCGAACCTGCAACCTCCAGATCCGTAGTCTGATGCTCTATCCATTGAGCTACCAGCGCACAGCGCAATGCCTTTCAGCGCTGCGGCGGTGCAGCATAAAATTCCTCGCAGGGCGTCAAGGCCTTTGCTGGGACCGGGCGCGACCCGTGGCCAAGCTGTCGACGGACCCCAGGTTGCCTGGCGGAGCCGCGCCTTAGGCTTCCGCCCTCCCATGGTCATCGTCATCGACAATTACGACAGCTTCACTTACAACCTCGTCCAGTATCTCTGGGAGCTGGGCGCCACGGTGCAGGTCTACCGCAATGACGAGCGCACCGTCGCCGCGATCATGGCCGAGAAGCCGGACCATCTGGTGATTTCGCCCGGTCCGTGCACCCCGACCGAGGCGGGCATCAGCCTGGAGCTGATCGGTGCCGCAGCGCAGAGCGGCACGCCCCTGCTCGGGGTGTGCCTGGGGCACCAGTCGATCGGCCAGGCCTTCGGCGGGGTGGTCGAGCGCGCTGCCCGGCTCATGCATGGCAAGACCTCCGAGATCCGTCACGACGGGCATGGCGTCTTCACCGGCGTGCCGTCGCCCTTCACCGCGACACGGTACCACAGCTTGGTGGTGAATGAGCGTCTCCCTGAGTGCCTGGTCGCCACCGCCTGGACGGTCGATCGCGGCGAGCTGATGGGTTTGCGCCACCGCGAGCTCCCCATCGAGGGGGTGCAATTCCATCCCGAGAGCTTCCTCACCCAGCATGGCCATGCGATGCTCAAGAACTTCCTCCTCCAGCCTGCTGAGGCCCGCCGATGAGCACCGAGAGCGATCAGCAGGATGCGAGCGACCCGGTCAGCGCGGCGGAACCAGGGGAGCAGGCCGGCGAGTCAGGTGAGGGGGTGGAGACGTCCGCCACTGCGGAGCCGGCCGCGGACGCCGCTGCACCTGCCATCGAAGCCCCGGCAGCCGATCCGGCCAGTCCGGGGGCGGACTCCGCTCCCCTGGTCGAGACCATCGATGCCAGCGACCTCAAAGCCGATCCTGCCGCCGATGGCGTGGACATCGTTCCGGATGTCGCCGACCTCCCGCCGGCCGAGTTGCGGGCGGTGCTCGAGGCGGTGCTCTTCGTCGCCACCCGGCCGCTGTCGATCGAGCGCCTGCAGCAGGTGCTGCCGGGCGCCGGGGCGAGCTACATCGAGGGCTTCCTCAAGGGCCTCGCCGAGCGCTACGATCATGAGAACCGCGGTTTCGAGCTGCGCCACATCGCCGGCGGCTGGCAGCTGCTGACACGACGAGCGCTCTACCCCTGGGTGCGCCAGCTCGAGCGCAAGGAGCTGCCGACGCGGCTCTCCAAGAGCGCACTCGAGACCCTCGCCATCGTCGCCTACAAGCAGCCGATCACCCGCGGGGCGATCGAGGACATCCGCGGCGTGCAGTGCGGTCCGGTGCTGCGTCAGCTGATGGATCTCCGCCTGGTCCTGGTGTGCGGCCGTGATGAGCAGGCGCTTGGCCGGCCGCTGCTGTACGGGACCACCGATTCCTTCCTCTCGCGCTTCGGCCTCGGCCGGCTCGAGGATCTGCCCAGACGCCATGAATTCGGCACCTGAATGACATGGGCAAGTTCGCCTATGTCCTCATCGCGATCACTGCCGCCATGGCTTGGTACCTCCTGCGGCCGGAGGCCGAACCCGAGGACCGGGTCGCCATCCTCAGCGGGGTCCCGCCGCTGATCTACCGGCTGCATGCAGGCGGGTTGGACCAGGACATCGACCACCTGACCGTGCAGCTGCACGGCGTCAAACGGCCCCTGGCGGTCGGGCGTGCCGATGCCTGGTGGGGCCTGATCCGTCAGATCGCCCTGCCCAAGGACCACATCGTCCCGGCGATCGCTGAAGGCCAGCTGGGCGCCTATGGCCTCGATGGCAGCCGGGCGCTGGAGGCGAGCACCTTCCGCCTGCGGTGGGGCACGTCGGCAGGGAAGGGCTACCTGTGGGAGGGGACCACCAGCCGCATCTTCGTCGTCAGCCCGCTGCTGATCCGGCAGCTCGACCAGCTGGCGGTGCGCTTCGACCAGGATGCCCTGCTGGGGATGGAAGGTCTGCGCCATATCATCGTCACCCGCGGCACCCACCATACCAACCTGCTCCTGAGCAACGAGGAGTGGTACGACTCGGAACATGCGGACCGCCCGCTGCTGACCCGGCGTGTGCAGCTGCTGCTGGCCAGGTGCAAGGCCCTGCGCCTGACCGATTTCGCCGGCAAGCAGCCCACCGGCGAGCCTGATATCGGGGAAATGCGCCTGAGCCAGGAGCAGGGGCCGCTGGCCCTCGACCAGGTGGTGCGCATCTGGAGCGCCGCAGGTGGCGGATTCATCCAGGTCGATGGCCTGCCGGCGCAGCCGCTCGACAAGGACGACGTGGCGGAGTGGCTTGAGGCGCTGGCCGACCTCGAGCGCGATTACGTCGTCGATCTGGCCCGCCGCTTCATCCTCTCGCCCCTCACCGAGGTGCTGGTGTCGAAGGCCGGAGCCGAGCTGTTCCGACTCGAGAAGCATGGCCTGCAGGACACCAATGACGGCCTCAGCCAATGGGATGTGGTATGGCCGGCGGGACGCGAGGTGGCGAGCGCGACTGCGGCCTCGCTCTTGGCACTGACCCTCGATCTGCTGCCGGCACAGGGCGTCAAGCCCGGCAGCAAGGCCGATCGGCCCCCGGCCGATGCCCTGGTCCTGGACTTCGTCTTCCAGCTCGACATGCACCATGAGCGCATCGCCATCTTCGGTGCGCCAGGAGCTTGGCAGATATGGGGTCCCACCCACCGGGGAACGCTCAAGGACTTGCCGCTGCTGCTGCGCGATCTCAGCGCGGCATCGATGCTCGATCTCAAGCTGGTCGACCGCCCCTGGTCGCAGGTGGTCAAGATCCAGCGCATCCGGCACGAAGTCGACGGCGTGCACGGCGAGACCTTCGCCGTGGATGCCGGCGGTACCTGGCGGCAGACCTTCCCGGCCGTGGCGCGAGAGCGCCAGATCGACCAGCTCGCGATCGAGCAGCTGGCCCGCGCCGCCTGCTCGAGCCAGGCGGTAAGCGCGCGCTTCGTCACCCCGCAGGATGGCGACATCCTCGCGCATCCGGATTTCGAGCTCGACCTGCGCTTCATGCCCAGGACGGTCAAGCATTCGAGCGATGCATCCCGGCTCGATGAGACCACCGACCAGGACCTGGGCTTCTGCTTCAAGCGCGAGGGGGACGGCTGGCGTGTGGTCAACCGCGAGGCGGGGGTGAGCTATCTGCTGAATGCGGAGGTGGAGGAGATGCTGCGCTATTCGGTCCAGGACAACCTGGTCGTGCCACTGGTCCCGAGCCTGGTGCGGCGCATCGAGGTCGCCTCGCCGGACGGGCACTACCTGCTCACCGAGGATGCCCATGGCTGGAATGGCCAGGTGGTCGACGCCGACGGGCAGCCCGGCCCCGTCCAGGTGGTCGACGAGGTCGAGGTCCGGCGCCTGCTGCGCCGGATCGCCACCGTGCGGGCAGGGCATATCGATGCCAAGGCCGCACCGCTGGCAGCCAAGGAGGTGTCGGCGACGGTGGTCTGCGATCTGCCGTCAGCCTTCACCAAGGAGATCGTCACGCTGAGCATCGGCACCCACCGGGCGGCCGGTGACGAGTTCGTGCTCTCGGCGGAGAGCACGGCGGCATCCCGCCATCCGCCGATCGGACGCTGCTACCTGCCCGCCAGCGCCGCCGCCCAGGTGGCACAGCTGACCCCGCCCCTGTCCAGCCTCCTGCCCGCAGCTGCCGGCCGGCAATGAACGAATTGCGCCAGCAGGTGATCCAGGATCTGGCTGGCGCAGGTTGCGCACCGCTGCACCGGCTCGGGCAGAACTTCATGGTCGATCGCCATGCCCTCGATGCGCTGTGCGGTGAACTCGGCGCCGCACCAGGGGTGCGCGTGGTCGAGATCGGCCCCGGGACCGGCATCCTCACCGCACGGCTGCTGCACGCCGGATGCGCGGTGCTGGCGATCGAGCTGGACCATGGGCTCGCCGGGCTGCTGCAGCGCACCTTCGCCGCCGAGATCGTCCGGGGCGGGGTGCGCGGGTGCGCGGGCCTGACGCTGATCCATGGCGATTGCCTGGAGAGCAAGAGCGTCCTGCACCCGGGCATCGTCAGCTTCGCGTCAGAGCCCTGGCGCCTGGGCGCCAACCTGCCCTACGACGTGGCGCTGCCGGTGCTGCTCAATGCCGCTGGGCTCCAGCCCCCGGCCCGGCCACCCGATCTCGCGGTGGTGACCGTGCAATGGGAGGCAGCCCAGCGCCTGTGCTCGCTCCCGGGCCAGGACACCTGGGGCGCTAGCGCGGCGGTGCTGCAGGCCGCTGGCGAACCGGCGCTCGTGCGGCGCCTCGGACCCTCGAGCTTCTATCCGCGGCCCCGCGTCGACAGCGCCATCCTGCGCTGGCGCCCCAGGCGGGCCCTGGCGCACGGCTTCAGCCGCTTTGTGCGCGAGGTCTTCTCGTCGCGCCGCAAGGTCCTCACCGGCGCCTTGCGCGATCGGGGGGTGAGTCGGGAGGAGGCCGAAGACGCGTGCCGGGCTTGCGGCCTCGATTCCAAGCGCAGGCTGGAGAGCCTATCTGCCGCAGAGTTGGTGGAGTTGCATGCTGCGCTCGGCAGCGCAGCGCAGAGGACCGCTCCATGACCGATCCAGCCGATCCAGCCGCTCCTCCATTCCGACCGACGCCACCAGGACGCGCGCGCCGCCTCGGCCTGCCGCTGGCCAGCTTCGTCGCCGGGGTGGCGGTGATGGCCTGGATCGGACACGCCGGAGCGCCGTCCGCCAAACCCGACCCAGCCGCAGCAGCGCTGGTCTCGGCGCCTGCTTCCCCTGCCGCCCCCCCCGTCGCCACCCCGCCGGCCGCCGATGCGCAGGATCAGTCCGTCCCGGTGGCGACGGTGAATGGAG
>Ga0302192_10001211_pt1 | contig 16022 bp, 15 predicted proteins | sample II_Bog_E3_2_FD_200230 | JGI IMG/M metagenome (GOLD analysis project Ga0302192, IMG submission 200230) | Peat permafrost microbial communities from Stordalen Mire near Abisko, Sweden - II_Bog_E3_2 | ecosystem: Environmental > Terrestrial > Soil > Wetlands > Peat | place: Sweden: Abisko...
CGATGCCGATGATCACTGTGGAGAGAATCAGCAGGGCGATACCGAGGGAGATTAGGGTGTGGGTCTTCTTGCTCGAGCCCTTCCACTCATGGAAGATCCAGCCCCACATGGTGCTGAAGATAATGATACTCGCCATGTGGAGTGTCCAGCTTGCGAAGGAAAACTTGCCCATTTGTGTCTCCCCCATGGTGTAGAAGAAGAATTGCAGATACCAGATTGTGCCCGCTGCTGCTGAGAAGAGATAGTTTCGCAGCAACGGCACCTGCAGATCATCACTTGTGATGCTGGGAGAAGAAGCTACACCATGTTCACCACCTCTCGCATCTCCGAGGGAAATATGTTCCTCCCGCACCGTGCCGCTTAGATACTGATAGGCGGTTCCGTTCTTGAAATGGAGAAACAGACACCAGAGGAAGTTTGTCGTGAATCCTCCCAGGAGCACAACGACCAGTTTGGGTAATCCAGTCCAAATATGATCGGTACCAGCCAGCAGGGAAGCCTCACCGATCGGTTTTCCGGCAGTCAGTGCAAAAGCGAAACAGGCGCTCATCACGCCGGAAAAAGTCGCCACCGCCATTCCCTTGGGAAAATTGAATTCCTTGATGACCGAGGTCTTCTCGGTGTCGCTCATCTCCCGTTCCTTGTTCAGTCCGGCCATCGCGGCAAGCCCGATTCCGAGCAGACAGATCAGCACACCCGCGAGCGTGATCTGCCCGGGATGGGTGGAAGCGATCTGAATGATCGTTTCATCCGCAGGAATAGCGGGGATGAAGAGCTTGGCAATGGGGGGGAGCAAGGTGCCGAAGGCCGCGCAATAGCCAAGTGCCACTCCCATGCCGAGAGACATCCCCAGATAGCGCATCGTCAGACCGAAGGTCAGACCGCCCAGCCCCCAGAGACATCCAAACACATAAGTCCAGAGTAGGGTAGTGGAACTCTGCCGCATGATCACCCCATGAAGATCATGGGTCAACAGTGATGCCAGAAGCGTAGGCATGATGATCCAGGAGAAGAAACCTCCGACCAGCCAGGCTGTTTCCCAGGCCCACTTTTTAACAAAGCGGTAGGGGACATAAAAACTTCCGGAGGCAAAACCGCCAAGCCAGTGAAAAAAGACGCCGAGAAAGGGATTCATGGGGGAAAGGGAGGAACCCTACCAGAACTTACCAGGAATAGACAACGGTGTAGCTCACCTTGCGTTCCTCGCCCGGCTTGAGTGGAATCTGAAATTCAATCGTGTCGGAGTCCCGCTTGGTGAACTCGTCGCTCTTGGCGGTGATCGCCCAGTTGTTCCAGCGATAGAGATGCTCGACAACGCGAATCACAACCGGCTCTTTCTTCCTGTTCCGCAGTGTGATCTCAAAACTTTCCTTGGCCCAGTGATTTGCTTGATCAACCTTGAAGTCAGTCTGCTTCCTCTCGCCAACCAGATCGAAGGCATCGCCTGTCCTGATCCGGATGGTTTCGTCAGCCGGGGTGTGATCGATTTCGTTCTCTCCCGTGAATTCAAGCTGGGAGCCGTTGCTACGATAGAGGCGGATGCGCCCCTTCGGGAGAGGAATGCCAAGGTTATTTTCCTTGGTGTTCTTGAACTCCCTAAAGACGGCCACCTTTGTATTGCTCTCGGTGCCGAATTCCTCGTTCATCTGGCGGCCACGGTTTTGGAACCCTCCCCAGCGGTTCCAGTCGATGGAGAGTCCGTCATAGACATAGATCACCTCGGATTTTACCCCGGCGGCCCGGATGAACTCGACCTGCTTTGTCTCCCGATCCTTCAGCGTGGTGGGACGTTCCAGCGAGTAGAGATGGTATTCGTCAAAGGCCTTCTCGGTGACGGCAGGCGGGGAGTTTACTGAACCAGCGAACGCCATAGCTCTACGCATCTCCATGCCCTCCATTCCCTGAGGCGCGATCTTGTTCACGTCGCCGGCCATGAGTTTGATCTTCGCATCCACAAAATCGCGCCCGCTCTGGTTGTCCATCGTCACCCAGCCGACGAGATCAAGTTCATCCCCCTTCTCAGAAGAGACGATGTTGTAGCTCGCTTCCCACGACATGCCGCCGGTGATGTAGCCAAGTTCCGCATCGATTTTCACCGCCTTGGGCACATTGATTTTCCAGTCGAGCTGCGGCTTGAGGATGGTGTCATCCCCGAGAGAGGGAAAGACCGGTTCTCCGGGAAGGCTGAACTGGATCTTCCCATCGACCTGGATGATCGGCTGTCCGGCCCCTCCATCTCCACCCATAACCATAGCCCCCTGTGCCATTGCGTAGCCCTGCCCGTAGCGCTGCATGGCCATGCCGCCGTGGGGCACATAGCCGGAGCGGATGACCGTGCCTTTCACCGTGCGATCCGGCTTCTCCTGCTCATGGACGACGAACTCTACCTCCTTCCCCTCAAAGAGGGAGAGTAGAAGCTGCTGGGTCACCGGGTCGTTCCGGTAATTCTGTTCCAGAATCTGGAGCGGTGAACCATTGGGGTCGCGCAGAATGACGGAATCTGGCTCCAGATGCACCGTCGCCCCATCGAACTTCACCTCGTTGACGCCAGCCTTCAGATCCAGCGGGATCGTGTCTCGGACCACCGCAAAGTTTTGATTGTAAATGGTCAGCCCCGGTGCGGCCAATAGCACTGCGGGGAGGGAGAGCAAGAGTAGAGGGGAAAGCGATCGTTTCATGGGGGAAAGGGACTGTTTAGCGATGGCTCTGGAATTTTGGATGAACAGCAAGGAATGCGAGTGCTGCGGTATCTTTTACATACCGCAAGCGAGCAATGACGCAGGTATTCGCCAAAAGTCCCGGCCAACAAAAAAGAAATGCCCCGCGATGCCGTTAGGTCGCGATCCCGTTCCCAATAAGGTTAGGGTGGAGACCTCCGCGCGAACCGCTGACGTCCAGTGAAGGCCTGTCATTGTTTCGCCCGGTCAGCCTCCGGTTTGATCACATCGGATCGGGAGCATACAGACCGAATCCCGAACACCGCAGGGCAAATTCAAAATTGATGGAGAACAAAAACCATTTTCATGGTCCGAAGCACAACCATTTTCATGGTTCGAGACTCAGCCTCGGATTTCGGCTCCCGCCTTTTCCCTTAACTGGGTCACGATCCGCCCGAGGGCTTCTGTAACCTCTTCTGTTTTCAAGGTTCGGTCGGCATGCTGGAAAGTCAAGGCGATAGCCAAGGACTTCTTTCCCAAGGGAACCTTCGCCCCTGTCGGATCACTAAAAACATCAAAGGGGAAAATGTCCGTAAAGAGTGGCTCCTTGGCACCAAAAACAGCCTTTTCGACTGCAGCATAAGGTGTGGTGGCATCCAGCAGGAGCGCAAGATCACGACGGACGGAGGGAAATTTAGGGAGTTCTCCCCCTTTCAGGGAACTGGTGGCTGATGCGGCCTGAAGTGGCGCGATTTCGAATTCAGCGACGAGGATCTGCCCCTGATGCCCTCCCACCGTGATCTCCCGGGCGGCACCCGGAGAGAGAATACCAAGCAGCCCTATAGATTTCCCCCCGGCAAAAATTTCCAAAGCCAGCGGAAGGTGGGGATGCGTGAGCGCCCGGAACTCAAGGAGATCACCGCTGGCTCCAAGACGTGAAATCACCCCCTTGAGATCAAAGAGATCAAATGTCCTGCGTTCTCCACCACGCCAACTCTCAGGTGTGTAGAGCCCTGTCATCACAAGCCCCACACGGACTCTTTCCTCGGCAGAATTTCCTGAGGGTGCCTGATACACTTTTCCGATTTCAAAGAGAGCAACCGTTTCGGCTCCGAGCCGGAGATTGCGGGCGACGGAATCCAAGAGTCCAGGAATCAGGCTTCCGCGAAGTATGGAATGCTCCTCTCCCATCGGATTGCGAACGGCGATGCCACCTTCAGAAAAGGCATCCTGATCTTTTTTCCCGGTCAGGGTGCCGGTACGAGCTTCATGAAAACCGAAACCGGCCAGACGGCGACGCAGCCCGAGGGCAAAATCATAGGCCTTATCAGCCTCGCTAGAAGGGGCAGGAATGCTGTTCAACAGGGAAGGAATTTTTCCGATACCATGCAGACGAGCCACTTCCTCGATCAGATCGACTTCCCTCTTGAGATCGCCGGAACGGAAGGAAGGAATTTCAAAGCCACCCTCCACCGCCTTCAGCCCCAGCTTCGCAAGCAGTGTGGAAATCGCCGCGTCATCCAAATCGATCCCAAGCAAAGAACGGACGCGCGCGCCACGCAGAGAAACTACTGAGGGAGCAGGAATCGATCCGGCAATAATCTGGTCGGCAGAGGCCTCTCCTCCCGCAACCTGCACGATCAAAGCAGCAGCCCGCGCCGAGGCGTTCACCGCCGTTTCGGCATCCGTACCCCGCTCGAAGCGGTAGCTGGAGTCACTGGCAATACCGAGGGTGCGACCCGAACGCCGTACGATGGAGGGATCAAAAACGGCACTCTCCAGCAAGACAGAGGTGGTTGAGTCGGAAACGCCGCTTGCCTGCGCTCCCATGATGCCCGCGAGCGCCTGGATACCGGCTGCATCCGTAATGACCGCATCCTGCGGTGTCAGGGTGTAGGAGGAGCCGTCCAGAGCCGTGAATTCCTCCCCTTCAGCAGCGAACTCAACAGCGAGATTTCCGGTGATTCTGGCCGCGTCAAAGGCATGCAGCGGCTGGGCGGTTTCAAACATCACGAAATTCGTCACATCGACGATGTTGTTGATGGAGCGGAGGCCGACCGATTTAAGGCGCTTTCGAAGCCACTCCGGGCTCGGCCCAACCTTGACTCCATCGATTCTGCGAATGCTGTAAAAGGAGGCTGCTGATGGTGATGCAATCGTCGCCAACGAAGGATCTATTTTGGGAAGGGGAAGCGTAACGAGCTGATCGATCAACTCTCCAGCACCGAAAGCAGCGGCTTCACGGGCGACACCACGGTGTCCGAGCCAATCGGGACGGTTCGGCGTGATCTCGATTTCAAAGATCTCCTCTGCGGGAAAAAGTTCGCTTAGCGGTGTTCCGACGACGGTCTCAGGCGGCAGGATCAAGAGGCCATCGGCTCCCTCGCCCAGCCCGAGTTCCTTCGAACTGCACATCATCCCCTCGCTCTCGACACCGCGCAGTTTACCAACCTTGATCTTGAAATCTCCCGGCATCACAGCTCCCGGTTGAGCGAGCGGCACCTTGTCGCCGATTTTGTAATTCTTTGCCCCACAGACAATCTGACGCGGCGCACCGCTGCCATCATCAACTTTGCAGACGCTGAGACGGTCAGCATTGGGATGCTGCACCGATTCGAGGATCTGCGCGGCGACAACCTTTGGGATCGCGACACCCGCCCCTTCAATACTGCCAACCTCAAGCCCTGCATCGGTCAGAATCGTGGCAATTTCGGCAGCGGATTTGTCCGTGCGGAGATGTTCCCGCAACCAGGAAAGAGAGATTTTCATGTTAGAGAAACCGCTGATTAAATCGCATAGAGGCCGTTGCGGAAAGAATGGGCCGCGGGCAAGACGGCTTCGCGGGCGCATCCCCTCTGCGGGCTGTAACCGCGAAGCCAACACAGCCCCCGGTCTGTTATCTCCGCAACCCGGAGGGCTGAAGCCATTTGTCGATTTTTGTGGCGTTGCTCGCTCGGGCGAGACCGCTGAGGGTATCGCCCTGCTCTCGCGCCTTCAAAAATCAGCAAATGGTCTTCAGCGGCCTTCATGGGATTTAATCTGCGGTTTCTTGGATCAGGAAAGGAAGCGGGTGAGGAAACGGAGATCATTCTCTGTCAGCATCCGGATATCGGAAATTCCCGTGAGATTCATGGCAAGCCGGTCGAGACCAAAGCCAAAGGCAAAACCGCTGACACGCTCAGGATCATAAGCATCATCACCGCGTTGCTTGCTGACCTCGGCGAAGACGGCAGGATCGACCATGCCGCAGCCAGCCAGTTCCATCCATTTCCCGCCAAGTGCTTCCGTGCGAAGATCGATCTCGTAACTCGGTTCCGTGAAGGGGAAGAAATGAGGACGAAAGCGGATTTCGGTTCCAGTACCGAACAATTCTCGGAAAAAGAATTCAATCGTTCCCTTGAGATCGGCAAGGCTCACTTTGGGGGCGACATAGAGTCCCTCCATCTGGGTGAACTGAGCCAGATGCGTGGCATCAACCTCGTCACGGCGGTAGGCGGCTCCAGGAGCGATGATCCGGATCGGAGGGGGATTTGCCACCATCGTCCTAATCTGGATGGATGAGGTATGGGTACGGAGCAATCGTCCGTCAGGAAGATAAAAGGTATCCTGCTCGTTGCGGGCGGGATGGTCGGCGGGTGTGTTCAGCGCATCAAAGCAGTGCCACTCGGTCTCAATGTCGGGCCCATCGGCAATGGCAAAGCCAAGTCTGCGGAAGATCTGGACGGCACGATCCACCAACAGGGTGAGAGGGTGGAGCGATCCCGCCTCGGGTTTGGTTCCCGGAAGGGTCGCGTCGATGAAGGCAAAGGCGGCGGCATCAGAGGCAACGGCGAGAGCTCCTTCCTTTTCGTCCAACGCTGCGGTAACGGCAGTTCGCAGTTCGTTGAGCAGTTTCCCGATCAGCGGACGCTCTTCCTTGGAAAGATGACGCATTCCCTCACTCAGGAGCGAGATGGAGCCTGTCTTTCCCAAAAAGCGCACGCGAACCTCTTTTAGGCCCGCGGCATCGGACGCTCCCGCAAGTGCGGAGAGCGCCTCGATCCGAAGTGATTCGATCTGGGATTCCATGGATTAAGTCTGGGTAAAATGAGACCGAGAGATAGTCCAGGGAGGAATCCCTGATCGTAAGCGGGGAGTTTAAGGCAAACTTGCCCTTCGTTATGTAGGCAAACTTGCCGTTCGTGATTTAGGCGGCCTTGGCGAGCGCCTGAGATTTGATCTCGAGGGCGGCTTTGGCCGAGGCGACGATCTTGCTGAAGGTGCCCTCGTCCTGAATCGCGATGTCCGAAAGAACCTTGCGATCGAGCAGAATGTTAGCGGCCTTGAGACCTTCGATAAAACGGTTGTAGTTCAAACCCTGGGCACGAACGGCTGCATTAAGACGGACGATCCAGAGGGAACGGACGTTGCGCTTGCGCGTCTTGCGGTCACGGTACGCCCAGTACTTGCCCTTCATCCGGGCATCCTTCGCGTAACGGAAGAGTTTGGAACGGCGGCCGCGGTAACCGCTGGCCTCTGCGATAACCCGCTTGCGGCGTGCGCGACTTGCGGGTGAATTGGTTGCTCTTGGCATCTGTCATTCCCGCCGCTGTGACACGACGGGCCTCTTCGGGCAGGCTGTTTGTTTTTTGTCGATCCGGGATCTCACCCGCCCGGGTAGGCACGGGAGACTCCCGGCCAGATCCTCGGATCGTATTGTTTACTTCAGACGGTTACTTCAGACCGAAAGGAAGGTTCAGCTTAACGCGGCTGACATCGGAGTCATGGACTACGACCTGTTTGCCGAGTTTCCGCTTGCTCTTGGAGCTTTTGCACTCCAGCAAGTGGCGCCGACCGGCCTTCGACCGAACGACCTTACCTGTGGCAGTAAGCTTGAAACGCTTGGCCACAGATTTCTTGGTTTTGCTACGGGCGATTGCTTTTGGCATGGGGGGTGGACAATTACAGAGAGAACCCCCCTTGGCAACAGGAAAGTATAAAAAGATGCTCCGTCAGGTTTTCCGGCTACGAATAACGGCGATCAGCAACAACGCACTGACGCCAAAGAGCAGGCAGTTGGTTGGCTCAGGTACGGCGGCAACCGCATTCGATCCGAGGGAGTTCATTTCCGAAATCAAGTTGGTGTTCATCTGTCCACCAACGACTACGCCGGCAAGCGTGGTTTGGGCATGAACCGCCCCCTGCATCAGCAAAGCGATCAGGGATCCAAGAGACGACAAAGGTAGAGATGTTTTGGCTTTCATGGGCGGGGGATCCAGAAAATCCGTCACTTACTTAATCAGAAGTCTGCTTTTTTAAAAGCACTGATTTTTAATGAGTTAGCCTCTGCCTTGTACCTTTTCGGATTCAATTTATGGATTCGATGTTTTGGGAAGACGGTGTTTCGGATGAGGCAAGGGAGCCGGTAACGGCACAGGTTCGTTCTCCCCGTGTGTCGTCAGGGCGATCATCTCCTCGGCCGCCGTGCAGGTGCGGGCGGAGACGATGCCATTGACCATCCTCGCGTCACGTGAATCAGTGTCGCTGTATTGGTTGATGCTGGAAACCTGGGCCACGACATTGCCGGCACCATCAGTCACGGCTCCGCCACTTGAACCCGGGCAATACTCTGCAGTGACTTCCACATGGAGACCGGGGGCCGTTTTCTTGTCGTAGCGTTCGCGACTGATCCGCGCCACTTCCCCGGAAGTGAACATGTAGGTGAAGCCATCAGGATGACTCATGCACCAGATCTTTTCGCCTGTTTTCACACCGGGACGCAGTGGCAACAGGGGCAAAGAAAGGCCGGGCGCTCTCACCAAACAGGTGTCTCCCCGACTGCTCGTTGCAGCGATTTCGGTGATCGGAAAAATCTTCCCATCAGCAGTTATGGCAACCGCCTGGGCCTCTCTCATCATCTCGGGATCGAGAGTCATGACATGGAGCGACGTGCTCAGGACCTCGGGAGCAACAGCAAAGGCGGTGGCGGCGATCTCATAGTGCCATTTTTTTGAATGCGGTTCCTGATAACGGAGTCCCACAGCCACCGTGCTGCGTCTCAAGGCATCAGCCAATTCCGGCCCATCCAGCTGATTTGTTGCCACCGGCGAAAGAGGCAATTCAGAACGCTCCAGCGGAACATGTTCGGCAAGATAGGAGTAATCAATCAGCTTTCCCTCCTTGGCAAGTTGCTCGACCTGTTTGTACGAATTTGACTCAAAAGCCTCGTCATCGACGACGAATCGGGTGTCCGAGGGGGGAAGAACGAGTGGATTTGTCTGGGCGGCTGCCGAGAAACACAGCCCCGCCATTGCAAGCAGGAAAACACACTGAGCCTCGCGAATCTTAATCCACCAACTCATACCAGTTGTTGCGACGGCGTGGAGTATAGCCCGCTTCCCGGATGAGCATCTCGATTTCCTGGGATTCCAGACGGAAATTCGCACCGGCCTTGCTGACAACATTCTCCTCCATCATGACACTACCGAAGTCATTGGCACCGTAGCGTAGCGCAACCTGTCCGATCTTCGGCCCCTGCGTCACCCAGGAACTCTGCACGTTGGTAAAGTTATCGAGGAAGATGCGGGAGAGGGCCTGCATCCTCAAATATTCAGCGGAACCGACGGGTTCGGCGCGTAGCTTTGTATTCTCGGGCTGGAAGGTCCAGCAGATGAAGGCGGTGAACCCCCCCGTCTCATCCTGCTGGCGGCGCAGCCGTCCGAGATGCTCGATGCGATCCTCCACGGTCTCGACATGACCGAACATCATGGTGGCGCTGGAGTTCAGCCCCAGACCGTGGGCTATCTCCATGACCTTGAGCCACTGATCGCTGTTGGCCTTGAGCGGAGCAATCCGGTTGCGCACGCTATCGACAAGGATTTCGCCGCCACCGCCGGGAATCGAACCGAGTCCCGCCTCCTTGAAGCGACGAATGACCTCTTCGAGCGGCATCTTGAACACCTCGGCAAAGTGATTGAACTCCGGCGGGCTGAATCCGTGGATGTTCACGTGGGGATATTTCTCCCGCATGTGGGAGAGAAGATTGAGATACCAGTCGATGCCCAACTTGGGATGATGCCCTCCCTGAAGCAGCACCTGAATGCCACCAACAGCAGTCAACTCATCAAGCTTCTGATCCATCTCCTCAAGGGTGATCACATAGCTGTCGGCCTCCTTTTCCGTGCGGTAGAAGGCGCAGAACTTGCAATAGACATTGCAGATGTTCGTATAGTTGATGTTTCGGTCGATGATGTAGGTAACGATCTCATTCCCCTTCCCGTCAAAGGCATCTGTCCGCGCCAGCATCCGCCGGTGGTTGGCCAGTGCTCCAAGTTCCTCAAGCGGCAGGTGGTAGAGCTCTAGTGCCTCCGCGGGAGTGATCCGTTCCCCGCCAATGACCCGATCGGTCAGGGATTCAAGACTGCTGATGGAAGTCATCGTCGGCATAACTCCCAGAGAATCGCTCCAAGAATCGATCTTCGCAACATCACTTTTCCAGAGAACCTGAGCGGCGCACCGCATCGGCGATCACCGAGGCTCCTGATTGAGTCAGCGCGCGTTTCCACGGGAGCGTCCCTTCGATTTCGATCTCAAGCGAGAAGGAGAGGAAGGTCCGGATCAAGACAATGATGCCGAGTGTGAAGACATTGTCGAGCGTCGGGGCGACCGCGACCGTACGGATCAGATCCCCAGCCACCAGCACCTCCAAACCGGCAAGAATCGCTCCGCCCAACGTCCTGCGAAGAACCGTGTAGGCAAGCGTCCCGTCACCGGAAGTTCTCCAAGTTTTCAAGGCCAGAAAAGCGGCAAAGAACAGTCCGACAACCAGAATCGCCACACCGATCCCATCGGCGACATGGACGATGATTTCAAGAATCCTAAGATAAAGTCCGGGGGCTTCCATGTCATTAAAGGCAGTCTATAGATCGAGTTTTTTGAGCAACTCTTCCACGGTCAAATTGTGATGTAGTGCAATACTCTTGAGGATGCCTGAGAGAGTTCCTGTCTTAATCGGATGATGATTGGGGATGACCTCTTTGCTTGGGCCATTCAAGGTCGTGGTCATCGTGATATGGGAGCCACGTTGTCTTTGAACCTCGTAGCCCAAGACCCTCAGCGCTTTGACCAGATCGGCACCGTAAACATTCCGAGGGATCTTCATCGAGCCATCACTTCGTCTCGAACGAAGTGCAGCCTGATGATATTCGGAGCTTCTGCCTCGTCGTCGAAGTAACAGGTCACGGCATCTTTGACCATTGTCCTCAACTCCTGGAGGGTTTCTCCTTGGGTATGGATGCCATAGCCAAGCGCAGAAGCATTGTAGCCCCCATCGACTTCGTCCTCCCTGACCTCGAAGATGATTTCGCTGCTCATGTGGGCTAGATCGTACCACTTCCAAGTTTTGAAGCAAGCAGGCAGCTCTTCAGCGAAGTCCGTGCCAACATGGCAAGACAAACTGGAATGCTGAAAAGAGAGATTGATTCCTCGGGAATCACTTGCCCGGCCGTTACTTCGCATCCGTTACGGCAGGAACTCAGGAGAGGATAAGGAACAACCAGGGAGTTCTGGGCAGGGATATACGCAGGAGCGACCTCTGTACGCTTCAATGGGCGTCAGGCCAGTGATACTCCTTTTGGACAGCTTGAAGCATGCGTTTCACTGCTCCGGAATCATCGTTTGCATTGATCATGATGACCACCCCGTGCCCAGATTCGGCATAAGCCATCATGAGCGCGTCGAACCCTTCGTCACGTCCATCGTGGGAAAAGCGCAAAGTCTTCCCGCTCCCGTCTAACGCTAGGCCCAATCCACTATTGCCTTTCTGCACAGTCAACATCTGACGCGTCATGGATTGTGAAATTACAGGATTGGAGATGCCTGACAATGCATGCTGAATACTGATTGCATATCGCGCAAGGTCGGAGGGCGTGGTCCACAAACCAGCGGCCGCCATTTCTGGATAAACGTGCCACTTATGCCCGACCTCTTTGCCACTGGTGTAATAACCCGTCGCAGCGGATCCGGCCCACTCTTTGGGGAGTGGCTGCTCGTAAGTACTGTTTGTCATCTGCAACGGCAGCAGCACGGTCTCTTGCATCAACTGTGGGAATGTTTTGCCAGTCACATCAATCATCATCTGCTGCATTACAGTGTAACCGCCGCCCGAATAGCGCCAAATACTGCCGGGGATAACATCGACCCTGATCGCGGCAGTGTTCGCTGGCTTGGAACCCTCCATGATCTGGGGCAATGTGGGAAGCTGGGCATTCGCATCATATCCAGGAAAGCCGTGTACCGTCAGCCCCGCACTGTGGCTGAGAATCCGACGCAAGGTAACTTTCTCGACTCCCGTAAATTCGTTTTCCGGCACCTCCGTCTGCTTTAGAGTTTGATTCACGTTCTCGTCCAATGACAACTTTTCGGCCTGCACCAAGCGCAATGCCGAGAGAGCTGCCACGGGCTTGCTGATGGAGCCCGCCTGAAAAAGGGTGCTGGGTGTGATCGGGGAGGTCCCGCTCTTGTCTGTAAAACCATAGGTCCTCGCATCGATCGCGCCGTTCTCGATAATGGCTATGGATACACCATGGATACCGTGATTTTTCATTTCAGTGGTCACTATGGTGTCCACTGTCGAATCAAAGGGTGGGGGTATTCTCATGAGTGACGAGAGACCCAAGGCTGTGGCAATCGGGCCCCTTGGAACGACTCGTGCAAGGAGCGAAGCGGCAGCAGAAAGTAGGACTTGAGTAGGTATGGGTTCAGCGCTTTGTTAGCCTGCATTTTTCAACGCCTCCGATAACGGCTCATACCATCTCTCACGTTTACGAAATCGAGTGATGGACGAGAACCCTGCTTCATGCAACCGCTCCAAACCTCGATCAAATTCAAACAGAATGTGTTCCGGGACATGACCATCGGACGAAAGTGTAATCGGTATATCCCTTTGCTTGCATTTCTTAAGTATCTCAAGGGAGGGATAGCCGTCAGCACAGACCTTGCCGAACCCTGCAGTATTTAACTCGACTACCAAATGATACTCGGCAATCGCATCCAATGCATCATCAATAGCGGGTGTGACGGCGGCACTTGGATAAAAGCCAAGCTTTTTAGGTAAATCGAGATGAGCAGCAATATCAAAAAGAGAACTTTCTGCCATTTCACGAATAAGTGCCCAATACTTCAGGTAAACTTGGTCTCTCTCTTCATCTGACTTTGAGGTCCAGTATGAAGTGTCCATATCGAACTGTTGTGACTCAACGTGATGAACGGCACCGATTCTGTAATCCAGTGGAATGCTTTCTACATATGGGGCGATTACAGAGTGATGATTTTCAAACCAATCAAACTCAAGTCCAACACGAACCTCGATCTTTCCTGCGCTCTGAAATGAAATTACATCATTTAGATAGTTGCTAGTCTGATCGGGTTTTAGAGCCCAATCCGCAGAAGTACCATCTGGGTAAATGCAAAAGTGATCCGACAAACCTAAAATATCCACACCGGTCTTGTCGGCATGTGCATAGATATCTTTGAATTCAGGTTGGCCGTCGCTCCACTTGGAGTGGTTATGAAATGTTGCGATCATAATTTAGCGGCTAACGACTCAAACTAAGCGGCTTAGGAGTTTGGCTGTTGCAACACTCCACCGAGTTCGTTTCAGTGTTAGATGACCTTGGGTTGATTCCAACGCTTTTTAGCATCTTTGTTGATCCTTTGATTACTATAGCAAGAAGAACGGTAGCTCCTCCATAGAACCAGCCAAAAAACAACTCATAGCCCCTCGGGAGCCAAATGGAAGAAATCATCCTACGGCAAGCGCAGGCCAACGCTGCAAACCTACGACTGGCGGGAGTAGGTTGTAGTGCCGCAGGCAACCCCTTTAGCGGCATCAATGCCGCCGATCCATACACTCTACCTCTTTTTCGACATACAAGGGGCGAGCGGCGTGGGCACGCCCGAGTACAATCTCCGCCAATCTCCCAAGCTGCCGAAGGCTTATTCCAGTTCAAAATTGATGTTAATCGTATAACCGCTCTTATCCCCCATTCCCTCGGGAATCGGAGCGATCTTGATAACTCTGCGGGCGGCTTCCATCACTGATTCATCCATCACCGGATTGCCGCTGGGATGGGCAAGGGAGAAGTCGCTGATCGTGCCGTCCCGCTGGATGGTGATCTTAAGCGTGGTGGAGAAGTCAGCCTTGTGCTCCGTTGGAATGGAGGTCGGCTGCTCCCACTGGCTGAAGAAGCGGTCATGAATGAGCGTCTGATAGGCGTCGATGGTGGAAGGATCAGCCCCGTTCCCACCTGCACCACCGGCGCCCGTACCCCCTCCTTTTGAGGCAAGGAAGGCACTCTTGGCATCGGAATTTCCCTTGCCTTCACCTTTACCTGCAGAGGATTTTTCGGTATCCGTGCTGCTCTTCTTGGAACCCGAAGTTGATTTTTCGCCCTCAGGGGATTTGTGAGGGGTTTCCTCATCGCCATGCTCCTTCGGCGAGCTTTTGGGAGAGGCCTTGGGAGTGGCTTTTGGTGAAGCATGCGGCGTGGCCTTGGATTTTGGCTTCGGCGGTTCATCATCATCCTTCTCGACCGGCTTTGGAGAATGCTTTGGCGAAGCCTTGGGAGTAACTTTTGGCGTTGGCTTTGGTGAAACCTTCGGTTTTGGAGTCTCCTCAGGCTCAGGAGTGGGGGAAGGGCTCTCCTCCGGAGTGGGCGTTGGTTTTGGTGTTGGTTTGGGGGTCGGCTTCGGAGTGGACTTTGGAGTTGGCTTCTTTTTGGGAGAAGGTTTTGGAGTCGGCTTGGGCGTGGCCCTCGGTAGAGGCGTAGGGGTGAGTGTCGGCGTGGCAAGTGGTATCTCGGACTGAGCATCCTGGAGAGGAGGCGGGGTCGGTTGAGGCTTTTCTGCCTCGATGGGGGGCGGCGGAAGGGGGGTCGCAGAGAACTCCGGCATTGGAGTCTCGATCGGCTCCGGCGTTGGTTTCTGATCGGGCGTCGGCTTTTCCACGCTCGGCGGGGCTGTCGATTCCTGCGGTGCGGAAAAAGATCCTGTATCCATCCAGGTGAGCTGGCCGGCAGGTTTTTTGATCGGTTGGTTAAAATACCAAATCAGACCACCAATGAGCAGGATATGGATCAATCCAACCACGATTAGCGCCCTGCGGAAGCGGGGTTCGGACGAGCTCATGGCAGACTACGGCTGAACGGCGGGAGTTCCTTGATTCCCATCCTGTTCGGAATGGGTCATGACACCGACCTTGGTGATGCCAGCCCTGTGAAGCAAATCCATGACCCTGACGAAACTCTGAACCGGCAGATCCTTGTGCGGACGCACGACCACAGCCACTCCCGGTTGCTCGCGTCTGAGCTGTGTCAAGCGGCTTTCAAGATCGGTCTCCGTGACAACCTGCTCGTTCAGTTTGAGCACCTCGTTGCGATCGATAGCGACGGTCTGCACCTGGGCAGGATTCACCTCCGTCTTCGCCGTGGAACTCGTCGGCACCACAAGATCCATGCTGTTCTCCAGGAGCGGCGTGGTGATCATGAAAATGATCAGCAGCACAAAGGCCAGATCAAGCAGCGGCGTGACATTCAGCTCGCTAAGTGTGTGGAGCGGATTGCGGTCGGAAAATCGGCGCATGGTTTATGTCCCTAGTTGCTCCTGCCCCCGTGGCTGGCAAAGCGGTGTTCGATTTCCGAGGAGAGCTCCGCCGCAAAATTATCACAGGAAACAATCATGCCGCGCACGCTGGTCACCAGAAAATTATACCCGAACATGGCAGGGATCGCGACCAGCAGGCCAGTGACCGTGGTGATGAGGGCGCCGGAGACACCCGGAGCCATCGCGGCAAGATTTGCGCTGCCGGACGCAGCAATGCCTCCAAAGGCATCCATCACACCCCAGACCGTGCCAAGAAGACCGACGAAGGGAGCACCGCTGACGGCCGTTGAAAGGATGATCATCTGGGATTCGAGTCTCAGGGAGGACTCACCGACGGCGCGTTCCATGGCTGCTTGCACGGAGCGCATCTGGGCCGGAGTGATTTTATCGGCGTATTTCAGCCTCGCCTGAAAGGTCTCGTCCACCTCAGTCGAGCCGAGAACCTGGAAGCAAAGTTCTTCACAGCCTGCCTCGTAGATCTCAAAGAGCGGAGAGCCTTCGAAATCGAGTCCGGTTTCAAAGATATTCAACGGATCGCGGTCACGACGAAAAAGGGCCATGAAGCGCTCCGACTGAGACTTGGCAAAATTAAGAACCCGGATCTTGGTCACCATGACCGACCAGCTGAAAATCGAACCGACAAACAGCGTAAGGAGTACAGCTTTCCCTTCCGGCGTCGACTCGGTGAAGGCATAAACTATTCCGCTTCCGATCAGCATGGGCATT
>Ga0302192_10001214_pt1 | contig 15998 bp, 9 predicted proteins | sample II_Bog_E3_2_FD_200230 | JGI IMG/M metagenome (GOLD analysis project Ga0302192, IMG submission 200230) | Peat permafrost microbial communities from Stordalen Mire near Abisko, Sweden - II_Bog_E3_2 | ecosystem: Environmental > Terrestrial > Soil > Wetlands > Peat | place: Sweden: Abisko, Stordalen...
CCCGACCACTGGCATACGCCGATGGCGGTTTTGGGGCTGAAGGCCGGCAAGCATGTTTATGTTGAGAAGCCGTCAAGCCAGAACGCGCGCGAAGGCGAGTTGATTGTGGCCGCGCAAAAGAAGTACGGCAAGATGGTGCAGGTAGGCGACCAGCAGCGCTCGTCGGACTATACCATCAAGATGATCGAGCAGATTCACCAGGGCTATATCGGCGAAGCGTACCTTGCGCGTGCGTGGTATGCGAACACGCGCGGTTCGATGGGGATTGGAAAGCCCGCTCCTGTGCCCGCAACGCTCGACTGGGATCTGTGGCAGGGACCGGCGCCGCGCAGCGAGTACAAAGACAACATCCACCCTTATAACTGGCACTGGCTGCGCCGTTATGGGACTGGAGAGACGCTGAATAACGGAACGCATGAAGTGGACGTTTGCCGCTGGGCGCTGGGCGTGGATTTTCCGTTGACGGTTTCGTCGACCGGGGGCCGCTATCAATACAAAGATGACTGGCAGTTCTACGACACGCTGCTCACCGACTTCGGTTACAACGACAAGACCATCAGTTGGGAGGGCCGGAGTTGCCAGGGCATGCGGGTTTACGGTCGCGATCGCGGCTCAATGATTTGTGGAACCAAGGGCACAGTGGTGATCGATCGTGACGGCTACGACGTCTACGACTGGAAGGGCAAGCAGACTGACCAGTTCCGCGTGCATAGTACCCAGACATTGTCGAGCGACACGGTGGGCCGGGATGATATGACCGATGCGCATTTTGCCAACTTTATCGCGGCAGTGCAGGGGCGCGAGCAACTGCATTCGCCAATTGAGATAGCAAACGTGAGCGTGACCATGTTGCTGCTCTCGAACATTGCATGGTTTGTCGATCGCAAGCTGCATCTGGATCCTGAAACTGCGCATGTTGTCAACGATGAAGAGGCGATGAGCTATTGGGGACGCACGTATGAGCCGGGTTGGGAAGTCACAGTCTGAAAGTCGCCACCTGACTCTCAGACTGTCATCCCGAGCGAAGCCGAGGGATCTGCAGTTCGGGCTCTTTCGCCGTCCCACATGCGAAGATTGCGCTCGCATCGAACTGCGGCTTGAGCCATCAAAAGATCAAAGGAGAACAGGATGGCAATCGGAATCGAGACTTTGCCCGCAGCAGCGGCGGGAACCATCACCCTGGGCGGTGATTTGACCGTCAATCGCATGGGCTATGGCGCCATGCGCATTACCGGCCCCGGCATCTGGGGTCCGCCTGCGGATAAAGCCGCCGCGCTGGCCACTTTGCGCCGCGCCGTGGAACTGGGCGTGAACTTTATTGATACGGCCGACTCTTACGGGCCGGATGTGAGCGAAGAGCTGATTGCCGAGGCGCTTGCGCCGTATTCCAGTGGAGAGGTGATCGCGACCAAAGTTGGATGGACGCGGCCCGGGCCCGGGGTGTGGGCGCACAATGCCAGCCCGGCGCACATTGCTGAGGCCGTTGAAGGCAGCCTCAAGCGACTGCGCATCGAACGCATCGACGTATACCAACTTCATGTGCCCGACCCGGCGGTCTCGTTCGATGCTTCGATGGAGGCAATTGCGAAGCTGAAGGAAGCGGGCAAGGTTCGCCACGTGGGGCTTTCCAACGTGGCGCTCGAATACGTTAAGCGCGCGCAGAAAATTGTGCCCATTGTGAGCGTGCAAAACCGTTACAGCTTCAACGACCGCGAGTGGGACTTCGTGGTCGACTACTGCACGGAGCAGGGAATTGTCTTTTTGCCATGGGGCCCGATGGCGCAGGGACGGCAGGCGAATGAAGCCGTGGAGAAGATCGCTCGCGAGCGGGGGACTTCAACCTCAGTTGTTTCACTGGCTTGGCTGCTTCGGCGTTCGCCGGTGGTGTTGCCGATTCCCGGAACCGGCTCGGTGAAGCACCTCGAAGAGAATGTTGGTGCGGCGGCGTTCAAGTTGAGCGACGAGGAGTTTGCGGCGCTTAACGCGGTGGCGCCTAAGCCTTATTGGCTGCGGGGATAAAAATCCGTCAACCCCGGCGGACCCTTGCCGCGTTGAATCTCAAGCGTTTAGCGCCTGTTTCTGGCTGCGGTTAATTACCTCTATCCGGAGCACAATCTATATAGGACTCAATAGGAAGCGATCGGTTCGGAATCAAGACCAGGAACAGCCAAACTCGTACGCGCCTCCCACTCTCAGGCGTCATTCCATCCAGGCGTTCATACGCCGCGCCGATTTTTCCTGAAAAGCACGCAGTTGCACAGCTTTCCAATAGAATCAACAGCTTGGCGGCAATGGCTTCACAGCCTTCTCTGAAGCCATTCAATAGAATCAGTTATTTGGAGACAGTCGCTTCACAGTTTTCCCCACAGAAACTGTGGAGATTCACACAGAAAATGCGCAGATTCACCTAGTTTCTGTGGGCATGGGTTCATTGGTCTTAACCTGCCGCGCGCTTCGTCCGTTTCGGCGGGATGTAGTGAAATCTCACCAGGTAAATCTTCTCCCCGCGGCCGTGCTTAGCCACCTTCAGTAGGTCAAGCACTCCCAGAAACCCCGACGCCCGCGCCAGTTCCGGCGTGATGTCGGGCAAGCCGATCGGCTCAATTGAGTCCACTTCGATTTCGCCTTCATCCATGCGATAGCGGTGGCCCACCTTCACACGGGGGCTCATCCAGATGCGTACGCTGACAGTGATGTCGCCGCGGCGAACGCCCTCGCGGAGGCGCTTGGTGAAGATCATGGGAGAAGTTTAAACATTGCTGGCCGAAGGATGAGAAGGGCTGGGAAGGTTAAAAGGTATCCCGGGTCCCCAAGTGCGAGGGACCCGGGGCACCCGGGTTTTGTGCGGGCTTACTGGACCAGGATCACGTTCATGCTCCACGGCGCGAGCGTGACGTTCAACGGCAGAGTCTGGTTGCCCAGGTCGGTCGTCGTTGGTGGCGCCCACACCGGGGTGGCGGCGTTGGTCAGGTCGTAGATGGACTTGTCGTAGGTAATCACTTTCACGTCGGACGAGTTGCTGACGCCGTCGACTTTCACCGTTATGGACTCGCTGGTTGTCTCATTCAGGTTGAAGAGAACGATGGCCGTGCCGCCGGAGTGGGTGGCTGCGTAGGCATGCACGTCGGTGGAATCTCCGGTTACTGAGGGCGTAAGCACGTGCTCGCCGGTCACCGCCACGTGCTGGAAGAGATTGAATGCTTCCGCCGTCGGCGACATGGTACCGACGGGCCCGCCGTAGTTGCAGGGTGTATTGGGGTAAGCAGGGGGACCGGAGGTTCCTCCGCCAACATCGCCGGCAGGATCGGCAAAGACGTTGTAGGCGCCGAAGTCCTGCCAGCCGTAGAACCCACTGGTCGACGCGCTACTAATCTGATCCCATGGCGCGCCTGCAATGCCGTTGCAGTTGCCGAAGCCGATCCACCAGGTGGCGCGGGTGACGCCGTCGTTCATCATTTCGCCCAGCATTTGCCCGGCGAACAAGCCCTGGGTGATGGACCAGCTTTCTATACCGGGGTTGCTCGAAACCGAGCCCATTTCACCAACGTAGATGGGCGTGTTTGGTTCGCTGGCGGCCGTGAGTTCGTCCCTAATGGTCTTGATGTTATTGGTGAAGTCCTGCGCTGCCTGCGTGACCAGGTAGGAGTCGCTCTCGCCGCCAGGATTCTGCGGGTAGTAGTGGAATTCGACGAAATCATAGGAGCCAGCCGCGGTGCCCAGCACCGTGGTGTCCCAACCTGTCGTGCAGCAGCCGTTAGTGGCATTCGCATCCACAATCACGCCGACCTGAGTGCTGGGGCTCTGCGCCTTGATCAGCGAGTAGTAGCCTCCAGCACCAATTACAGAGTTGGCGTAGATGGTGGGATCGTTCGGGGTGGAATGCAGGTCGGTCTCCCAGCTCCCGTATTCCTCGTTGCCGACGGTAATGTGGCTCGGCGTGATGCCGTCAGCGACGGCGGCCGCTGCCCAGGCTGCCGCTTCTTTGGGATCACCGCCTTTGCTGCAGGTCTCATCGGTGCCGTAGTTGGCTGTGAGCGCCAGGTCGAAGGGACCTGCCAGCGGAACTGCGCTCACAAATTGCGCGAAGGTGCCGGTGCCCGCCCAGTTGGAGCTGTTGGCCGTGCATGAGGTTGGGCTGCTGCAGGCGCACTGATATGCCGGGACCAATGTGCTGCTGCCGGTTTGATATCCCCAGTGGTAGCCGTCGGACCAGGAGCCGCCCGGCCAGCGTATGGCCTTGATGCCTGCGCCATTGAAAGCAGGAAGAATCGTCCCCGCATTGCCTATATTGTCGTACCACGCCGCCATGTTCATGCCCAGAAGCTGATCGGTTACGGCAATGCCTGGGACGGCCGGATTGACTGTCACCGTAGCGGTAATGACGGTGATTGTTGCCGTGCTCGTGACAACGGTGTCTGCCGCATTTGTCACCGAAAGGGTGTAGGTGGTGGTTGAGGTTGGAGTGACTGGGACCGCGCTGCCGCTGGTGACGGAGCTACTAACAGACGTAGTGCCGGCGGTAATGGCGCCGGTGCCGCCAGTGAATACCGCGGTCAAATTGCTGGTGCCGCCCGAAGAGATGGATGTCGGGTTGGCGCTGAAGCTGGTGATGGCAGGCGCGGCCACAACGGTTACGGTTACAGTTCCAGTAACTGAGGCGCCGGATGTGGGAGTCACGGTAAGAGTGTAGGTAGTGGTGGCTGTCGGGGTGACCGTAACCGGAGTTCCGCTGGTCAAGGCTTCCGAAGTAGTGCCCCCTGTAAGCAGACCCGTGCCGCCTGTAAACACCGCAGTCAAGCTCGAGCTTCCGCCGGCCGTGATCGTCGCCGGGCTGGCGGCAAAGCTGGTAATCGTTGGGACAACCGGAGTGACGGTCACCGTGGCGGTGGAAGTGACAGTGGGCCCGCCGGAGCCGCTGACTGTGAGCGTGTACGTAGTTGTGGTGGTAGGACTGACCGAAACCGCCGAACCGCTGGTCGCTGAGATGGTGCCCGGGGTAATTACACCGGTGCCGTTGGAGAACACGCCTGTGAGATTAGAACTCGTCCCTGAAACGATCGAGGCCGGGCTGGCCGTGAAGCTGCTAATGGCCGGCGGATTGGTGTTGCCGCCACCGCCTCCACCACTGTTGCCTCCGCCGCATCCGCCGAGGGTGATAATTCCAAGCCCAGAAACCGCAGCGACCGCTGCGAGGACAATACTCTTGTTTGTCATGGCATCCTCAAAATTAGAGATAAATCGATTTCAATGCAGTCCGGTCTTCTCGAAAGAGAGAGAACGGTATTCCATGCAATGTATGCAAGCGACGCAAGTATACACTGCAAATAACACGGCAGGCGTGAGGAATTATGGTGCGGTTTTCCTACTCGCCGTGGAGCGCGTTGCCAGCTTGATTTGGTCGCGGAAAACGTTGCCGAGCATAGAGGATCCCGGAAGAAATCGCCGCAGAGCCTAAAATCCAAGTGCATTTCATGGGCGCTGGCGCCACCCTCAAACTTCTACGCCTGACGTTTTCTATGCATTCCCTCTGGCTATGGCTTTTCTATTGAAATCTCATACCATTGCCGAGGGTGCTTTGCATTTAACCCGCATGGCGCCAAGTATCTACTGAATCACGTATATGATACGGTTCCGCGGAACAGGCCTACCAATTTCAACATTTTCTGCGGCGAACGGGGCCGGCCGCGGTTGACGTTTCCAGTCCCCAACCATCCATATCTCATGATTTCTGAGGGAATTAGGGATCGGGGCTTCAATTTCATCCGTAACCGCTTGATGGCAAGCTACGTGCAATAGAATCTCTAGATGTAGAAAGTCCCCCTCATGGAAACAAGTCTGCTCAACCGGATGCAGGCCACGCTGCTGGCGATAGCCACGCTGGTGCTGTTTGTGTTGGCAGTGCTCAATCTGCAACAACAGCAGCAGGACCAGCAGCCCGACGACGCGGTTTGGTGGCATGAGACTGCGGGCGGCCTGCAGGCGGAAAAAGTGCTGCCCAAGGGACCGGGGGAGCGGGCGGGAATCCAGCCCGGAGACCTGCTGACCGAGGTCAACAACCGGCAGGTTACCCGCATCCGCGACCTTGAGCACGAGCTATACAGCGGCGGCGCGTACGTGCAGGTGGACTATGCCATCACGCGCGACGGCATACCGCTTGAAACGCCGGTAAAAGTGATTCCGGTTCCGCTCGATCGCAGCCTGTCGCTGGGATTGCGGGTCATCGGATTCATCTATCTCGTCATTGGTTTTTACGTGCTGTTTCGCCGCTGGGGATCGCCGCGGTCGACGCACTTTTATCTATTCTGCCTGGTTTCGTTTGCTCTGTATGCGCTCAAATACACGGGCAAATTCGATTGGCTTGATTGGACGGTTTTTTGGGCGAATGTGCTTGCCGAGTCGTTGCAGCCCGCGCTGTTTTTGCATTTTGCACTGAGTTTCCCCGAGGAGCGGTACAGGCGGCTTCGGCGCTGGCTGCTGCCGGTGGTTTACGCGCCGGGGGCCGGGTTGTTCGGGCTGTGGCTGTGGTCGATTACCACCCGCGAAGCCACCAAGCTGCTGCTTGACAAGCTGAACCAGGTTGCCACCGGGTACGACGCGATCTTTTATGTGCTGGCCGCCGTCATGTTCATGCTCAGCTACCGGCGCGCGGATACTCCGCTGCTGCGCCAGCAACTGAAGTGGGTGACCCGCGGCACGCTTCTGACTGTAGTGCCGTTCACCATCTACGCGGTTCTGTATCTCACCGGCACGCGCAACGACTTTGTGAAGGATGTTGCGGGGCTGTTCCTGGTATTCCTTCCGCTGACCTTCAGCTGGGCGATTGTGCGCTACCGCCTGATGGATACCGACCTGATATTCAAGCGCGGCGTGGCATACACGCTGGCAACGGGGCTGTTGCTGGGCACGTATTTTGGCGTGATTGCGCTGATTGCGCTGATGGTACACAACGGAATGCCTGAGGCGGTGCGCGAGTGGGGACTGGTGGTCAGCATCCTGGTGACGGCGGCGATTTTCGATCCGCTCAAGCGCCGGATCCAGGGATGGGTGGACAAGGCATTTGACCGGCACCGTTACGACTATAGAAAAGCATTAGTTGAGTTTGGCCGCGGCCTCAGTTCGGAGACGAATGTGCAGGCCCTGCTGAAGTCAATTGTGGAGCAGTTGCCGCGGACTCTGCTGGTGGCGCGCGTTGCCGTGTTCCTGGCGCACAGTAACGGTGGAGGCGAGGGAGAATTGGAACTGGTGGCCGCCCACGGGCTGCCGGGAGCGCTCGACAAGGATCCAGGGAGTGCCAGGCTGGCGCTTGGCTTTCTCGATTTCGATCGGAACGACGATCACTCGCACATCTTCTTTGAGAATGCGCAGCAGGTGATGCATCTTCCCGTGGACCAGCAGCGGACTGCGGCGCTGCTTGACCTGAACTACTATCTGCCCTGCCGCGTGGCGGCGATCGAGGGGGCCGATGGCTCTTCGGTGGCGCGCACAACTGCGGTTATTGGCCTCGGGCGCACGCTGGGCGGCGATTTTCTGTCGAGCGAAGATGTGGAACTGCTTGAGTCACTGGCCAGCTACATTGGCATTGCGCTGCAAAACGCCAGCCTTTATGCGCGGCTTGAAGAGAAGATGGTGGAGTTCGAGCGGCTGAAGGAGTTCAACGAGAACATTGTTGAATCAATCAACGTGGGCATTCTGGCGGTGGACCTGGAAGGCCGCATCGAAAGCTGGAATGCGCAGATGGAAGCGATGTATGCGCAGAGCCGAGCCGAGGCGCTGGGCCAGGCGCTCAGTGACGTCTTTCCCTTGGATTTTGTAGAGGCGATTGAAGAGTTCCGCAACGAGCAGGGTGTGCATCATCTTTACAAGTTCCCGCTGACAACGCGGGCCGGCGAGCAGCGCACCACGAATATCGCAGTGGCGCCGCTGCTGTCGCGCGACTTTGTGCCGGTGGGCCGCATCATCCTGGTTGACGATATTACCGAACGCGTGAGCCTTGAAACGCAACTGGCGCAGGCCGACAAACTGAGTTCGATCGGCTTGCTGGCTGCGGGCGTGGCGCACGAAATCAATACGCCGCTGGCCGTGATTTCGTCGTATGCGCAGATGCTGTCAAAACAACTGCGGGGCGATGCGCGGCTGGGGCCGGTGCTCGACAAGATTACGCAACAGAGTTTTCGCGCCGCCGAGATTGCCAACGGCCTCTTGAACTTTTCGCGCACTTCAACGACCGAATTCCGCGATACGAATCTGAACCAGGTGATTCGCGATACGCTCTCGCTGCTTGAGCACCAGTTCAAGACGGCGCAGATCAATGTCGATCTTGAACTGGCCGAGGAACTGCCGCCGATTCATGGCAACTCAGGAAAGCTGCAACAGGTGTTTTTGAATTTGCTTTTGAACGCCAAGGAAGCAATGCCGAGTGGCGGAAGGCTGCGAGTGGTTACCGCGGTCAACGGTCAGGTTGTGGCGCAGATTTCAGACTCGGGAAGCGGAATTGCGCCTGAGCATTTGAAGCGGATTTACGATCCATTCTTTACCACCAAGACCACACCCAGGCCCGGCGACCGGCGCGGCACTGGGCTGGGGCTCTCGGTGTCATACGGAATCATTCAGGAACATGCCGGAAAAATCCACGTTGAGAGCGCCGTAGGGGCGGGAACAACGTTTCATCTTGAATTCCCCCTGTTAAGGAAGTCTGTACATGTCTGAGGTTGCAATACCCTTGAACGCGCCAGTTGCGACGAACACCGGAAGCGGCACTTCACCGTCGCGCATCCTGGTTATCGACGACGAAGCCGGTATTCGCGAATCCCTTGAGGTATTGCTGTCGCTTGAGGGCTATGCAATCGACATGGCCGGCGACGGCGTAGAAGGCCTGCGCATGATTGATGCGGGGAGCTACGACCTGGTGCTGCTTGACCTGGCGCTGCCCGGGCAAAGCGGTATTGAGCTGCTGCCGCAGATCAAGGAGCGGCAACCGGAACTGCCGGTCATCATGATCACGGCCTACGGCACCGTAGACAACGTTGTTGAAGCCATTCGCGCCGGCGCGGAAAACTTTGTCCAGAAGCCGTGGGATAACGAGAAGCTGCTGGCCGACATTCGTTCGGCCGTTGCCCGGCACCGCGCCGAAGAAGAGAACCTGCAACTCAAGCGAACGCTGAAGCAGCGCTATAACTTTGCAAACATTGTGGGCAAGAGTGAGCCGATGCTGAAGATCTTCGACCTGGTGGCGCAGGTGGCGCCGAGCCGGTCGACAGTGCTGATACAGGGCGAGAGCGGAACGGGCAAGGAGCTGATCGCCAAGGCGCTTCATGCCAACTCGCCGCGGCGCGACAAGCCGTTTGTGCCCGTGAATACTGGCGCAATGCCGTCTGAGCTGCTTGAGTCCACGCTCTTTGGCCACGTGAAGGGCGCATTCACTTCAGCCATCGCCAGCAAAAAGGGGTTGTTTGAAGTTGCCAACGGCGGAACGCTGTTTCTTGACGAGATTGCCACCATGGGCTTCGACACGCAGGCCAAGATTCTGCGCGTGCTGCAGGACAAGCGCTTTATGCACCTGGGCGGCGTGTCGGAGATCCAGGTGGACGTGAGAATTATTGCGGCCACCAACATTGATCTGCGCCAGGCGGTGCGCGATGGCAAATTCCGCGAAGATCTTTTCTACCGGCTGAATGTGATCATGGTCGAGCTGCCGCCGCTGCGCTCACGGCGCGAAGATATTCCGCTGCTGGTGCAGCATTTTCTTGACTACTACACCAATGAAAACGAGATGCCGCCGCGCAAGCTCTCAGCCGACGCATTGCGCGCGCTGATTGATTACGACTGGCCGGGCAATGTGCGCGAGCTTGAAAACTCTATCGAACGCGGCGTGGTGCTTTCGTCCGGTCCCATCATTGGCGCAGACCTGCTGCCGGGACACATAACGGGCCGCAGCTTTCAGGATGCGCTGCTCGATCACAATCCCAATGCGTCGCTCTTCGACATTCTCGAGGTTATCGAGAAGCGCATCATTATTGAGAAGCTGGAGCGCTGCAACTGGAATCAGACCGACGCGGCCGAGCAGTTCCGCATTCCGCTGTCGACGCTGAACCAGAAGATCAAGCGGCTGAATATCGAGATCAAGAAAAAAGGCAGAGATTAGAGAACAGAGAACAGAGAACAGAGAACAGAGAAGCCCCCCACAGGGGCTAAAGCCCCGAGTCATTTTGGGAGCTTATTCGGCACGAGTAAACTCGTGCCCTGATACAAGGCCCTTCTATCTACCCTGCGGTTCAGTACCTACTTCAACAACTTTTCCCAATTCCACAACGCGCTCGTCACTTTGCCCGGCAGCTTGAATCCAAGCTGATGCGCCAGCATGCATACTTGCCCGCGATGATGGGCTTCGTGCGCAATCATGTAACAAAGCATCTCCGGGCCGGCCGGCAAGGGCTTGGCCCATCCGTCCCTCAGGAAAGTCTCAATGCGGCCGCCACTTTCGCCGAGCGCCTCGGCCAGCATCTCTTCGCAACGCACGGCGCTTTCGGCCAATCCTGCGCTGGCTTCCTGCCGAGTGATCTGCGAGCGGTTCAGTTGCCGCGGAACTTTGAGGTGCGGAGCAGTAAGCCTGATCCACTTGGCGCGGACGTTGTGCACGTGCGTAAAGATCGCTGCGATGGTGCGGATGTTCCCGGGCGTATTCGCTGTCCAGGCTTCAGGGGCGAGATGCTCAATCAGCATCTGGTTCATGCGCTCATTGGCGGCAAACAACTTTACTGCCGCTCGCCCGAGATCCGTCTGGCCCTGATTGTGAATCTCTTTTCGTCGCGTGGCCACGGTTGCTCCTGAACTATCCTAGCGCTGCGCAGCCCGTTCCCTAAAGACAAACAACACGAGGATTTGCCGATGGGTTGGCCTCTGTAGTCTCCCACCCATCGAGCAAGAAACGCTCGATGGATGGGGCACCCAGTTTCATCCATCGTGGGTCGAAAACGCCGGTGGAGGACTATTACCTATTACCCGCTTCTATCCACTTCTCAAGGAACGCCCTCAGCTCCCTCGGCGGTTTAAGCCACACATTTGCCGCGGTCTCGCGAACTTTCCGCCGAACCAGCGCACTCAGGTGCGGACCGGTTGCTTGATTCATGGCGCGGAAGCCGGCCTCATCAGTCAAATCGTCGCCGAGATATGCGGCAGGAAACATCGAGGCTTCAGCCGCCTTCATCTCCTCAAGAACCGCCGCAACCGCATCGCCTTTGTTGCGCCCGGTGCGGAGTTCGAGCCCGCGCTCAAACTCGAGCAACTGCAACCCCTCAACCAGTGCTGCCGGCTCAAAAAGTTCGCGGGTACGGGCCTCGACCTCCTGCGCCGCGTGATGCAAAACTCCGCGCCAATGCATTACAACGGCGTTGGGCTTGCTTTCAAACAGGCCACCCATCGCGTCTTGCTTCAACAACGCGGTCAGCTCATCGAGTTTGGCGCGAGCCGCGGCGGGCGCCTGTTCGAGTTCGCTATGGCCGTCGGGGAAGAGCCGCTCTGCGCCGTGCAGGCCCCACACTTCGACCGGCGTATCAAGCGCGAGCAGCGGTTGAATTTCGCGCGGCGGCCTGCCGGTGACTACGACCAGGCGCGTTTTGTTCTGGCTTTGGATCAGGTTAAGAAGATTTCGAACGCCGACAAAAGGGCGAGCTGTGAAGCGATCGACGCGGAATGAGGCGAGGGTGCCGTCATAGTCCAGCATTAGCAGCGCGCGTCGCGCGTCAGGAAAACGGCTAAAGAAGTCCTCGAGTTTGTCTTCTGCTTGCTGGGTCAAACCTCTGTCGACTCCTAAGCTGTTTTTCGCGTCTCAACTTTGGCCTCGATTCCTGACGCAGGCGCAGGTGCGATTCGATGGCTGTTGGGCTCCGCTTCTTCAATGGTATCGATTCTGAGTTCGCGCAGATCGCCCAGCACGTTGGCCGCCCACAGATAAATATTGTGTTCCATTACCTGAGCGCGCATACGCTTCATGCGGATGCGGCGGTCGTCGTATTTCATTTCGATGCCCTGATATATGGCCTCGCCTACGCTGTCGGTGTCATAGGGATTTACGATCAGCGCGTCGTGTAATTCAACCGCGGCGCCGGTGAACTTGCTGAGCACCAGCACGCCGTCTTCATCATCGCGCGCCGCCACAAACTCCTTGGCCACAAGGTTCATGCCGTCATGGAGCGAAGTCACCAGGCAAACGTCGGCGGCGCGGTACCAGCGCCCAACCTCCTGGTGGTTGCACTGCCTCTGGATGAGCAAGATGGGCTGCCAGCGCATAGTTTGATAACGGCGGTTGATGCGCTCCACCGTTTCCTCGACGCGCTTGCTGAGCTCAGCGTAGGCGGGGATACGCGTGCGGCTGGGCGCGGCAATCTGCACCAGCGTGAACTTCTCGAGATAGAAGGGATGCTTCTCAAGCAGTTGCTCAACGGCGATCAGGCGTTCAACGATGCCCTTGGTGTAATCGAGCCGGTCGACTCCAATGGCGATCTTTTCGGCGCGCACGCCTGCTTCGCTGAGGAGTTTCTCTCTGTCGGTCGCGCGAGACGCCATTGAATCGACATTCCGCCGCGCCGAGCCGAAATTCGAAACGCCTTCGAAGGCCACGCTGACGGGATAGGGGCGAACCGTGGTGGTGTGGCCAAGCCGGCGGACGGTCTGGTGCGCCAGGTCGGTGCGGGCTTCAACAGATTGGTCCACAGTGCCAAGAAAGTTGTGGCAATGCGCGGGTATGTGGAAGCCAATGAGATCGGCGCCGAGAATGCCATCGATGAGCTCGGACTGCCAGGGGCAGATTCCGAAGGCCTCGGGGTTGGGCCATGGAATGTGCCAGAAAATGGCCACGCGGGCATCGGGGCGCGCTTTCTTGATAATGCGCGGCAGCAGCGCAAAGTGAAAGTCCTGCACAAAGACGATGGGATCTTCACTGCCCTTCATTTCTTCAAGCAGCGCATTGGCGAAGTGCTGATTGACGCGCTGGTAGCACTCCCAGTCGCCAGCGCGAAAGGTGGGCCGGGTGTGCGCAATGTGGCACAAGGGCCATAGGCCCTCATTGGCAAATCCCTCGTAGAATTTTTGTTCCTCCTCCTGGGTCAGCCACACGCGGCGCAGCGTGTAGCGGGGATCGTCTGGAGGAACGCGCAGGCGGTCAAAACGGTCCACGGTCTGCTTGTCGGCGTTGCCGCTGCCGCCGGCCACCCAAACGCCATCGCAGGCGCACACCACTGGCTCAAGGGCTGTGACCAGGCCGCTGGGAGGGACAACGCATTCGATCTCGCGCCCTTTATGAACGTGCATGTACGGCTCGCGGTTTGAGACAAGGAATATACGGCTCGAACCGGAGCTGTTGCGGATGCGCACGGCCAGCCGCTCGGCGGTCCACTGGCTTTCGCCTGCCTCGCGCAAGCGCGCCTCAGTTTCGGCGGAGGCACGTGCGGCAATCAGGCTTTCGGTAATCGTCTCCACCTCTCGCACCAGGTTCGGGAAGAGGTTAATTTCCGATTGCGGCTGCGGGGTTTTTTCAACCTGGCCGGTACGCAGACGGTGCATTCGTTCAACGACGCGCTTCATGGGCCGCAGCAGGAACCAGCGCACCATCGCAAAAGTGATGGAGACGATAAGGAATACCAGCACAAGGACTCGCCAGAAGCTCTGCATCCACAGGTTGACGGATTCAGTGCGGATGTAACTTGCATCTACGGCAATGGTCAGTGCGCCGGTAAGTTGCGTTCCCTGGTGAAGCGGAAACGACTCTTGAAGCCATTGCCAGTCGCCTTTATGGCTGAATCCGCTTTGGACGGCTCCTTTTTGCAAACTCTTTTGCATCAAGTTATTGGAAAGGGCACTCATTACTTCTGACGGGCCCGAGCTGGCCAGCAGCTGGCCGTGAGGGTCGAAGATTGCCAGGCCCATGGAGCCGGTTGCGGAGCGGAGATTGTCAGCCAGTCCCGCCAGAGCGGCGGTGTTGCCGGCTGCAAGCGTGGCCTCAATATTCGGCTCAAGGCTTACTCCCATCCAGTTTGTCCGCGCCTGGAGTTCCTGGCGCAGAACATGCCTGTGACGCAGAACGTCGAAGTAAGTCGAAGCTACCGATACAAGCGTGACGCTTACGATGAGAGCAAGGATCAGCTGTACGCGAAATCTATGCATCGGAACCACCCTTAAAACTATTTAGATGCAATAAAAAGTTGGATGAGATTAAAGGCCGGAGGTGTCGCAAGCCGGCATGCAGCATTTGGTTTCAATAAGTTAAGCCGGGCACGCGGCAGACCCGCGTGCCGGTTGCATAGCGATGAGTTAGCTTATGCGCCGGGCTCGCAGCCCCTGCAGCCACTCGTTTCTCGTCGATGCGCTATTCTGTGTTCGGGAACGAAGGCAAGAAGGGTCAAGTTAATGAAGGCTTTAGGACTCGAATTGCTAAATCAATCTTTTTCTATCCGGAGTCGATGACTTCCGGTCTTTTCTAACCAAAGCTTAGTCTCGCGAACCCATCTCATTTCAGGCCGATACAGCACAATGGCGATCCAGACGCTTGACCGTACCGCCAAACAAGTCGTGCTCACCGTGCAGGATTACTCGATCTTCGCCTGGCGAAGCTTGATGAACCTGTTCCGGCCGCCGGTTTACTGGTCTGACTTTTTGATGCAGTCAGACATTATCGGCGTTGGCTCAATTTCGATTGTACTGCTGTCAGGGTTTTTCACCGGCGCCGTGCTTGCGCTGCAGTCGGCGGCAACGCTTTCGGCGTTTGGGGCCACCGGCGTCACCGGGCGATTCGTTAGCCTTACCATGATTCGAGAGCTGGGAGCGGTGCTCACGGGAATCATGGTCTCGGGACGGAACGCCTCTTCGATGGCCAGCGAGCTGGGGTCGATGGTGGTGACCGAGCAGATTGACGCCATGCGCGCGCTGGGCGTCGACCCGCTGCGCAAGCTGGTAACGCCGCGCATCTACGCGACAATTTCGATGCTCTTCTTTCTCACCATCGTTGCGGATGCATTCGGCATCCTGGGCGGCGCGGCGGTAACCGTCTTTCTGAACCACCAGAACGGGACGCAGTACTTCTCAATGGCATGGGAAAGCCTGTTTTTCCGCGACATCGCGCAGGGCCTGGTAAAGCCGCTGTTCTTCGGCTACATTATCGCTTCCATCGGATGTTTCTACGGCATGAAGACCACCGGAGGAACACAGGGAGTAGGCCGGTCGACGATTCAGGCGGTGGTTACTTCGTCGGTACTGATTATTGTGGCCGACTTCCTGATTACGCACGTCATGCTGTCTTTTTGGCCGTCATGAGCCTTTCACTGCTCACCGAATTCGAGCCGCTCAAAGACACCATGCCAGTGGTGGAGATGCGGCATGTAACCATCTCGTTCGATGGGCCGCCGGTGCTGAACGACATCAGCTTTCGCGTGGCGCCCAACGAGACACGAATTCTGCTGGGGCCTGCGGGCGTGGGCAAGAGTGTGATGCTGAAGCTCATCAATGGCCTGCTGAAGCCCGACAATGGCGACGTACTTCTGTTCGGCGACCAGATTTCAGTGATGCCGGAAGAAGAGCTGCTCGCGCTGCGGGCGCGTACCGGCATGGTTTTTCAGGAGGGCGCACTGTTTGATTCGCTCACGGTGCGCGACAACGTGGGCTATCAGCTTATTGAAGAAAAAAAGCTGACCAACGAGGAGATTGACGCGAAGGTGCAGGAGTCACTGAGATTTGTGGGCCTCGAAGAGACTTTTCTGTTGTTTCCCTCGAGTCTTTCGGGCGGAATGCGCCGCCGCGTGGCTATTGCACGGGCCCTGATTAATAAACCGGAGCTGCTGCTGTACGACTCGCCCACCGGCGGGCTTGACCCCGTCACCTCCACCAACATCATCAGCCTGATTGTGAAGCAGCGCGACGTGAACAGGACACCTTCGCTGCTGGTGACGCATCGGCTGCAGGATGCGTTTACCATGTGCACGCACCGGTTCGACGAGGAGAAGGGCGAGATG
>Ga0302192_10001219_pt1 | contig 15982 bp, 8 predicted proteins | sample II_Bog_E3_2_FD_200230 | JGI IMG/M metagenome (GOLD analysis project Ga0302192, IMG submission 200230) | Peat permafrost microbial communities from Stordalen Mire near Abisko, Sweden - II_Bog_E3_2 | ecosystem: Environmental > Terrestrial > Soil > Wetlands > Peat | place: Sweden: Abisko, Stordalen...
TGACGCTGACGGTGGGTGGCCACACTGCGGACGAGGCAAGCACCAAATCGGGCTTGCGGTCTGTAGTGCTGAACAGGGAACGTGATTCGCTGGGGCGTAAATTTGAGTTTATAGTGAACGGCATACCGGTTTTTGCTAAGGGCGCCAATATTATCCCGTTTGATCATTTTCCTACGCGGATGACCGCCAAACGCTACCGCCATTTCCTGCAGGCCGCAGCCGATGCGCACATGAACATGGTGCGGCTTTGGGGAGGCGGCTATTATGAAACGCAGGAATTTTATGATATGTGCGACGAATTGGGCATTATGGTATGGCAGGATTTTATGTTTGCCAATGCTACGCCGCCAATGTTTCTTAAAGAAAACATTACCAAAGAGATTGATTACCAGGTGCGGCGGCTCCGCAACCACCCCTGCATCGCGGTGTGGTGCGGCAACAATGAGATCAGTGTTTTTATGGAAAATCCTAATCCTGACTTTATCCCCGATGCCTTTAAAGCACTGTTTGCAAAACTGGCGGCCACCCGCACACAAAAAACGTACACCGATTACCTGGAGATATTCGACAACCTGATTCCGGGTGTTGTCAACAGGCTCACCCCCGAGATCTCTTATACTTCCAGCTCGCCGACCTCTGATTTTGAAAACCAGTCGCCCGATTTTAATTCAGGAGACAGGCACAATTACAATGTTTGGTGGAACAACAAGCCTATTGAGGAACAGGCTAACTATAAAGACCGCTTTGTGAGCGAGACAGGCATCCAGGGCTTCCCGGATATGGCAACTATTGATGCTTTTACTGAACCTAACGACCGCTCGGCAACGTCGCCAATCATGAACGCGCATCAAAAAAACGCGATGATCAGCGGCAATATCGTTATCGGTAAAATCATTAAAACCGAATATAAAGACCCGGCCGATTTTGCAACCTTTGATTACCTGGCCCAGCTGGTACAGGGCGAAAGCCTGAAAATTTATGCCGAAGCCATGCGCCGGCGCAGGCCATTTTCCATGGGCTTTATGTATTGGCAGCTGAATGACAGCTGGCCGGTAATTTCATGGGCCACGATGGACTATTATGGCCGCCCGAAAGCCGCTTTGTACCTGGCTAAGCATTTTTATGAACCGGTGCTGGTATCGCCGCATGAGGAAGATGGCAAAGTCAATGTTTATACAGTGTCCGACTTGCCTGCCGATGAAAACGCACTACTTGAGGTAAGGCTGATGGATTTTAACGGCAAAGTAATATGGGCAAAAACGGCTGCAACCAAAGTAAAGGCGCTTACCAGCAGCATCGCGTTAAGCATACCCGAAGATGAACTGGGCAAGATAGGCTATGACCCCGAAAAAACATTCATCACAGCAAAACTGGTTGATGGAAAAGGCGAGGTTTTATCCTCCAATGAGTTTTATTTTAAGCGGCCGAAAGACCTGAAGTATTCCAAATCTCAAATTGCTGCCGAGCTGACTAAGCAAGGCGACCATTACGCGCTGAAATTGAGCAGCAGCGCCCTTGCCCCACGGGTAGGAATTACTTTTGGCGACGAGGATGTATCGCTGTCGGACAACTTTATAGATGTATTGCCGAACGAGCCTGTTTTGATCAGCATAAAAAGCCCGGCTACGCTGGAGCAGCTAAAAAAGACCTTGACAATTAAATCATTAGATCAATTGTAGACGATTAATTTCGCCGGACAAATGCGTCCAGTCTTCGAATTTGTAAAATTGACTAAACAAATTAATAAACCCCGATTGACCATGAAAACCAACAGAAGAAGATTTATTAAACAGGCCGCAATGGGTGCAGCTGGTTTGGGTTTGGCAGCCTCGCTGCCTGATTATTTGTACGCCGGAGCAAACAAAGAAATGTTTTTTAAGCTGTCGCTGTCGCAATTTTCGTTTGCCAGCCAGTTTTGGACAAAAAAATTGGACCCGCTGGATTTTGCATCCAAATCGAAAGAATTGGGCATAAGCGGACTGGATTATTGCTCGATGTTTTTTGCGGATAAGGCTAAGGATACCAACTACCTTAACGACCTGAAAAAACGCGCGGCTGACAATGGCAGCTATAATTTGCGCATTATGGTCGATCTATTGGGTGTACCTGGTTCGCTGGGCAATCTTGATGACAAATTACGCCTCCAACAGGTCGAGGCGCATTACCAATGGATAGATGCGGCCGCAACTTTAGGCTGCCCGATGATCAGGGTGAATCTGGATGGCGAAGGCAACCCCGATGATGTAGCCAAAGCTTCGGTTGACAGCTTAGGGCGACTGCTGGAATACGGCAAAAAGCAAAATATTGATGTCATTGTCGAAAATCACATAGGCATTTCGTGCAACGGTGCCTGGCTGGCAGAAGTAATGAAACAGGTAAACAACAGCCACTGCGGTACCCTGGCCGATTTTGGCAACTTTTGCATTAACCGCACCAAACCGGAAACCCAGGACATCGCGGGTTATATGAAAACCAAGTGCCTGGAGGAATACGACCGATATAAGGGCATAGCCGAATTGATGCCATTCGCCAAAGGCGTACACGCCAAAACCCACTTGTTTGATGCCAACGGCAACGACACCGAAACGGATTTCTACAGAATGTTCAAAATAATTAAGGATTCCGGGTTTAAGGATTGGGTGAGCATTGAATACGAGGGCGGTTTGTTCAAAATGTACAACCCCGGCAGCCCATACCTGGGCGATTATGAAGGAGTTGCCGCCACCAAAAAATTAGTTGAAAAAGCGGGTGCAATGGTTTGAAACAAAAAGTTTTTAAAAGCCAAAACAATGCAGACAAAAAATCGGCGACCGTATATCATGTAGTCACTATTTATAGAAATTTTTTTTTAATATTATAAATAAAAATCATACAGGTATGAGCAAATCTATTTACTTCCCGGCTCCTTTGCCGGTTTTTAAACCGGCCGGCATGCTGTTTTTCTGCTTGCTTTTTTCAGCCTCTCTATTCGCACAAGGTAAACACGACACAACGAGCTATATCCAGACGGTTGATGTCAAAACAGGGAAAATTGATACGGTATTAGTTGCCAAAGGGGATTTCGAGGCGCCCAACTGGCATCCCGACAATTACCTGGTGATGAACTTCAGGGGCAAGATGTATAAACTGGACCTGGCTACCAAAGCGTTAACGCAAATAAATACCGGGTCGCTTAATCACCTGATGGACGACCATGGGCTTTCGCCGGACGGCAAATGGATAGCGATAACCAATACCGATTCGATCAACATGTCGCAAAAGATTTTTAAATTTTCTGTTTATGTCATTCCCGCAGCGGGTGGCGAACCCAGGAAAATAACGATGACCGATCTTTCCTTTTGGCATGGATGGAGCCCTGATGGCAAAACATTAGCCTATTGCGGCGGGGACTTCAGCAACCTGGATGTTTACACCATACCGGTGGAAGGCGGCACACCGACAAGACTGACTGAAACCCCTGGCTTGGATGACGGTCCTGATTATTCTCCTGACGGTAAGTATATCTATTTCCATTCGTACCGCAGCGGCCGCATGCAAATCTGGCGCATGCACACTGATGGCTCGCAACCGGAGCAAATGACCTTTGATGAAAATGCTAACTGGTTTGCGCACCCGTCGCCAAATAATAAATGGATTGCTTACATCGCCTATACAATTGACCAAAAACAAAATCACCCGTTTGGTAAAGATGTTAAACTCCGTTTGATGGACATTGAAACCAAAGCCATCACCGACATAACACCTGTGTTTTATGGCGGGGCGGGCACCATTAACACGCCTTCCTGGAGCCCTGACAGTAAAAAGATTGCTTTTGTAAGCTATTCAGTCAAATAGGTAATTTCCTGTCTCAGCAGCGTCTCCTGCTGAGACAGGAAAGTTTAAGGTATGTTTATCCCTGCCCCTTTCTTTTGCGTTTCACGCTTTGCTATCCTTTCTTCTCCAGCACCAGCACTACCTTATTAAAGTCCGCCTAAGAGTTTATGATCTTTCTAAACGTGGCAAACTGGTCCATCGGGTAAAACTCGTGCCGGTACTGCTCAACAATATGAACGGACAATATATTCCCTTTGATCTCGTAGCTGCACACAAAGCCCATCGTCAGCTCGCCGTTATCGGTATAAGTCTGGTCGACTTTTAAATCGTTGGGGTTGCTGATGGTATAGCCATCGGGTATCACAAAGTCTATCCTTCGTTCTTCAATGTGCCCAAATGGCATATTTACCACTTCCTGGCGGGGCTTTTCCTGATACATTTCTTCCTGCGGGCCTATGGCCATGCCTATTTTTAGCAACAGCTTGTTGCCCGCGCGTTCTATCAGTTCGCCCGATTTGGTGGTGGTGTGCAGGATGAGCGGCTTATTGGGCGTTTCGTCCTCAAATCCCTGGTTCAGCACCTCGGACGACAGGATATTTTCCGAACTGGCGAACTGCTTGGCCAATTCCTTGATGATATTCTTCTTTTGGTCGTCGTTCGAGTAGTTGAAGGCATCGCGAAACTCCACCGATGCATAGCCTTTAAATATCTGTCTTTCGTCAATCGTTAAGGAGTCAAGGCCCGGGCTAAGCTCCAGCCGGGCTTCTGTGTTCTGCACGGTTTGATCATAGGGCTCCATCGGCACCGGTTTAATATCGGCCACTGCGGTGGTAAAATTGCCCAAAGACATTTTTTTACAGTACAGGCCATTTGTGGACGCCCACGACGGGAATATCCAGGGATAACGGTAATCGGGCCTGGTGGGCGCAAGGAATTTGTTTTCGGCTGGGAAGTAAAATATCGGGTATTCGCAGTTATTCCAGTCCTCAAATTGTTTGTCGATGGCAAACTTTTCGCGGTTGCCCGATAAAACATATTGAAAATTTACCCCCAGCGTTTGAAAAATGGCAGTGTATAAGCGCATCGTACCAATAGTGCCGCCTATTTTATTTTGCAGCACGTTAGCCAGGGCATTTCCGTCGGCGCTGTTCAGATCCTCGTTGTACGAGAAGTTTTTCTTGATAAAATCTTCAACGGCTGTAATTTTTGCCACTTCATCCGGCAATTTGTCCCAGCCGTTCGCGGCAGCCAGGTCAGCGGCGGCCTTGTTTTCTTTATCCGAATAGTCGGTATAAACGCCATACACCCGTTTGGCCAGCTTGTTCCAGGTAAACAGGCGTTCGGAGCTGCTGCCCGATTCGTTGTACGATAGTTTGTACTCTATCCGGTCAACATTGGCGTCAAAATAGGCATACTTCTCCTCGTCCAACCCCGGCGTATTTTTAACGATGCACTGCGCGATGCGCTTAGTATTGATAACCGTATCAGTAGCCGATACCGAAAAATTATACGATTTAACTTCAAACTTTAGCCGTACCGGCCCGATCACCTGGAAGGTGGTTTCCAGCACCGGTATGCGTTCCTGCACTACTTCCCGGCCAAAATAGGTAGTGGACGATTGCTTAACCGTGTAAAAATATTCCACCTCGCTGCCTTTTTCCAGGCCCTCCAGTGCAAATATTTTGTACGTGTTGCCGTCTTGTTCCTTAACATCTTTAATGTCGTTTTTGTCGAGCTCGATGATCTTGCCCTCAGCACTTATGCTGCGGGCTTTTACGTCAACAATGTCCGAGTTCTCAGTTAAACCCAGGTATATTTTGTTAAAGCCTTCGATGCCGCGGTCGTCGTTGATGTGCACGATCTTGTGGATGGTAGCATATTCGTCCACCTCGTCCTTTGATGCGTCGATAAACTCTACCCGTCTCGTATCCGAAATCACCACAGCCGCTTCCTTGCTGTATTTAGGATCGATGGTGTGGATGGCCGGTTTATCAACCCAGGTCTCTTTTTCAATATTCGGCGATTGCGCAAACAATTGCTGCGCCGATGCCAGGGCTATTACCAGGAAAAGCGTCTTTTTATTCATTATAGCTAGTTTTTTGAAAGGCTTAAAGTCTCTTTATACAATGGGAAAAGGTTTTGCAGCACTTTGTTCCAGGCTTCAAACTGATCGCTGGTGAGCATCAGGTGGTCGTTATCAAACTGCTGCGTCAGGCTTACCCAATCTCCCTTTTGTTCGTATTGCAGGTCAAAACCAAAAACGGTATTGTGGTAGGCTTTGCTGGGGGGTAAATAAGTAAGCTTATAACCGGCAGGTATTTTCAGCATGGTGACGTACTTTCTTTTTGAAACGAAGTTGTATTCAACGGGGACCTTCCGTTCCGGGTAATCTATCCGTTCGCCCTCAAAAAACCTAAAAAGGTTCAGGTTCATGTAATAATCATTTCCAATGCTCTTGGCATAATCAGGCAGCGTAAATTCGCCCGACAGTACGATCTCGTTATTGGGCTGCTTTTTATCGATATAAAAAGTGTCGAGCTGAAACTTATTGGTGCCTCGTGCAAACTCGTCCTTTACATCCTCCAGCATATTTTTCTTATCCCAATACATCAATTTGCCGTAGATGTCGCTGGCATAGTAGCCGGTCAGTGTCTTTTTAATTTTTCCTTTCAATCCGGCTGGCGTAATTTCCAGCCAGGTGGTATCCGTCACCGTGTTCCGTTCTTTTTCTATCACCGGCACCTTTAATATTTTGTAATCTTTCTCATTGATGGAGATCATCGCCTCTTTATCCTGTATCATCGACGATGGCATCCCAAAAACACAGGTAGGATCGGTGCCATCCAGGAAGATATATTTGCCGTTGAGCAATATGGTGCAGATCATGTGGTTGCTTACCATCGGTAACGGCGTTTCGGTGAATTTATAGGGCATATCGCGTGTGCCTATCCAGGTAAAGTAGGCCTGTACCCCCGCGTAATTCAGCATTTCGGTGAGGATACTCGCCATATCCTTGCAATCGCCAAAACGGCGGCTGCAAACCAGGCCGGCATCGCGCGGAACAAAGCCGCCCATGCCGTCTTCAAAAGCCACGTATTTGATATTGCCCTGCACCCATGAGTAAATGCTCCTGGCTTTGCTCTCCAGCGAAGTTGATTTGGCGGTAAGGGAGTCAACAATATGTTTAAGTTCGGGGCTGATCTGGGTATTGATCGATTTGATATAGCCGTAGCTCAGCCGGTACAGGTCGTCGGCGTTTGACAGGAACGGAACGGTATTTCCCTTATCATCCTTATAGTTTTCGATATAAAAAATAACATGCGGCGAATACCATGCAAAACCCGGTGCGTCGCCGTATGATTTGTCGGGCGGACAATTTTTGTACTGGAAGGTATAGATCAGGTTGCCGTGTTTCTTTTCTTTGTTAACCGTTATCTTGCTGGTATCAAGTCCCATCAGGCGGTATTTTATCGAGATATCTTTTGATACCGTTACTTTAAGCTCACTATTGATGGCCGGGATATTTGCTGCAAAATAAAAGGGAGATAAAAGGTGCGGCTCTTTGTTTACCCACGATACATGGAGGTTGCCCACGGCGCCGGGCTCTACCGCCGGAAAGTTAAAAGTAGTTTGCTTTACATCGTCATAAAAAACAAAGCTTTCCTTGTCGATGCTGGTTTTAAACTCGCTTACTTTTAGTTTTTTATCATCAGGCGTACGGGTAAAGGCATCATAAGTGATCAGCTGCTGAAAATCGCTGTGCGAAAAGCCGTATTGCCCGGAATAGGTATTTGCCGTGCCCAGCACATACTCTATCTGCTGAGTTTCGTCGCTCTCAACATAAGGCTGGTTGTCTTTCAGGCTGATATTGTACTCATAAACATGGTTCAGCATCACGGCTTTTTCGTTGGGAAACTCCTTGCGGATCGAATCCAGGTCCTGGGCTTTAACCCTACAAAAAGGCAGCGCCAGGAAAAAACACACCAACACCACTAAACAACACGCTCTATTCATTTTTCACCGAAATAAGTTTACCGTAATTATAAATCATTGTTTTGATAAGTTTGCCGTTTTTATCGTAATATTTCGCCGCACCGTTTTCCTGGCCATTATCAAAGGTGATCTCTTTTTTCAGGATTCCGGTATCGTAAAACTCGCGGCAAACCCCATCAAGGTTATCTGTTGCGTAATGATACGTCGATTTGGTTTTTCCGTTGGGATAATATTCGATGCTTGTTCCGTTGCTGATGCCGTATGAGGTGGTATCAACAGACCTGACCTGGCCACTGGTATAATACAATACATCACGTCCGGTAACGGTGCCATTAATGTAGGTAGTCTCCCTGGAAGGCTTTCCGTTAGGAAAATAGGCTTTCATTGCACTGCCTGTGTATGAAAGCGGAATCGCGGGCACCAGCTTCCCGTCTTTTCCCTCATAGGTATAATCTGTCGCCTGGTCGTCTTCAAAGTTACACTGGTACATTAATGTACCGTCCGGGTCGAACCGTTCAACCGTGCCGTTTACGTTATCATCTTTATACTGCCCTATATAGTCCTTCGATCCGTCGGCGAAATAATATAGCTTATCGCCATTCAATTGATCGTTCACGCTTGTATAACTTACTGACATCGTTCCATCTTCTTCATAACCCTTCCAAACACCGGTTTTGCCGCCGCGCAGGTATTGCCCCTCCCAGTCTTTACCGCCGCCGTAAAAGTAGCTCCGGTAGGTGCTGTCTAACATCCCCCTTTTGTAAAATGCGCTGCTCTCCAGGCTGCCATCAAAGTAGTAAGTTTTATAAGGGCCGTTAAAATCACCGCTCACATAGCTTCCTTCCGTCATTTTTTGCTTGTTCGGGTAATACAGGACGTATTTACCCGACCCTTTAGGAAACGAATCAATTGCCATTATATTTCCTGCCTCGTCAAATTGGGTTAGTTTTTCCAGCCAGCCATTGTAATATTTTTCCTCGAGTGTTTCCTGGCCCTTCGGGTTATATTCTTCTTTGTACCCGCTTAGCTCGCCGTCAAGGTAATATTCCTTGGTCGTTAGCCTGCCCTTTTCATCGTAAAGCAACCATTCGCCCTCGTCGTCGCCGGCCCGTACCCATCCTTCCATTTCGGTTTTTCCGTTAGCATAATAACTGGCCAGGTAGCCGTCCTCTTTCCCATCGGTCCGGTTCACCTCCGTCTTTTTGTTGCCGTTAGGGTAATAGCTGAACGATGGGCCATTTAGTTCGTCGTCCTTATAGTAATTGATCTCTTCTATCCTCCCCGAGGGATAAAATAAAGTATCGGGGCCATTCAAATTTCCATTTTTGTCAAAAAAAATGTGAGCCCTTTTTACACCTGTAAAAGAATATTCAACCACGCTGGTTGAATGATCGATGACGGATGATGTGCCCAGCTGTGCGCCGCTGCGATCAAAATACGTCGCCGACTTAATGGCGCCACCTTCATATATATATTTGGCAAATAGCTTGCCATCCTTGTAATAATAGTCTGCCTCACCTTCATTTTTGCCCTTTTTTACGGTTAAGGTACAGGACAGCTGCCCGTTCTCAAAAAATTCCTGGTGAAGGCCGTCTTCCTTGTCGTTGGTATAATTATGCGTTTCTTTTATCTTGCCATCTTCATAATAATATTTCCATTCGCCGGTGACTTTGTCATTGCTTTGCATACCTTCGGTTGATAATCCACCGTTTTCGAAATAGTACTGGTAAACACCCTCGCCTTTCCCGTTGTTATATCGTTGAATTTCTTTGATCAGGCCGTTTTTATAGTACTCGCGCGATTCCCCGTTTTTCACACCGGCAGTATAATTTGCTACGGCCGATAAGTTGCCGTTTGAACTGTATTCTTTTGCTTCACCATCCTTCTTGCCCAGCTTATAGTTAGTTGTTGACTTTACATTGCCGCCATAATAGTAAACGGTATTTAGGCCATCCGGCTTATCGCCGGTATCGTTTTCCAGCGAGGAGGGGTTGCCGTTTTCGTAATAGTACTCCTGCCGTCCCTCAAGCTTGCCCATTTGGTAATGCTGCCGCGCCTTTAACTTCCCCGAGTTATACCAGGCCACCCATTCGCCTTCCCGCTGCCCGGCTGCGCTGTAGTCGCCATATCCCTGCAGGTTACCTGCCGGGTAATATACCAGCCAGTGTCCCGTGGGTATCTTGCCGTTGTTGCCGAGCGACCCTTTACCGATGAGCGTGCCGTTTTGAAAGAGGTATATTTGTCGTACGGTATCCCGTTTTTTAAAATATAGTTCGCGGGTGGCGCGGAGCGTGTTGAAATAGTCGGCCGCTGAACTGACAAAAGACTCCAAAGGCTTTTTATTCTTTTTTACGAAATCCTGTACCACCGGGACATTCACATTTGAGAACAGATGGTACACAAAGAGCTCGAACTGACTGTTATTGCTGAAAACCTGTTTGTAGTAGGGCAGGTAATATTGGATCCAGAAGTCATTATCGGCGTCGCTGTAATCCAGTTTTTCAAATACGGCCTGTATTTGCCTGGCCATGGGGTCTTGCAGGGAAACAACGGATTTATAGGAAGGGTCGAGCGCGATTTTTGAAAGAACAATGTCTTCAACCGCCTGGTAGTTTGCGTCCGGGTTGATGGTCCGTTTATTTTTTGCATCCATCACCTCATCCGTAGCGCGGGATATTTCATTCAGATAATGGATGGATTTCGACCAATAGGTACCAGACGGGGTCATTAGTAAATAACCAATAAAGCTTAGGTACGCAGGGATGACCTTTCCCTGGTTCAGTGCGGCAAGCCCCAACTGGTAGTGGGCATCGTAGGTATAGGGATTGATCAAAAGCGCCTTTTTAAACCAGGTTTCGGCTTCGGCCCAGCGCTTTTCAGCCATAAACGTCACTCCCTTATTATAATAAAGCAACGCGTATGCCGGGTATTTGGTTATCGCTTCGTCAAACACCTGGCGCGACTTGTCATATTGTTTTAACTTTTGCAGCGCGTTGCCGTAGGTATTGTACAGGTCGGGTTCCCAGTCGCGCTGTTCCTTTAATGCAAGGCCCTCCACGGCATATTTCACGGCCTCGCTATACTGGCTGTCGGCTTCAAAACAGATAGCTTTTATATAGAGCGACCAAACGTAATTGGTGTCGCTGCGATTAATTTTATTGAGTTCAATGGCTTTTTTGTATTTACCCGAATCATATAACGCAGCACATTGTTTGATCACATCGCCTGAATTTACCAGCTCAAATTTTTGTGCAGAGGAAAGTTTAGGGTACAACACGAGCAGCACCAACAGCAGTTTAATATATTTCATTTACCCGGGTTCAATAGTTTTTACGACAGGTGAATATATGCTTTTTTAGCAATTAAATTGCCCGTTCTTAAGCCTATTCATCAACAAGTTCAATCCAAACCGGGCCGTGATCGCTTGATTTTTCCCAACCCCGCACATTCCTGTCGACTCCCGCTGCCTTAAGCCTGCTAACCAGGTTCGGGCTAAGCAGGAAATGGTCGATACGCAGGCCGGCATTCCGACTGTAAGCATCGCGGAAAAAGTCCCAATAAGTATAGATCACCTCATCGGGGTGAAGCTTACGGATAGCGTCCGTCCATCCCTGGTCGATCAGTTTTTGGAAAGCAGCACGGGTTTCCGGGCGGAACAGCGCATCATTCACCCAGCGTTCGGCTTTGTAGGCATCCAGTTCGGTCGGAATGGCATTATAGTCGCCGGTAAGGATCGCCGGCTTGCCGGATGCCAGCAATTCCGCCGCATGGACCGCAAGCCTTTCAAACCATTTCAGTTTATAATCAAACTTGGGGCCGGGCGCGGGGTTGCCATTGGGCAGGTAAAGGCAGCCGATGGTGATGTTATTTACTACCGCTTCGATATAGCGGCTGTGTTCGTCCTCCCGGTCGCCGGGCAGAACGCGCCTTACTTCTGCAATATCGCCGGTGCGCGACAGGATAGCCACGCCATTCCAGCTTTTTTGGCCGTGCCATATGGCCTGGTAACCGGCATCGTTTATTGCTGCTTCGGGAAAGTTTTCCTGCACGGCCTTCAATTCCTGCAGGCACACTACATCGGGTTGGGTTTCGGCAAGCCAGCGCGTCAAAATGTGCATGCGCGCGTTGATACTGTTTACGTTATAAGTTGCAATTCTCATTGGTTGGGGGTTGGATGACCAAATATAGCGGGAAATCAAAGCAATTGCCAATTCTTAAATTATTCAAGCAATGTAAAAAAGCCCCGGGGCATTCGTCCCGGGGCAACTGAAGCGGTTAAGGCAATGGTTTCTTTAATTAAAATCCAGGTCCCCTACATACACCGTCCGTTCCGATTCCTTTTTCATTTGCAGCACGATCAATTCCTTCTTTTCCTGCGGTGTGCCGTAATGGGTAAACATTTCGGCCATTATGGTGGTAGGGCCGGCAATGGTGGCCTGCCTGTCGCCAAAGTAATTGATTTCGATCTTGTAAGTGCCTTTGATGGCGTTTTTTAGCAGGAACTGTTCCGGCCCAAAGCCCTGGGTCATATCATGCGAAATGCGGCCCCCTATTTCGGTGCGGTTGTGCGAATAATAGCACTTTTCGCCGTTCGGATCGGTTACCCAAAGGTCGATGTCGGTATTGTTCATATTCCAGTTCATCACGATACGGATATCCACCGGCATCGGCTCAATAATTGTTTTTGATATTTTTGACAGGTCAAGTTTTCCCTTATTCATCGCGATGATGCGGTTGATCTCCGGCAGGAACACCTCCTGTATGCCATTGTACAGGCCATCCGCGTCCGGCGAATAGCTTTTGGTCATGGCCTCGTATAGCACATCCAGCGCTTGCTGGTGTTCGCCGGCATCTTCCAGCGCCAGGCCGTAGTCGCGGAAGCTTTGCGGGTCAAGCGGGCGCAGTTCGGTCACTTTTTTAAAGGCATAAACCTCGTCCTCGTAGTCGTCAAGCTGTTTCAGTTTATAGCCCAGCATTTTGTACAGCTCGTAGCTGCCCAGGTCAAGCTCGGCCAGGTTGCTCAGGATACGCAGCCCGGTTTCCTTGTCGCCCATTTTTAAAAAATAGCCGGCTACGGTATAGTAGTAAACGGGGTTGCCGGTGTACTGGGGGCGCAAGCCCAGGTAAATTTGATAGCGCAGCGCTTTATCGGCCTTTTCAATGGTTTTCAAATAATCGGTTTCGGCTTCGTGAAAAGCAATATCAATTGCGCCGTTTTTTGCGGGTTGATTAGCGTCGGCTGGGGGCGTTGCTTCAGCGGTACTGTCGGAGTCGTCGTTATTTGTGGTCGTAGTCGCACCGCTCACTTTGCCTTTTTTTGTAGTGATGACCAAAACGCCGTTTGACGCCTTCGAGCCGTAAATGGCGGCCGCAACTCCTCCTTTCAGGACAGTAACATCCTGGATATCTTCGGGGTTGATGGTGTTGAGGTAGGAATCGTCGTCTATCGGCATGCCGTCCACTACCAGCAGTGCCTGGTTGTTACCGGTGATTGACCGGTTGCCGCGAAGTATAATACGTGTTGAAGGGTTAACGCCATTGTTGGTGGTGTTGATGTCTAAACCGGAAACCTTACCCTCAAGTGCAGTGGCAACATTAGTTGCTTTAGCCTGGGTGAGCTGTTTGTTGTCAACGGTCGCTGTAGCATAACCCAATTGCCTGGCCTGTGTTTTTATGCCCAAAGCGCCGGTAACGACCACTTCTCCTAATTGTTGGGTTTGATTTAGGGGCTTGTCTGCCACCAATCTGGCGGCAGTTCCGGCTACCACAGTGGCATCTGCGACCGGGTGCGGTTGAATGGTGGCAAGCACACCCGGCGCTCCATTGTTAACAACTGTAACTTCGTCCGGCTGCCGCTGCAACAATTGTTCCGAGGAAGCTGCGGGTATTTTTTTTGCTTCGCCTACATCGACAGTCGACGTTGAGCCGGTAATGTCAGTTCTGCGCTGGGTAGAGTAACCTGTCACTACCACCTCGTTTAAGGTAGAGCCGGAAGGCGCAAGCAATATTTTTATCGCCGCATGCCGGCCCACGGCGACCTCCTGCGTTACATAGCCAATATAGTTTACCACAAAAACAGCCCCCCGGCCAGCGTTAAGCTGAAAATGGCCATCAGCATCGGTTACAGCACCCACATTAGTCCCTTTTATACGGACAGATGCGCCTACGATGGGCAACCGGTCGTCGCTGCCTACAATCGTTCCAGTGATCAGTGTTTGACCGGTTGGCGGTACAATAGCGCCGCTTGTTTGTACGGGAGGGTTGGCAGCTGCCACTTTTACGGGTTCGTTTACGGGTTTGTGATCGGCATTAAGCCAATCATGCAGGGTAGCGAGCATCTCTTCCGAAGTGGTCAAATTTTCCCGTTTTGCCGGTGGATTATCAGTTTCCCGCTGTTTCATGATCGCATTATATTGTTCGCGCAGCTCATCCGGCGGCTCTATCCCGTAGGTGATATAATCGTTTACGCTTTCCAGCACGATCAATGAAGTATTGCGGGTGACGATACTGAACCTTTTGCCCAGCGACTCGATATCCTGCCGGTTGGCGTCGTAGTTGATATCCAGTTCGCTGATCTTTTTCTGCGCCCAAAGCTTGGCCACATTAATATTATCGACGGAATTTTGGCCCAGGTCAAAGTTGACTGTCTTCTCCAGGCCTACCTTATTGCCATACCCAAATTGCAGGGTGACCGTTTGATTCGGATTGCGCGTAATGCCCGCTACCGAGAATGTGCGCCCCACAGCCACCGGCAGCGAAGGGTAATTCTCGTCCATTGCATTGCCTTTGACGCCCAAAAAATGCAGCGGCTGGGTAGTTAGGCTGGCCAGGGCTTTATCGTGACTATCCGCAGTCAGATCGATCAGTTCACCGCCGGTTTTAAGCGCGATAAACTTCAGGTTGCTGTAATCGGCCAGGGCTGATGAATTAATGCAATATACCTGCCTGCCATTAAATTTTAGCTGTTTGTCGCCAAAGGTTTGGTGGCCGTCGCTCATCAGCAAAAATTCATCTGCCGTATAGTTGGAAAGGTCGAGGCAGCCAAAATTGGTTGCGCCATCATACGCGACGTTTGCAAGGTCATGCTTCAGCTGCGACCAGTCGCCGCCTGTAAGGGTGTATTTTTTTGTATTGATCACAGCATTGCTGAAAAGCACAAGGGTGATCTCCGCGTTGTTTACTTTCTTAAAATACGCGCCGAGCAAAGCAAACTCTTTGGCCGTATCCCGCGTGGCTGCGCTCAGCGAAGCGTCCCACAATAAGCCGATGGCATGCGGTAAAGCTTTATCAATGACCTTCGGCTGCAGCAGGGTATTGATAAAATAGTAATACTTGTTTCCTTGTTCCTGCAGCATCACCTCGCTGGTATTATTGGGTTTAGGGATGGTGAACGACAGGGAATGTCCCGGCACATAGTTCTCCCGGTTAATGGCTGCGGAATATGTGTTCTGGCGGTGATCAAACTGCAGGTTGTCGGGGTTCGGGCAATCCGAAACGGGTGCAGCTTCGCTTTGGATAACCGAAGCGGTGAGCGAGAATTTTTGAACCGTATCTTTTAAATTGAGCGGCAGGTTGAATTTAAGATCGCCGTTGTCGGCCAGCGGTATCTCTTCTTCGTAGCCAATGATCACCGTACGTGTGCCGTGCGGGTTGATGGGGTAAATGCGTGTGCGGAAAGCGTTACCCTCCACTTTTTCCAGCAGGCCGGGATCGATGCGCCGGCGTTCAACCGATTCAAACACAACGGTTCCTTTGCCGCGGTCGACTGGGACTGCTTCGCGCATCCGCCCATTAATGTCCAGTGCATAACGGCTTACGCTCACGCCGTCTTTTAGCGGGAACATTAAGGTGCCCTCCAAAATCCGCGGTGTGGAATTGTAAAAAGTCATTTCCCAGGTGGTGCGGCTGATGTTGCCGTAAATAGCGACGTCAATTTTTAGTTGCCGGAGGCTTACGCCGTTGTTGCTTTTACCGTCGACGGTAAGCTGCGGGGCCTGTGCGCAGGCAACTGATATTTGCAGGATAAGCAATATAATTGCCGCTAAAGTGAGTTGGTTCGATCGTTTCATAACTGCTTGATTTTCCTTATAGATGCAGCGATAAAGCCGATTCCATAAATGATTTGAAAAAAATCGGGCGCAGCTTGCAAATGCTTGTTTTTCAAAACTTTTTCACA
>Ga0302192_10001225_pt1 | contig 15953 bp, 9 predicted proteins | sample II_Bog_E3_2_FD_200230 | JGI IMG/M metagenome (GOLD analysis project Ga0302192, IMG submission 200230) | Peat permafrost microbial communities from Stordalen Mire near Abisko, Sweden - II_Bog_E3_2 | ecosystem: Environmental > Terrestrial > Soil > Wetlands > Peat | place: Sweden: Abisko, Stordalen...
ATGAAGGGTTTTTGCTGTTGCTGTTGCTGTTGCCTTTGTTGTTGTTTTCGGTTGTGCCGGGTATGAGTTGGCTGGTTCGGGGAGCCTTCTGAATCCGCGCCGGCCCGAGTCGGCGCCACGCGACAGTGGCAGCGTCCTGGTCAGAAACCGCAGCAGCTTCGCGGAATCTGCTCACCGAAGATCCGACGCGGAAGTCCATGCCGACCCGCCGCGCGAAATCACGGCTGACCGTTGGCTGATCTCGCCGGCGCGCGCAGAAACTCGGCTGGACTGCACGAAAAATTAAAGATGACGTTTGGAGAGTGGTCAGAGGCTCTGAAACGCATTGGGGATAGGCCGATGGCTTCCCGACGCCCAGCAGAGCCCCTGGACGGGCATTCTGTTCGATCTACCACTACTGTAAAGGGTTATCCGATGCAGCCGAAACACCCCATCCTCATTTGGAAAGTTCTTCCATCCTCCTTTTTTGCTTTTCCATCCTCCTTATGAGGCGAAGCCCGTAGGGCGAAAATTTGCAGATTTGCACAGGGACCGACTCCTGGTATTTATCTTGCTAAACACTCTTGAAAAGCCTCTTGGTCTCCTGTTCCTTATAGGGCTACTCGCAGGTCCGCTTTTTGCAACCCGCAGGTCCGTTTCTGACGACCCGCAGGTCCGCTTAGGCGACTCGCAGGTCCGTTTCCCGCGACTCGCAGGTCCGTTTTTGGACGGCTGGATTATCCTCAGTTCTGAACAATGTCTAAGATGATGTTTATCAGTCAGATAGAAAGAAATACGACTCGCAGGTCCGCATCAAATATCCACCGTTGACGGTGGATATTGAGACGAATCACCAAGTCCTTTGGAATTAGTACGATAGCGGCATTGTTGACTCGCAGGTCCGCTTTGGCTATGAGCGGCTATTTCCAGTGCGCTCCTCCAAGGACGAAAATCAGGAATGTAGTGGGCTTACGAGAGTGCTGGAGGGCTGATAAACGCAGAGAAAATACACGAAAGTCCGCTTATAGGGGTATCCGTTTATATACTTCTACAAATATAGAAATTGCGTTATAGTGGCATTGTAGGCGTAGGGTGTCGGGGGGTGTCAATGGCGAGACGAGATGATTGGTCGGCGCGGAAGAAAAAACCTCAGTCGGAATCGGCAGAGGCCATATCGCAGATTTTCAAAGTAGATCAACCGACGTATCTCAAGGTGCGGACGCTTGCGGCGGCACGCCGGGGTACGGGGAAAGCAGCAACGGGGCAGGACATCTATGCTGAAGCAATCCAGGAGTATTTGGCGCGTCATGCCGTGGAGCTTATGGACGTGGCAAAGATAGCATAGTTCTTTTCATCCAGGAGAGCCGCATGGCAAGCCAGACACGGACACGAAATTACACAACAGAAAAAGAGAACGGACAGCTTGAGCTTTGGAGAGGGCTGGAGATTGTCCGAGAGGAGCGCCTTAAAGATACGTTCGACATTCTTCAACTGGCGCAAATCTTTGTGTTCTGTAGCCTACCGTACCGGCCAACTGATGAGCGCCAGATTTCGCACACGGCACGGCTTGGCGATGGCTCCACAGTCGAGGTTATCTTCACGGCGATGCGTCCAGACGTATCAATTGCTTTCGGCAATGATCGCGGTCTGCTTTACTGGCTCATTGATAAGGCTATTCGGGAAGGGACACCTCATATTTCGTGGGATCACGCCTCCGAGTATCTTGCATATTCAGGACAGGGAAAAGGGGGGCGCAACCGAGAGTTGTTGCGCGAACGATTCCTGCGCATCGCATCGACGGCAATTACAGTCGTGCGTAAATCTGGGGTGCAAGAGGATCAGGCCATCATGCCTATCATCCGGCGGATTTCGCTTCCAGCAAGCATCACGGGCAAGGAAAATATATCCGAGAAGCTGGACCGTCGAAAAGGGCGTACTTCATTTGGCCTTCAATTCGATGAGGATTTTGTAAAAGACTTCATGACACATCGCGTGCCGGTGTTGCGGAGCCTTGTTGTTGCAACAGAGGCTAGGCCGCAGATGCAGGATTGTATGTTCTTCCTGATCTGGCGATCGTACTCTGCCGCGAGCGAAAGCTGTATCGAATGGGATAAACTGCGAGATCAATTCTGGCAAGGCGACTCAAACCGTTCACGTATTCGCAAGCGGTTTGAGGAGGCGATAAGCCTGATCCGCACGACGTGGCCGGAGTTGCGAGCTGAGGCTAGGAGCAAGGGTTTGTGGATCGGGCCTCCCAAGCATGGAGTCCAGTTCGTGCCTCAATTGGAGAGGCCGAAACACATCAAAGAAGCTGAGGCGAGGGACGAAGCCGAGCGAAAGCGACGGCAGACAGAGGAGATGCTAAAGGGCTTGATGAAACCTAAGCAGATTTCTGCTGGAGGTGCTATTCCGCGTCCAAAGTCTCCCGGCAAGGTGAGTGAACTAACTCACATCGCAGATGTTGCGGGTAGAGGGTAATTCGGACGAAGGGAAAAACGCCGCGCCGAAGTTCATCCGGCGCGGCGTCCTGCGGGTATCCTGTTATGCAGTACGCGGCCAGATATTAAGAGCCCTCTTGAATAATTCCACACCTCGTTTTGAGATTGCGGCTTCATCCCAGACTTCCAAATCCGAGAGACTTTGGTTGATTGGGAGGAGCGAGTGCTTCATCATCGCTGGGCGTTTCTGCTTCCAACCGTAGTTACTCTGAGCAGAGTTCAGGCTTGCGCTGAGAATTGTTAGGTTGCCTAGAGTCTGTACCGCAGCCTCTCGTTTTCGAGTAGCTACAGATCGGTGGTCACTGTCCGGGACCTGGAATAGATCCACAGGGGTCAGCCCCTTCGAGCCATCAGGTAGGTGCCAATTGGCAACCCAGTCTTGCGGCATGATGTGCTCAACAGACGGCTGTTCAGCAAAGGAAATGACCTCTGATTTTGGAGACATGAAAGCCCTATTTAGGCGCGTAAACAAGTGGACGAGTTTGGGATTGTTGAGAATCCTATACAGCGGCGTTTGCAGCCACGCCTCCCGGAATGTGGCATCGTCGGGCCACGCGCCCGAGTCGCCTGTCTGTTCAAGCAACAGCTTCTTTAGACTCTTACCATCGAACCCATCTCGGCGGAGTTTCATGGTTAATGTGAGGAATATTTTGTTGTAGTTTTTTGTGGTCATGTCACATACGGCTCGCCGAAACAGATAAGACTCCAACACTGTCGATATTTCCGCGAGTTGTTCCTCCGGCACCTCTGCCTCAAGAGTCGCGAGCAGTAGAGGGTAGGATGTCCTGATGTCGAATGTCTCAAGAAATGTGCATAGTTCAAAGATGGGGTCATCTGATACCGGCGATACGATCCGCTTGAAATGCTTTCCCTGTCGGGCAAGAGCAGAAAGCTCGTCAGTGATGGTTGAAAATGGATGAGCAGTCTCAATCCAATGGCGATATTCGACATAGAGGTGTTTGATGGGGATGTCTCGTGACTGCCTACTGGCAAGGAAATGCTGCATGAAAAGATCACTGCGAGGGCGGAGCAGACGGCCTTGCTTCACCTCCTCTCTCCAGAACTCATTGTCGAAGCCGCTCCAGTATTTCTGGTAAAGCGCCTCTACGTCAGCGTCCTTTTCCCTTCCAGCCCTGAAGAAGATGTAGTTCCGAAGAAGGTCAGCCGGAAGAAGAGGTACACCCCGAGCATTTAGAGTCTCAAAAATGACTTGGGGGTCATCGTCCTTTTGCAGATCGATTACTACTACCATCAGCCCATTCCGTAAAGTCTGGAAGCATTCATCTACCCTGGTGGCCAGAGGGAATTGAGCGGCCAATGGCACTTCGCCATCTTCCCCAATAAAGAACTCCTTGAGTTGGCTCAGGAAAAACAGATATGCCTCTACCATGCGTGGGCGAGGATCGTATTTCCGGGCATACGGCTTCTTCTTAAGAGGATGGCGCTTAATGACCTCATCTCGTGAACCGGAGGTAAGAACATCGACAAACTGAGGACGATCAAGTTGCGTCGGCCATACCTTGAACTTGTCAACCTTTGGATCGGACATCATGCCGGTGTTGAAAAGAAACTTGTCACATTCATCGGCAATTGCAGTGCAGCTCTGTTCCCGGCAAAAGTCTCGATAGGCAGACAAGAAGATTTGCAGGGTTGTTAATCGCTGTTGTCCGTCGATGACCTGGCGCACAACAACGTGACCAGTCGGGGTTTGCTTTTGGTCAAGGACCATTGCGCCAAGAAAATGGTTGGGCGTGTCCTTATGGCCGTCAAGCACTTCGGTGAATTTGCGCCCGATGTCTTCCCATAGAGGGAGCCACTGCTGCTCCTCATTCCAGACATACTGGCGTTGAAAGAGGGGCACCTCCAGGCGTTGCTTCGAGTCGAAAACGGCAAGCAGCGAAGATTTGTGAACGTCCAAAGTTCTTCCCCTTGATTGTCAGATGAATCTTTCACAGTTTAGCAACAGTGGAGCGAAGGATAGTGTCGGTCGGTTGCTACGACTCGAATTGGAACTTCGTTCTCCATTCGGTGGCCTCACTGCAAACGAGAAAAGCATCGAAAGGCTTGCCCTGCTTGCTGGTGAAGCCCTTGAGGAGGGCGGTTTTCCCTTTGGTGCATAGGGTCTCGATCTGTTTGTCAGTGAGCTTTTTCTTGGCGATTACGACGTTGACGGAGAAGGAGCAACCCTGGCGGTACTGGTCGCAACCAAAGAAGTCTTTGCCGTTGGGACGGCGCAGATGCCCGATTTTGCACTTTGGGCAGGGAATGCCGGCTTCGGTGGCTGATGTTGCGCCGCCTGCGGGCCTGTGCGCAGCGAGTTCGGGCTGGCGCTCGATGTGAAGCTGGCCCAGCTCCATGTTGAGCAGGCCGTCGAGAGCCGATACCACGCTGAGGTATTGCGCCTTGCCACTGGCGATGTCGTCAAGCTCCTGTTCCAACGCGCGGGTGTAGTCGTACTCGACGAAGCGGAATTTTCCGGTGAGCGAGTCGATCAGCAGCTTGGCCAGGTCTGAGGCCGTGAGGATCTTCTTGCCCTCGATGAGGTAGTTGCGCGTGATGATGTTTTTGAGAATGGACGGATAGGTTGAGGGCCGTCCAATGCCTTCACTCTCCAGTTTCTTGATGAGGCTGGCCTGGGTGTACCCGTTCGGGGGTTTGGTCTGCTTGTTGAGCAGCCGGGTGCTGGTTGATTCGAGAGCGGTGCCTGTGCGAAGGGCCGGGACAGCTCCATTGTTGTCGTCTTGGCTCTCGGCATTGTCTTCGACCTCTTCTGCGGCGTCCTGGGCCGTCAGGACGCGCCAACCGGGGGCTGTGAGCGTCCGCCCGGTGGCTTTGAACACGAACGTCTGTGCGCCCTGCTGGGCCTCCATAGTGACCGTGTTCACGCTGTACTCGGCGTCGGCAAGCTGGGATGCAACGGCTCGCTGCCAGATGAGGGTGTAGAGTTTTCGCTGGTCGTCGTCCTCGCCGGCATTGCGGTCCTGCAGGTGTGTCGGCCGGATCGCCTCGTGGGCCTCCTGGGCGCCCTCCTTCGACTTCCACGTCCGGGGCTTGGGCGGGATGGGAAGCAGGTTCGCCTGGGCAAACGCCCGAATTTCTGCAAGGGCTTCGGCTGAGAAATTCTGGCTGTCGGTGCGGTGGTAGGTAATCAAGCCCTGCTCGAAGAGTTTTTGAGCGAGCATGGCGGTCTGGTCGGGTTTGTAGCCAAGGGTGACGCTGGCAGCCTGCAAGAGGGTCGCGGTGGTGAATGGAGCGGGCGGCGCCTTCCGGGCCGGCTTGGTGGCCGCGGCGGTCACGCGGAAAGCGCGGCACTGGGCAGCTTGTTCGGCCAGGGCAGAGTCGAGGATGTACTTCTCATCCTCTTTGAGAAAAGGCGCGGTATCCCACTGCGCCGTCCATTTCCCATCCTCAAAGATGGCCTCAGCTCCAAAGTGCTTGGTGGTCTTGAAATTCTCGATCTCGCGCTGGCGCTCCACAACGAAGCGCACGGCCACGGTCTGTACGCGGCCCGCGCTCAAACCGGCTATGCCGGTCTGCCGAGAGAGGGCGGGAGAGACTTTGTAGCCTACCAGCCGATCCGCACCGCGCCTTGCCTCCTGAGCATGGACAAGGTTCATGTCGAGCTGGCGGGGCGTCTTGAGTGCCTTCTGAATCACATCCTCGGTGATGGCATCGAAGGTCACGCGGTGGTATCGCTTGAGCTGCAAGGTCTCTTTGAGGTGCCACGCGATCGCTTCGCCCTCGCGGTCGGGGTCGGTGGCCAGGTAGACTTGATCCGCGCGCGCCGCGCGGGGCTTGAGGCCCTCCACAACGCCCTTGCCGCGCTCCGTGTATTCATATTGAAGCTGGTAGTCCGGCGTGGTCACTCCGAGCGATTTAACAGGCAAGTCGCGGACGTGGCCGACACTTGCGGCAACGTCCCATCCTGGGCCCAGAAAGGTTTTGATCTTCTTCACCTTGTTCGGACTTTCGACAATCATCAGATTCATGGCGTTCTCCGAACTGGTTGGCGATCTACTGGAGGCTCTGTATTTGGTCGGCTCAGTGCGCTCCTTGGCCGAACTTCGCAACAAGGCCGTCCAGTGTGGAGCTGCCTATCACCTGGTCGTCCGGGATGAGGACATAGAGCCAGCGTTTGCCGCCGGTCTCGACTGCATGAGTGTTGGCAGTGCTGCACCACTTGGTTGCGGCCTTCGCCTTCGCCTGCACGATGTCGTCGGCCAGCTCGTTGCGAGCCTTCACCTCGCAGATGAGCTTCTGGCTGGCGGTCTCGATTACAAAATCCGGCTCATAGGCATCGCCTGAGCGAAATTCGATCTGGAATTGATTGCGACCTGGTTTCAGCCATTTTTCTACGGCGCGTTCATCGTCTATGAGGACGGCAAAGCGACGTTCTGGATCGGAGTCAAACTTCTGTACGGTAGCGCAGCACTTGGCGAAGCCGCCGAACACGGCGCGGCGCGTCTCCGATAGAGGCGAAACCGCCTGCTTGAATGAGCGCACATGCTGACCGGGAGTGAGATTGAGAGGCTGGCTCTCCAGATAGCGGAAACCCCGCGTGACTTTGACCTCGAAGTCGTCCTCCCCCAGCGGGGTCTCATGATAGTGCTGCATCATCTGGGAAAAGATGAACTCGGCAAGCTGACGGCCATGCCGTAGCAGGGCGCTTTCAACCTCGGCATCCGTTTCCAGATAGGAGCGAATGCGGCTCACCATCTGGCCGGATAGCTTGTAGAGCAGGTCTGCATGGGCGTCATAATCAACTTCGTTGCGCTCGATAAGATAGCGAACGAGATAGTCCTCTGACCGCTCCTCGCGCGGATCGTCAACGCTCTTGGCGAGATACTGCCGCACCTCGGTGCGGATCGTCTGAATGACCAGGCCATCGTCAACCGGGCGAACATTGATAGTGTCCAAGCCGTTGAGATCGAAGTCAGAGAAGTAGAAATTGATCTGGCGCTTGGGCAAAACCACGATCTGAGGAATGGAGATTGTGCGGTCGGCAACGATTGTCGCCACAACCTCAACGATCTTGTCAATGTCGAGCGGCGATTCAACGATCACGCCTTCAAGGATCTGCTGCTGTGGCTGAAGCAACTCGCGGACTTCCCCGGCAATCTGCTGCTGGACAGCAGAATCGCGCAACTCCTCGACACTGGTCAGCTTGCGTTCATAGCGGCGAATGACATCAATGGTCACATTCGCAGCTTGGCTCCCCGCAGGTGTGCTGATGACTTGCGGTACTGCGGGCGCTGCCGGAGCGCCCTGAACGTCTGGGCGAGTGCCGGTAATCATGCTCTGCGCAACAGAGGGAAACTCCACGAGCTTCGCGCCGGCCAGTGATACATCGCCCCCCGGTCCGATTTCAACGCGCTTCATAACGATGGAGCCGGGCTTCTTCGCTTCCTTGATAATTTCGTCAAACCGCTCATGGGCAATGACCGTGAGGCGGTCAACCACGGCGAATTCGTCTTCCTCGTTCCGGGCAACACGAACACCATAGGGCAGGCGAAGGCCGCGGCCAAGAGTCTGTTCCGTGAGGATCTCCGAAGCCGAAGCCCGCAGCGGGACAATGGTGTAAAGGTTGGTTACATCCCAACCTTCCTTGAGCTTGTTAACGTGGATGACAATATCGGTGCTGTTGTCCCGCTCCAGCTCGACCAGGCGTTTCATGGCGTCTTCATTCTCATCGCCCCGCAAGGCTGAATGAACCTCGATCACCCGGCCCTTGAAGCGGCCTTTGAAGAATTCCTCGGACTCGATATACGAGCGCAGGCGGCCGGCGTGGTCGGTTTCCTGGGCGACAACAAGAATGAAGGGGTGAATCTTCGGCTTCCCGGTGACGCGGTGGTAGCGGTCCAACTCGACCGAAACATGGTCGTGGTAGTGAACGGCGTCCTCAAGTTTGATCTGCTCCAGCTTCTCAGACGACACCGAATGAGGGTCAAAGTCCTTCCGGGTGGCAACGGCGGGTTCCTTGACAAAGCCGTCTGCCATCGCCTCGCCCAGACTGTAACGATAGATGACATTGCAAAAGTCGACGGAATTGCTGCCAACGGTCTTGGGCGTCGCCGTCAGTTCCAAACCAAGGATCGGATTCAAGCCGTTGATCGCCTTGGCACCCGCGCTGGCGCGGTAGCGGTGCGCCTCGTCCATCAGCAAAACTAGGTCGTCGAGCTTGGAGAGATAGCTGTAATAGCTCTCGCCGATGGTCTCCTGGAGCGCCTTCATCTGCGGCTTACCCCGTGGCCCCTCCTCCTTGTTGATGATGTCGATATTGAAGATGTTCACATGAATATCACCGCCAAACAAGGTACTGGAACGGCCTCCTTCAAGGCGGATACCGATGCCGGATTTGTAGTTTTCAACTGTGATAATCGAGGGCTGATTCTCGACGAACTCAGCAATACCCCGGAAGACGTATTTCGGGCTTTCGGGCGAGAAATCGCCAATGAGCTTGTCGTAAATGGTCTTGTTCGGTGCCAGCACGAAGAAGTTGCGGCTCTTCCCGGTGAGGTACAGATAGGCAATGAACGCGCCCATCAGCCGGGTCTTTCCCACGCCCGTTGCCAAGGCAAAACACAGCGAAGGAAACTCCCGCTCAAAATTGGTCACACTTGGATGAAGGGCGCGGATCAGATCCAACGCGGCTGCCGGATCGCCGCCCTTCTCTAGGGAGATGGTGTCGAGAACTTCGGCCAGAATCTCAAGGGACGTTGCCTGCGGAGATCTAAGCGACAGGCGCTGAATGAGGGTGCGGACTTCACGGTTTGCCATTGCTTAAATCTCCTCCGAAAAGAGGTTCGGCTGAACAGTGGAAGTCTTTGTGTGCCGTGCTGGTTTGGCCTCTGGAGGCGGTGCCGACATGGGTAGGTTCTCGACTTTCAAGCTGTAATCATCCTTGCCCCACTCGCATTTGCGTAGCACTGCCTGGGGGATTTTCTTGACTGTGAGGTTCGGAAAGGCATCCGGGTTGGCGCGAAACGCTTTGCAGCAAACAAGCAGGCTTCTGTTCTCGCCTACCTCATCGGAGATGGCGGCGAGCTGCTCATGGGTGAGGCTCTGCGTGGTCACATAGATGGAATCCGTCTCGGAAGAATGGCCGTGCATCCAGTACAGGCTATCGCTGGGCGCATAGGTAAAGTTCATGAGCTTGCAGACGGCCTCGGCAAGCATGGCGGCGTTGTAGTCCTTCGCAATGACCCAATTGCCCCACCTGTCCTTTTCCAGAAGAGACGGGGCAAGGTGGTAATAGCGAAAGCCGCCGCCGCCTTTCCACCCGACGGCCTCGGTGATGCCGCCCTTGTCTTCGCCGTCGATCACCTTCCGCAAACGAGGGATGATGTGGGTGTCGCAGTGGTCGCCCAGCTCTACCATGATCCAGTGACGGCCCATCTTGTGTGCAACAGCGCCAGTCGTTCCGGAACCTGCGAATGAATCAAGCACCCAATCTCCATCTTCAGTTGTTAGATCAAGAACCCTTTTGATGAGTGCTTCTGGTTTCTTCCCCTTCGGAAATGCAATGCCGCCTTCGTTGTGAATGTTATTTGATAGGACATCATCCCATATTGTTGTTAGCGGCTCTCCTGTTACGTACTTCCCGTCAATCTGTTTCAGTTTGTCTGAATAGAATAGAATGCGCTTTCCACCAATCAAATAAATCTCAGGATAGCCATCGCGTACAAGCCTGAAGATGCGAGTCATATCATCCGTAGATTTGTCGATTAAATCACGGGTGGCTTGACCAACATTGTCGTAATCAGGTTTCGCAAGTTGGGTAACGCTTGGAGCATTTTCAGTAACAAATACGTCCATCAGCGTTGGGTCGTCCTTAAGCATAGCGCGGGCATCTTTCTCGGAAAGTCCCTTATGCTGTGCGAATCCCTTGGTTAATGTCGTGATGCGCCATTGACTAAATGGTGCATCGATGTTTTCAATGAACTGCCCGTATCGCACATCCCGCTCTCTCGCTGTGAATACACGGTTCGGTTTCCAGTAACTCTTGTTTTTTGCATAAATCAGTATGAAGTTCGATGTGCTAACGCAGCCTGGATTGATGGCTTTGTGCCCGGTCGGAGAGGCTTGTCGGAAGGTGACTGTATACAAACGATTGGCTCTACCGAGAACTTCGTCCAGCAATACAATCAAGTAGCCAAGTTCGTTGTCATCGATGTGGACGAATAACGTCCCATCTTCAGTGAGAAGGTGGCGAAGAATGACAAGGCGATCACGCATCTGCGAAAGCCACAACGAATGCTCAACTCCATCCTCATAGTGGTCGAACATTTCTCCCGTGTTGAACGGTGGATCAATGTAGATGCACTTCACCTTGCCGGTGAACTCCTGCTCCAGCGCCTTGAGCGCGAGCAGATTGTCACCAAAGATGAGCCGGTTGTCAAAAATGTCGTTCTTCTTCGTAACCCGTGCCTTCGCGTGGTAGCTCTTCGTCGGGTCTTCCAGCAAGATGCGCGGCTCCAGCTTGGGCCGCGTATCCTTGCCAATCCACGTCAATTCGAGGCGCTGCTTAGATTTCATGATGAGACTTTCTGGTCTTTCGCTTTTGTTGGTATTGGAAGATGGACCGGGCAATTACCCCGAGTGTTTCCGGTTGTAGGCTCATTCCACCTCCCAGCGGATGGTAAACAGCGGGGTCATGGTCGGTACGAGTTTGAGGCTTTCCTGAATGCGGTCAAGCATGGACTCGACCTCAACTCGGATCGCGGCTCGGCGCTCGAAGAAATCTGATTTCAGCTTATCCCGGCGACCTTCCATGACGCTGACGCGGCGTTTCTCCGCCAGCTTCTCGGCCATCGGCAGGCTAGATCCTCTCAATGCCTTCTTGGCAGCCTTGATCTCGGCCTCGACGCCCTTCAGTTCGGTTTCAAAGGATTTTTCAAGGTCTTCGGCATAGGCATCCAGCTTTTCGCTCTCATCATCGAGCCAAGCGGCATTCTGCTGCTCGGCCTGGTCAAAGAGTTCCTGCCGACGGCGCGTCTCGATGGTTGCCAAGTCCTGCTCAGGGACCGGGCCGTCTGCATCCGCAATGGTGGCAGGAACCGCCATAAGGCGCTCGATCGTGTCCGGGTGAACGTCCTGGCCGTTATCGGGCAGGACAGAAATAACGAGGTGTTCCCGCGTGAGAGCCGGAGTCACAAGGCGCAACTTCGCCACACGCGCCCAGCCCGTGGTTCCCTTCAAAAGCTCTACATCGCCCATCCTTCCCGGATAGGCAGTGAGGTCAAAGCGGAGATGGCCGGCGGCATTGTAGGCGCGCGCTTTGGCGCCCTCAATCAATTGAGGCGCAAGCGTGCCCTCGGTCAAACGGAAAAACTGCCAGCCTCGGTCATCGGCAAGGGGCCACTCTGTTGTGAAGGTCTGCCCCTGATAGTCAAACCTCCGCTTGTCGTCGGCATGGAAGATGGCGTCCGGCAACTCGGCCTTTGCTATCAGCAGCAGAGAGAGATCGAACTCAGAAAGAGACTGACGAATTTCCCCGTCTCGTGTTTTGAGCTGACGAACTACCTGCTCATCGACGCTCTCCAGAAGCCGGTTGCGAGCATCCAACACCTGGTCGCTGATCTGGTCTTGCAAGTCAGCCTGAAGTTTGTCGAAAGCAGCATTCACTTCGTCTTCATTGCGGGCGCTCTGAACGATTTCCAAAATGCGCCGCTCAATATCGACGCCCCGCTCGATGACCCCAAGCACTTCATCGCTGGCTCCGAACACTCCTCGAAACAGCATGAACTTCTCACTCAGAAGCTCGAATACCCGCTGCTCGGCGCGGTTCTTGAGATTGAGAAAGTTGACGACGGTCACGTCGATCTTCTGACCGTAACGATGACAACGGCCTATGCGCTGCTCGACGCGTTGCGGGTTCCAAGGCAAGTCATAGTTGATGACCAGAGAGCAAAACTGAAGGTTAATGCCCTCGGCCCCGGATTCAGTCGCAATCAACACGGCCTTGCTATCGCGGAAAGCCTCGACCACGGCGGCCTTCATATCAGCCGTTTTGGAGCCGGAGATCGCATCAGTGCCGCGGTGTCGGGCAAGCCAGCTACGATAAAGCGCCTGGCTGGATGGATCACTGTTCTGCCCGTTTAACAGAACAATATCGTCGGCATAGCCGCTGGCGGTGAGGAGAGCGGCAAGGTATGCCTGGGTACGGACGGATTCGGTGAAGATGACCGCCTTCCGCTGTCCGCCCTTTTCGACGATCTGCTGCATTGCCTGGGGAAGCGCACTAACCAATTCATGGCCTTTGGCATTCTTCCCAATCTTGAGAGCGAGGGCACGATAGCCCTCCAGCTCGTCGATCTCCTCGGCCAACTTCACTGGATCAATGAGAATTTGCGCGAAAGGCTCTTCCTCTTCCTCCAGCTCCTCGGCCTCCTCGTCGATCACGTCATAATCGACCAGGCTCTCGATGGATGGCGGCTGCTTATCCTTCAGGCGCTCGATGATCCGGGCCAGCGTCTCGGCAACGGCGAATGTCGAAGAGCCAAGAATCTTGCGGACTACCAGCGTGACCAATGCGTTTGGCCGGTCTCCGAAACCTATGGTTCCCGGTCGTTGCAGATAGGCCGAAACCCCACTGTAAAGCTGAATCTCGTCGTCGCCCGGTTCAAAGGAAATCGTACACGGGCACCGCTCGGTGTACTTGATGAGGCCGGTCTGCTGCACCTGACGGCGGAGTGTCCTTTTGCAAATGGTTTCAAGGCGCTTGCGCAGAAACAGCAGACCTGTGTTTGCAGTGCCGCTATTCACATAAGCACTGCGGAACGCCCCTTGGTCGCCAAAGAAATGTTCATCAATGACGGATACCAGACCATAAAGCTCCATGAGGGAGTTTTGCAGGGGTGTGGCGGTCAGAAGCACCTTGAAGAATCGCCTACACGCGTCGCGGAGGCGTTGGGCGCGTACCGCCGTTCCCTGCTTGTATACGTTCCGAAGCCGGTGAGCCTCATCGAAAACTACAAGATCCCATCCGCCATGAGCAATGTCTTCGGCCTTGATAGCCGCAAACTCGTATGAGGTGATGGTGATCTTGTCGGCCTGCTCGAAGGGCCATGAGACTCCGGCCTTTCTGGCCTGTTTGTAGGTTTTGCTCTCGACGATGACAGATGGCAGCGAAAACTTCTCGATAAGCTCCTGGCTCCACTGCTTGCGCAGAGAAGCCGGGACAATCAGGAGGATGCGGCGACGGCGCTCAGCCCAGCGTTGGGCAATGACAAGGCTCGCCTCGATGGTTTTTCCCAGACCAACCTCGTCGGCGAGAATAACCCCCTTGGAAAGGGGGGATGCCAGAGCAAACAGGGCTGCATCGACCTGATGCGGGTTCATGTCCACCCGCGCCGTCGAAAGCGACTGCGAAAGCGCATCCTCGCCCAACCCTTCAAGGGTGATGCGATGCGCGAAAAAACTGCTTTGCTGAAGGCTAAACTCACTCATCTCGAAACCTAATTTGCATCTCCAGTGTACCTGTCTAGCACTGCCATAAGGCCAATAGAGTCTGCTGTTCATGCTTTCCCGGCCATTCCCAGTCAACGGCACCACAAGCGGCCGAGTACCGTCGCGCCACTACCAGCACGGGCGGGGTGCCGGGGGCGCAACGGACGGCGATCTGGCAGGTATCGTTCGCATTCAACGCACGAAAACTCCGGCTGTCAGGCCGGGGTTGCTTCCTCTGTACTTTCGCCGTGTATTCGCCTATGCTGATTCTGATGTCCTTCGGAATTCAGAGACGAAAGCTGTTCGTAGTGGAGTGCAAACGATGCCGGCGGGACGTGCCTGCCGGTGTAGCTGCATTCCCTTTTCAGTCCATTGTGGTCGCCTGCCCTCTGTGCGGCGAACAGCGCCGGTATCTCCCCTCAGAGGTTGTCCTGGGAACGCCTCATCATTTGGTGGCGAAGCAGGCACGGGCGGGCCAAAGTTGAGTTGGCCCCTTCCTCGTTAGCTCGATGGCCCTGGGCTGGTTGACTCTCAGCGTCGAGTGCCTGTTCGCGGGCGGGGTGCCGGGGGCGTAGCGGGCGGCCCGTCGCAACGGTGGTCTCTCATTTCTCTCGCGCCCAACTCTAGGCCGCAACCCTTTGGGCAAGGCCGCAGAACCTTTTTGCGGCCGCTTTTGGCGGCGTCACCGAACCAGGCGCGGGCAACAGCCGCAGCGTCGATGTGAAATTCGCAGTTGGGACAATCAAGCCCGCCCTTGGGCTTCGTTGCTTTCTTCGTCGTCATGGTCGCTCTCGCGGGCTGGGTGCCGGATCAACGCGCCTAGTCTTGTGGTGCGCTTGGATTACTCGACCAGTATATCACGAACTATAATTTGTGATAGTTATTACGGCTGCTGGAATTCCTCAGTAATGCCGATTCTGTACGCCAGTCTTCCCCATAAAATGAAGTCCTCGCGGCAGTCGAATTCATCGCGGCGCGGAAAGGTCAAGTGCGCGCCGTCTTCAAAGACAATGTGGCGAGAATGAACGGACTGGATCGTGCGCGGCGGGCTGGCTCGATAGCCGTTGAAGTCCAGTCTCTCCAAAGTGATTCCCGGCTTTCGCAAGACGCGCTTTAGGTGCTCAATCGAGCGGATAAGGCGGCGCTGCTCCGGGATCGGCTGTCCGGTCTGGTCGATGAAGACGGTTTCCATTTTGATTCCTTCGTGAGGTATGCCGGATGCGCTCCGGCGGGCGGTTACGCTTCGCGGATTCAATCTGCCCAAACTCCAGTGGCCGTGTGAATAGCGGCGCGGGCTTGCCATCCAACTCCGGGGAACTTCGCATCCTTGCCTAGCTCTTCGGCTCCCCTGCCGATTTTTCTCATCTCCTCGGAATAGCGATCTGCATAGGTGAGCAATGCCTGTAGCGCAGTTAGCAGCACTGGCGCGGATTCCTTTTTTGCTGCTCCATCGCAGCCAAACTCTGCCGCGTACCCTTCCAAGTTGGAGAGCAGTTCCATCTTGCTTGCATACTTGTTGCCTACCTGATGCGGGGTGCCGTCTTCGTCAAAATTGACGAAAGACCAGCATCCCGGCTCCACTTGCCAATAACCCAACTCTGCAAACCGTGTGCGATGAATCTTTGGATACGGTGTAATCATGTCTGTGACCTCGTTTGAACTGGCCGGGATGCGCTCCCGGCTGGCGGTTTACAGCCAGTTGGTTCCGTGGTTCGCTCCGCCGCATGAACACTCACAGTTGGGACCGATGGCGCTGAGACACTTTGCTCCGCATTTATGCTCAGAGATAAAGCCTTGAACGGTATTGCCTGTGACACATTGCGAATTACACTTCGGGCAAGTCCACTCGTAGCTGTCGCTGGCAAATACTCTCTTGCCTGATTCATCAATGCGGAAAGGTGCGCGGGTGTTGGGTGCGGTTTCATACTGCCGCGCCCAAACATGGCCGCAAGACTTGCGTTTACAGCGGCGAATGATGCGGTTTGTATTCATCGGGTCATCTCCTTGCGGGCGCTTTTCAGTTGGGGC
>Ga0302192_10001232_pt1 | contig 15900 bp, 14 predicted proteins | sample II_Bog_E3_2_FD_200230 | JGI IMG/M metagenome (GOLD analysis project Ga0302192, IMG submission 200230) | Peat permafrost microbial communities from Stordalen Mire near Abisko, Sweden - II_Bog_E3_2 | ecosystem: Environmental > Terrestrial > Soil > Wetlands > Peat | place: Sweden: Abisko...
AAAGTTAGCCCTCCGGGCTACTTTCACCTCCACAGAAAACAAACAAGTTATCGAACTCGCGCCGTCGGAAAACCACCACTTTTCGTCGCAAATCGCCGTATGTCCACTGTCCACTGTCCACTGTCCATGCCAACCGTCAACCGTCAATCGTCCTAATCTATGCCGACGGTCAAAGGCCAATCGTTCGCATCTGGGCCGACTGTCAAACGAAAGCGTCCTCATCTATGCAGATAGTTGAAATTAAGCGAAAATCGTCCTCATACATGCCCACGTTTGCGCCCGGAAATATGCAAGCTTCAAAGGCCCGCAATCGCTGCAAGTCCTTGCCGCCAAAGAGCTTCCACCCACCACGCCCGGCCATTCTTCCGCCCCCGGATTGAAAACTTGCCGGCGCTCCATTTCCCGCCTGTACAACTGTAAAAAGCACTTAACTCATATATGTTTCAACTACTTCCAAGTACAGCCGACCGGAGAATACAGCCCCTGTAAAACTGTACAGCTGTATCCATCGATCCACTGTCCACTGTCCACTGTCCACTGCAATCAGGCGATCGAATAGCCTGATCGATACTGCCTGCTCAACAGCTTGCTCGCCTCCGCGTCGCCCACAATCTTCTCCGCCTTCACATCCCAATGAATCTTCCGGCCGACCATCATCGAGATCAGCCCCAAATGTCCGGGCAGAGTCGAGTGATGCGCCACCTGCACCGGCGTAATCGTCGGCTTCCGCGACTTCACACTGTCCAAAAAGTTCCGGTAGTGCGACGCCGATTCGTACAGCTTGATCTTGCGCAGCGACTCAGGCAGCGGCAGTGGAGGCGGCGCGGAGGCCCATGCAGCACCGCTGACCGCGTTCGGAGCGGACTTCATCCACTCCGGATTCGACGCATCAAAGCCGTCGCGATCCACCCAGACCCAGCCGTCGGTGCCAAGCCATTTCACACCCATGGAGAAGGCCTTCGACCCGCCGGCAATGGTCATGTGAACGTCGTTCGCATAGCCCGTAACTTCTTTCTTATAAAGGCACTCCACCGTGTACTTGGTCGCCGTGTTCCAGCATGCCTCCGCCGCCGGGAACTCCCCATGCCCTTCAATCTCCGAAGGCCCGGTCAAATCAAATCCCAGGCCCCAATGCGCGATATCGCCATGGTGCCCAATCCAATCAAGTAGTTGTCCTCCGCCGGTGTTGTAGTTCCACCGCCAGTTCATATGCACCCGCGCCGGGATGTAAGGCTCCATCTTGGATGGCCCGACCCACCGCTCATAATCGAAATCCGCCGGCGGATCGGTCACCGCCAGATCCCACGCCGGAGTGCCGGGCAGCAGCAGCGCTGGATCCTTGATTGGGTCTTTGAGTGTCGCCAGCCTGGCCAGCAGCGCCGGTTCGGTCCCTTTGAAGTCGTGATGCCCGCCCGGCAGGCCCACTTCAACCTTGATCACATTCCCAATCAACCCGTTGCGCACAATCTCCGCAGCCTTGTGGAAGGTCGGCAGCGATCTCTGCCACGACCCAGTCTGCCAGATGATGTTGTTTTTCTGAACCGCCCTTACTATCGCCTGCTGCTCATAGATGGTGCGCGCAAGGGGCTTCTCGCCATAGATGTCCTTCTTGCGAGCTGCGGCCTCCGTGGCCACAATCGCGTGCCAGTGGTCCGGTACAGCAATCATCACCGCATCAATGTCGTCCCGCGCCATCAGCTCGCGATAGTCGTGATACGCCTTGCAGTCCTTATTGCCATAAGCCGTGTTGACCGTGTCCACCGCGGCCTGCAACGGTCCCTTGTCCAGGTCGCACGCCGCCACGACCTGGCAGTCGGCCTCCTTCAGGAACGCCTTGGTGTTGGCCGGCCCCATCATGCCCCAGCCGATGACCCCGATCGTGATCCGGTCCGATGCCTTGGCTCTTGCTTGTCCAAATACCGCCGACGGCGAAATCGCCGCCGCACCGGCCGCTGCTCCAGCCGCAACCATGAAGCTGCGCCGCGTCACTCCAGCGTCTCCAATTCGATTCGTCATCGTCGTATGTCTCCGATTTTGCTGCGAGATTTTGTGCCGGTCAGGCGCTCATCTGGTGCAGGTCGCAGCCCCAGTTTTCAGGTCGGGGGAAGTCTAGCATGCAGCGCCGTTGGCCGTCCTCACGTCCATAAACACACACGTAAACCTGCCGCCTGCGCATTGCGGCCACTGCAAACTGTGAACTACGAACTGAGAACTGCGAACTGCGAACTGCCCCACCCCTACTCCAGAAACTCCCGCACAAACGGGTCTTCGGTGTGCAGCAGTTCGTGCAGCGAGCCATCGAAGATCATCCGCCCCTGGTCCAGCATCAGGAATGTCGTATTCGGATCGGTCTCGCCCTTGGGCAGCGGCACCATGTGCCCCACCCCCGTGTCGAACCGGTGCGTGCACAGCATGAACGCATCCTGCACACGATGCGTCACCATAATCGATGGCGTCCGGTACACATCCCGCTGCTTCATCACCAGCTCAATAATGGTGGTCGAAGTCACCGGGTCAAGCCCCCCCGTCGGTGAATCGTAGAGAATCAGCTCCGGCTGCCGGATGAGCGCGCGCGCAATCGCCACGCGCCGCTTCATGCCGCCTGAGAGGTCGCCTGGGAACATGTCGAAGGTCCGCTCCAGTTCCACAAAGCGAAGCGCCTCGCGAACCCGCTGGTCAATCTCCTCGTCGGGCACACGCGCCTGGATGAGCTGGTAGGCCACGTTGTCCCGCACACTGAGCGAATCGAACAAAGCGCTCTCCTGGAAGACCATCCCTGTCCGCGCCCGCAGCGGAAAGAGCTCTTCCTCCGTCATGGCGGTTACCTCGTTCCCCAGCAGCCGGATGCTTCCGTGGCTGGGCCGCAGCAGCCCCATTGCCAGTTTCAGCAGCACGCTCTTGCCCACCCCCGCCGGGCCCAGCAGGATGCGCGTTTCCTGCGGCGCCACTGTAAACGAGAGGTCCGCGAGCACAGCCGGGCCGAGAAATGAGATATATACATTGCTGAAACAGACCACCGGCGGAGTTCCGTCGGAAGGCTCAGGGCAGCGCGCCGGAGATAGAAAGCTCGCGTCACTCATAGCGGTGGGAAGAGGGTGAGGAGTATCTGGGTGAGCAGGAAGTCCACAAAGATGATGAGAACGGATGCGGTAACCACGGCCTGAATGGTCCAGCCGATCGACGCGATGATGTAACCCGAGAACAGCGGCTTCACCATTCCCTGGATAATGTCGGGATAGTGCAGGAACTCGTACGCCTCGCTGAAGTACTGCGTCGCGTCCTGGCCGTTCATAAACACGGTAACGGCGGCTCCGCCAAAGATGCCGCAGGCGTCGGCCACAATGGTCAGAAACATCAGCATGATGATCGTGGATGCAATGCGCGGAGTCACCAGCTTGCGCATCGGGTCAACGCCAAGAGCGCGCATGGCGTCAATCTGCTCGGTCACCACCATCGACCCAAGCTCGCTGGCCATCGACGAGGCGTTCCGTCCCGCCACCATGATGCCCGTGAGCACCGGTCCCAGTTCGCGGATCATGGTGATCGACACAAACCGCCCGGTTACGGCCGTGGCGCCAAACTGCGCCAGCGTTGCCGACGACTGCAAGGCCAGCACGCCCCCGGTGAAGAACCCTGAGAGCAGCACAATTGCAGCCGACCCCACGCCCACAATGTCGGCCTGGACCAGGAAGTCAGGCCAGTAGCGGGGCGGCGTAAACAGATTTACCAGCGCCCGCCACGCGAACAGGGAGTATTCCTGCACGGTGAAGACGATGTCTTTAGCGGTTCTGTCGATCGTGTTCGAGGGCATTGGATTGGCCGGATCCTGCCGGCTGGAGCTTCCAGCTTCAAAATCACGGAACAAAATCAGGATAGCGCATCGGGCCATTTGGGGACGGTGCAGGGTCGCCTGGGCACATTGCGCGGGAATTGGGATTTCGGCTGCCAGCCCCATCTTTGTGCTTCTACGGAAACAACTGAATCATGATGCGGCTGATGAGGAAATCGGCAAACAGAATTAGCACGGAAGAGGTCACAACGGCTTGAATCGTTGACCGCGATACTCCCTCGGCGCCTCCCGTTGTTCTCATGCCGTAGAAGCACCCGTCGCTGGCAAGAATGAATGCGAAGACAACCGGCTTGATCAGCCCCTCTATAACATCGGGCCAACCAGCCGTGGCATAGGCGTCGGTAAGATACTTGTGCCACGGAATGTTGAGCCGGACAATTGAGATCCATCCTCCGCCCACCAGGCCAAAGGCGTCTGCCACCAGCGTGAGAAGCGGCAGCGTAACCATCGTCGCCACCAGGCGCGGAGTCACCAGCTTCCTCACTGGGTCCACCCCCAGCGAGCTCATTGCGTCCACTTGTTCGGTCACAACCATGGAGCCAAGCTCACTGGCCATGGTTGAGGCATTGCGCCCGGCAACGATGATTCCAGTCAGGACGGGCCCCAGTTCAATGAGCAGGGTCATGCCTACAAAGCGGCCCATGTATCCTGTGGCCCCAAAGCCGGCAAGCAGGCTGTCCGACTCAAGCGCAAGCACCGCGCCAAGAAAGAATCCCGTCAGCGCCACAATCAGTGCCGAACCGGCCCCGATGGTGTCGGCCTGGACAAGCGTGTCAGTCCAGTAGACCGGCGGGCTGAAGAGGCAAAGCACCGCCCGCCAGGTATAAATGGTGTACTCCTGCACCGACCACACCACGCTTTTTAAGGTGCTTTCAATCATGGGGATTGCCGCGAACGATGACTGATTCCGTGATGGACAGGGAAGCCCGGTCCAACCGGGCGGGGAAGAGTGTGCACAGAATAGCGCAAATTAGATGGCTCGACGGTCAAACGATAGACTTTCAACATAGGCGGGCAAACGGTGACCCCTGAGGCGCAGGAAAAACTCGATCAATTCTTTGCCGGTTTTGCCGCCGCAGATCGCCCGGTTCTGCTGCTCGACTACGACGGCACACTCGCGGCCTTTCGGGTCGATCGCTTCACATCGCGCCCCTACGCCGGAGTCCGTCAGGCGCTTACTCGCGTTCAGCGTGAGGGCGGCACACGCTTGGCCGTCATTACGGGGCGCCCCGCCGGCGAAATCGCGCCTCTTCTAGGCTTGGATTCGCCGCTTGAGGTCTGGGGCCTGCACGGGGCAGAGCGCCTCTATCCCGATGGCCGTCGCGAACTCGAACATGCCCCCGCAGCCACCGAAGCCCGGCTTGAAGAGCTCAGGCAGCACCTGCGCCGCGATGCGCTGGGAGGTCTTTTTGAAGACAAAGCCAACGGCGTCGTCATGCACTGGCGCGGAAAGCCGCGCAAGGTAGCCGAGCAGATCGAGCGCCGCACGCGCGAGCTCTTTGAACCTCTTGCCAAGCTTGATGGCCTGGCGCTGCTCGACTTTGAGGCGGGTATTGAATTGCGGGTCGGGCGTAACAAGGGCGGGGCGGTTGAAGCAATTCTGGCGGAAGAGAAATCCGAATCGCCGGTCGCTTTCCTGGGCGACGATCTCTCTGACGAAGCCGCCTTTGGCGTGGTTCGTGAGATAGGTGCTCGCGGCCTCAGCGCGCTCGTCCGTCCTACACAGCGAAAGACCGAGGCTGAAGTTTGGTTTGGCCCGCCCCGTGATGTTGTCGCGTTCCTTGTGCGCTGGGCAAAAACTATGGAAACTGCGAGCTGACCACTGTCTTCGCCCTCATTGTAGGAGCGCCTTATTCTGTAATCCCAAGCTCTGTCAGCATGAAGGCGTATCGCCTGTCGGCTTCGCGGATGCGATCGTAGCGGCCGCTTGATCCGCCGTGTCCACCGTGCATGTTGATAAAGAACACCAGCGGATTCTGATCTGTCTTCAGCGCCCTCAGCTTCGCCACATACTTCGATGGCTCCCAGTACATCACCTGCGAGTCATCAAACGAAGTCTGCACCAGGATCGCCGGATACGCCTTCGCCGCCACATTGTCATAGGGTGAGTAACTCAGCATGTAGTCAAATGCGGCCTTCTGGTTTGGGTTGCCCCACTCTTCATACTCACCGACAGTCAGCGGAAGGGATGCATCGAGCATGGTGTTCATCACGTCCACAAACGGTACTTCGCACAGCACCACCTTGAACAGATCGGGACGCATGTTGGTGACCGCTCCCATCAGCATTCCGCCCGCGCTTCCGCCTTCGATGCCCACCTCGCCGCGCTTGCCATAGCCCTGCGCCAGTAGCCCCTCGGTCGCGTCAATGAAGTCAGTGAAGGTGTTGCGCTTGGTCATCATCTTGCCTGTGTCGTGCCATGCCTCGCCCAACTCGCCACCGCCGCGGATGTGCGCAGTACTCGTGACTACGCCGCGGTCCATCAGCGGAAGCATGGTGTACGAAAACGTGTCGTCCATCGAGATTCCGTAGGATCCGTATCCATACACAAACAGCGGATTCTCTCCGCGCTTGAACAGATCCTTGCGATACACCACCGTAGTCGGAATCCCGGTTCCGTCCTTTGCAGGCAAAAACAGCCGCTCCACCGCATAGCGCGACTTGTCATAACCGCCCGGCACCTCCTGCTGCTTCAGCAACGTCGAGGTATGGCTCTTCACGTTGTAGGCAAATGTCGAGTTTGGTGTAATCGGCGACTGATACGCGTAGCGGTATTCGCCCGTGTCGAAATCCGCATTCGCCGCAGGGCTCAGCAGGTAAGCTGGTTCCGGCACGGCGATCGTGCTGGGCCGCGAACTGGCTCCAGCAAACACCTGCAGCACAGGCAGCCCCTTCACCCGCTCTGTGACCACGTAGAAATCTTTGAATATATCCACATCTTCGAGCGGCACATCGCTGCGCGCAGCCATCAGCTCCGTCCAATGCGGTTTGCCCGGAGCGGCTACAGGCGCAGTCACGAGGCGATAGCTCGGGTTGGTGTCGTTCACCCGCAGATAGAAGAGCCCGTTCCCTTCATCCACGCTGTAGCGAACTCCCTCATGCCTTGGCTCCATCATCTTCCACGCGCCGGTGGGTTTGTCCGCTTCCAGGAACCGCCATTCGCTGGTTATGTGGCTCTCCGCGTCGAGCAGGATATATTTCTCATCGCGCGTGCGCCCCACACCCAATTCATAGCGCTCATCCTTTTCGTTATAGACCACAGGGTCGGCCGCACTCGATGTTCCCACTGTGTGTCGGTGGAGCAGATCCGACCGCTTGGTCTGCGCGTCCTCCGTGGTGTAGAAGATTGTTTTGTTGTCCGCCGCCCAAACCAGCGAGTCAACCCGCTCCGCGGAGTCCGCCAGTACCTTTCCCGTCCGCAAATCTTTCACATGGAGCCGGTACTGCCTGAACCCCACATTGTCCGTTGTGTACGCCAGGAGGTTCGAGCCGTCGCTGACCTCGTGCTCGCCCAGCCCCATGAACTTCTCGCCCTTGGCCAGTTCGTTCACATCGAGCATCACCTCTTCCGGCGCGCTGAGCGTCTCCTTCTTCCGGCAAAGCACAGGGTACTGTTTCCCCTCCTGGGTACGCGTGTAATACCAGTACCCGTGCTGGCGGTAGGGCACTGAGACGTCCGTCTGCTTGATGTGGCTCAGCGTCTCGTTGTAGAGCTTGTCAGCCAGTGGCTTCTGGCTCGCAGTGGATGCCTCCGCATACGCATTCTCAGCTTCGAGGTAGGCGTGCACCTTCTGGCTCGCCCGGTCGCGCAGCCACGCGTAGTCGTCCGTCAAGACGGCGCCGTTTATGTGTTTTTCGGTGTGAATCTTGTTCGCGACCGGCGGCTTTAGTGTTTGTGCGTTCTGGGCGACGGCGGCGGCTGAAATCGAGAGCAAAACGAGGGGTGCAACGGATGAGAAGCGCATGGCCGCATACTAACATCGGGCGTTCAGAATATGCGTGCCCGGCTGCACCGTTGGTCCGACGGCAGCATCTAGCGCGTTGTTCGGCGCTCGCCCCTTAAAGCCTCGTGCCTACTCGCGGCCCTTCTTGCGAATCTCGATATTGAGCCTCTTGATCTTTTGATTCAGCGTCGACAGCGGAATGTGGAATTGTTCGGCCGCGTCGGTCTGGTTCCAGTTGCAGCGCTCCAGTTTCTCGATGATGATGCGCCGCTCAATATCTTCAAGGATGTCGAAGAGCGATGAATTTGGATTGTGCTCGAGCAGCGCGTCCTGGAAGCTCCGTCCAGTAATGTGTCCAGGCAGCAGGTCCGAACCGATTACCGGGCCGCTCGACAGCACCACGCCACGCTCAATCGAATTCTCCAACTCGCGCACATTGCCCGGCCAGTCGTAATCAACCAATGCGCGCAGGGCGTCGGCTGAAAGCTTGCGCGCAGGCAGGTCATTTTCATTGGCATAGAACTCGAGAAAGTGATTGGCCAGCAGCGGAATGTCTTCCCGCCGGGTGCGCAGCGGCGGCAGATCGACCGAGATTACATTCAGCCGGTAGAAGAGGTCCTCGCGGAACCGTCCGTCGCGCACAGCCTGGCGCAGATCGATGTTGGTTGCGGCAATGATGCGCACATCCACCTGGATCTCCTGAATTCCGCCCAGGTGCATGAATCGCCGGTCCTGCAGCACGCGCAGCACCTTTGCCTGCGTATCCATACCCATTGTGGCGATTTCGTCCAGGAACAGCGTTCCTCCGTTGGCGACTTCGAACAGGCCCTTCTTTGAAGCGATCGCCGAAGTGAACGCTCCCTTCACGTGGCCGAAGAGCGTGGACTCCAGCAACTCCGACGGCATCGCCCCCGTGTTCACAGGAACAAACGGCTTGTCCTTGCGCGGTGAGTTGGCGTGAATCGCCTTGGCGATCAGCTCTTTTCCCGTACCGCTCTCGCCCTGAATCAGCACCGTTGACCGGCTCGGCGCAACCTGTGCCACCAGGTCAAACACGCGCAGCATGATCTCGCTCTTGCCCACGATGTTATGGAAGTTGTAGCGCTGCTTCAGCGTGCGCTTCAGTTGCAGGTTTTCTTCTTCCGCCTTGTGCCGCGCAACCGCAGAACGAATGTCGGCCAGCAGTTTCTCGTTGTCCCACGGCTTCTGGACAAAGTTCTCAGCGCCCGCCCGAACCGCCTCTACAACGTTGTCAACCGTGCCGTACGCCGTAATCATGATCACGGGCAGCTCGGGCTGGCGCTCCTTGATCTGCGGCAGCAACTCCAAACCGCTTTGTCCAGGCAGAGCCAGATCAAGCAGCACCAGGTCGAAGTTCTCCAACTCAAGCACGCGCAGGCCCTCTTCGCCGTCGTTCGCCATCCGCACCGAATAGCCCTCGAGAGTCAGCAGCACCTCCAACGATTCGCGGATGCCCGCTTCGTCGTCGATTACAAGAATGCTGGTCGCACTTCCGGCTCCGCTGGTGTTGCCATTCGTAGCAGAAGGAGAGACGGGCAGGTTCAAGGGCAGGTCGACCTCAGGCATGGACTGAATTCCTCAGGAGTGGAAACTCCAGGTGAAACGTTGTGCCGGCGCCCACTTCGCTTTCCACGCGAATCTTGCCGGCGTGCTCTTGAATGATTCCGTAGGAAACTGACAGTCCAAGTCCCGTTCCGCGTTTGTCGCCGGGCTTGGGTTGTGTCTTGGTGGTGAAGAACGGATCGTAGATGCGCTTCAGATGCTCGGGTGCGATGCCTGTGCCGGAGTCGGTGATCAGCGCTTCCACGTGCCCGTTTGCCTGCGTAACCACGCGCAGGCTGCCTCCCTCGGGCATCGCTTCCTTTGCGTTCAGCAGCAGGTTCAAAAACACCTGCTGCAGTTTTCCGGGATTGCCGCTGATGCTGGGCAAATCGTCCGCGAGGCTCAGGGCTACCTCGACCTGCGCCTTCTTGAACTGGTGCTCCAGCAGCGAAAGCGTGTCGCGGATGATCTGGTTCAGATTTGTCTGCCGGAACTCCGTCGTTGAAGTCCGCGAGAAATTGAGCAGGCCGTTCGCGATCTCGGCCGCGCGGAAGCTCTGCTGCGTGATCTTCTCCAGCACCGGCCCCAGCCGCTCGTCGCCCTTCAGTTGCTTGGCCAGCATCTGCGCATACGAACTGATCACCGCCAGAGGTGTGTTGATCTCGTGAGCGACGCCCGCCGCCAGCAGCCCAATGGAGCTTAGCTTGTCTGCCTGGGCCAACTGGTTCTCCAGCGAAACTCTTTCCGTGATGTCGTCCACCAGGATGATCCGTCCGACCGTGACAAAATCCCTCGACAGCAGCGGCGCAATGGCAATGTTCGCGTTGCGCAACTCGCCCGCACGCGTCGTCAGCCGGAATTTGTATAGGTGATGAACCCCCTGCTCGTTGCGGAAGCTGTCGATCACGTCAACAAACTCGGCCGGAAACACGGCGCGCAGCGGCTGGCCGATCGCTTCAGCTCGGCTCAGCGCATACATCGCTTCCATCTGAGCGTTCCAGCTCTCCACCCGATCATCCAGGTCGATCGCCAGGATTCCTACGTTGATCGACTCGACGATGTTTTCGTTGAACTCCTTCAGCCGCTCAAACTCGCCAATCTTTTCCTGGAGACGCGCATAGAGCCGCGCATTTTGGAGCGCAATCCCGATGTAGCTGGCCAGCGATTCCAGCAACTCCACATCCTCGCTCGATAGGAAATCTCCACCGATCGTCCGCCCCAGCCCGATCACGGCGATAGTTCGCGACGCCGCTCCCTCCTGCCCTTCACCTGCGGCCACGCGGCAGGGAAGGTAATAGTTCAGGTCAAGCAGTGCGGCCGTGCGCTGCTCATCCTCCTTCAGGTGCAGTGCCTGCTGCGCGTTCTCCAGAAAAATGTGTGAATGGTTCTGATCGAAATCAAGGAATCCCAGGTCCAGCCGATCCCGCGCCGCGCTCAGGTCGGGAGGCAGTCCATGCGACTTGGCCAGCCGCAGCCGCCCCTCATCGTCAGCAAGGAACACGGCAACGCGCGCTACCAGCAATGTCTTCGGCAACCGTTCCACGATCGATACGAGCAGGGCATCGAGGTCGGTCTCAGAGTTCAGCCCTCGCCCGAAGTCCACCAGCGCCTCCCGATAGTCGTAGCGGTGACGATCGAAGGCCTTGTCCACCCAGGTCTGAATCCGACGCTTCAGCGGATCGAAGATCGCCGCCGTAATCAGAATTGTCAGCACCAGCGCCCACTCGCGCAACCGCTGCGGCAGCCCATTGTGCACCACGAGAGCGCTCAGTGCGATGATGCCGAAATACGCTCCCAGGATCATTCCCGTCGCCAGCGTGTATGCCACGATCCGCTTGGAGATCAGGTCTGTGTCCATCAGCCGGTAGCGAACGATGGCCCAGCCGAAGGTCAGCGGCAAAATCACCAGCGAGAAGCCCGCCAGGTTCGTCAACAGTCTCGGCGGATTCAGGTCAAGCAAGTAGGGAAGCGCGAAAAACAGCGTGAAAGGGACTACTGCCACCACGGTTCCGCGTGTCACCCACTTCAGTTGTTGGCGCAAGAGAGGACTATCAGCTTTACCGTAGCTGCGCAGAAACAACAGAGCCGCCAGGATGTAAAACGTCGCGTCGTACGCCGTCGAAATCTGGTATAGCCGGTGCAACAGCAGCCCGGTTGCCTGCCGCGTCGCAATGGTCCACATCCACAAGCCCAGCAATGCCGCGCCTGGCGCATACACCAGCGGTAATAGGAAGCGGCGCTTGAACTGCTTCAGCCGCTCTTCAGGAAAGCTGAGTGCAAAGTGCAGGAACAGCGCCGGCTGCAATGATTCGGCCAGAACATTCAGCCAGAAAACCGTCCAGTCCAGCCCATCCAACTCGCCCGTGAACTTCAGCGTGAAGAGCGAGAACGAAACCAGACAGAAGAGATAAAAGTGGGTGGCGCGCGGCGCCGTCCAACGCCGAAAAAGCACATAGATTCCGATGGCCAGGTAGACGAGCCCAATCACGCGCTGCGCCCGCGCCAGGCTTCTGTCCATCGGCTCAGGGATCACCACAACTGGCGTGTCCAGCAAAACTCCGCCGCGCGTAATCCGGTAGCTAGCTTTGCCGTAAACCTCCGTCCGGTCCAGCACTCGCATCAGATCTGAAACCGCTGCAATCGGCGCATAGTCCGACTTCGGCATTGGGGTTTTGCTCTGGATCTCAGCGTTCTGGTCGGTTACCTCGGGCAGCAACTCCTGTCCTGTGGAAAGCGCATTTCGCCGGGCGGGCCGGTCGGGAAGCACGGCGGCCCCGGTTAGAAGGTCGCCCATGCGTATGCCGGCGCGCTGCCCAGGGCTGTTCGGAAGCACCCGTTCCGCCTGAAGGCCACCGGCGACCTCGCGCCACCAGACTCCATCATCGGGCTGCTGGAACTGCCCTTCCTGCCTCAGATTCAAGACTGCAAGCACAACCAGCCCGGCAGTAGCCAAGGCAAGGAGCGTCGCCTGCAAGCGGTTGAAGAGGCTTGTTTCCATGGTTGGATGACCTACATCAATTGATAACCCTGCACGTAGCTTGCCATGTGATCAAAATCGGCCGGGGGACGGTGCAGCTGATGCAATCGATTGACAGTGCTCAAGATACAGACCTATCGTGCCGGCTAAATGTCAACCATCCCGTTGTAACACTTCAATCATAAATGCAGAAAAGCGTAGTGTTGCTCCCGAAAACAGGAGGACACTATGGGAAAAGGTAGGTAGTTGGCAGTAAGAGGCTTAACACCTTTCATGAACGAATGGCATGGTTTCTTCGGCCAGAATGTTTCCGCTCAGTCAAGCGAATCACGTTCACGATTCCCTTGTCCGTAGGTCGCTTTGGGACCATGTTTGCGTTGGTAGTGGTATTCGGACACGTGCAATGGAATCCCAGTTTCTGGCGCTCCCAAAAGGACGCTTCTGAATGCCAGCCGCGCAACGTACTCCAGCACGTCCGCATGTTCCACTGCTTCCGACGCATTCCTGCCCCAGGCAAACGGCGCGTGCCCCTTCACCAGGACCCCCGGCACAGCAATGGGGTCCAAGCCCTGCTCCCTGAATCGGCGCACGATCACGGCCCCGGTATTCCTCACATATCCGCCAGCCACATCTTGAGCGCTCAGCTCTTCGGTTACCGGCACCGGCCCATGAAAGTAGTCCGCATGGGTTGTGCCCAGGCAGGGAATCTCGCGGCCAGCCTGCGCCCAGGAGGTGGCAAACTCCGAGTGCGTGTGGACGATGCCGCCAATCTGGGGAAACTCGCGGTAAAGCAGTGTGTGTGTGTCCAAATCGCTCGACGGCAGCAGCGATCCTTCCACCACTTTTCCGTCCAAATCCGTTACCACCAGGTCGCCCGGCGTCAGCGAAGCATAATTGACGCCGCTCGGCTTGATCACCACCAGCGGCTGGTCTCCTGAGCGGTCGATGCCACTCGCGTTTCCAAACGTGTGCGGCGCCAGGCCCCTGCGGGCAATCTCCAGGTTGGCGCGAAGAACCTCCTCGCGGAGGGCAGCTACGAGCATCCTTCTCCTCTTCGTTCTGTACAACAGAAAGCGTTTACGCGATTCAGACTATCACTGCCGCCAGAACCGTCTTACGCATAAACAAGTCGCTTGCTCCTGTTGGCGAGACTCACGGCTGCATGTTCGCTGAGCGATCGAGCCCTTTCGCAGCAGCGAGCGCTTCAGGCCCCGTCTGAACCCTCGGTTTTGCTTTCCGCAGCAGCTCGTTCTCTGGCCAACGACTGGAAGTACCACCGAAAACCTATGTAGACCAGCAGCACAAACAAAAGCCCGACCACTACCATCGCAGCAATAAAAACTGCCTCATACTCCGGATGCTTATCATAGAGGACCGCTGCCGGCACCCCGATGCCATACATCAGCACAACAAAACCGATGGAGATGAGTGTCTTGCGCATCGTGAGCCTGCCCTTGCGGACATTGTCACGAATCATGATCAGGTCCCACACGATCTGAAAGAGTTCAAACACCCGGATGGCCTCCCTTTGCGTTCCTGTCCCGCAGCAATCCGGATTCTACAATGCCGGCGGAAGAAGAACCCCATCCCCCGGCCGTCTCGGATTCGGCAGGGGGATGGGGGGAGCGCTCGCACACTCCATAATCAACTCGGTTCGATTTACCTAGATTGGCTTGGCCGATGTATTCCGCGCGTTTGCTTCGTTGTCAGGGTCCGAGGTGAACGACTTGCCAGCCGAGTAGGCGAACTTCCGGTAGATGGTGCCAACCTTGCGGATGCAGTCCTTGTTGCCGTCGCTCCAGGTCACCCGCGCTTCGCCGTCTACATATAGCCACGTTCCCCGGACGTCGCCCAGCGAACGATAGGCGCTGCCGTCGTCATTCAGTTTGATCTCGAAGTTGTTCCCGGTCCCGTCGCCCACTTCCCAACTGCCGAGGAAGCGATTCCGAGAAGGAACCGGCGCGCCGGACGTCATAGCGGAACCCTCTCCGCTGGTGGGAAACTCCACTCGCTCAATGTCGGCCAGGTTGAATATCTGTTTGTGTCCATCCTTGAACACAATCACGATCGACCCCGGTGCGGCCTTTTGCGGTGCGGCCGATACGATTGCCGGGACCGCCAGCGCGAGAACTGCGGCCATGCCCCAAATGCGAAGGGACCTCTTTCGAACAATTGCCCCCATGCGAAGACCTCTTTCCTGCCGGGCGCAGCCTTCCGCCTAATCGCCCCGCTTCTCGTCTCTACGCGGATGAGACAACAAAGGTTCCCGCATTCTCTTTTTTGCGATTCTTCCGTCGGCTGTCCCTGGGATAGGCTTCGGGGCCTGAAAATCCGTCTAAGCAAGCATGGGCGCTGCGCTTTCTGCCAGCCGCCGATTCAACCAACAATCATGAAAACGGGCAGAGCATTTGGTTCGATCTTGGATGCGACAAATTCAGCGAGAGTTGTAAACTTGCCCACATGAGAGGCGTCTACCAGTGTGATGGCAGCAGGAAGCATAGTGGAGCCGATGCATAGCGCGACGGCAGCGGATATCGCTGCAGACGAGTTTTCTCGCGTCGTGACCGCACATCGACCCCAAATCTTCCGGTTCCTGCTCGCATCTACGCGCGATGTGGATCTGGCTGAGACCTTGACCCAGGAGTGTTTCCTGAAGGCTCACCGCAACTGGTCCAGCTTCCGCGGCGATTCGAGCGCGATGACCTGGTTGATGCGTATTGCGATCAACCTGCAGAAAGATCACTGGCGCAACCGCCGCATGCGTTTCTGGCGGACAACGCGCACCAACTCGGTCGACCTCGACGAAGCCAGCGAGTGGCTCCCCAGCGGCGAAAGCTCCGCGGAGCAGAAGATGCTGGCAAAGGAGCAGGTACGCCATGTTTGGAAAGCAGTGGAAGGGTTAAGCGAGCGGCAGCGAACCGTCTTCCTGTTGCGTTATGTGGAGGAGCGCGAGTTGAGCGAGATCGCAGCAACGACGGGTTTGAGTGAAGGAACGGTCAAAGCGCATCTATCGCGGGCTGTCGGGCGTGTGCGCACTGAATTAGGGAGAGGGAAATGAGTGTTTGGGAAAAGTCAGGCGAACTTCCGGACGATGCTCACGATGAACTGCAATCCGCGGGGGACGATCCGATCCTTGATCTGAAACTGGATGAGGCGCTGCGGAACTTCAAGCTCAGTGTGGATGCCTGGAGCGAAGCCGCATACAGCACTCGCCGCGTGGTTCAATCTGGACCGCGTCGCAACTGGCGGCGGGCTGCGGCATGGGCGCTCGGCTGCGCGCTCGTGGCATCCAGTGTTTCCGGCGTGGTATATCAACGCCACGAACGGCAGGTAGCAGCGAAGCAGGCAGCGGTGAGGCTCGCCGAGCAGCAGAAGCGGGCAGCAGACCTGCAGGCCGCCAGCGAGGAGAAACTTCTCGCCAGTGTCGATAGCGACATTTCTCAGCAGATTCCGAGCGCCATGGAGCCCCTGGCTCAGATGGCAGAGGATGACAGCAAATAACCGGGTTCCTGTGAGCCCGCTCAACAACCAACACCGTCCCTTACCCAGGTGAGGGGGAGGAGAAA
>Ga0302192_10001243_pt1 | contig 15841 bp, 15 predicted proteins | sample II_Bog_E3_2_FD_200230 | JGI IMG/M metagenome (GOLD analysis project Ga0302192, IMG submission 200230) | Peat permafrost microbial communities from Stordalen Mire near Abisko, Sweden - II_Bog_E3_2 | ecosystem: Environmental > Terrestrial > Soil > Wetlands > Peat | place: Sweden: Abisko...
CCGTGGCTTGGAGCGCGCTCGCGAAGGCAGTGTTGATCGTCGCAGATTGTGGTGTGCCCGCCGTTGCCGTGATGGACGCAGGTGTACCCGGAGTATTGGTCAGCGCGAAAGTGGCAGGAGTGCCCACTCCGGGCGCACTCGCGGTTACGCTATAGCTGCCCGCTGTGCTGTTGGCCGTAAACACTGCGGCCGTAGCCACGCCGCTGGCGTTGGTGGTCGCCGTGACCACGCCGCCTGCAAAGCTTCCACTGGCTCCGGTAGCAGGTGCGGCAAAGGTCACTACTACGCCGCTGACAGGGTTGCCGCCCGAATCCTTCACCGTGGCCTGGAGGGCAGTCGCAAAAGCCGTGTTGATGGCAGCGCTCTGCGGTGTGCCGGCTGTCGCTGTGATGGACGCGGCTGCGCCGGTCGTGTTGGTCAGCGCGAAGGTGGCATGGGCAGTGACACCGGGTGCACTCGCGGTTACGTTATAGCTGCCCGCCGTGCTGTTGGCCGTAAACACTGCGGCCGTAGCCACACCGCTGGCGTTGGTGGTCGCCGTGACCACTCCACCCGCAAAGCTTCCGCTGGCTCCGGTTGCCGGTGCTGCGAAAGTTACCACTACGCCGCTGACCGGGTTGCCACCTGAATCCTTCACCGTGGCCTGGAGTGCAGTCGCAAAAGCCGTGTTGATGGCAGCGCTCTGCGGTGTTCCCGCTGTCGCTGTGATGGACGCGGCTGCGCCGGTCGTGTTGGTCAGCGCAAAGGTAGCAGGAGTGCCCACTCCGGGCGCACTCGCGGTTACGCTATAGCTGCCCGCCGTGCTGTTGGCCGTGAACACTGCGGCCGTAGCCACACCGCTGGCGTTGGTGGTCGCCGTGACCACGCCGCCCGCAAATGTGCCGCTGGCTCCAGTAGCCGGTGCGGCGAAAGTTACCACTACGCCGCTGACCGGGTTGCCGCCCGAGTCCTTCACTGTGGCCTGAAGAGCAGTCGCAAAAGCCGTGTTGATGGCAGCGCTCTGCGGTGTGCCGGCCGTCGCTGTGATGGACGCGGCTGCGCCTGTCGTGTTGGTCAGCGCGAAGGTGGCATGGGCAGTGACACCGGGCGCACTCGCGGTTACGTTATAGCTGCCCGCTGTGCTGTTGGCCGTGAACACTGCGGCCGTGGCCACACCGCTGGCGTTGGTGGTCGCTGTGACCACGCCGCCCGCAAATGTGCCGCTGGCTCCGGTAGCCGGCGCGGCAAAGGTCACCACCACGCCGCTGACCGGGTTGCCGCCCGAGTCCTTCACTGTGGCCTGAAGAGCAGTCGCAAAAGCCGTGTTGATGGCAGCGCTTTGCGGCGTTCCCGCTGTCGCCGTGATGGACGCGGCTGCGCCGGTTGTGTTGGTCAGCGCGAAGGTAGCAGGAGTGCCCACTCCGGGCGCACTCGCGGTTACGCTATAGCTGCCCGCCGTGCTGTTGGCCGTGAACACTGCGGCCGTGGCCACGCCGCTGGCGTTGGTGGTCGCCGTGACCACTCCGCCCGCAAATGTGCCGCTGGCTCCGGTAGCAGGTGCGGCAAAGGTCACTACAACGCCGCTGACCGGGTTGCCACCCGAGTCCTTCACCGTGGCCTGGAGTGCAGTCGCAAAAGCCGTGTTGATGGCAGCGCTCTGCGGAGTGCCGGCTGTCGCTGTGATGGACGCGGCTGCGCCTGTCGTGTTGGTCAGCGCGAAGGTCGCAGGAGTGCCCACTCCGGGCGCACTCGCAGTTACGCTATAGCTGCCCGCCGTACTGTTGGCCGTGAACACTGCGGCCGTAGCCACACCGCTGGCGTTGGTGGTCGCTGTGACCACGCCGCCCGCAAATGTGCCACTGGCGCCAGTTGCCGGAGCGGCGAACGTGACTGTCACGCCGCTGACTGGATTGCCGCCCGAATCCTTCACCGTGGCCTGGAGAGCGGTCGCAAAAGCCGTGTTGATGGCAGCGCTTTGCGGCGTTCCCGCTGTCGCCGTGATGGACGCAGCTGCGCCTGTCGTATTGGTCAGAGCGTAGGTGGCGTGGGCAGTAACACCGGCCACACTGGCGGTCACACTATAACTTCCCGCCGTACTGTTGGCGGTAAACGTCGCGGCCGTAGCCACACCACTGGCGTTGGTGGTCGCTGTGACCACTCCGCCCGCAAATGTGCCGCTGGCTCCAGTTGCCGGTGCGGCAAAGGTCACTACTACGCCGCTAACCGGGTTGCCGCCCGAGTCCTTCACCGTGGCCTGAAGAGCTGTCGCAAAGGCAGTGTTGATGGCAGCGCTTTGCGGAGTGCCCGCTGTCGCCGTGATGGACGCGGCTGCGCCGGTTGTGTTGGTCAGCGCGAAGGTGGCAGGAGTGCCCACTCCGGGCGCACTCGCAGTTACGCTATAGCTGCCCGCCGTACTGTTGGCCGTAAACACTGCAGCCGTGGCTATGCCGCTGGCGTTGGTGGTCGCTGTGACCACTCCGCCTGCAAAGCTTCCACTTGCTCCAGTAGCCGGTGCGGCAAAGGTCACCACTACGCCGCTGACCGGGTTGCCGCCCGAGTCCTTGACCGTGGCCTGAAGAGCAGTCGCAAAAGCCGTGCTGATGGCAGCGCTCTGCGGAGTGCCGGCTGTCGCCGTGATGGACGCGGCTGCGCCTACAGCGCTTGTCACGGAGAAGGTACTGTCTGCAATTTCGTTGCCGGTGGCGATCACAACGGGGTTGCTTTGGACAGACGCGTTGGCAGCGATTGCGATCTGTGCCGACGCAGATGTTGCGCTCGTGACTGTAACCGGACCAGGAGAGTTTGCCGCCGCCCCTCCAACCGAAATTCCAGGACCGAAGTTGGCGGTTGTCGCTCCTTGGGCGAAATTAGAGAAAGTTCCATTAATGGCGATCGAGAGTGACTGTCCCTGCTTTCCTGTCGCGGGAACCAAGGCCACTCTTGCCGGTGGATCGATGGTCAGATTCGCCGTGTTCGTACTGCTGAAGGCAACCCCGCCGGCCGTCGTCCCGGCAATGCTCACCAGATATGGCGTCGGAGAACTCATCACAAGGGACGATGGGACCGTAAATGTGACTGTTGCCGTTGTCCCCGCGATCCTCGCAAAACCCGACGCCGTCGTCGACGCGCCAGGCGCCGACCCGGTGGTCCCAGGAACCAAAGACACAGTGATGCTGCTTGCCGATATTGCGCCCGCAGGAAATCCACTGCCTGTCACTCGCACCGATTGCACATTAGGCTCGGCCGCCGTGGGGATCGTGGAGGACGATAGCGTAACTTGTGCAAGCGCACTCTCTTCACCAAGCAGCAAAGAGCCAAAGAGGACGCAAAACGCCAATACTGCCGGCTTGCACACAAGCGCGGCTACCACTCTACGCATCATTGCGAAGACTGAAGTCGACATGGTTCCTGACCTCGATATTCATTGGGTTGCCGGGAAATTGCATCAGCATTCATTTCGCGCGGGAGGGCGAATGATTTGACCTTGGGGAGCATTCCACGAAACCGGGTTCTTTCGGATGGGGATTCCGAAAGAAAAACAACGTTACTTCCTACGAAGCCAGCGCCGCCTGACGGCCAGCACGCTTCCTAGGCCGCTCGCGAGCAACCAAAGCGTCGATGGCTCGGGCACCGAAGTCGCTGGTACTGCATTGACATAGATCGCCGCGTCGGAACACGGATTTCCAGTCCCGTCGCATGGGGTTAATTGGGATCCGACACTATTCAACGGCAAGGACGTCCCGGGGACCGCGTCCAGGTTCGCCAACGCCAGGTTCCCGTTGTCGTCAAAGACATTTACCGCCGTTGAGTTGCTGAGGAGCAGCGTCAGTTCGGCTGAAAGGATGTCTGTGCCAGGCAGGAAAGAGGCAAGCGTCGCATTGTCGCCTTCAATATCAACCCCGCTGTACTTGAAAACTTCGTCTCCAACCCCCGCAACATCCACTGTCAGCGTTCCGCTGAATACCTCGGGGTTCACAACGCCGTCCGGGGAAATCACGCCACCCGTCAAGTTGTATAGATCAAACGTGTTCAAGCCTGGAACCACTCCAGTGTCGTAAGACAATGCGCCAATCAGAAGTGGATTTGACAACGCTGGAGCGGGGTCAGCAAGGCTGAAATTGGGGAGAACGAGGCAAAGAGCCAGCACGGCAAAACCGGCCAGAGGAAGTGACCTTTTCATCGAAGAACCTCCAGATCTCAGTGCACAACAAGGGGGGAAGGAGACTACAAATTCCGGGGATTGCCAAAAACTAGCAAATAATTGAAATGCCGTCAAGAGTTTTTTTTGCCAGGATAGAACTTACACTTACGGAAACACTTGAACCTTCGATTCTTCAAGCAGTTGGCCTGCGAAGAGTGGCGCGCACTCGAATTAAGAATGATGAAAGGATGATGAAAGGATGTAAGGATTGAAGGGCGCGGGTTTGCACCGATGCTCAACGGATCGAAATCAGTTGACTTCGAGAGGGAACTCTTCCTCAGTATCTTATTCACAGTGCTATATGCAAATGCTTGCGACGTCGCAATAATTTGCAACATTGTCCTACCCTAAACTTTGCAGTTGAACGTGATTCAGAGCTCTCCACCTGCATGGGCAGACGAGAAAGACTGGGCAGGTCATGGTAACTCCAGGCTATTGGGTTCAGGCTGTCTTCCCACTCTTTTCAGCATTTGAATGGTCGCGAACAAGAGTAGCAATGCCAATAGAAAGAATCCGATCCCGCCCTTGTGATGAAGATTGGAGTTCAAAACATTTACGTCGACGTACTCCGCGAGCAGCCCCAGAACGGCAATCCGCAAACCATTAGTCATGCACACAATGGGCAGAGCGGAAAGAACCAGCAGGACTTTCTTCGGGACGGACGGAAGAAACAGGTGCCCGGCGATGATACTAACAATGAGGATGGCAAAGGTTGAGTGGATCCCGCTGCACTCCTTCGCCACCCGAATGGTTATCCTGGGCAAGGTAAACACTAATGAGTCACGCAGAAACGGAACCCTGAACAGGGAGAACAGCAGCGAGCACACCTCGGTCGATCCATATTGCACCGCAGTAACCGGCTTATCCAGCAAGGAATCCGGCATCGGCACCGTGAACAAGAGAAGCAGCAGCGGAAATGCTCCGGTGCGGAATGCGTGTGTCCCGTAGCACAAAATGAATCCGGCGAGCCAAATGACAACCAACCCCAATATCTCAATGGAAAGAGAATTGTCTGCGCCGAGTTGTTGGAGAGCCCACTCCGCGAAGAATTTGAACGTTGCTCCCGCGAATAGAAGAATGGCTGCCGTGCGAAAGTCATATTGAACGACTGTGAAGATCTTGTCCTTCTCGAAGAGTACAAGCGCCACACACAGGAAGGGAATCAGTACAGTGTAGGAATATTTGTCATAGATGTTATCTCCGCCAAAAGAACCGTGGAGAAGGGCGAACAACTGCGTTCTGAAGATGAGGAGAGATACGGCAATCAGAAACAGGAAAAGCAGGTTCCTGGGTGAGGCCCATCTTGTCGCATGATTTGAACTGCCTGCGTTTTCGATTCGAGCCGGTTGGTCTGAATCAGTGTCGGCAATCGACGGGCCAAGCTGTGGTGTCGACATTTTCTACGAAGCCTCCGATGGCCATGGCCCCTCAAAATAAAGAGCAGAATCTAAAATGCTGTGATGCCATTCAACGTTGGTTACGGGCAACGAGAATAAAGTGGCCTCCACGGGATTATAACCAGCCCCGCGCTCATATCGCGCTCTGTCGTGATTGTGCCGGGTTGCTCCGGTAACCGACTGAAAGTTTCTCCACCCGGTATGTTCACGCCTGATCAACGATGATGTCAAGGCCGATATTTCCCGTATTTGGCGCAAGATAGTACCCTCGACGGTTACCGGAAGAGGTTACCTTTTGAAAATTTTTTCAACTGGGACGCATGCGCATTTCTCTCCTTGATCGCCTTTCATTGACTCTAACGAACCCGTGAATTGATTCTCGAGATGCCCTGATGGATAATCCTCTCGACCGGCGGCCAACATTTGCAACCATCAAGGCGATCCCTCAGTTTTCGGGCCGAGGGTGACCTTCGCTACGGCCGGCTGCGACCACTGTCATTGGTCAGCGCTTCGCTCGGATGAACGGGCGCCCTTGACGGCAATCCTCGCCGGCCAAATAATCAACTATCCCGGGCGAAGGAGACACAGAATACTTTGAGCGGAAAACAGTTATCAGGAACGACGTTTACACAAATTCAGGGACACCACCGACGGAGCCCTTGATCTAGTGCTTGAATTTTGTTCCCCGGCTACTCCCGAGGGCAAGATGGCCAACATGCGACTGAGTTCGACGATACAAAGGAGGGATTCCAGGTGAGATTATCGCCCCGCTGGCTTTCGATGGTTGCTTCTGGCCTGATCATTGCTTTTCTTTCGGCCTGTTCACTCGATCCAAATGTCCGTAAGCAGAATTACTTTCATAGCGGACAAAGCTACTTCGAGAAGCATCAATACCGTGAGGCGGTCGTCCAGTTCACGAATGCCGTCCAGATCGACCCCACTTTCGCTGAGGCGCATTTCCAACTCGCCGAAAGTTACCTGAACTTGCAACAGACGAACCGCGCGTATCAGGAATTTGCCCGTACAGTCGAGCTACGGCCTGAGGATTACAGGGCACGCATTGCAATGACGAACCTGCTGATTCTTTATCGCAATTTTCCACAGGCGCATGAACAGACGGACCAGATGCTGCAGAAGCGGCCGAACGATCCGGCTGTTCACGCCATGGCTGCGAGTCTGCTGGCGGCTGAAGGAAAGATCCCCGAAGCAATCCGGGAAACACAGCAAATGATCATCCTGGCGCCGGGCCGCTGGGAGACCTATCTGAGCCTTGCACTCCTGCAACTTAAGAATGACGATCTCTCTGGAGCCGAGGCGAATTTCAAGAAGGCCATCGAACTGAATCCGAAGGCCATGCAGGCTCGCTTGCTTCTTGGCGCATACTACCAAGCGCATGATCGCCTCAACCAGGCTGAGCAGCAGTTCCGCGACGCGATTGCGTTCGATCCGAACACCATCTATCCGCGCGAAGCGTTGGCTCGACTGTACCTGGCGGAGGGAAGAAAGACCGATGCCGAGCAGATTCTGAAGCAGGCCAAGGTTGATCTTCCGCACAACCCCGACAGCTTTCTTGCGCTGAGTAATTTCTATTTCATGAGTGGGGATATTGATAAGGCAGTAGCCGAATACCGCGCCCTGTACCAGCAACGCCCCAATGAAATGCAGATCAAGAAGAAATATATTCAACTTCTCATGGAGGCGAAACAGTTCGGCGAGGCACGGAGTCTGGATGATGAAATTCTGAAGACCGTCCCCAACGACAACGATGCACTGGTTTATCGAAGCCAGTTGCAAATCAGCTCAGGAAATGTGACGGACGCAACACAAACGCTGCAGACTGTTGTGAAAAATGCCCCCGAAAACAGCCTGGCCCACTATGCATTGGGTGTCGCTCTCGAAAGACAAGGGAACTTGGAGCGCGCTGAGAACGAATGGCGAACAGCATTACATCTCAATCCCGACTTCCTCGATGCACAGCGCGCGATTGCCAACTCCGCAATGGCGCGGGGCGACATGACGACTCTTGAAGAGGCTGCGGATCAAATCACCAGGTTGCAGCCCGGATCTCCGGATGGCTATGCCCTGCACGGTCTGGCCAATATCAATCGAAAGCGGTATGAAGCGGCAGAGAAAGATATTCGCAAAGCGATCGCAGCGGGCCCCCAAAGTGCATTCGTTTACGTGCAGTTGGGAAATCTGCGGTTCGCTCAGAAGCAATTCGGCAGCGCTGCCAAGGCCTATCAGGACGCCCTCGACCGCGACGCAAATTCAACGGATGCATTGCGTGGCTTGATGAACACTTACATCGTGCAAAAGCAAGTCGATAAAGCCATCACTGCGGCGAATGTGCAAGTCGGCAAATCTCCCCTCAACAGCAGCTTCTACAATCTGCTCGGCAACGTGCTATTTCATGACAAGCGAGACCTCGGCGGTGCCGAAGCCGCGTTCGAGAAATCCGCTGCCCTCCACCGGCAGGATTCCGATGCCCTCATCAATCTCAGCCAAGTGCAAGCCGCAAGAGGGAAGATCGACCAAGCTATTGCCACGGCCGAGCAGGCGGTCAAGGACAACCCGCACCAGGCAAATCTTTCTATCTTGCTTGGGAACCTATATGAGTCGAAATTGGATTGGAAAAAAGCAGGAGACGATTACCAGAGCGCGTTGACCCTCAATTCTCAAAATCCCGTGGCATCCAATGGTCTTGCCCGGGTGATGCTCCACACTGGCGGTAATTTGGATGTCGCGTTATCCATGGCGCAATTGGCACGGAAAGAGCTGCCCGATTCGCCTGGCGTAGCCGACACATTAGGATGGATTTACTTCCGAAAAGGTGTGTACCCGCTGGCGGTCAGCACTCTGCAGGAAGCACTCAAGCTCCAAGACAGGAATAGAATGCCTGACAACCCGGATATTCACTTTCATCTGGGAATGTCGTACGAAAAGTCTGAACAGCCGGCGCTAGCCCGGCAACAATACGAACATGTCCTGAGGATCTATCCAAACTACCGCGACGCAGTTGAGATCAAGAAGGCCTTGATCCGGTTGAAATCGTGAAAACCGATGCCAACGCTGGAGCCAATTCATCATCGCCGTATGCCGCGATTTTTTCAAGTCCGTTTTAACTACATTTATCCAGCGCCTGCGGGATAACGATTATGGGGGCCGCTAGAAACTGATCCTAAAAGACTTAGTGTGGCGCGGATGATACCGAAGCACCTTTAGGAATCAGTAAGATATAGAATCGACCCGCTAAGTGCGCCCGAGTTTGCGCCCCTATTTTTCCGGTGATTCGAAGCCTCGGTCATCGGTCTGCATAGGCCGGTTACACTGTAGTCAGTAACTGAGAGCGGTTCGGAAAGTCCGCGTCCTCCGACTTTCCGATCAAAGCCCGAACCGCCTGCGCCGAGGACATTTTTTGTAGAAACACTCTGGACTGGTAGGCACGGCGGCTATGTGGCAACCAACTGTTGTAGATCACCTGGTCTTTCGAGTGCGCGATATGAAGAGAACGGAACTCTTCTACACCGTACTCTTGGGCGAGCCCTTCAAAGCAGATGGATACATCATGTACATGGTGGGCGATACGCGATTGTTTTTTACGCCATCCGTTGACCAGGCTGCGCCATACGATAAAGAGAATGTCGGATTGAACCACATTGCGTTCGGAGTGCGCACCGTCGAAGAATTGCAGAGCGTCGAATCGCAGTTGAATCAGGGGAGCATCCTTCATAGCGGCATCAAGCTTTGGCAGGACGGCTCGACGAAATACATCTGGTTGGATGATCCGGACAAAATACGGGTCGAATATTGGCTGCGGCCCCCCGAAGAACTGTGAAGCTGGTTTCCGATAAGCAAACTTCAATTACAGCCAAATCGCCAATGCGCGTTTCGAGCCAACCCAGTTCTGGAAACGCGCTTTGGGCTGAATTCACCAACCGAGGAAACATTTACTCCCTGGTTCATTGAAAGGGGCCAAGAACCGGCTCTGGAATCAAACACCATGACTTTGGCGTCCCAAAGAGGCTTGACAGCCAGCGATCCATGAATCAGAGCATCGATCTCTCGAATATAAAGTTCCTATGGACATTCCAAATGAGTCGTAACATCTTCTTTTCAATGGCCAAAGGAGTGATTGTGAGCACCGATAGATCTGAAGTACTACAGGGCACGCTGGACCTGTTGATCCTGAAAACTCTCTATGCGTTGGGCCCGCTGCACGGATTTGGAGTTGCGCGCCGTATCGAGCAGGTGAGCGAAGATGTGCTCAAGCTGAACGAGGGCACCGTACCGCTGCGACTACGGCGGCAAGTGTGCGGAATCCTGTTGCCTGGGCGAGTGCTTCTTCACGGCGGCGCTTCTGCTCGTCGGCGTTTTCTTTGGGATCGCGCACGGTGGACTGCTTCTTGGGGTGATGAACCGGGCAATCCGCTTGAGTGCAAACCTTTCTCAGTTCTCCCTTTTCGCTGCCTTCGGAGACAATGGCTTCGGTGGTGTACTTGCACGTCTTGAACTCTGGCCGGGTCGCCTCCTCTTTCGTCCTGGGCTTCTCCTGCCGGATTTCGACATACTTGTTTCGCGGAATGGTAGTGCTGCCTTCCTTCTGCTGACCATAGCGCGATCTGCTTTTTGTGGTCGAGCGGCTTGCTGCATTGCTGGACGACCGCCGTTTGGAGATCGTCGCCCGTCAACGCGGCATCAAGAAGGCAAAGGACAGCGACTCTATCGGGAAGCTGTTTACAGCCTATTTGCGCCACGCCGAAGAAGGAGCTTTGAGCGGTTTGCTGGTAGAGATCACCATTCTCCACGCAGCCACCCGGCAGAACGCCGCACAGGTACTTCGTGATGCAACGACCGCGTACAAGGTGGATGTGGACGCGATCAGCCTCAAGGTCAAGCAGGAGTTCGCTGCGAAGGAAAAGGCAAAGTTGGCACCCAAGCTGGCAGCGAAGGCCACGCCGCCAAAAGCCAAGAAAGCGGCTTGAGAGCAGGAAACAATTCGGGGGTCTGCTTTGGCAGACCTCTATTTTTTTGCGCCCGTCTACCCACCCTGAAGGTCGCTCCATGAACCGGAGCGCCATGTTTCTTCCCACCCGACGGGCTTGAACGCATTGCACAGTTGAGGAACGACGGCGGGGTTGTAAACTCATCCTTAATGGATAGATTAACGGAACAGAGCGCCGAAGAACTTCAGTCCGCGCTTCATGCTGCTCGCGAGAACGAGAACAGGTGGGTTGGAATGTCCCCTGACTTCTCCTCTGACAGCGAGCGGATGGAGCAGTGGACCAGCACGGCCAAACTTAGGCGGCTTGAAGTTGAGCGGATCGAGGCGCTCTTGGCCAGGCTTTCCAGCCAGTATGTAACGAAGCAGTAGAAACGACAGACAGATTGGGAGAGACACGATGAGCGAATTGGAAATGAAAGCCGAGTTGGAGCGTCTGCGGGCAGAGAACGCTCAACTCAAGAACAAGAACACGGGCGGATTGAGCCTCAAGGTCAGCGAGAAAGGTGCGGTATCCCTGTACGGAATGGGACGTTTTCCCGTCACGCTCTACAAAGAACAGTGGCTCCGCGTTCTTGCCAGCGCTCCTGAGATCGAGACGTTCATCCGCGAGAACGACACCAAACTCAAGACGAAGGAATAGCCGGGTCAGTCAATGCTTAGACCATCAGCATTGAGAACAAGCCCGATGCCGACTTTTTGCCCGTCTTCCCGCCCTTTTGATGTCCTGCCGCTGCGCGCCAGACTTGGTTTGGCCCACCCGACGGGCATGAACCGCTTGCACGCGATCAAGAATTCAGCTAGATCCGAATTGGCCGTGATCCCGGATGAATCATGCGCATTTCTCCAATGAACACTTTGCGTTAGTATTTATCAACTGGTAACTGACGGCTTGCCGGTCAACCACCCGGAGTCCAGAGCTTCTGGAAAGCAGTCGAAATGGCGACTTTCCATTACTAAATCTGTTCTATCGAAGTGTCGTCCACAATAAATGCCACTTTTGAACAGGCAATGATGATACATAATCTTATCTATGTCAGAAGGCACGTTGGACGGAAGTAACCCGTGTCAGGCTGCGTCAGAGCAGACGGTTCTTGACACAGCGGATGGCCCCTGTCTCAAAAGGAATTCTATCAAGTTGAGAGTGGCCCCGGTCCCTGGCAATGGACTGGGGCCACCCGTCACTCGCCGATTACGGTTGATCAGGGTTCTCGATAGGAGTAACAGGGGCATCGGGAAAAAGCGGTTCCTGGTCAAGTGGTGGCTTTCGGGAACCAGGAGGTGAGTACTTGAGATATCCGTGGTCAAACGCATATTTTTCCCCACGGCCATGTGCGTGGCTGCCACACCCCATGCAGTGACAAGACTTCGACAACTCGCGCTTACCTTTCGCATAGCACTGGGACGTACAGTAGGGTGTACGCGGCATCGGTCCAGCCGGTCCGGTCGCAGAGCGGATCGGATTACGTTGGCTGCGAGTTGTGGACACCTCAAGAAAGAGGAATTTTTGTGCGCTATGGACGACGATAATCTTCGACCACGCGAACGTTTGAATGAACTTTCGCGGAAGTACCCCGGAATTTGGAAAATTGCGGATTTAGCGAGATGGAAGGCTCTTCAGGCGAAGAAAAAATGGCCGTCCTACTGTTTCATGCCTGCATCTGGTTGGATACAGGTGGTGAGGAAATTCTACTGGGATGTGTCTCCAGAGGTATATGAGGGCACTGATCCAAGAGCCTCCGACTCCTTTTCGTTTCTCGCGAAAAAGGGGCTAATGAATGACTGGACGGCCCTATCCATGCTTGGAACCTGGCGCCTAACACAAGGAATCTACAGGTTTGACCAGGATGTATATCGAGAGGTCATTAATACTCCGGCCTCAGGAGACATTCCTTGCGATGTGCTCGAGAAAATGCCCGAGTGGTGCATTTATATACCCACTCCGTCCTTTCCCTCTCGCGCACAACGCATCTACGGCGTTTGGGCTGCACTCGAATGGTTTGCAGGGCAACAACAGAGAATGCTGTGTCTCATGTTCGACATGGAGATTAATGGTTTGGTCACTCTCCAACTGCCGATCGGCAATTTCTCTATTGCACACGCTTTGGAACGGAATCTTGAGGAGCGTGCCAAAGGGGACATGGAGACTTATGGGACAACGGATGAGGTAACCAAGGCAGCGAGATTTGAGTTGATGTATCCGTTTGTCAATTCGGCGATGTCGCTGATTTTGTATTTGTGTAGTCAGGCGGCCGAATACAGTGGAAATCGCAAGCCTTCGAATCCACAGCCGAAACAGAGGACGAAGGACTTTCCACGCTACTTCCCACCTGACAAGCCCACCACGTGGGATGTTGGAGTACGCATGGGAGCTGCTTTGCGACGGGCCTATGCAGAGCAGGAAATGAATGGTATCCCGGGGACTCATGCATCGCCACGAGCCCACGTACGTTGTGCCCATTGGCATGGATTCCGTTCAGGCCCGATGAAAACACCTACGGGCGCGGTGATCCCAGCGGAACAACGCGAATTTGAATTGCGCTGGCTACCTCCTATTCCAGTAAATGTTTCGGATTTCGATGCTCTTTCCGCAACGATACGGCAAGTAGATTAACGCACATAAACTTCCGTTTCTTGAGGTGTCCCCGAGCGGCCGATAAAACACCCAGAACACGCGTTTGTCCCTACTCTATTGCTGATTTCAGGCCAATGCGCTCATTCAGCTTGGTTTATTTACCAAAGTCCGGATCGGTATTGGTAAACGCCGCAGGGTCATGGATGAGGGCCGCGCCGGGTTGGTCACCTACTCGTCAGTTTCCCTTTGATTAGTCCCTCACCCAAGATGCGATTCAACTTTATTCTGGCGACGCCCGATGAAAGTTGCGAGGCTGTGTGAATTCAGATTATGTTTTATATTTTTGGGGATGATGGGGAGGGAATTCGTCGTTTTCGCTGGCTCACTGCGACTCTCACTTAATCGGTTCATCCGTTCGCATGAAGCCAGTTCCAGCTTAATCTCGGCGAGTCCAGATTGGTGTGTCGGGCGCGTCTTCATTGCAACATCGGGCTTCGACAATCTGCACAACGCTTACGCAAACTGAAATCTGCGTGCCGTCAGTAAACCGCAACAATACCTCCCGCCCGTGCAGCACGTCATCATAAACAGCAAGCTCCGCAATTGTTTTGCCGACCGCTTCCGGAAACTCAAGTTTGGGCTTCTCCATCGGTACCCTACCCGAGGCCCGCTGGCGAGACAAGCCAAGCTACATGCTCTTTGCCTTAGGTGGCTTCTCTCCCGAGCTTCAGAAGCTTGCCGCTGACCCCGCCGAACGGCTCTTCCTAGTCGAGGACACAGATATGCTTAATCATGATCGCTAAGGAGGAACTACAGACTCAGAAAACCAGCCACACCTCTCCAGAGAAAAAATAGGAAGGCTGGCGGGAAAGCGACATTACTGACCAGAAGGATCTCAGGCGGAGAATTGATATGGTCAGCTACATTGAGATCAGTCCCAGGGTCGTAATAACATCGTCCGCGAGTTCCTCAAAGTAGAGAATCGCAGATTTCGCGCGATGATAGTTAAATGCCCATAGGGCCGATGCTACTGCAACGAGAACTGCCACCGTACAAACATACTGAAAAAGGTCGTGAAGCGCCTCCCATTCCTGCGACATCAGTGGAACGGCGACAGTGATGAAGAGAACCAAGAAGCCCCAGAAAATGAGCTGAAAATTCGTTTTACCGGGCAGAAAGGAACACGTGAAAGGAACTTTATAGAAGCCGATCAGGCTGAGCTCGGCAAGAATGTATCCGACGAACGCAAGTACTGCCAAGTGGCCCGCAACTTGAGTGAACGGCCTGAAGGGGAACGATAATAGGGCCGAAACGAGCCACACGGGGACGACAGCCAAGATCAGCACGGATCGCCTGGTTGCGGCAATGTACTTCTGTGACGGGCAAAGCTGCGTAGTGCGCAAAACCCAATTCGCAGTAAGTGAGATGGGTAGCGAAAATACGCAACGGAGCCCCAGAATTGCGAAAGCCATCATCATAATTGTAGCTATTAGAAAATCTGGGGACAGTGATTTTTGTCCGACTGCAGACAGTTCACCACGCAGCAAAGCAAGCGCAATTGCGAAGACGACGGCAAGAAAAAACGCAAAGAGCACGCGGTGCTGGCGGCTGCGCGTAAGCGAGCGAAAACTGAAGAGCACGATTGCGGATTGGAGAGGACTGCCGAAGTGCAGCACCCAATGCAAACCGTGTGCTCCAGGTACGAGGTCGGGCTCTTCCACGGTTTTCTTCATCGTGCGCAAGTAGCAAAAGAGCAGGGAGGCGGCTGCACCAACAATGATGATCCCTAATGCGACCCAGGCGCGTAAAGCCAGCCAAGTAAGTTCTGAAGGCAACGAACCGTTCAACTGATTGAAAAGTGCAAAGAACCAATAGGCGGGTGAGTAGGCTAGCCACAATTGGCTTTCAGGTGCTCGGCACGCCGCGAGAGTCGGGAGGTTCGGTGAAAGGAAATACACCCCGAGAAAAAGTCCAAAGGCGGCGAGCTGCAAGATCGCGGAAAGCCGAAGGAAGATGCGGCGTGGGAGCATCAGTGAGGTGAAGCCCTGCACAGTGAGGACCGAGCCATACAGAAAGAGGCTCGCAGCGGCCATCGTAAACCAATAGGCTATACAAAAACGAGGCACGCCCCATAGCGAGCCGTGCAGAGGTCCTAGAAGCAAAGGGTATACCGGACCTGTAGCTAGGTTCAGCATGAGAACGGCGATGCCGAGCACCGAGAACGAAGCAGAAACTTTGGCGCAGAGAATGGTACCGTTGCGGGCATACCGCTGGAGGGTTTTCGGGTGCACTTTCACAATGGCCGCAGCCTGCTCACTGTTCAATAGAGGTTCGAATACATGGGGGGAATCGAACATAGCTCGCACACTCCTTGAAACCACAATGGATGGTATTCGAGTATGCGTCAACCCCATCGGTAGGGCCATTTTTCGAGTTTATCGACAGGCGAAAGCGAAGCGGAGGCGAACTTTAAGGAACAGGAGATGCACAGAGTCGTTGCAGATACTTTTAAGGAACGCTTGGCGCTGCCGATTTTTCGGTATTATGAAAATGAAATTTTATTTGATGAATATCACGCTAGCTCCGGCGTGGCGACAAGCTGTTTGTAAGTGATGGTTTGTGTGCAGATGCAAGCGCGCAGTAGGCGCACCATCAAGTCCGGCTCCATGGTGCGGCGGTTTAGCCTGTAG
>Ga0302192_10001311_pt1 | contig 15530 bp, 12 predicted proteins | sample II_Bog_E3_2_FD_200230 | JGI IMG/M metagenome (GOLD analysis project Ga0302192, IMG submission 200230) | Peat permafrost microbial communities from Stordalen Mire near Abisko, Sweden - II_Bog_E3_2 | ecosystem: Environmental > Terrestrial > Soil > Wetlands > Peat | place: Sweden: Abisko...
AGCGAACCCGATCCGGCACTATTCGAGTTACCCGAAGGTTTCGACGTGGTCGATCGCCGCAAATCCGCCCCGCCGACCGAATAGTTTCAAATCCCACCAGACGCGCCGCGAGCCTGCGATTCACCTGTCTCCAGCACCATTTTCTTCCATGCCACTTGACAAACAAGTCGCGATTTGGCAATCTGTGTCGTATGCGACGTATCGTATACGACGGAGGTTGAAACGATGACACTGAATGTAAGCTTCGCCATCGGGTGCATGTGGGAAAGTCTGGCAGTCGTCTGGCTGCTCGGATTAGCTTTCACCAAAAGAACAGCTCGCAGCCAGTCCATGGGACCGCGCCTGTTTCACATGTCGGTCGCCTTGCTTGGATTCCTGCTTTTAGGCAGCGATTGGTTCAGTCAAGGTTGGCTCGGATCGCGCTTTTTCCCCGGCAGTTTTCCTATCCAGTATGCAGGCCTCGCCATCACTGCCGCCGGATGTCTCTTTGCCATCTGGGCCCGCCTCACGCTCGGCGCCAATTGGAGCGGCCGCGCAACCGTAAAGCAGGATCACGAACTTATCGTCAAAGGCCCATACCGCCTCGCCCGCCACCCCATCTACACCGGACTGTTGCTGGCCTCTCTGGGTACGGCCCTGGCCATCGGCGAATGGCGCTGCGTATTAGGCCTGATCATTATTCTGCTCGCTCTCCTCGTTAAGATGAGCCAGGAAGAGCGCTTGATGATGGAGACATTTCCCCAGGCATACCCCCAATATCGCCGCCGCGTAAAAGCCCTCATTCCAGGCTTGATCTAAGGCGCACGGCTTGCTGTAAAGTAGTCTTCGAAAGCAGTGTGCCCATTGGGAAAGAAAAGCGACTACCGGAACGAAATTGCGGCGCAAGCCGCTCAAATGGATCGAGACCTCGGTGGAATCCGGCGCGCCATGCGCAAGCCGCTTGAAGCCGAGGTCTCCAGGGGCGACTTGACCGTGCCGCAGAGGGCCGCCATGGCTGTCATCGTGCGCCATCATGGCATCAGCCTCAAGGATCTGAGCCGCGAAGTCAGCCTCGCGCACTCCACTGTCAGCGGCATCGTCGACCGCCTCGAAAAGCGCGGAATGCTTGTGCGCCGACAAGACCCAGCCGACGGCCGCATCACCCGCATTCATCCCTCTGCGGAAGTCGAAGCATTCGTCCGCGATCGCATTCCAGTTCTATCGCAAGGCCCGCTTGAAGGCGCACTCAAACGCGCCACAGACAAGGAGCGCGCCGCAATTGCAAAGTCGCTCCAGCGCCTTCGCGAATTGCTCGAAGAAGCATGATTCAGCACTCCAAATCTTGCGCCCTCTCCCCTGCATTCAACGACCTGAGATGTAGAAACAAGCCTGTGCGAGCCTCCCGCGAGCGTCTGCTCCATGCAATGGCGCCTTGCGCCTCTCAAGCCAATCTGCAAAACTGGCCTTGGTCATAAACCATGGTTCTTCACTTCCTCATTCAGGGCCGCGTACAAGGTGTAGGCTTCCGCTGGTATGTTCACCGCGAAGCCAGCGAGCTCGACCTCCGCGGCTGGGTGCGCAACACCGAAGATGGCGATGTGGAAGTCGTAGTCCATGGCGAAGAGCCTGACCTTAGCGAACTCCGCGCCAGCCTCCGCCGTGGCCCGCGTGGCAGCCGTGTCGACCGCGTAGTCGAGCACGTCCTCGCCGAAACCGAAGCCGCCAACCTGACCTCATTCCGCATAGAAGGCGCCTGGTAGCACCAATTAGCCGACCAAAACAAGCGCCGCACGAACGTAGCCCCGCCCGAAGGTAGCGTCTCCAGACCGGCTGTCGTGCGGACGTCTCGTCCGCATTTGTTCGGGCCCACCAAATCAAGCCATCAAAGACCTAATCCGGATAACCCTCCCCCGCCTTCACCACCCGAATAAAATGATCCGTAAACACCGCCTGCCCGCCCGGCAACTCCACCTTCGGCATATGGCAGCTAACGCACTTGTCCTTACTCACCGGGCAAATCTTCGGCGTCACAGCACCAGCCGCCACAGTCTCAGCAGCAGCCACCTTCCCCGCCCCATGACAAGCCAAACACTTAGCGTCATAAACAGCGTCATTATGGTCCACACCCTGGTGCGGATCGTGGCAAGCCAGACAGCTTATCCGCGCGTCATTCCCAATAAAGCACCGGCTATGCTCCAGCCTGTAAGGCTGAAACCGCACAAACGCCGGCCCCTGCCAGTGGTTCCGCATCACCGTATCCCACGTCCGGTGGCAGCTTCCGCACAGGTTCGAAACATTCTCCGCATCCATCTTCTTCAGCGACTTCGGCAGCGTCTTGAAGTTGTCGTGCTCGGCGTCCACCATGTGCTGCTGCGCGCCCACATGGCAGCGCTCGCAATCCAGACCCGGCCGCAGCGTGTCCAGCGTCAGCTTCGCCCCATCCACCGCACCCGACGCGTGACACTTGAAGCATTCCTGCGTCTCCCAAATCGGCAGCTTGCGCCCCATCGCTTCCGTCAAGTTCGTGGGAGTAATCCGCTGGTCCCCCGGCGTAATCCCCAACTGCTCGCCCCGCGCAAAATACGTCACGTAGCTCTCGTAGAGATGCCCATCCTTCTCCAGCACCCAAGTCTGCGAGTGCGTCCCGAACATCCACTTGATCGGCAGCGTCAGCGTCTCCGTCCCATTCGTAACGCTGTACGTACTTTTCCCGTCCTTCGTCTGCACAGAGTACGAATACCCACCCACCTGCGCCGTCAAATTCGGATGTTTATCCAGCACAGGATTCCCGCCTGCAGCCTCCATCGCGTGCCGCATCGGCGCGTGCACATAGTTCGCAACCACGCCCGCGTGGCAAGTCGCGCAAGTCACCGCAGCCGTCTTGCTCTTAGCCGTCTGTCCCCACACCAACCGTCCGCCGCCCAGCGTGCACAGCAGGCATAGCATCCAGATAACCGCGCACGCACGGCCTCCCTCCGCCATCCAACCCCCGCGCCGCGCCGCCCTACTTAGCCAGGCTGCGGCAAATCTTATGCTCACGGTCAGCATCCTCTCTTCGTCCGGTGCGGGAGTAAACAGAAGCCATCCCCAAATGCGCCTCCAAATTATCAGGATCAGCCTGCAGCACCTGGTTCAGCAAATCGGTTCCCCGTTTCACATCCCCAATCTCCGCCAGCGACCGCCCCAGCGCCAACTGTCCCATCTCCATATCTGGCGCCTTCGCCAACACCAGCTCAGCCTCCGGCTCCGCTTCGGAATAGCGCCCGGTAATCATCAGCGAAAATGCCAGCATCGCATGCGCCTCCAGGTTGGACGGCGCGACACTAACTTCGCTTTTGAACTGCTCAATGGCCAGCTCCGGCGTATGCGGAAACAGCAGAAACCCATAAAAGAAATGCAGATTCGGTGCCGTCGGATAGCGTGCGAATAGCTGCGTGAATAGCCCATCCGCCTCCTGCGTATTCTCGGCCAGCAACGCGTATCCTGCCGCCCCCGCCGCCTGGTACATCTCCCTGTCGCCCGCAGGCACATCCTTGGTCAACAAGGCCACGCGCATCCCCGCAAGGCCCATTCCAACCAGCACGTCCTCATCCTCAATTTTTTTCGCCGCAAAAAACTTGTACTGCGCCAGCGCATCCTGAAAACGGCTGCTCCGCGTCAGCAACTCGGCAAGATGATAGCGAAGAATCTGCTCATTCCTCGGCTGATTCGCCGCGCCCTTCGCCACCGCCTGCTCCAGATCGCGCAGCGCGTCGTCATATGCTCCGGTCTCAAACTCGCACAACCCGCGCAGCGCCATCCCTGGCGGCATTCCGGGCTGCAGCACAAGCAGATGGTTGAACGCATCAATCGCCGCCGGATACGCATTCGCGCTGTACTGCAGCATGCCGAGGTAAAACCACCCCTCCGCCCAATCCGGCTTCACCCGCTCCGCCTGTCCGTAAAGATCGATAGCCAGCGGAAGATTCCCGCCATCCCGCGCCGCCGCCGCCCGCCCCGCCAGCTCGTCAAACGACGCAGCCCCTTGCTGGCCGTGCTGTGCATCCTGGGGGTTCTGGCGGTTCTGGACCACCGCCGCAACCAGCGCGCTCTGTTCGGCCGCAGCCATACTCACGCAGACAAGCAACAGCAAGCAAACACGAGTCCACGCCGATCCCCAAAGGGACCACGACCCTGCTCTGTTGTCTTTGGAGTTCGAGGCGCCCTCTGTGACGGCTTTCGAAATGGGCGCAAAAAACATCGCCGGCTTGGATTCCTCAGGAGAATTCACTTCCGGCGCGCACGTATCCCGCACCTAGCAACAAATACTAGCACGCGATGTGGCACAAGAGTCGCTAGCTTGCTCTACTCGGAACCCTCTCTAACTCTTGACTCTGCAATCCTCGATTCATCCGATGGAGGCGCTTTCCATCGCGACCGGAGGCGTGTGGCTTTCTCAGTCCAGTGAATACACTCGCCGCGTGGCGCTGTTGAGTAGGGCAGCCCTCTCCGTTACCAACAGCTCATATTATTACGACCGGCAGTTGTTCCGATTCAACTGGATGGGTGTACGATTCCTCTTATCAAAATAGCTGGCGAAAAGGCGTTCGAATCCCCAAGAATCGAAGCGGTCCGCTTCTCATCGAGAGTAAGAATGGCGGTCGGCAATAAGTTAAGCGGGGCTGGAGGGTTAAATGCGATACAGGCGATTCATCATTAAGAACTATCGAGCCATCGTTGGGCCACTCGAAATTCGAGTGGATAAAGGGTCGCCGATGCCGATTATCGGAATCAATGAATCAGGCAAAACCACTGTCCTCCAAGCCATCTTCGCCTTTGATTACTATAACGACGGTTCCAACGAGAAAGGACGACACCTGAATGATGTGTCGAATCTATATCACTCATCATCTCCAGCAGCCACAGTGGAAGCAGAAGTTGACACAACACCAACTGAACTCAAGAGCATTTTCGTCGAATGTGGCAAGCTGTTGCCAAAATACCTGCCCGTCTTCAACGAACTTGCGAACAGAAGAAAGCTACCATCCAAACTGACGATCAGAAGAACGATTACAACACGAGGGTACACAATTCCTGCGGAGGATTTTGGAGATGAGTTTGTTCAGAATGCTCTCGGACGGGTGATGTTACAGCACTTACCCTACATTTTATATTTTGACGATTTTCGCGATAAGATCGCTGAAAGAATCGAAATTCCCCTTGAAGAGAATAAGTCCCCAGGCGAATGGTTCGAGATATTAGAGGAACTATTTACACACACCAATGAATCTTTCTCCCTCTATAAGTTGGCGAAGATGGAAGTTCGTCAACGGAAAACGGTGTTATCTCATGTTCAGCGCAACCTCAATCAGACGCTGACGCGGGAATGGCAGAGTTTTCGGCTGGATGACAGAGACGCCCTTAAGATTCACATCGAGTTTGAACAACAGGTGGTAACAGTGCAAGCAGTACAACAGCCGCAACCATTGGCAGCTGCACCACCGGCGGATGCACCAGTTCCACCGACGCCTCCACCAGTTTCACCGACATCCAACCCAGTTCCGCCGACGCCTGCACCGGTGCCACCGACGCCCGCACCAGTTCTTCCGACCCAGTTAGTGAAGAATTACATTAAGCTGGAGGTTGTGGAAACTGATCAAAAGGGCTATGAGCACTTTTTCTTTATCAGCGATAGAAGCAAGGGGTTCTATTGGTTCTTCAATTTTGTAATGAAGTTAGAGTTTAATCCTAAGATTTCTTCGCCGCATGACCGGTCAATTTACCTATTGGATGAACCTGGGTCCTATCTTCACGCCTATGCACAACGAAAGCTTTGCACTAAATTGCGTCAAATCTCAGAAAAGAATCACGTGATATATTGCACCCATTCTCATTACCTATTAGATCCTGAAATAATCCCAATCAATGGCGTCATGATCGCGGACAAGAACGAGAACGGCAGCATACACCTGACTCGAATGATTGATTATCGCGAGAAGAAGAAAGCTCCGTGGTCAGCATTGCAGCCGGTTCTGGATGCATTGCAAATAAAGCCGTATGCGATTGACTTGATTCACACGCAGACGACGGTGATCACTGAGGGAATTTACGACTACTATTGCCTAGAGTTATTTCGGGACGGACGCCAGGTTTCAATCCTTCCCTGTTTAGGCGCTGATTCTATCAAGCACTATATCCCCCTGATGATTGCTTGGCAGGTGGATTTCCGGACATTATGGGACAACGACGCAGAAGGTAGGAAACAACACGCGCAGGCCCAGGCTTTATTTGGCGAAAACATCGCAGCGCGTTCGTTTCGAGTGCTGCCGTGCACCACTCCAGATTGTCGTTGGATAATGCAGAACATGTTTGATGGCAGTGACCTCGTGCGGATAAGGCACGAACTTGGACTTGCGGAAGATACGTCATTTGAGCGCACCGTACTGACGCTGTTCTATTCTTCCGGAAGAGAAAGCGCCTTGGAAAGGATGACCCAAGCGACCAAGCTCCGGTTTAAGGAACTCTTCGACTCCCTAAATCTATGACAGTCCGCGCTGCGTCAAAGATGTCTGCGGCAGGCGGCCTACCTGAAGCCATCCTCCGCTTGGTGGAACTGATCCAAGGCCCCCTCCGGCTGCGCAGTATTAATATGTCTAAAGTAGCCCGGTAACGGCTCATCCAGCCCTGTCTCATTTTCCCCAGAAGTGACATTCACCGAACACCGTATTCGCCGCATCCCCACGAAACGTGTTCACATTCGGCAGGCAACAAAGCGACCGGAGAGTCCTTCCCTGCCGCACTCTCATGCGCTTCTCGGCAGGTGGCACACTCACCACAAAGCGCCGCTTAAGGAAGAGTTTGACCAGGCCTAATTTCCCAACAGTCAATAAGTTGCAATATTTTAATCTCTTCCCTCAAAAATTTAATTGACATGCCTCCGAAAAGCAGGCTATTGTGCGGCTGCGTTTTATCTCACCCCCCGGAGGTAACTCAACGTGAAATCCAAAATCCTTCTTGTGGCAGCAATCGCTTTGCTGTCTGCGTCCTCAACCTTTGCTCAAGAGTTTGTCCAGTGTCAGAAAGGGACCCTGGCAAGCTACATCGCGCTTGGCTCAGGCGGCTGCATGTTCCAGAGCGCCCTCTATCGCAACTTCACCTACACGGCCGCGACCACGAACCCCGTCTCGGCAAACCAAATCATCGTGGATCCAGTCTCGGTCCCGATCACCTCGAATGAGTTTTTAGGGCTCAATTTTTCGGCTCCCTGGACTGCCGCCGTCGACACAACGTCGGTATCGGTGATTGGGTACAACACAGTTCCTTTCCCGCCTGAGGCTGGCCCCGCCGTAGCGGGTGTCGATCTCACGCTCGATCTTGGAACAGCAACAATTGGCGGAATCATCGGAGGCGTCACCGTCAAAGAGCAAGTCACCACGGCCGGCATTGCCACCACAACCAATCTCGATGTGTATGACACCTGCGCCGACGGTTGCTTCCTCAGGCGCACCGATTCAGTAACCCTCACTCCCGCTTCGACACTGCAGACCACGCTTACCATCTCGCTTTCCGGCGGCACGGGCGGCGTATCCTTGAGCAACTTTGCAGCAGACGACGTCTTCACGCTCTGAAGGCGGCGGCCCCACCAATTACCAACCAATCAACCGGGTGCCCACACCTCGCTCTTCCTTTCAACGGTGTGGGCGCCCCGTTCTCGAGTCCTTCCGAATCCTCCGTATTAATATGTCTAAAATAGCCCGGTAACGGCTCACCCAGTCCTGTCCCATTTGCCCCAGAAATGACACTCATCGAACACCGTATTCGCGGCATCCCCACGAAACGCGTTCGCGTTCGGCAGCAGACGAAGCGACCACAGAGTCCTTCCCTGTCGCACTCCATTCCCTTGCACTGAAAGGAGAATTCCAGTGACTGCAGCTTCCAGCAATCCCACGCTCATTGCCAATCTTCAGGGAACCCATTACGGCCAGGTCCACATGGCGCTGGCCACCGCCTCCTATATCTACGAGGGCTATCCCCTCCAGCTCTTCAACACCTTCGTCAACTTCATTCCAACGCTCCCCGCAATCTCTGACATCAACAACGGCAGCAACGTGTGGAACCTCGAATGGGGTCCGGCCTTCTGCATGGCCAATGGCAGCACGTTCAACGACAATCTCGTCGCCATCGTCTCCAACCGGAATGACAGCGCAACGGGCCCGGTCAATTTCTTTGCCGTGCTATGCCGTGGCACCGACGTGGCCGGCGGAATATCGCAGATTGCCGAAGACATGGGCGCATTCGATTTCCAGTCGTGGATCGATGTTGTCAGCGGAACCTATCCGGTGGGCGGCGGCATGACCGTCAATCCGGTCATCACCGGCGCTGCAGTGCCGACAGCCGCGGGCAACATCGCCACCGGAAGCGCTGAGGCTCTGATCACCCTCACAAACCTCGTTCCGTACAACCAGGTGGGCCTGCAAAGCGTAACCTGCGTAACGCCCACTTTATTGAACCTGCTTGCAGCCAACCAGGGCGTGCCCGTCGTGGTAACAGGCCACAGCCTCGGCGGCGCAATCGTACAAGCGCTGGCCGCGTACCTTGAGTGCGCCATCACGCAGTGGAATACCGAGAATGCCGGCAATGAGATTTCGACCACGGTTATCCCGCAGGCCTTTGCGCCGCCCACCGTGGGAGACGCGAATTTTGCCGCGAACTATCAGAGCGTCTACGGCACCGGCGGACAATTCTGGGTCAACACCGCCGACTTTGTTCCAACCGCATGGGCCAACCTCGACACCATCGACGGCCTCTGGTGCACCTACATCTGGCCCGATACACCACCCGCTCCATACAACAAGATCATTGGACCAACCATCATCGGCCCTGCAACGCTTGAGAACATTGCGGAGCAGGCGGCACTGGTCGCTGCCGTCAAAAAAGTCATGTCCCTGCGATCTGTTGCGTACGCGCGGCCGTCAAACATTGTTACGCTCACGGCCTCGCAAACGCTGCCGACGCAAGCGGCCATGCAGGCGTTCCTCGCAGGCGTGGGACAAAACCAAAACTCGTGGTACACGTTTGGCGCGGTGCTGCAGTTCCAGCACGTTCCCTCTTCAGGGCAATACAACGCGCTGATCGCGGCCGTGCAGCCGACGCCGCTTGCCTATGGCCCCATTACTTTGCCGGCCCCACCGGCAGCGTAATCATTCAGCCGTCGAAGCTGACGAGCAGAATAGAACGGCAGGCGGTCCATTGACTACGGTGTCAGGAAGTGTCAGTGGGCCAACTGCCGCTGCGTTCTCTGCGCGTTTGCATTGCGCTCCCCTTGACGCTTGCGAATGTTCGCCACAAGCTCATTCATCACTTCTTCAATCTGCCATTGTGTCCGCTCACTGAGGACAGTGAATTGAAAGCCAATCGCCGTGTCTGAACTATCCGCTTTGACCTTGCCACACACGCGAAAGGGAAGGTGGTGGATCGCGAAGGTCAATTCCACCACCGTATCCTTGGGCAGTTGCTGAGGCTGGCGCAAGACCACCCGGCATCCTCCCGCACTTAAATCGACAATGGTGGCTGGGATCAGCGGCTCACCCCCTGCAACCTGAACCGCAGCCGGACCGATACATCCGAGACGAGGATGACGTCGCTTTTCCCGGTAATCGCTCTGCGGTTCGGCTGCGGCAAGGTTCTCAATCAGGTGTCCAATCAGCTCCCGAAGCCGCTTATGCAACGTGTGGCTCAGGAATGGAAACTGAAAGCCGATGGCCGTGTCCGATCGCTTTGCTTTGACTTGCCCCGACGCTTGAAACTTATGAAGATTATTGATTCTGAAAGTCAGTTCGACGACGGTGTCTTGCGAGAGGGAGCGCGGCTCCTTAAGCACCAGCAGGCATCCGCCGGCGCTCAGATTCACAATCTCTGCAGGCACGGGCGGTTCCCCGGGGGCCAGCGTCACGTCCGCAGTGCCCGAGCACTCAATGCGCGGGTATTTCCGTTGCTCCCTGGTCATCTTGCGGTCACCCGTTCACCCGATTCACACACCCGCTTCATGCCGGCTTTCCAGCCTTCCGAACGCTGCGTCTCAATGGGGAATTGCTCCCATTTTGCGAAGTTGCAACACTACTATCGGCATCTGGGCGCCGGAAGAACAGGGCGAGCGGGACTATCGATTTTTAGGGAGGCAGGCGGCCGACTCTTCTCGCCATCAAAATTGTGCCCCGTTCGTCGCCGCCATGAAGCAGCAATGAACGGGGCACTTGTCCCAGTGGCTTATTCCTTTAAAAAAACAGCCTCACGCACGCTTTTGCGAGGGCATGTTTCTTCCAGTCACTAAGGCGCAGCAACACAGCCAGGAAGCAGCGGTCCCGGAGAAAGCGACGTCAACGTTGTTTCGTCCGGGAAGCTGTACGCCCCCAGGTTGGCGGTGGAAGGCGACTGGAACGCGAACCACGGGAACAAAGCCATGTTTTGCGGATGATAAGTGAGCCCATTGCCTGGGATGGTAGAGACCGGGTTCAACGAGTCAAGCACCTCAACCACATCGCCCACTTCAAGATCATTTTGGCAATTTCCACCCCCGGTGAAGGGATCGACACTCAACCACCACGGTGTCTCATTATTGTCGAAAGGATCATTGATTGCCTCGGCCATCTCATGGCTCCAGGGGGTCATGTCCCCGAACCCGAAGAGGAAGAGCCCAGGCGAGATCCAGGTGGCATAGTCCATTACGTAGAGCCGCGGAAGATTTCCGTTCTTTGCAGTTCCGGGTTCATAGTCATAGCTGTGGAAGCCGAGAATGCAGCAATTGTTAATGTCCCCCCCGGAGAACAACACGGTGTTGTTGAAGAGGAACGTGGATAAATCGTGGGTAGTGATATCGCCCGCCAGCTCAGCGGCTCCAACCGGGGTGCTGTTGTCCACCGGGTAGGTCGGGGGGAACAGCAGGTTCCCGAAAGTTTGGTCATCGATCGCTGCCAAGATCGGCTGCCCCGCCGCATTTGTAAAGTAATACCAGGCGGGCGTCCCTCCTGCAGTCAGGTACGGAACCGTAATGGTTCTCCCCTTCCGGAGCTTGGGAAACAGGATCGTATGCCAGTCTTCCCCGCCTCCGCCATGCAGAACATTGGCGAACTCCGCACGCAGCAACTGGTCGTTAAACTGACCGAAACCGTTGGTATAGAAGTTCGGAACAAACTCCGGAGACTCAAGAGCGGCAGTGATCACTTTCCCGTCCGGACCGAAGGTTAGCGCCACGCTGCCATCGGGCGCCAGCAACTGAACCGTCACCGGCACAACTGGAGCTTCAATCAACGCACTCTGTCTGGATTGCGGCGAGTTCCCGACCATGGAGAATTGCCAGACCGACTGCGGGTTGCCGTTTGAATCGTAGCCTGGAGACTCGAATTGTCCGGTCCAGTTTACGATGCTGTCGATGCCCGGAACTCCGGAAGAAACGGCGGGCTTGATCCCCGCGCTTTTTGTGACGCCATACTTCTTCAAATTCTCGCTGGGGTGTTGGGGTTTCATCGTAAGCAGAGCGGTAGCCGGCAGTTGTCTGCTGGCAATCGCAGTTGGGGCAGAAGTGGCCCATGAGGATGGAGCGACCGCCAGAATGGCCAGACCGATGAGACTGCACATTTTTCTAAGCATCATTGCCTCCTTAGTTTGATCACGGATCGACTGCAATGGGGGGATAGCCCGTCCGTCAACTTCAGAGTTGTGAATTCACCTCGCATTATCGGTTGGTTCGTCGCAATGCGATGCCCGTACTCTTTGGGATTGGGGAGTTATTGCCGCGTCTTCTGACAATCGTCGGAACCGAGCCCCCAAAACTTATCGCATAATTTTGCGGGTGTCAACGGGCGATTTCTGGCTCACTCAGAAATTCATACCCCGTAACGAGTGTGGCCAATTGAGCCCAAAATGCCCCCTGAAGAGTCCAGAGGGTTTATGCTCGAGCCGTCGCCGATTCGGATGGAACTAAGTATTCATTCCCGGAATTGCCGGTCGCTCGCCCCACGCGCAGAGCGATCGGTGAGCTACCCACTCGCCGCGCTGATCCAGGTGCACATTACGCCCTTACGATAACAACCTGCCAGTCGATCCATCCGAGCCTGATCCCGGACCAATCTGCCCGAAAATCCTCGCCAATATCTCAACCGGGTGGACCGGCTTGGGAAGCACTTCAAAATCGTGCCCGCGATTCCTGGCTTCGGCCAGCAGTTGGTGGGTGGCAAATTGGCCTGAGAACAGCAGAACCGTGCAACTTGGGCAAGTCTCTCGAACCACGATAGCCAGCTCGATTCCTGACATCTCCGGCATCACGACATCCGTAATCAAAAAATCGGGCGCCCTCGACTGCATCGCCTCCAATGCCTTTAGAGGATTGATGAAACACGAGACCTCAAAGCCCTGAAGCTTCAAAATCTGCGCAAGCGTGGAAACAATAAGGGGTTCGTCATCGACAACAAAAATAAGATATTCGTCCTTCGGTTTCGACATAGGCTTGTCTTGCCTTCCGCTCTGCAAAACTGGCGAATTTTACCCAAGCGCGGGTCAAAATATAAGACAATCCCTTGCTTTTTGTCTATCCCCCATCGCACAAAACGGGAACGCCTTTGGGTAACAAGGCCCACGATTCGCGCATGATTTTCATCTGGTAGAGATTTTACATTTCAGCCTTCACCCGGTGAAATTTCAGCGAATGCAATCCACAGGTGAAACCGCACGCAGCACCCACAGTAAATATGGAAAATCCGAACCCTCTACAGTTGAGGCTCCCTGCACGCCAGCACTATTGAACAAAGATTCAAGCCTCGCGCAAGGCAACAATGGGGTCAACCCGCATGGCGCGGCGCGCGGGGAAATAGCAGGCCGCAAGCGCCACAACCATGAGGACAACAGTGAGACCAATAAATGTAAGAGGATCGCTGGGCGAAACGCCGTAGAGCAATCCCGCCATCAGGTGCGATACAACCAATGCGCCAACAAGTCCTACGGTGGCGCCGGCAAGGGCAAGCGCTAGTCCCTGGCTCAGAACCATCCGCAGGATCGTCGCCCTCTTTGCTCCGAGTGCAATGCGGATGCCGATATCACGCGTGCGCTCGGTAACGATGTACGAGATAGTCCCATACACGCCGATGCCCGCCAGCAACAACGCCGTGAGCGCGAACAGCAAAATCATTTCCATGGAGAAGCGGCGTTCCGCGAGAGAGCCGGATACAACGTCGGGGAGCCTTTCCGCGCGGAAGACGGGAAGCCCAGGGTCAACGGATTGAACCATAGTTCGTGCCTGGCCCGGAAGCGTCGCGGGATCCAGTTGTCCGCGCAGAAAGATGGACAGGTCTCGGAATGGATGCTGGTAGACGCTGCGGTAGATCTCGGGAGTTCCAGCATTGGCCAGCGATTCCGTGCGGGCATCGGCAATCACCCCGATGATTGTGGTCCAGACTGGGCTGGCGGATTGGTCTCCATCACTCGCTGCCCGCGTCGAGGGAAGGAACAAGTGGACGTGTTTGCCCACCGGATCCTGGCCGGGCCAATAGGCGCGAGCCGCGGCCTGATTGACGATGGCGACCTCGGGCGTATTCACGACGTCCTGGTCGGTGAAGAGGCGTCCCTGCAACAGCGGTATGCCCAGCAGGTGAAAGTATTGGGGCGAAACGATGGTGCCACCGACCAGCGGAGCCAAGCTTACCTTGGTCTCAAGACCTTCCCGAATCAGGTGCAACGGCTCCAGGTCGCCAAGGCTGTGCCCCAGCGGAAATGCGGACTTGTCCCCTACGGCCGCCTCTTCAACACCGGGCAATGTTCGGCTGCGGCGGAGCAGTTCACGCAGCAAGACCGACTCCTGCGCGGCGGTTCCGTAAGGATCAGTAGTCGGATCGTTGGGTCCGGGCAGCCATGTCTGAACGGCCATTACGCGGTCAGCACTGAAACCGGGCTGCACTTTGAACAAGTCCCAGAAACTGCGCAGCAGAAGGCCGGCAGCAATCAGCAGCACGAGCGAAAGCGCAAACTCGGTGACGACCAAAGCGTTGAGCATCCGCGTCTGGCCCTTCGATCCTTTCGAGCCGCGGCCTTCCCGCCGTAGCGCGTCGCTTGGATCAAGCCTTGCAGCCTGCAATGCCGGAGCAAGACCGAAGAACGCGCCCGCAAGCACTGAGACGCCCAGCGCGAAGAGCAACACGGTCCAGTTAATTGAAATGTCATTGAGCCGTGGCAGGCTGGCGGGGATCATCTGCAGCAGCAGTTTCCTGGTGCAAAACAGAACTGCCAGGCCGGCGATTCCACCCAGCAGCGAAAGCAGCAGGCTTTCCGTGAGCAGTTGGCGTATGAGCCGCATTCTTGCCGCGCCCAGAGCCTGGCGAACGGCCATTTCACGTCCTCTCGCAGAGGCGCGCGCAAGCAGAAGATTGGCGACGTTGACGCATCCGATCAGCAGAACCAATCCGACCGCGCCCATCATCAGCAGCAGTGGCTGCCGCACATTGCCCACAACCGATTCGCTCAGGGGAATCAGATGCACTCTCCATGCGGTTTCCGGCGGATAATCCGCAGGGAACTGTTTTTGCAAAGAAGCCACGAGTGCATCCAACCGCCCCTGCGCGGCCGAAACCGCGAGACCGGGTGCAAGGCGCGCGATGACCGCTCGATGCAGTCTCAAACCGCGTTGCGGAGGCTGAAATGGCAGACCAGAAAACCCGGCTCCCAGCCACAGTTCCACATTCCGTTCCTCGGTGGTTGATCCCTGATCGCGAAAGCCCCGCGGCATCACGCCGATGACGTGATAAACATCGTTGTCCAGACGCATGGCTTTGCCGATAATCTGCGGATCCGCGCCGAATTCCCGTCTCCAGAGGCCGTCGCTGATCGCCACCTCAAGGTTGTAGCCGGGAGTGGGATCGTGCGGATCGAATGTGCGGCCCAACTGCGCGTTGGCACCGAGCAGCGAGAAGTAATTCGGCGTAACCTGCTTGAAGCTGAGACGCAAGGGCTGTGCCGTGCCGGTGAGGTTCACGCTTGCGCCCCTGCCGGCAATCGACACCGATTGAAATATGCCGGAATCCTGCAGGTCTCTAAACTCCGGGATGGACATACCGACTTCCTGCGCGCCAACGCCGGGAAGATCATCTTCAATGCGGACAAGTTGCTCGGCCTGAGGATAGGGCAGCGGATGCAGAAGTGTAGCGTCAACGACGCTATAAATCGCAGTGGTGGCGCCGATTCCCAACGCGATGGTGAGGATGGCAACCGACGCGAAACCGGGAGAAGCCGCAAGCTGACGAACGGCGTAGCGCGTATCCTGCAGGAGCGTTTCGATGAACGGCAGGCCTAATTCCGAGTGATACTGCTCGCGGATCGCCTCCGCCGCGCCGAACTTCACCACGGCCTTGCGATGTGCTTCGGCAGCAGACATGCCCGCGCGAAGATTATCCGCAGTTTGCTCCGCGAGATGTTCCGCCATCTCTTCGCGCAAACGTTGATCATCGCGGCTTCCGGCTACAAAGTTCAAGAGGCGTGCGAAAAAGCGCCGCAGTAATCTCATGACAGCTCCTCCCCGGTAACATCGAAGA
>Ga0302192_10001319_pt1 | contig 15496 bp, 8 predicted proteins | sample II_Bog_E3_2_FD_200230 | JGI IMG/M metagenome (GOLD analysis project Ga0302192, IMG submission 200230) | Peat permafrost microbial communities from Stordalen Mire near Abisko, Sweden - II_Bog_E3_2 | ecosystem: Environmental > Terrestrial > Soil > Wetlands > Peat | place: Sweden: Abisko, Stordalen...
GGGATTCCGCGCGACATGCGGCTGAAGATTTTCGACGAGTTCATCCAAGTGGAGCAGGGCCCTGAACGAAACTACGGCGGTTCGGGACTAGGTCTGACGATTGGTCGACAACTCACTCGTTTGATGGGAACCCAAATAAACGTCATCAGTGAGGTTGGAGTTGGCAGTACTTTCTGGTTTGACCTTGTAATGCCTTATGAAGACGAGTGGGCTCAACCGAATTCACACGAAGGCACCCATAGGAACGAGTCCGCGTCGACGGGGAAAGTCCTCGTAGTCGAAGACAATGACGTTACAGCCATGGTGCTCACATCGATGCTGGAAAGCAAAGGATGCGATGTCACATGCGTCAAACACAGTGACGAAGCCCTGCGGTTGCTTCGGCAGCAACGCTTTGATCTAGCCTTTATGGCAGTGAAGATGCCCGACATCGATGGGATACAGGCGGCAAGCGCCATCAGGAGAATGCCATTTCCTGCGTGTATGACGCCAATCGTTGCCACGAGCGCAACCGTAAGAAAAGAGATCGAGTCGCTGTGCAAATCAGTTGGCATCAACGATTTTGTAAAAGTGCCGGTCAACGAGCCGATTGTCACAAAAATTCTGGATCGCTGGCTGGTTCGCTCTGCCAGTCCGAGCGCTACGTATCTGAATGGATGTGTTCTGCCAAGGGAATCAAAGCCTTCCGAAACATGCGCCCATCCGTCGACTCCTGAGTCCCATGCCCATGGATCCGTCATGGTAAGTTAAAGTCGATTCGCAAAAGGGTCAGACCTTGACCGGCCCAGACCCTTTTCGTTTCCACTGAATGACTCCCGTTCAATGGAGAGACCAGCTATCTGATGACGACTTCGTTCGCAGTTTCAAGACTCTGAAACTGCGAATCTCTTTATGACCCTTCGCCATAGCACTTGAAAGGACGCCTGGTCCGTTCCTCTGTTCGGCTATGCCTTACGAGAATACGAAGATTCCAGTGTCCACGCTCTTGGACACGGTACAGGAAAACTGTGACGTGTCGTCGCCTCGATACACCCATATACTGCCGATATGTCTGCGTTGTTATTGGGGGAGCATTGATGAGAGCTGCACTACCGGCAAACGAAGAGGCAAGACTCGACGCACTTAGGAAATACCGACTCCTCGATACTGCCGATGAGTTGGCATACGATGACCTGGTTGTACTTGCTGCGTCTATTTGCAAGACTCCCATGGCGTGCATTAGTCTGATCGACGAGGATCGTCAGTGGTTCAAGGCTCGAATCGGCCTGAGTTTCCGCGACACAGATCGGGATCTGTCATTTTGCGCCCACACGATTCTTCGACCAGACCACGTCCTTATTGTGCCCGATGCAAGACACGACCCCAGATTCGGCGATAACGATCTGGTAATTGGCTCTCCAAATATCAAGTTCTATTGCGGAGTGGCTCTGATCAATCCTGATGGGCTTCCCATCGGAGGTCTTGCCGTTATGGACAAGACATCGAGAAGCATTTCTGTTGACCAGGTCGAGATGCTTCGAGCATTGGCACGGCAGGTAGTTGCGCAGTTTGAGCTTCGACGATCTTTGATTGCCCTACGTGAACAAGCCGAGACAATTCTCAGTGTGCGCCAAGACGCTAGCGTGGCTGAAAAGACAAAGAAGACCTTTCTATCCAACATCAGTCATGAATTTCGAACGCCCATCAATGGAATCATGGGTATGTCGACGCTTCTCGCGTCGACACCTTTATCCGATCGGCAATTCCACTACGTCGAGACAATTGAGAAGAGTGCAGAGGGGCTCCTGAACGTGCTTTCGAACATTCTCGAGTACTCAAAGAACGAAACAGGCAATGCCGCATTGAGTCTTACCTCCGTTGACTTGTTCGGGTTGATGGACGAGATTTCTGCGTTGATGCGGCCAACTGCAATCGCTAAGCAGGTGCGATTCGATACATATGTCGATGAAAAACTGAGGATCGACCTCATGGGGGACTTGCTTAAGATTCAACAGGTCCTTGCTAACTTGGTTGGCAATGCTCTGAAGTTCACGGCACGAGGTTTTGTAGAGATCAGCGTCTTTCACATTGCTGAGAATCAACATTCGGCAATTGTCCGCTTTGAAGTTAAGGATACAGGGATCGGGATAGCCCGTGAAATGCAATCAAAGATCTTCAACGAATTCACTCAAGTCGAGCAAGGCTCTGAGCGTGCTTTTGGCGGTTCCGGACTGGGCCTGACAATCTGTAGACAGTTGGCTAGGCAGATGGGAGCTGAGATCAAAGTAAACAGTGAACTTGGGGTGGGCAGCACATTCTGGTTTGACCTCGTCATGCCATTTATGGGGATGGACGCCCAACCTGTAATGGCAGCTGTCGACTCAAACCTTGAACACGTGCCTAACGCAAGGGTTCTTGTGGTCGAAGATAACGAGGTTAATGCGATGGTTCTTGCCGCGATGCTTGAGAAGAACGGATGTGACGTCACTTGCGTTGCGCTCGGAGGCGAAGCGATCCAGGCGATGGAGAAAGAACCGTTCGATCTGGTCTTTATGGACGTGCAGATGCCGGACATGGATGGAATGCAGGCGACCAGAGCCATCAGGCGGCTTCCATTTCCAGCGTGTACGGTTCCAGTCGTTGCATTGACCGCGAGTATTCTCAAGGAGGACGAGGCGATGTGCAAGTCGGCTGGCATGAACGACTTTATAAGCAAGCCTATTAGCGAGCGTGTTATAGCCTTGGCGCTCAGTCGATGGCTCGTCCGTTCAAGGTCGAGTGCGATGACTTAGCATACTGGCAACTGGGAGCGGGGAGCGTTTCATCACAATTACCTTCTCCCCTTCTTCCCGTTGCCAGATTGACTCCCACTTGTAAGCTCAAAGTCCCTGAGCTACCAGGCGTGCCACAATGATCGTCATGCGATTCCAGGCTCCGCGAGGGACTGCCGATGTCATTCCTGCCGACTCATACAAGTGGCAGCGCATCGAGTCCGTTTTCCGAGAAGTTACTCGGCTTTATGGCTACTACGAACTTCGTACTCCTACGTTCGAGGATACAGAACTGTTCACGAGAACGGCAGGGGAAACCAGCGACATTGTTACAAAGCAGATGTACACTTTCCTCGACAAGGGGGATCGAAGCATTACGCTTAAGCCGGAGGGAACGGCGCCCGCAATGAGGGCCCTCCTAGAGCACAACTTATGTCCTCCAGGATCTGTCTCGAGGCTATCCTACATCACGCCGTTCTTTCGGTATGAGCGCCCTCAAAAGGGACGGCTAAGAGAAGCGCACCAAGCGGGTTTGGAACTGGTGGGCTCCTCATCGCCGGCTGCAGACGCCGAGATCATTGAGATCACCTTGCGTTTCTATCAGGAATTGGGGATAACTGGCGCCTTTGCGATGCTCAATTCACTGGGTCGGGAGAAGTGTCGCGCAAGCTTTCGAGAAGCGATCTTGACGCATGCGTCTGCCTACCTTGCCGACCAGTCGCTGGAGATTCAAGAGAAAGTTCAAAAGAACCCCCTTAGACTTCTTGATAGCAAAGATCCAGAGGCGCAAGCTGCGGTAAGGGGAATTCCTCCGATCACTGACTTTTTGGAGGATCAGTCTCGTGCGCGATTTGAGAGCATTCAGGCACTCTTGTCTGACGCGGATGTTCCTTTCAAGTTGTCTCCCGAGATTGTAAGAGGTTTGGATTACTATACAGAAACCGTATTCGAAGTACAGTCATCCAGCCTTGGCGCCCAAAGCGCGCTTTGCGGCGGTGGCAGATATGACGACCTGATTGCAGATTTGGGTGGTCCGTCAACCCCGAGCGTTGGCGTCGGGATGGGGATTGAGCGTGCGATCATCGTCATGGATGATCTCGGACTGTGGGACGGTGGAACTCAACCCGATGTTTTTGTCGTACAGGCTACCGATGCTGCCCAAAGCGCATGCTTATCATTGGCCCGACAGATGCGTCAAGGTGGGTACGTGACTTTGCTCGATATCGACAAAAAGAGTCTCAAGTCCCAGCTCCGGCAAGCCGACAAGAGCGGCGCTTCGATCGCTCTTATCCTAGGGGAAGAGGAACTGGCTCGTGGAACTGTCCAACTCAAAAAGCTTGGGGCGAGCGTTCAGATTGAGGTTCCGATTTCGGAAGTCTTGGCAAAAGTGAAGGAAGTTAAGTGAAGCGGATCGTCGTCGCCTGCGTTTTGGCGGCGTGTTCATCTGCTTGGGGCCAGATCCCCGACATAAAAGTCCATTTTGACGCCACATTCAGCTATGTCGTCCGACCAAATGCGACTCCCTTTGTCAATTTTTTCGACATTATGGGGCGCCCTAGCATCCTTGCCCTGTCGTTTTACACGGAGCAAGGCTTTCGAGTGTACGTGGCGGAGAAACTGCAGCATATTCCTGGAGATCAAAGCAACGACCTATTTGATGAATACTACGTGGAAGATGAGAAGATTTGGAGAGTAGGCAAGCAATACCTGCCCTTTGGATCGGGTCGTATGCTGCACGAGAGTGCCCTAGCCGTTCGTGGTGACACGAACCTAATCGTCGAGGGCCTACCTGTATCGTTCGCCTTATGCGAGGCAGGACAAGGACTCGATAGCGGCGTAGTCGGCCGGCTAGGGTCCATGATTGGGCTCAGTGTTGCCTATGGGCAGAACTTTGGGACCGCAGGGACGTCACTCACCGAAGTAAGACGACCCGAAGATGCGCCAGGACCGGGGCATGGCTGGAAGGAAGCATTTGGAATGGACGCTTCGAGGCGAATCTTCGATCATTGGACGGTTCGGGCCGAAGGGATTAGTTTTCGCGAAGGGGAAACCACTGCCGATAAGGACACGGCCGTATTTGACTTTAGCGTCTCTCTGGACCCCAAGAAAGGGCAGTCCTACACGCTTGCTTGGTCGCAAATCGTGCCAGATCGACACGATTTTTGGCGACTAGGCGGTGCATTCGCCCTTTCAAAGAATGTCTCCTTTGAGCCGATGATACGGTTTCGTGATGGCGACCTTTACGACTTAACGGCGGAGATCAGAGTCAGAATCTGATCGGTCGCCAGCGCCTTTGAGAATTCAGGTGCTTTACTCATTTGAGACATCATGGGTCGATACAATTTCGGCCAACTCGGCAATTCTCTAATCGCTTGCGCTATCGCGGCGATAACGTCTGACCTTGTAAATTGGTCCGCAAACGTCCCAATTTACCGATGTCACGTATTTGTCACGGTATCGTCACGTGACTCGGATATTCCTTACACATGTTTCACTTGCGGATCATTTCACTTATAAGTGCGCTGAGCCTAGCCATCTTTGGTTTTGGTCAGACTAATGCTTCTGTTCATAGGAACGAATTACATGCGAAGAACCATGCTTCCGGTTACGACGGGCGAGAACAAGCTGGTCGCTCATTCAGGCCAAACTTACAGGCTGGCTCTCCTTGGCCAAAGTTCCACAACAATATTAGCAACACTGGCGTCGGCCAAGGCGGAGGTTCCAACGGTCAGCTCAAATGGAGCTTCTCAACTCCGTATGGGGTTGAATCTTCCGCAGCGGTCGGCGCTGATGGCACCATCTATGAAGGAGGTGCGGTGGGGCTCCTCTATGCATTGGCGCCGAATGGAACTAAGAACTGGTCCTATTCGACATTAAGTGCGATCCATTCTTCGCCTACGATCGGCTCGAATAACATCATCTACGTGGGATCCTATGACAACAATCTCTATGCGCTCAATCCTGACGGAACGTTAGCTTGGAAATTTCTGACCGGAGGCGAAGTTCAGTCATCACCGACGATTGCGCCGGATGGGACGATCTATGTGACCTCGGATGACAGCAACCTCTACGCGCTTAACTCTGACGGTTCCCTTAAATGGAAATATACGGCGGCAGCCGCCATAGCTTCATCGCCTGCAATAGGCACAGACGGCACCCTCTACTTCGGATGTAACGACGCAAATATATATGCGGTCCGCTCTGACGGAACTCTTGCGTGGACTTACCTAACCGGTTACGCAATCTACTCATCGCCCACAATCGGTAGCGACCGCACAATTTATGTGGGTTCTTACGATACTAAGTTGTATGCCTTAAACCCAGACGGCAGTCTTAAATGGAGTTACAAGACAAACGGAGATCTTGCCTCCACGGTAGCCATTGGTACGGACGGCACGATTTATGTCAGTTCGTTTGACAACAGTCTTTACGCGCTCAATCCTGATGGGTCCAAAAAATGGAGTTATGCCACTGGTGGAGGTCTCTTCTCGTCACCTGCAATTGCTTCAGACGGGACGCTCTACGTTGGATCTCTCGATTCGAAACTCTATGCCATCAATGCGAATGGCACGCTACAATGGACCTACGCCACCAGTGGAAGCATTTACAGTTCTCCTTCGATCGGTGCTGACGGAGTTGTCTATGTCGGTTCAGATGACGGGAGCCTCTATGCGATCGGCACTGAGGTTAACACTGTTCCTGCAAGCAACGTATCCATAAACCCCTCGACGGTTCAAGGTGGCGCTAGCTCGTCTGGAACCATCACTCTTTCTTCGGCTGCCCCTGCGGGGGGCGATGTCGTGACTCTCTCTAGCAGCGACCCTTCGGTTGTGGTGCCGCCGTTTGTGACTGTTGCAGGCGGAGCAACCGTTGCGACGTTTTCGATAACTACGAGCCAGGTTCAGACAATTGTGAACGCGGTGATCACGGCTACGTCGGGCTCTAATTCGGTAACTGCAGGGCTCACCGTCAATCCTCCAGTTCTAACTGGTTTGACAGTTTCGCCGACCTCGGTTCTCGGAGGATCATCTTCTATGGGAACCGTCACAATCAACGTTCCAGCTTCAACAGCGGGCATCGTCGTCAACTTGACGTCGAACAGCGCAAATGCTGTTGTGCCGACAAGTGTTTCGATAGCGAGTGGTTCGACTACCGGGACCTTCACCATAAGTACCTCGGGCGTTCAAAGTACGAAGACGGCAACCATCACCGGCTCGCTTGGCAGCGTCTCAAAGACTGGCGCTTTGACGATTACGCCACCAGCCTTGATTGGAGTGTCGGTTGCACCAACGTCGGTGATTGGTGGAAACAAATCAACCGGCACAGTTACTTTGAGCGGGCCAGCCGCCACTGGCGGCGTCGGGATTAGCCTCTCTTCCAATACCGAAAATGCGACTGTCGCGTCTCAGGTTACCGTTCCGGCTGGAGCAACCTCTGCGAACTTTACGATCACAACATCGGGCGTGGCCAACACGACCTCGGCGACGATCACAGCGGGGCATGCCAGCATATCCCTAACATCGACCTTAACGATCAATGCAGCCACTCTCCGAAGTTTGACGGTTTCGCCGACCTCGGTGATTGGAGGCATATCGTCGACCGGCACTGTGACGCTCACGGGCATTGCACCTACCGGCGGCACGTCGGTGAACCTGAGTTCAGGAAGCGCAAATGCGACAGTTCCGGCTTCGGTGACGGTTGCTGGAGGCGCTACATCCGCAACGTTTACGATCGGCACGTCCGGTGTTGCCAGTGCAACTCCGGTTACGATCACGGGGACTCTGAACAGTATCAGTCAAACGGCGACCCTGACGATCAATCCAGCGGTACTTACCGGCATCTCGCTCTCGCCGGCTTCCGTGCTAGGCGGTTCAACGTCCGCCGGGACGGTCACGCTCAGTGGCATCGCCCCCTCTGGCGGGGCATTGGTGGCGCTGTCTTCCAGCAACGCCAACGCGACGGTTCCCGCGTCGGTGACGGTGGCGGGCGGTTCGACGACGGGGACGTTCACGGTCAATACGAGCGCTGTTCAAAGCAATTCGAATGCCACGATCACCGGAGTCTACGGGAGCGTGTCCAAATCAGCCGTGCTGACCATCGCGCCGCCTACGATCCTCAGCGTCTCGGTAGCGCCGCCATCGGTGACGGGTGGCATAAAGTCAGTTGGAACGGTGACCTTGACCGGGCCGGCTGCAACCGGTGGAGTGGGAATCAGCCTCTCGTCAAACAGCACGAGCGCGACTTTGCAGTCGACCGTCACGGTGCCTGCTGGGGCGACTTCGGCGAACTTCGCGATCAGCACGGTCGCAGTTTCCAGTTCGGTTGCGGCGACGATCACGGCTACCCACGGTACAAGTTCTGGGTCAGCCACCCTTACGATCAATCCGGCGTCTCTGGCGAGCGTCTCGTTGTCGCCGACAGCAGTTATCGGAGGCGCGTCTTCGACGGGAACCGTGACGTTGAGCAGCGTTGCTGGACCAAGCGGCCTTATGGTCTCCCTCGGTTCAAACATCTCGAACGCGACTCCGCCCACATCTGTCACGGTGGCCGCAGGCGCTACAACCGCGACGTTTACGGTTTCCACGACTGGCGTATCCTCCACGACGGCCGCGACGATCTCCGGCACTTTGAACGGGGTCAGCCAATCCGCCAACTTGACGATCAACCCGGCAACCCTCGTAAGCGTGAGCCTGTCGCCTTCATCGGTCACGGGCGGATCGACGTCGACGGGGACTGTGACTCTTAACGGCTTGGCGCCTGCAGGCGGGACGATGGTGAATCTGGCATCCAGCAGCACGAACGCCACGGTGCCACTCTCGGTGACGGTAGCGGGCGGCTCTTCAATGGGCACGTTCACGGTCTCCTCGCTTGCGGTACAAAGCGCGAAGACGGCGACAATTACGGGAACGCTGGGTAGTACATCGAAGATCTCGGTTTTGACGATCAATCAGCCTGTGCTTCTCGGCTTTACCCTCTCGCCAACCACGGTGAACGGCGGTTCCACCTCGATTGGGACGGTCACGCTGTCCGGTCCGGCGGCAGTCGGCGGAGTCGGAGTGACGCTCAGTTCGAACAGCGGAAATGCGACCGTCCAGTCCCAAGTGACGATCCCAGCCGGCGCAACTTCGGCGTCGGTCGTCATCTCGACGACGGCTGTTACCAGCACAACGACAGCGACGATTACCGCTACCCACGGTACGGCGTCATTACCAGCTACCCTGACAATTCAGCCTTCGTAGCTAAAGGCATCTTGTCAGCCTTGGTTTGCGGGCGCCCAGCGAAAGTCGGGCGCCTGCTGAGGTTTCCGCCGTCATGAATTTGCACAACGACTTGCGCACGATTTCATGTGAGCCATGACACAAAAACGTGACATCGGGGTTTCTGGTCGCGCAGTATGCTTTTGTTGAGTTCCTGTCCACGAAGGGCTAAGTGTGTGCATTCGTCCGACCCAAGATTGCTAGCCGATTTATTCGCATTTTGAGATAACCGGTTAAATGAAGGCGATGAAGTTGGATTGTTGTTGTACAATTTAGAAACCGCCAAAACTCCTATTTGCGGCCATCTTATGTTTCGACTACGATCATTTTATTCGATAGTAATCCTGGGGATTGCTTTTGCAGCGTCCGGCCAATTTGCCCGCACGTCGCTCACCGTGAAAGGTCAGAGCCCCATTCAAAAGGCTCCAACTTCAGAGAATCGAGTAGGAGGGGCGCTTGTCCGCACGCCTCTGCTGCAATTGGGAGCGCCATGGCCCAAATTCCACGGGAACAGTCTCAATACTGGCCTTGGACTGGCCAGCGGATCACTTGGGCAGCTCACATGGAGTTTTGCTACGAACTATCTCGTTGAATCGTCTCCGGCGATCGACGCGAGCGGGAACGTCTACGTAGGCTCCAGCGACGGCTATCTCTACTCGGTTAACCCAACAACCGGATTGGTAAATTGGAGTTTCAGCGCACTTGCCGCTATTGATTCTTCTCCGGCGATCGACGCTAGCGGGAACGTCTATGTGGGATCGAGCGACAGCAACATCTATTCGATAAATCCGACTACCCATAGCGCCAATTGGACCTATCAAACCGGCGGACCGGTGTTTTCGTCGCCAGCGATTGGCGGGGATGGGACCATATATGTGGGCTCTACCGATTCCTACCTCTATGCACTGAATCCATCGACCGGTCAACCGAGTTGGACATTCCAGACGGGAGACGTCGTCTTCTCATCGCCTGCCATCGATACAAACGGCAATATTTACGTGGCGTCGTACGACCACAACTTATATTCGATCAATTCGACCAGCCACACCGCTAATTGGAGCTTTTCATCGGGGGGAGGGATCTTCTCTTCTCCTGCGGTAAGCGGAACGGGAACGGTTTTTGTTGGATCATCAGATTCTAATCTCTATGCCATCAATGCAGCGACTGGCGCGGAAATTTGGGCTTGCCCGACGGGGGCAGCCGTGAACTCCTCTCCAGCGATTGGTCCGGACGGCACGGTATACGTCGGGTCCGAGGATCACAAACTGTATTCGATCAATCCAACCACGGGCGCGGTGAATTGGACGTTCACAACCGGTGGTTCTATTGACTCTTCGCCCGCGATCGGATCAGACGGAACGATTTACGTAGGGTCGGCGGATAAAAACGTCTATGCGATCAATCCTGCGACCGGCGCCGCCAATTGGACGTACACGACAGGCGGCATCGTCTTTTCTTCGCCTGCAATCGGGGCAGATGGCACCGTTTACGTCGGCTCCTATGACTACAACCTCTATGCGATCGGGACTCAAGCAAGCACGGTCGCCCTCAGCGGATTGACGTTGAATCCGAGTACGGTCTCGAGCGGGTCCAACTCGACGGGGACGGTTACTCTCGCGTCTGCAGCCCCAGCCGGCGGGGATTTGGTTACCCTGCAAAGCAGCGACCCGTCTACCGCCGTGCCTGGGCATGTGCTGGTACCGGCGGGGGCAACAAGCACAACGTTTACTCTGACGACCAACCAAGCAACCACGTTTGCAACTGCGACCATCACTGCGACTTCAGCATCGGTCAGCGTAACTGCCAAACTGACTGTCCAGGGTGTCGAAGTTGTTGGATTAACCCTCAATCCGAACTCAGTCATTGGCGGCAATCCTTCGACTGGCACCGTAACGTTGAGCGGTCCTGCGCCAGCAGGCGGAAGGTCCGTGCCGCTTAGCGCAAGCAGTTCAAGCGTTCCAATTGAGCCGTTCGCTTTCGTAGCGGCGGGAGCCACGACGGGCACGTTTCCAGTTCCAACTTCGTACGTTTCGGCAATCACTCCGGTCTCTATAACCGCTGGTTATGGGTCGGCAACTCAAACCGGCACCCTCACACTCTTGCCCGATTCCTTGAGTTCGCTTAGTGTGACCCCATCCACCGTTGCAGGCGGTTCAGATTTTGCTACGGGTACCGTCATCCTGAGCACTCCGGCAGGGCCCTCAGGGGTCTTGGTCACGCTGGCCAGTTCGAACACGGCAGCGGCTACCGTCCCTGCGACCGTAACTGTAGCCTCTGGAGCAGCGCAGGCGAATTTTACGGTTGCTACCTATGCGGTTGCTTCAACCCAAAACGTGACGTTGACTGCAGCTTTCAACGGTGTCTCCGTGAACGCTCTGGTTTCAGTCGTACCGATTAGCCAATCGCAGGTTGTCCCGTGGCCGAAGTTCCAAATGGACAGCCAGAACTCAGGTCGGGGTGTCGGTGGAGGATCCAATGGGTTGCTTCGTTGGAAGAATGCAAAAACTAGCGATGTGTTCAATGGCTCGGCAGTCATTGACGCGAACGGAATTACGTATGTCGAGGGGCTAAACGGTGGCGTCTATGCGATCTCCAGCACCGGGACGGTGCTTTGGAGCAACACGTCTACAGGAGATTCCTTTAACGGCAGCCCGGCATTAGGATCTGATGGCACGATTTATGTTGCCGGAGTCAAGGGAGGAGTTTATGCCCTTAGCGGCGGGAGTTCCGGTGGTTCTATCCTCTGGAGTAACAAATCCACCAGCGACTCATTCAACGGTTCGCCAGCTATCGGCGCCGCCGGTACGATCTATGTCGAAGGGTTGAAGGGCGGGCTTTACGCGATCAGCGGCGGAAGCACAGGTGGAACGTTGCTTTGGAGCAATACTTCGTCTAGCGACTCATTCTACGGCTCGCCGGCATTAGGCGCAGACGGCACAATCTACGTCGAAGGGGAACTTGGCGGGGTATTTGCATTCAGTTCGAGCGGCTCACTGATTTGGAGCAATACCACGACGCTTGATTCATTTTACGGCTCCCCGGCGGTCGGTGCAGATGGCACTGTCTACGTGGGTGGCACTTATGTAGGTGTCTATGCGTTCAACTACAGCGGGACATTACTCTGGAGTAACTTGACCACTGGCGACTATTTCTACGGATCTCCTGCAATTGGATCTAATGGAACGCTTTACTTGGCGGGCAACAACGGGGGAGTCTATGCAATCAGTCCTACTGGCTCACTGATATGGACTTACAAGACCAATGACTACTTTTATGGTTATCCTTCTCCGGTAATTGGCTCCGATGGCACGATCTATGTGACGGATTCGTCGGGAGTAGTTTCCGCTATCAGCACCGCTGGCGTGAAGCACTGGACTTACAAGACCGGTGACAGCTGCAATGGGTCTCCCGCGATCGGTTCTGATGGAGCCATTTATATCGTGGGAGCAAACGGAGGAGTGTATGCTGTCGGCACAGAGGTTAGCACCATCGGCGTGGGCGGTCTCACGGTCAATCCCACTTCAGTTCTTGGGGGAACGTCTTCAACGGGCACAGTGACGCTGGCATCAGCAGCGCCAACAGGTGGGGACGTGGTTACCCTGACGAGCAGCGATCCTTCCGCAGTCGTTCCTCCCTATGTCTTGATACCTTCTGGTCAAACTACTGGGACATTCACGATTTCGACCACCGCGGTTACATCCACGACCAATCCGACGATTACGGCGACGTCTGGAGGAGTTGCGGCTTCGGCCGCTCTCACCGTCACCGCGCCGTTATCCCTAAGTACGTTTACTCTTTCGCCTACATCGGTCATCGGCGGTTCGACCAGTACGGGAAGTGTCACCCTCAACGAACCTGCCCCAACCGGTGGCACAGTCATTACGTTAGCCTCTAACAACTTGGCTGCGACGGTCCCTGGCACGGTAACCGTTACTGCGGGATCGACGACGGCCACGTTTACGGTGAACACATCTGCAGTTCAGAATGCCCAATCCGGGATCATCACCGCGTCGTTTGGCAGCGCGAACTTAACCGCGACGCTGACGATCAATCCGGTTACTCTGATAAGCCTCACGCTTGCGCCTCAAACGGTAATCGGCGGAAATACCTCCACAGGAACGGTCACCCTCAGCTCGCCTTCACCGACTGGTGGCACGGTGGTGACGCTAGCCTCCAACAATTTGGCAGCCACCGTTCCTGGTACGGTCACGATTACGGCGGGTTCGACGACCGGCACATTCACTGTGAACTCATCAGTCGTTCAGAGCACTCAATCTGCAACGATCACCGCATCATTCGGAAGCTCGAGCACTACTGCGATACTTTCAGTCAATCCAGTTACTCTGTCAAGCGTTACGCTCGCGCCTCAAACGGTAATCGGCGGAAATACCTCCACTGGAACCGTCACCCTTAGCTCGCCTTCACCGACTGGTGGCACGGTGGTGACGCTAGCCTCCAACAATTCGGCAGCCTCAGTTCCTGGTACGGTGACGATAACGGCGGGTTCGACGACCGGCACATTCACTGTGAACTCATCAGCCGTTCAGAACACTCAATCTGCAACGATCACCGCATCATTCGGAAGCTCGAGCACTACAGCGACTCTTACGGTCAATCCGGTTACTCTGTTAAGCGTGACACTCTCGCCTCAGACGGTAATCGGCGGAAATGCCTCCACAGGAACGGTCACCCTTAGCTCGCCTTCACCGACTGGTGGCACGGTGGTGACGCTGGCCTCCAACAATTCGGCTGCGACAGTTCCTGGTACGGTCACGATTACGGCGGGTTCGACAACCGGCACATTTACGGTGAACACCACTGCGGTTCAGAGCGCTCAATCTGTGACGATCACCGCATCGTTCGGAGTCTCGAACGTGACGTCGACTCTGACGGTCAATGCTGCGACTCTGACAAGCCTGGTACTCGCGCCTCCTTCGGTGAGTGGCGGAAACAATTCCGTCGGAACAGTCACGCTAAATGGTCCCGCCGGTCCCGGCGGAGCTTCGGTGATCCTGTCATCGAGCAGTTCTAGCGCAACGGTTCCTGCCCAAGTAACGGTTTCTGCTGGGGCAAGTGCCGCTACATTCACTATCTCAACTTCAACCGTGTCAAGCACGGTTTCGGCCACTATCATGGCCACTTTGGGTACGGCTACGCTACCGGCGACTCTAACTATTACGCCTCTGACGCTTACAGGCATCTCCCTCTCGCCGTCTACGGTTGCGGGCGGATCCTCCTCGCAGGGAACCGTTACGATCAGTGCGCCTGCTCCGGCAGGTGGCTCGGTTGTTGGATTAGCTTCAAGCTGGTCGAAAGTAACGGTTCCGAGTTCAGTCACAGTTTCTGCTGGCTCGACGTCTGCCACGTTTACGGTTAACACAACTGCCGTACAGAGCAACTCGTCGGCAACGATAACTGGATCCATGGGGGGAGTCTCTATGAGCGCGGTTCTGGCGATCTCCTCTCCCGTTTTGTCCTCGATTTCCGTCTCTCCGACATCGGTAATCGGCGGCGCCAAATCGGTTGGAACTGTCACGCTATCCAGCCCGGCCGCAGTTGGGGGTGTTGGTATCAGCTTATCGTCAAGCGACCCAAGCACGACCGTGCAGTCCAGCGTGACGATCCCGGCGGGAGCCACCACTGCGAATTTCCCGATTACTACGGTCGGAGTCCCGAGTCAGGTTACGGTCACGATCACGGCAACCCACTCCTCGGTTTCGCTGACCACAACCTTGACGGTCAATCCGCCATCCCTTATAGGCCTGGCGGTTGTGCCGACATCGGTTGTAGGCGGCAATTCGGCTACCGGTACAGTCACTCTGAATGGCATTGCACAGTCCGGTGGAATGGTCGTCGGTCTAAGTTCTAGCAGCCTCAGCGCGACTCCGCCGACATCCGTGACGGTTGCCTCTGGCACGACCACGGCGACATTTACGATTCCGACATCTGGAGTTTCGGCTATGACGGCAGCAACCATTACTGCCTCGCTTACCGGTGTCAGCCTAACCGCGCCGTTGACTATAACTCCTGCAACTCTGGTCAGTATTTCGCTATCGCCCTCAACCGTGACCGGTGGTTCGACATCGAACGGAACGGTAACCCTCAGCGGCTTCGCGCCAAGCAGCGGCTTGGTCGTCAACTTGGCGTCGAGCAGTTCAAAGGCTATGGTTCCATCTTCGGTTGTTGTCGTGGGTGGCTCCTCATCGGCTTCTTTCACTGTTGCCACGGTGGCGCTTCAAAGCTCTGTCCTCGCGACGATAACGGGCACAGCAAGTGGAACGACCCAAACGGCGTCCTTGACAATCAATCCACCTGCAGTCTTGAGCGTGTCGGTGTCGCCAACGTCGGTGGTAGGCGGTGCGAAATCGACTGGAACCGTTACCTTGAACGGACCAGCGGCAACTGGCGGAGTCGGAATCAGTCTTTCATCGAGTTCTTCGAGTGCTACCCCTCAATCCAGTGTCACTGTCGCGGCCGGCGCCACTTCAG
>Ga0302192_10001324_pt1 | contig 15446 bp, 18 predicted proteins | sample II_Bog_E3_2_FD_200230 | JGI IMG/M metagenome (GOLD analysis project Ga0302192, IMG submission 200230) | Peat permafrost microbial communities from Stordalen Mire near Abisko, Sweden - II_Bog_E3_2 | ecosystem: Environmental > Terrestrial > Soil > Wetlands > Peat | place: Sweden: Abisko...
CCTTAGAGGGCGACCAAATTAAATTTCGGGTCTAGCTCATACTTTTGATTCTAATTGGCGTCCCCGACGGGATTTGAACCCGTGTTATCGCCGTGAAAGTGGCCGAACGCCTGGTAACTTATTGAAACTAGGTGGCATGGATAGCGCAGTAAGGCACTTTCAGGAACCGTCGGAGCCGCTTATCGGACGCCTATTGGAACAACGCAGTGAGGTGCTCTGGAGCCAATTCAATGGAACCAGAACTTCGGACAATTCTCGAATCTCTCCCTGAAAAAACATACCGCTCGAAACTCGAACCCCACCGTGAGCTGATCCGCGAGCTACGACGCAAGGGGCGGACGTACCGCGAGGTTGCGCACCTCTTTGAGGAGCGCTTTGGCTTGTACGTTGCCCCGAGCACTCTGCATTCCTTTGTGAAGGTCCGCGCCAAGCATCGCAAGCGCACACAATTCGAACTGCCGCCAATCCAGCTTGCTACGGCAGAGTCGCCGGTGCTTGACCGCGTTAGCGCCTTCAAAGCAAAGCCAGTGGTGCGGACTGCGAAGCCATCTCGTTTCGTCTTCCGTGAGAACGAACCTTTGACCTTGACAAGCATCGGAGGTGAACAATGACGGCTAGTTCAAAGCGCGTTGTCTTTACCATAGGCGGCAAAGGCGGGGTCGGCAAAACCGGCGTCATGGTTGCCCTAGCCGAGTGGTTCGCCACGAATGAAATTCCGGTCACCCTGCTCGATCTCGATACGGAGAATAAGGCGCGCGGTTCGCTGAAGCATTTTTTCAACGGAACGGTGACCAAGGTCAACATTCACACTCCGGCAGGTCTCGACGGCTTCGTCGATCACCTTGACGGCGGTACACCGATCATCCTCGCCGACATGGGTGCGGGTGCCGGGCAGGTTGCCGCCGATTGGTTCGAGTCGATGTACGAGGACGTAGCCGCGATGGGTGTCCGCTTCACAGCGGTCGGCGTGGTCACCCCGGACCCGGCCAGCGTCGAAAGCGTCCTGGCCTGGGCCAGCCGGTTACAGGATCGCGTCGAATACGTCGTCGTTGAAAACGCAACCAGCGCCCTCGCGGATTTCACATACTGGAGGTCAACCGAACAGGCGAGTCGTTTCCGCGAAGCCTTTTCGCCGGAAATCTTGCAGATGGAGTTCCGGCTTGCTGAACTTGAAAACCCAGTCCGGCAACACGGAATACAACTGGGACAGGTAGCGGACCGCAAGGCCGATATTGACGAACTCAAACGGGCGTCGCTCGTTATGCGCGCGCAGAGCTATCGGCGGCGGCTCTTCTCAGAATTTGACCGGGCAAGAGAGGCATTCCTCCCATGAGTGCAAATCAGGCGACTTCCAAACTTGCCGTTGTTCCTGCGGGAGAGCCGACGCTGTTCGACTCTCTCGCACGTCTTGTCCCTGAGGAATTGCAAAAGGAATACTATCGCGTCCTGGCTCATGCTCGAACCCTCAGCCCTGACGACGAGATGCTGCGCATCCTCGAAGCGATGGGCATCCTGGCACTGCTCACCCGTCACACGCCAAAGGACATTGCAGACGAGCGGGAACGGTTTCAAGAGATGCTTGCTCTGCATCAGCAAACCTCCGTGAAAACACAGCAAGAGACTGCTCGTTATGTGCATGAATTGGAGTCAAGGCTTAAATCACTTCCCACTGAAGTCGAAGCGGGCCTCAACCCAGAGCAGATATCAAAGATACTGGGGGAAAGTCTACGTCAACATTTTCTCAAGTCCGGCATTTCAGCCACGGTTACGTGTCTTCAAGCAACCAATACCGCCATGACGAGTGCACAGCGGGAACTTTCCAACGCTCTCCACAAGCTTTCCGATTCTCACTTCGGCGTCGTTGCTCAGATCGAATCCGCAAACACCAGACTGACCCATTCTCTGGAAAGCCGCGCCAAAACTGTGGATGCTCTCTTGCGCGAACTGAAAGCCGATGTTCTCCGCATCTGGATTCCAATGGCTTGCAGCGCGGCACTCCTTATCGGTCTGTTTGCCGGTATAGGGATTAAGGGTTGCCGGGATGCATCTCTCGCTGCGGTTGAAACACCTGCGCCGACAATAGCGCAGCCCGCTACCTCCCCTCCGGATGGAAAGAGCGTGTCGGACGCCAATTCAGGTAGACGGCACCATGACCGGCGGGAGGCAAAACCCGGCGCTCAACCTGAGCGATAGAGGCGGGTTGTATCGCTCAATGCTGCTGTATCTAACCAGAAATAAAGGGTTTCACAATCGTTCGCGGGTCCATTCGATCCAGACAATTGCGGGGCAAGAGGGTTGACAAGGGGTGGAAATGGTGATAAGGTTATTGATGACATACCCGCCAAGCCTCTCTCTGGAAACAGGTGAAGCTCAAATCGGCGGGTTTTTCATTTTCCGATGAAATACAGCAAGCCTCATCTTCCTTACGAAGATCAAGTCGATTTGTTGATTCGTCGCGGCCTCGACTGCCCAGACAGAGGCCGGTCACTGCTGTGCCTGAAGCAAATCGGATACTACCGGTTGAGCGCATACTTCATCCCCTTCAAAGATGCGGCCACCGGCAATTTTCGTCCGGGAACAACCTTCGATCAAATTATTGACCTCTACAAATTCGACGTCGATCTGCGGCGGCTTGTGCTCGAAGCCCTGGACGCGATTGAGATCAGCGTCCGCGCCGTCATTACGTACGAAATAGGGAAAGACCTGGGCGTGTTCGGCCATGCTGACCCGGCGAATTTCGCCACGGCTTTCAATCATGCCGACTTCATGAAGATTCTCCGGCGCGAAGAGGGAAGATCGACCGAGGTTTTCATCGGGCACTATCGGACCAAGTACACCTCTGAAACAGAGCTGCCCGTCTGGATGGCGACGGAGCTTATCAGCTTCGGCGCGCTGTCGAAGATGTATGAACACTTGAGGACCAGCCTGCGGAAGAAAATCGCCCGCGAATTCAATCAGCCGCAACCCGTCTTTGTGAGCTGGCTTCATGCCCTAACGGCGATCCGCAACGTTTGTGCGCATCACAGCCGCTTGTGGAATCGAGAGCTTGCCGTCAAGCCGGAATTGCCTGTGGCGTGGAAAGCAAGCGGAATTGGGAACGACCGCTTTTACGTGATAGCGCTAATCATTCAAACCCTACTTGCCGACATTTCACCTGATTCCCAATGGGGAGAGCGACTCAAGGCGCTTTTCAACGCCCATCCGACAGTCAATCTTCGTGCGATGCAATTCCCGGCCAACTGGCAAACTCGCTCACCCTGGATCTAGCCGCTCTGGACAACCACTGTGAACTCAGATCTAGCGCCGTCTCTGTTGTCTTCCGCTATCACCACGCGTCTTGCCCCGGCGTTTCTTAGGAACACCCTTGATGCGGGGAGGATTGGCGCGGCGCATGTGCTCCGATACTGAAAACTCCATCTTCCCGCCTTCAGTGGTGGTGGTCGTCATCGGTAAAAAGCTCCTGCCGCAAACGCTGCAAAAAACCGCCTTGCCATTCTCATCTGGCCCGTCAACTCTCTGTCCGCTGCCGGGGCAACCCACCATTCTTGGATTCGTCATGGATAAAGGATGTCCGTTCACTTGACATCCAGTGTTATGGGTATTGCAGAACAAAGGCTTCCCGATTGGTCCCAACCTGGGTAGACTGCTTTCATGAGTGCCTTAGATTTGGCTGTAACTTGCAAAAACCCGAATATCTTTGCACACCGCAACCCATTTCACGGTCACCGGATTAGAATCGATGGCTTTGACAAGCCAACGCCCACTATCTGCGACGAGTGCGGCTGGCGGGATGTTTATGACCTCGCCGAAATTCTGCGCGTATCGGGAGCATGACCAGACTCTCGTTACGGCAGGCGGACGCGATCCCGGCGATCAATTCAAACCCCGCTGGGGGTGCGTCTTTTCCAAACTACTACCTGGACGGCTCCGGCCATTCGCGAGGGACCGGGGCGACCTGCCGACGGTACTGCAGGTTCAAGAATAGAATTGGCGATTTCATACCATTTTGCAGACCCAGATAGTTTTGACGCGCAATCCGTATTGATCGCTCGGTATAAACTGGCTAGGAAAGGAAACAGCAAATGCAGTTGACACTCAACAAGGTGATCCCTCCGGTTTCCCCCGACAAGTGGAGATTTCAGTTGGTTGTCGTTCAGAGTCTTCCCAAAAGCGTTTATCTCGACCGAGAACGATTCATGGAGTTCATTGACCGTATTCCAATTCCGAACCATCTGCAAGGCGTGATGTTTGAGCGTCTCGATAGAGATCAAGAATTCAATTTCTCCTCTGCGATACCCGTTCCAGAAGATCTCGCCCGAGAATTTGGACTTGCCGACGAGTAAGAATTCCGCAACTTGCCGCCGCATTTTTGCCTCCTTTCCACGATGAACGGCACAGCTTCCCAAGACAGAGGGTGATGTTTTGGGTTCGATGAGCGGGCCACCTGCCACCCTTCCCAAAGACGAGACCTGAACCCAGATTTTATGGCCAGACCTGCGCCACCCGCTGCTCAAACGGACTTCAATCCACAAGTCGAGATCGGCGTGGAGATAGAGAACAAGCTGAATCGGAGTTAGCGTCTGCTGTTGTTCCATCATGGCGATTGCTCCTCTGTGAGCGCCCGTGTCAAGTAAAGGCGCTGCTAAATCAAGGATCAAGCTAGCTGAGGAGCCTGCACAGATGGACGAAATATGAAATTAGATTATGTACGGGGGAGCTATTTGTCTTGCCGACGCCGTGACCGCCGCACAGATGCACGGATACGCTCGCTTTCCTTCCCGATAAGAAGCGCTTTTGCTTCGGCATCCGGCACAGATTGCAGATCTTGTTGCAGTTCTTGCTTCGCAATATCGGTATAGGATGAATCGCCGGAGTATTGCTCGAAATACTCTTGCGCCTTACTGTCCGGCGGTCGTCCCGCTGGAATCTTCGGCAGAGCCATGTCAGTGACTAGCCGCGAGAGTTCGCGCATCTTGCGCTGCTCCCGCTTCCGAAGTGCTCTGAGCTTTGCCGGGCTTTGTTTGAGCAATAACCAAGAAGCGGTGTATGCCACGCGAAAGTCTTCAGTCTCAGTCCATTCAATGAAGGGGCCGGTTTCCTGCGGAGTTAAAGAGGAATCGTCATGCTTAAGAACCTTTTGCTGATAAAGGGGCCGACCGGCGAGTAATGCCTCCCAGTCCTTTTCCGTTCCATTGAACACGCTCCACCTCCCGAGTGGCATCCCGGTATCGAAGAGATCGGCGGGGCAAGCCGGGAGAGCCTGCCCATTCGGGAGCTACCCTATCCGATTCACAAAGATGTTAGCTCATTCGGAACGGCAGGTGCGCGCGGCCCGAATCGTCTTCAAAACGCCCGCCCGGTTTGTGGTAGGATTCAGGGCAAATAGAAAAGCCCGGATTCGTGGTCTGGGCGATTCAGGTCTGCTGCGCACTCAGATCATCGCATGGAGTGTGCGTAATGGATTTCCTTAACTTTCAAACAGAACTTGATGAAGAATACGGATCTCCGAGTCATCGGATTTATCTTCGTCAATTGCGTTCTGCAATACGACGAGGTGTTGCTGAGGTGTGAGCCCAGATGGCGCGGGAATCTTCCGTAACCGTTCCTTCCAGTCTGGAAGATGTTCCGCAAGAAGCGCCTCCAAGGCCGCAACCTTTGCCTCTGAGTTAAGCCATCTCTCCCCAATATAAAGCGCAATTTCTCGGTCTGTCATAGTGCTGAGAATTATACGACTGGGAAATCCCGGAGTTGTGGATGTTTCCTCAAGACCGCCTTTCAGTGACAGTCCATGTACGTCCAATTTCCAGTGATGGGGTTGGAAATCGTGTGCGCAGTGCAATGGGTGGGCACCATCGGTTTATACGTCGATGGAGCGGGAGGGGTGTAGCTCTCCATTGCGTCCCGAATCGCAGTTCCGCACTGAGAAGCCTGAGCGTCGAGTATTCTCTTCATTTGGTCCGCGAAGGCCATATTGCCATTGATGTTCGATCGGTAGGTATCAAGCAGCCCGTTGTATTTCTCGACCAGTTTGTTGTAATCGGCAACTAGGCCTTTATATTGCTCGGCCGTCTTAATGAAGTCCTCTGCCACCTCCTTGCCGTGATCTCTGAGGTCGTTGTACTCCCCTGTCTGCTTCGCTACGAGGGCCGATACGCGATTGCCGATCTCCGTTTCAACGGCATCGCGCACCTTGTAGGCGGCCACGAGGTCTTGGCTCGTAAGGCGAGATTCCGTTAGCACGCAATCTGACGTTTCGCGCTTGATGGCAACCAGCTTGTCCGGGGTCAGTTGGGAAAGATTCGGGACCGCCAATGTGTCGTTGGCAATCGTGTCTCTGCAAGGGATAACGGTGACTTTCGGCTTCGCTTTCTGCGCGAGAGCACATGGAACCGATACGAAAAGCAATGCAATCAGGAGGTGTTCTTTCATGTCTTTTACTCCTTTTGAACCGTTGTTGGTTCCGTGCTTAGAGGTATAGCTCAGAGCAGCGAAACGTGATTCGTCATAGTTCGTCCCGGAAGCACTCCGGGCGGCAGAGTGTAGATTCCGCCCGCCCGCTTTTCGGGTTGCGGTGGATTCGTTAGCAATTTACTGCGCCGCGCCTCTGTCGCCTTGGCGGTCGGGTCGATCCCTCGCAACCTGTAATCCTTCTGCACGGCCAGCCCGCCGCGCCGGCATCGTATCTGCTTCCCCCAGGCAGAGTTGAGAGGATGCAGCGCCGGCCGCCGCGCCCGCGCAACGAGGATCGCCAAGCGCCACGGGGGGAGGTTGGTCCCCCACTTCTGGCACCCACTCCCAGAGGAGTTGTTCCGCGGCGCGTTGCTGGGGCCAGTTCAGGGCGGCGAAGGGGCCGCCGGACGGGGCAGGCTTGCGGTAGGGGTCGAGTGCGGGGATTCGCCGGTTTCGTTTCATTGGCTTTTCTCCATGTCTCAAAAATGTCGCTAAAGTACAGAGACACTCTCAGTTTCTTCTAGATTTCAACTGACCCACTACGCTACTTTTGAGCATTGATGAATCGGCAGGCTGCTTCGGAAGCATTTTTGCCGGTATGTTTGTCGGTTGCGAACACCATTTTCCCCTGCTTGTCATAGACTGTGATGAAGTAATGGAGCAACATCCCACGCCACGGGTCGGATTCGCTTGCAAGAACGACGTACTCTGCCTCAGATTCATCACGAACGATAGAAACATTCGGGCATGAGTTGCCAAAACCCTTCACGATTAAGACAGATTGCGCTTCCCCCGCAGATCGTGGGTCAATTGCGACTTTGACCTGACGTGGGGGTTGTTGATCTTTGCTTTTCCGGGCATCCGCCGTAGAGGTGGACTGTGCCGATGTTCCCAGAGCCCCCGCCAGCAGCGCCAAGACTGCCCAGATGTTGATAAATCGTAGTCTCATAGTATTTCCCTTTCCTGCCCTACCGGACAACGGGCGCGATCGCGGGCGTTTCGGAGTGTCGCGTCATTGCATCTTCGCTGGATGATCCTCGAACCACTTCCGCGCGCGTTCCTGAACGCGGGAGAGCATGGCGGGCGTCAAGAGCGAGGCGGCTGCATTTCGGACTTTCTCAGCGTCAGCCCGCTCAGGCAGTTGACCTGACAGGCCAAGATCCAGCCAGAAATACTCCTCTGCATAGTCCTGCGGTACGCCGTGTCCCTTGCCATAGGCAAAGCCAAGGTCAGCCTGCGCCTCTGCGTTTCCTTGTTCTGCGGCCTTGCGATACCAGGTGGCGGCTAGCACATAATCATGCGGCACACCTCGACCTTCCTCATATAGAACGCCGAGGTTAGTCTGCGCCACCGGGAGGCCTTGTTCCGCCGCCTTGCGAAACCAGGTGGCGGCTTGCGCAAAGTTCTGTGGCACCCCTTCGCCGTTGAGATACAAAACGCCAAGGTTTTGCTGCGCACTTTCGTTTCCTTGTTCTGCGGCCTTGCGATACCAGGTGGAGGCCTGTGCGAAATCCTGCTCTACACCGTGGCCCTTTTCGTACAGGACACCCAGAGTGAACTGCGCGGCAGCACTTCCTTTCTCAGCGGCCTTGCGATTCCATGCGGCAGCCTGAGAATAGTCCAGTGGCACACCTATGCCATTGTCGTACAAGAGGCCCAGATTGAACTGCGCCTCGGCATTCCCTTGCTCAGCAGCCTTGCGATACCAGATCGCGGCCTTTGCGTAATCTTTTGGTACGCCCCAGCCCATGTAGTACAAGTCTCCCAGACCATTTTGCGCCTCGGCATTTCCTTGCTCAGCAGCCTTGCGGAACCAGATCGCGGCTTGCGGGTAGTCCAGTGGCACATCTAGGCCATTCTGGTAATCCATGCCAAGTTCAAATTGCGCCTTGGCATCACCGTTGGCAGCTTGCTCATTGAGTGTGGCGATGCTCTGGGCATCCGTCGCAGGGGTTGCGGGGGTTGATTGTGCCCATGCACCGGAAACCGTCACCAGCAGCGCCAGGGCCACGCACGGGCCAAGAAATCGTGCTCTCATGCTCTTTCCCCTTTCATGCCGTCGAGCGACGGAAAAAGAGTGTATGCGCTAAATATAGCGCATCGACTAAGCCGAACATGGACGCATGGCAAAGGACATCTGTGCAGCGACGGGCGAGCGCATCCGAAAGCTGCGCCGGGCCAAAGGCTGGCGGCAGATCGATCTTGCCGAGCATTCGGGCGTCCATGAGGTCCACATTTCCGACCTGGAGCGCGGAACCCGCGAGCCAGGCTTGCGGACACTCAGCAAGATTGTAACGGCGTTGGGTACTACTCTGTCTGAGATGTTGAGGGGACTGTAACTGAGACGCGGGCCGTCGAGCAGATCGCAAATCGTCCGGATTCCTAATGCGTCCTCGAAAACGCCGCAGGGTTGAGGGTTCCAAACGGTTATTGTAAGCTCTGTTTCGCGACTCGAACTGACACCGAATGATCGTCGATTGTCTTCGATTACGGTTCGAGGCTGTTTGAGTTCTGTTCGATATAGGCGGTATCCTAAAGCGCTCCTAAGCCGTCAGGCTTAGGGATGGTGTCTACTTTCACAACGAGCGCAGCGAGAACGGTAATCGGGCCAGTCCTGCGAATTGATGCTTGCAGGGTCAGGTCGCTTTCACACAATTACTTGCGATGACTGTGCTCGGCGAGGGCATGGCGAAGTTCACAGGCTCTCTGGTCTACGTGATCAAAGCTTCCCTTGGTCGCAGTACATTTGCATCCCGAATTCGAACAGCGTTAGCTTCGGATTGTGCTGACGATCAGGGCCATGTCGGGCGGTGCTGGGTATGCTCAGCGGCATCTCGAGCACAGCGACTATTACGATGAGCAGCGTCGTGTGCAGGGCGAATGGAATGGCCGTGGCGCCGAGTTGCTTGGATTGCGCGGCGCAGTGACACAGGAGCATTTCGAAGCAATTCGGGAGGGGCTGAATCCGGAGACCGGCGAGTTCCTCCGGCCCCGTCAAAGTGCAGATAGGGTTGGAATGGATGGCACGGATCAGAGCAAAGGCCGGTCTCTCTATGATCTGACATTCTCCGCGCCGAAATCTGTTTCCATTCAGGCGCTCGTCGGTGGTGATGATCGATTGGTCGCAGCTCACGACAAAGCCGTCCGCGAAGCCCTTGCAGAGGCCGAGAGTCATGCTGCGGCGCGGGTTCGGTTGGGCGGTGCAAATGAGGATCGCACTACGGCCAACTGGATAGTCGCCGCTTATCGTCACGACACAAGCCGGGAGCTTGACCCTCAGTTGCACACCCACGCGGTTGCTGCCAACCTGACCTATGACGGCGTGGAAGGCCGCTGGAAGGCGTTGCAGGCATCGGGACTTTATGAACGCCGCGCATACTTGACCGAGGTCTATCGAAATGCGTTGGCCCGTGAAGTGCGCAGCCTGGGATATGAAATAGAATCGCGTCGTGATTCAAAGGGCAAGGATCGCGGCTTTGAGATTCGCGGCGTCTCAGATGGTCTGCTCGAAAAGTACAGCTTACGCAGTGCTCAGCGCGACTCCGCTATTGAAGCATTCACAGCGGAGCATGGCCGCAAGCCGACCAATAATGAAGTCGCCGTCCTGGTCCGCGAAACCCGCGCGGACAAGCTGGCGGAGATCGCAACAGAGAAGGTCAGAGAGCAGCAACAGACCCGGCTTGCACCCGAAGAAAGAAGCGCGTTGCAATTGATTCGCGCCGAATCCATGGAGCGGGCTCCCCGCAATACTGGCGTTCCTTCATTGACCATTGAATCGCTTCAGTACGCAAGGGAGCATCTCTTTGAGCGCAGCTCTGTGGTGCGCGACTACGAGTTGCTATCCGAAGCTCTACGCCACGGTCGTGGGCAGATTGATTCCGGTCAGTTGCGCGGTGCGCTGGAACTCGGGCTGTCACAGAGTTCTCTTATCCGTGCCGGGAGCAATCTGGCAACGCGTGAAAGTCTGGAACGCGAACAGGGCATGATTGCGACGGTCAATCGCGGCATCGGATACTTCGGACGGCTAGGAGGAGACCGCGAATTTATGCCGTCCGAACGATTGAACGCTGAGCAGCGGCGGGCGGTTGGTCGGGTTCTTGACTCCCACGACTTTGCCATCAACCTGCGGGGCGCTGCCGGAACGGGCAAGACTGCCACGCTTCAAGAGATCGACCGTGGATTGCGCGAAGCGGGCCGGGAGGTTGTTGCAGTGGCTCCGACGAGGAGCGCCGTGGAGGAGTTGCGGAATGTTGGGTTCAAGGATGCAATGACCATCTCGCGGGTACTAGAGGATGAGAAAGCTCAATCCTCACTGTTCGGCAAAGTCTTGATAGTTGATGAGGCGGGCATGGTTTCAGGCCGTCAGATGGACGGCCTGCTCAAGCTGGCAGAGCGCGAACAGGTGCGGGTTCTCTTCTCTGGTGACACCCGGCAGATTCAAAGCGTCGAGGCGTCAGATGCATTGCGCATCCTGGAGCGTGAATCGGGAATGACGAGCGTCTCGCTGACTGGCGTGCAGCGGCAAACCAATTCTCAATATCGGGAAGCAATCCAGACATTCCGCCAGTCGCCAGAGCAGGCATTCGAAAAGCTGGAAAGGCTTGGCGCGGTTCGCGAAGTTCCTTTCCTTGATCGTGCAGAGGCGGTTGCGTCGGCCTTTCGCGAATTGACATCAGACCCCGGCCGCAAAGTCCTCGTCGTGGCCGGCACACACGAAGAGATCGGTAGGATTACGGCGGCAATTCGTCACGATATGCAGCGGCATGGTGAACTGCAAGGCGGCGTTGTGTTTGCCCGCCACACGCCACTCCAGTGGACGGAAGCGCAAAAAAAGGATCTGACGAACTATCAGCCGGGCCAGATACTGCTCTTCAATCGCTCTTCAAATGGGATCGGCAAACATGAGGCACTTGTCGTCGAGCGGACTGATGGGCGGAACATCATCGCCAGAGATGAGCAAGGCGCGGAGCGCACGGTCGCTCCAACACAAGTCCGTTCCTTCTCAGCTCAGGAGCGCAATCAGATTGAGGTAGCTCCCGGCGACAAACTGTTGCTGACCGGAAACCGCCGTGCCCCAGACTTCCGGGCAACAAACGGCGAACTGGTCAAAGTCCGCAGCGTAGAAGGTGGCCGCATTCAACTTGAGGATGGCCGGACACTCCCCGCGAACTATCGCGAGTTCGATCATGGCTACGCGATTACCGCCCATCGGAGCCAGGGCAAGACGGTTGACGCGGTGATTCTCTCCGGCGACGCGATGAAACAGGAGCAGTTCTACGTCGCTGCGTCACGCGGACGAAATGAAATCTCGATCATCACTTCCGATGTTGACCGCTTGCGCGAATCATTGGGCGTATCCTCGGCACGCCCGTCGGCTACTGAACTGGCTCGCGAGAAAGACAATACTCGCCATGCGCCCGAACATGAACTCGCACATCAGCCATTGCGCGAAAAGCAGTTGCCCAGCCATCGGCATGAGATTGGGTTGGGGCACGACTTCGGGATGAGCCTCTGATGTTTGCTGATTGTCGCCTAGTTTTTGAACTTCCTTTAAGACATTCCCGGATAGATGGCATTGTGCGCCGAGGCGACGGAGGCCGGTGTCAAGGGTCTTGACCGCGTAGCGGCGGGCAACGCCCGCCCTTGACACAGGCCGCGCCTCGGCTATGATCTGGCCATCCGGGAATGTCTTTCGGGGCTTGTCCAGTGCAAAAAGCAGACAGAAAAATATTTCGTTTTCATAAAATGAAAAACTGGCCTACGCCACAGATTCCTTAGATGCGCTTCGATGCACTCCAATGCAATACCGTTCCCTAAAGTTCGCTATCGCTTCGCCTACGCGCTTCCATGCCCTCAATTTCCAAGTCCTGTGTTTCCGTTGACTTAGCAGTCGAGCTGCGTCCAATGTATGTAGTTGCAGGAGCGTGCGAACCATGTTCGAGTCCCCTGATTACCGGATAGCTTTCGAGCCGTTGCTCAACAGTGAGCAAGCGGCAGAGGTTATAAAGGTCCACCCCAAAACCCTCCAGCGGTATGCCCGCAACGGCATCATCGCTGGAGTTCGCATCGGCAAGCTCTGGCGTTTTCGGAGGTCGGAAATTCTTCATTCTCTGGGCGTCCAACCGGCACTCGACGGCAACCGTGAAGCGCAGTAGGCTGGAGACAGCTATCCGTGCCGCCTCACAACTCTTCTTTAGGAGAAAAATGAGACGGACACGTTATCAACAAGGCAACCTCCAGCTTGCGGAGCGCAAGCGCGGTCCTCGCGCCTGGGAGTACCGATGGTACGAACCCATGGCGGATGGGAGCCGCAAGCGGCGTAGCTTGGTTGTCGGAAGTCTGGAGCAGTATCCAAACGAAGCAGCGGCGAAGCGGGCTGTTGCATCGCTTCTGGTCAACATCAACGCAGAGAGTCCACGGTTCACCCTTGAAGCAGTCAGCGTTCAAACGCTTGTCGAACACTACCGCGAAAAGGAACTGGGCGAGGGCTCGAACAAAACCTTCGCGACATGCGAAACGTATCAGGGCTACTTCAGAAAATGGATTCTGCCTCGTTGGGGAAACTATCGACTGAAGGATGTCAAATCGGTTGCCGTTGAAGAGTGGCTCCGTTCGTTGCAGCTCTCCAATGGCAGCAAGGCAAAAATCAGGAACATCATGCACGCTGTCTTCAATCACGCGGTTCGGTGGGAGTGGCACGACCGAAATCCCATTTCGCATGTGCGACAAAGTGCGAAGCGGATGAGCATTCCCACAGTGTTGACGCTTGCCGAAGTAGAGGAGCTGCTCCTCTATCTTGAGGAACCGACGCACACCGCAGTTCTGGTGGACGTAATGACTGGGCTGCGGGTCGGCGAACTGCTTGCTCTCAAGTGGCAGGACATCGACTTCGAGAGATTCGAGGTCCAAGTCACGCGGTCGATCTCACTCCAGCATGTTGGAGAGTGCAAGACGGAGGCATCGCGCAAGCCGGTTCCGTTGGATACACGATTGGCAGAGGCACTTTGGCGCTGGCGTAGGATGTGCGCCTACCCTCAACCGGAGGATTGGGTATTTGCCAGTCCCCATGCGGATGGGAAACAACCCTATTGGCCGAGTACTCTCAATCGCTGGCATCTGCAACCCGCTGTGAAGCAAGCGGGTATTCAGGGCCGGATCGGTTGGCACACTTTCCGGCGTACCTATGCGACTCTTCTCAAGGCCAACGGAGAGGATGTCAAAACGGTGCAGGAATTATTGCGGCACGCGAACAGCCTGGTAACGATGAATCTCTACGCTCAAGCGGTCACGGAAGTGAAGCGGAATGCGCAGAGCAGACTGGTCGGCATGTTGCTCGACGGCAACGAACACAACGAGAGCACAACTGCTATTGGAACAAAACGGACGTACGATAAAATCGTTCAACAGCGTAAGTTGTTGAATTGATTGGCGTCCCCGACGGGATTTGAACCCGTGTTATCGCCGTGAAAGGGCGGTGTCCTAGGCCGGGCTAGACGACGGGGACGCTCTGGGAGTGCTTAAAGCGGCACCAGTTGGCCGAAAGCGCTCTTATGAAGGCTACCAACCTTGCGTGGGCGTGTCAAAGACTACTCTCTTCCAACAGCAGTTCTAACTGTAGGAACCAGCATCGTCACCCCGTTTTGGCCTGGGAAGTGATGAACTTGGAGTATGCTGGTAACGCGGCTGATCGCTCGCTACATGGCCAGCGGGCGGGTCCGTGTGACGGTCTATCGGCGGCGGCGTTTTCCGCCACTCTACACGCGGGCCGACATCGAGTTGCTGGCCTCGGTCGATGAGGCTCACGAGACGCTGAGCGGGCCGGCGACGCGGCGCATTCTGGAGCGCGAACACTTGCTCTACAAGCGGCCGGAGTATGTGCGGCTGGCAGGCATCTCGGTCGCGCACCTGTATAACTTGCGCAAGCATTCGCGCTACCGCGAGCGGCTTCTCAACTACACAAGGACGCGGCCCACGGCGGTGGGGGCGCCCTCTGGGCCCGGCGAGCGTCGCAAGCCTCAGCCGCAGGGCCAGCCTGGATTTCTGCGCCTGGATACGGTGCATCAGGGCGACCAGCCGAACGGCGGGGAGAAGGGCAACGCCGTCGATCAGGTCACGCAGTGGGAGGCGGTGGGCTCAACGCGGCGCATCTCGGAGGCCTATCTGGGGCCGCTTTTGAAGCACATGATGCGTCAGTTTCCCTTTCGCATCCTGGGCTTCCACACCGACAAAGGCTCGGAGTTCATCAACAAGACGGTCGCCGAGTTGCTCGAAAAGCTGCTCATCGAACAGACCAAGAGCCGGCCTCGGCAAAGCGGCGACAACGGCCTGGTGGAGACCAAGAACGGCGCCATCATACCGGGGTCCCCAGCGACAGGTCTTCGTCGCTGGGGTGGTCATCCGCAAGCATATCGGCTATGGATACATCGATCCCAGGCACGCCGATGCCCTCAATGACTTCTATCATGAGTACTTGAATCCGTATCTGAACTATCATCGCCCTTGCGCCCAAGCCGACGTGAAGATCGACGAGAAGGGCGCAGGCGCATCCGGTACAAGCGCTACCAGACCCCGTTGGAGACTCTGTCGTTGTTGGACAAACCGGCGCAATACCTGCGCAAAGGGCTGAGTATGAACGCGCTGAAACGGGTTGCCGCAGCCATCGGCGATACCGATGCCGCGCGGCGCATGCAGCAAGCAAAAAGCAAGCTGTTCGAGAAACTGCAGCTCATTGCGTAGAGCCCCAGGCTGATGCACAAGGGCCTTGCCGAGGAAATGACGGCTTGCTAGAGTATTGTCCACGAATTAGCTGGACAAACGTTTGCGGGCTTTGGGTGCGGCGGAACCAGGCTGGATCTGTTCCAGAGTCTGGCGGCATTTGGAGAGTTTGGCGACGATGGAGTCTACCTCGGTAGTCCAGACGAATGGTTTTGGGTTCTCGTTCCGTGCAACCAGGAAATTTTCAATCGCAGCGACCGAATCGTCAACGCCGAAAAAGG
>Ga0302192_10001334_pt1 | contig 15419 bp, 16 predicted proteins | sample II_Bog_E3_2_FD_200230 | JGI IMG/M metagenome (GOLD analysis project Ga0302192, IMG submission 200230) | Peat permafrost microbial communities from Stordalen Mire near Abisko, Sweden - II_Bog_E3_2 | ecosystem: Environmental > Terrestrial > Soil > Wetlands > Peat | place: Sweden: Abisko...
AACGACCCGTTGTGGGTCCAGACGCCTTCGGCAATGCGACACGTGGGGCGGAACATCCGGCAGAGTTGCGCTCCCGAGACAAGTGGAACATCGGCTCAAACCCACACACTAAGTAGTAGTGTCTATGGAACGGAGTTTCTTCACGTCGAGAAGGTCTTGATCTCTGCCACTGGCGAGTTTATTGCGAATGAGGTCGCCCTTGGAGATGACGAAGGTGGCAATCTCGCCGTCGATCCGGCCTTCAAGGCGATGCTCCCAAGCTTCCTCGAAAGTGATGCCGTCCACCTGCTGAAGAATATCGACCCGCTCCGGAGGCTGGCCCATCTGGATGACCGTGCCATCCCTGAAATCGGCTGGAGTCAAGCCGTCGAGTGGCGCGCCGAATGCGGCAAGCGCCGCAAATATGGCCTTGCTGTTTTCATCATCTGCGCGGATGAAGAGATCCAAGCCTTTCATTGCGCGCGGTTCCATATGAACGCCATATGCGTATCCTCCAACAACAAGATACTTAACGGCGTGTGCGTTCAATACGCGCAAGAGGTCTTTCATGCCCTTGGTCATCACAGCTCGACGCTCCTTTGAAGGCGGCAGCAAAGGCATATGCGGCTTCACTGACATCCCAAACGGCAGTGAGCCGGGCACCGACGGATTGGCTTTGCCAGTAGCGATAGGTCTCCAGTTGCTGATGCTCTGGATCGGTCACCCGGCGAATTGTCTTATCGATGCTCATGGTTTATATCCACTCTACTCTGTCGCTGGTCCCAAGCCTCAAAAGCTGGATCTAGGGCACTCTCATAATCAACAACTTACATGCCTTTGATAGCTCGCGCGATGAATCTCACTTACCTGAACGGTAATGCTGCATTTCTGTTCGGCAAACGATTTTGGAAATGCCGCAACGAGAATCTCCAATGCCATACGAGCGATTTCGCTCTTGAACTCGTCGCTTCGGCCATCCAGGATTTGCAGATTGAGTGTGACAAAGGATTGATTGCCTTCGCCATTTCCGATTAGAAAGTTGCTATGTCTGATCACTCGGCTCTTAATGTCCCCGGCCACGAATTCACCGGTTGCAATCAATCTCTCGTGCACCTTCTTCATGATCTGATGCCATTCCGGTTCGTCGGCAATGTTCGCGGAATACTCAAAGATGCAATGGGGCATTTTTCAATCCTCTTGCCGTGATGTCGAGGACCGGGTGCCCAGGTTCCGCTTTGAGACCTGAGCCTATCGCTAAATGCGCAGTCCTACTGCAACAACTTCGGCTCCTCGTCCTTGCCGTTCAGTTCTTACAGTGAGATGATGACCGCTACGGCTGCGACGTCTCTCATATTGCGGGTAGCCACCGCTTATTCCTTATAAGCCGCTACGCGGCGTTGATCATCTCCATGCGCAGCCGCTTGCCGACAGCGCGGGCGGCGCGAGCTATGGTTTGCAATTGGACAGCGCTGTTTTCCGGGTCGAGCAAGCGGTCCAACTGCGAGCGGCTGGTGCCCATGCGCTCAGCCATGGTTTTCTTGCTGATCTTGCCGGCCTTCATCGCTTCCGCCAGTTGCCATGCGATCACTCGCTTGATAGCCGCGGTCTCGACCTCATCCAGAATGCCCTCTTCTTCCAGAAAGCTGTCGAATGTGGAGCCGGTGTGGTCGAACGCCGTTTGTTTGCTCATTTCAGACCCTTCTCATGCTTGCGCATATTCCGGCGCGCTAGATCCAGATCGGCATCTGGGGTTTCTCGTGTCTTCTTCACAATGCCGTGCAGCAATACCATTCTTTGCATCCGGTCAATATAGAAGAAAACGCGTACGCCGCGGTTCCCCGGCAAGGGTGTCCGAACCTCATACAACCCGTCTCCCATCGGACGGCAGGCGGGCATTCCAACCGGCCATCCGAATTCAACGGTCTTGATGTCTTCCCCAACCAGGCGCCTGTCCTGCGGGTCCATCGTTCTCAGCCAACTCCGAACCGGTTCGCTCCCCGCCTCGGTACGATAGAAGATGGCAGGAATCCGCTTGAGTTGATCCTTGCTTACTGTACCACGCGTGGTACTTTTTAGCAACCTCGATGCCGACGGGGTATTCCGAAACGGTTTCACCGCGTTCTCCCGAAAAACCCAAATCACGCTACTGCAACAGCGTTCCCTGCTCCTCGTCTTTACCGTTGCCGTTCAACTCTTCCGGCGGAATGATCACCGCCGCGGCTACCTTGTCGTCCGGTTCCAGATTCAACAGCCGAACGCCTTGCGTGGCACGGCCGGCGGCGCGGATGGTCTTGGTGTCAATACGGATGATCTTGCCGAACTGGCTGATGACCATCAGTTCCGAGGAGTCGTCCACCAGTTCGATGGTGTTCACCCGTCCGATGCGCGGCGTGACGGCCATGTTCTTGACACCTTTACCGCCGCGGGTTTGCAGGCGATACATCTCCACATTGGTGCGCTTGCCGAATCCGTTTTCCGTGATCGCCAGAATCCGGAAGTCGCCCGGCTCATGCTCCTTGGGCGTAATCGCCACGCCAACCACGTAATCGTTCTTGGCCAGATCGATGCCGCGCACACCGTAAGCTGGACGGCCCATGGAGCGGACGTCGTTTTCGTCGAAGCGAATCGCCATGCCCAAGTGCGTAGCCAGAAAAACAATCTGGCTTCCGTCGGTAATGCGCGCCGCTACAAGCTCGTCGTCGCCGTCAATGCCGATGGCGATAATGCCGCGAGCCATCACGTTACTGAAGTCCTTGAGCGGCGTCTTCTTCACCGTGCCTTTTTGCGTGGTAAAGAAGATGAACTTGCCCTCTTCTTCCAGGTCGCGCACGGGCAGAATGGCGCGCACGTTTTCGCCCGGCTGCAGATCGAGCAGGCTCTGCATCGACTTGCCTTTGCCGGCCGCGCCCACGTCGGGAATCTCGTAAACCTTCAGCCAGTAGACGCGCCCCGTGTTGGTAAAGCACAAGAGGAAGGCGTGCGTCGAATCGACAATTAACTGCGCGACAAAATCTTCTTCGCGCGTCTTCATGCCCATGCGCCCGGTGCCGCCGCGCCGCTGCTGGCGATAGATGCTGATAGGCGTGCGCTTCAGGTAACCCTGATGGCTCACCGTCACAGCAACCTGCTCGTCGGCGATCAGATCTTCAAGCTGCAACTCGGCGCTCTCGTCCACAATCTGCGTGCGCCGCGCGTCGCCGTACTTGTCGCGTATCTCTTCCAGTTCCTTCACGATGACTGCGCGCAGCTTTATCTCGCTGGCCAGAATCGACTCGTACTCTGCAATCCGCTCGCGCACCTGCTTCAACTCGTTCAGCAGTTCGTCGATGGAAAGTTGCGTAAGCCGGTAGAGTTGCAGTTCCAGAATCGCGTCAATCTGGCGCAGAGTCAGGCCCTTTTCCTCGTGCGGCAAACGCTCGCGATCCAGGTTGAGGATAATCTCCTTGCCCTTACCCCAGGCATACAGATTCTCGCGCGCCTCGGCTCGCGATCCCGACCCGCGGATGATCTTGATGACCGTGTCGAGATTGTCGAGCGCAATCTTGAGGCCTTCCAGGATGTGCTCGCGCTCGCGCGCCTTGCGGAGCAGATAAACCGTGCGCCGCTGGACGACATCGATGCGGTGATCGATGAAGCAGCGAATGGCCTGGTCAAGCCCCAGCTCCCGCGGCTGCCCGTTGAGCACCGCAAGAAAAATCATCGAGAAGCTTTCCTGCATCTGCGTGTGCTTGTAGAGCTGGTTGAGCACAATCTCCGGCTGCGCGCCGCGCTTCAATTCGATGACAATGCGCATACCGTCGCGGTCGCTCTCGTCGCGCACGTCGCTGATGTCGTCCACGATTTTATCGTTCACAAGTTCGGCGATGCGCTGAATCAGCACGGACTTGTTCACCTGGTAAGGAATCTCGGTGACGATGATCGCCTGTTTTTCCTTGGTCAGGCTTTCCGTGGCCACCTTGGCGCGCATCATGAAGCGCCCGCGGCCGGTTTTGTAGGCCTGGGGAATTCCGCTTTTCCCGTAGAGGAGGCCGCCGGTGGGAAAGTCCGGCCCTTGCACGTGCTTCAACACTTCCGCGAGCCCCGCGGCAGGGTCCTTCGCCAGCTCGATGGTCGCGTTGAGGACTTCCGTGAGATTGTGCGGCGGAATGTTGGTCGCCATGCCCACCGCGATGCCGCTCGAACCGTTCACGATCAAGTTGGGAATGCGCGTTGGCAGCACCGCCGGCTCAAATGTCGACTCGTCATAGTTGGGGACGAAGTCCACCGTCTCCATCTCGATGTCGGCCAGCATTTCGCCGGCTATGCGCGCCATGCGGCACTCGGTGTAACGCATGGCCGCCGGAGGATCGCCGTCCACCGAGCCGAAGTTGCCCTGCCCGTCCACCATCGGATAGCGCATCGAAAAATCCTGCGCCAGACGCACCAGGGTGTAGTAGATGGACGAGTCGCCGTGGGGATGGTAGACGCCCATGCACTGGCCCACCACCTTGGCGCACTTGGTGTATTTCTTGTTGTACTCAAGGCCCATCTCGCTGAGCGTGTAGAGCACGCGCCGATGCACGGGCTTCCAGCCGTCGCGGGCATCCGGCAACGCGCGCCCGATGATTACGCTCATCGAGTAATCGAGATAGGAGCGGCGCATCTCCTCTTCAATGTTGATGGGAATGAGGTTGGCGCTGCTTTGAGGCGGCGTGCCGCCTTCGAGGGGGAGAAGTGGATTCTGATCTTCTGGCATAATTTGGTCTTTTCATGCCCGCTCGGAAGGCGGCGGAAAGGTCCGGGAAAAGCGGGGCCGGCCCGGCGCGGGCTGTGCTTTTATTTTACCCCTTCAAAGAGGGTTTCAGCAAGGCGAAAAACCGTAAATAAGTCCTTATTTTGCTTGATTTTATAGTCTCATTTCAGGGCAGCTCCGAGGACCTTGAGCACTCAGGCGGCGCGACGCGTTCCGGCCTTCGATTTGCCTGTCGCCTTGGATGCCTTCTTTGCTATTTTTTTGCCTTTGCTCCTGCCCAATCCAGCGAGAACAATTGGAGGCTGACCTGGAAACCTAGCCTCGATCCACAACTCTCCCCCAACGCCTTCCACGTAACTGCGCAATGTGGAGACATTCATATCCTGGCGCCTCTCAATGCGCGAAACCCCCTCCTGGCCGATTTTGAGCTTCTTCGAAAGGCAAGATTGGGTGAGCCGCCGCTGACGGCGCAACTCACGCAAATTCAGTTCCTCGGCGATCAGCTCCGCCGTCCGCTGCTTCACCGAAAGCTGCATTTCTTTCGATTCCCGAGCCAACATCTCATCCAATGAGACCGATAAAGGGACCATCACTTTTTCTCCTTTTCCGCTGCAAGCGCCCTTTGAATCTGATCAAAGCGACGCTCGGCTATCTCGATCAGATTCCGGTAGAACCTATCCTGCGAAGCCCCTGACTTGTCACCACCAACAAGGAGAATTGCCCTCCGCTTCAAATCGAATGCGAAGGCTACCAGCCATACCCCACCGTCCGCGCGAAAGCGAAGCTCCTTCAGGTTCGGAAGTTTCGATCCCTTCAGTGTATCCACTTGTGGCCGGCCCAGTTGCGGACCGAACCTCCTCAGCAATCCGACCAGAGAATAAATGTCTCTCCTGATCGCTTCGGAATATTGCAGAACTTCGGGTGCAAACTCCGCATGAAACTCCACCACCCATGGCTCTTCCAAATTATGCCCCATAATGCCTAATGTCTTCAAGTGCATTTTTCTTTATTCGCAGATACGGAAGCCCCTCACAGCAGCCCCGGCAAGCTCAGCACGCAGAAGACCGCCTGCAGCAGCACAATGGCCCCGGCAGCGCACGCAGCCAATCGGCCCCGTGGCCCATCGCAGGCGTCGGCAAAGATCCCACCCACAAACGTGAGAAGAAACGGCAGCGCCCACAACCATGGACTTCCCGGAACGCCCGTCATGACCAGCGCCATCAAGACCAAGGCGCAAAGCAGCGGAGCTATATTGCCGAAATACCGCGATTTGCGCAGCCCCAGAAACAACACCACGGCAGCGCCTGCGGCCACCGTGATTCCCGCATTCGGCAGCGCGGAAAAGAACCGCCGCGCGGGGTCAAGTGAAACCCACAGAAAGCCCGCGGCTGAGCGGAAAACGTAGCTGAAAGCATCCGGCGAGAAGCCGTAACAAGCGAAGACCACCACCATTGCTCCGGCCACGGCCACCAGCACCACCGGCAACACCTGGCTCCTGCGCCCCTCGGCCACCCACAGCATCGCCACGAGGCCGATCAGCGCCACCACTGGCAGCGCGGCAATGTGCGCCGCCGCAGCCAGTCCAAAAGCCGCCGTCAGCAGCACAATGCGCGGCCGCCATTTGCGCTTTGGTCCCTGCATGGCATGGGCAACGCCGATGCAGGTGTATACGCCGCCATAAACCCCCAATGCGGCCAGCACTTCCGCATTGGGCGCGATGCAGGCCCGCAGCATCGCGGGAGAAAAGCAGTAGAGCGCGAGCGCCATATACCCGCCCAAGTTGCCGTAAAGCCGCCGCGTCACCCACCACAGGCCGCCGCCCAACAGGCATCCGGCCGCGAGAAACGGCAACCGCAACAGAAACAGAATGTGCGTAAGCTGGTGGCGCAGTTCCCAACTGCTCAATTCGCCGGCTGGCCCCGCTTGCACCAACCTGTCCTCGGGTTTGCGGAAGTGATCCAGTGCGCGCTCGGCCAGCAGATCGACGGTCAACGGCAACCCTGCCAGCCGGTAGGCCAAAACTCCATCGTGAATATTGCCGCAAGTGGTGAAGTAGCCGGCCAGAGGCGATGGCCGCTCCCACATCTCGCGTCCGCAGCGCGCATATTGGTAATCGCGATCGGTCAGCGTCTGGCGGCTTGTGAGCCACCACCCCTGAATAAGAAACACGGCCAGCAGCCCCGCCGCAATGCGCTGCGGCAGATTGAAGCGGAAGCGGCGAAGAATTCCAAACCGGTGGGTCATCATGCTCCGAGCAACCATACCAGTCTAAACGGCCTTCCCCGCCTCTGCGCATACGCATCCGTCGCTGTACTCCGCAATCCCTTCGAAGCTACACTGGTCCCACCATGCTGACCCGCCGCCGCTTCGTCATGAACGCCGCCACGCTCGCCCTCGCTTCCAAGGCACGCTTCGCCCTGGCGCAAAACGCAAACCTCTATCGCAATCCCATTCTCGGCGGCGACCACCCCGATGGCAGCCCCATCCGCGTCGGCGACGACTTCTATCTCACCCACTCCAGCTTCGATTACGCGCCCGGGCTCCTCATCTGGCACTCCCGTGACCTCGTCAATTGGCGCCCCGCAGCCGCCGCTCTTCACCGCTACTACGGCACGGTCTGGGCACCGTATCTTTGCGAGTACCAGGGACACTTCTACATCTACTTCCCCGCCGCCGGCAAACTGTGCGTCGTTCACGCAGCTCACCCCACCGGTCCATGGAGTGAGCCCATCGACCTCGGCATCCATGCCATCGACCCCGCCCACATTGCTGAGAATGGTCGCCGTTATTTGCACATGGCCGGCGGTCTCATGGCCGAGCTCAGCCCCGACGGCCTGGCTGTCAAATCCCCTCCCCGCAAGGTCTTCGATGCCTGGCCCGTCCCCGCCACCACACGCATGGAATGTACCTGCCTGGAGGGCCCCAAGCTGCTGGAGCGCGACGGCTATTTTTATCTCAACGTTGCCGAGGGCGGCACCGGCGGCCCCGCCACCAGCCACTCTGTCATCTCCGCGCGCAGCCGCCACGTTGACGGCCCCTGGGAATACTCGCCCTATAACCCCATCGTCCACACCCGTTCCCGCGAGGACCGCTGGCTCTCGCTCGGGCATGGCCGCCTCGCCGACACACCCGATGGCCGCTGGTACATCACCGTTCACGCCTATGAAAACGGCTACCGCACCCTGGGTCGCCAACTCCTTCTGCTCCCCGTCGAGTGGACCCCCGACGGCTGGTTCCGCGTCTCCCCTGAGATCAACGCCGACTCGGCCATTCCCATGCCCATCCCCGGCACAAGTCAGCAGCCTTTCGCCGATCCCTCCGACGACTTCACCACTCCCGAACTCGGCCTCCAGTGGGCCTTCTGGCGCGAATTCGATCCTGCCCGTTTCACCACCGGCAACGGCGCCCTCACCCTGCAGGCGCGCGGCAGCTCGCTGACTGATTCCAGCGCACTCACCACTGCAGTCGGCGGACACTCCTACACTGTCGAAATCGATATCGAAGTCATGCCCGGCTGCGAGGCCGGCCTCATGCTCTTCTACGACCCCGCCCACGTGGCCGGCATCTGCATCGCGCCCGCGGGAATCCAGATCAGAATCCCCAACGGCTCCATCAAAGACCGCGTGGAAAAGGGCGCCACCCGCACCACCTTCCGTATCGTCAACGACCGCCAGGAGGTCGATTTCTACTACCGCATTCCCGGCCAGCCCTGGAAGAAAACCGAAACCTCGGCGGAAGTCTCCGGCCTCCACCACAACGTCCTCGGCGGCTTCCTCGATCTCCGCCCCGCCGTCTACGCCTGTGGCTCCGGCCAGGCCACCTTCCGCGAATTCCGCTACTGGACGCAGGTCAACCCGCCGGCATAGAGCACACAGCCCCTCGGCTCCAGACGCAGGAAAGCCGCCCCGAAGAGCGGCTTCCTTTGGCAACGCTGTTGCTCACTGAACCGTGAGAATCGTGTACCCGGTTGCAACCAGGCCGTCGGCATTCGTGTATGAGGCAATAATGTAGGTAGTCCCTGGCGCGACCGTTGTTGCGGCTCCCGTTGATGGGCCGATCGTGGCAACGCCCGTGTTGCTCGAGGACCATGTAACCCCGGATGTCAGAGCCGCCTTGGCTCCGGTCCCAGTCGTGCCGGCCGCTGAAAAGTCCTCGACTGTGCCCAACGTCGTGACGACCGGATTGGCTGGAGTAACGGCAATAGAAACGACATCCGTGGTGGTACCTGCCGCATTCACAGTAAAGGTCGAAGCGTTACTCAGAATATAACCGTTGTACCCTTCGGCGCTGGCGGTAACCTGCGTGTACCCTGTCACATTTCCGGTAGGTGTGACAACCCCGGTGTTGCTAGTTGTCAGCATCTGGGGAAAGTAGCTCGACCAAGTGACTTCGTCGGTTATATTCTTTGTGGACTGGTGGCCGGCAGGGCCGTAATACCCAATAGCCGTGTACTGCGTAATCAGTTGAGATCCCGACGATGACAATGTCACCGTAACCGTGGTGGGATTGATCACGATGGACGTCAGCTTTTGATTACTGCAACTGGTGAGTGGAAGTAAAATACCGGCAAACAAAAGCACACTAAGACAAAAACGAACACGCATGGGGGGCTCCTTGCTTTTCTAACGATTCTACGCCCAGTTTTCCGCGCGGTATACATAAAACTATCAATATCTTTCGGGGGATAAAGACGGTAAACGTGCACAGCCTACCTAGCCCTCAGCTACCTACCATTACTTTGGTTTCGTTGGTTTCGCGACGGCGGTCTGTATTGCACAGGTCGAGCGAACCTTCGACGCCCGGTCGCCATTTACCGTCAAGGTGCTATCCTCCTTTGCAAGGGTCCGCGCATGAGCAGTATCTATACTATCGGCCACTCCAACCACGCCATTGAGGCCTGGCTTGCCCTGCTCCGCCAGCATGGCGTTGAAGTGGTGGTCGATGCGCGTAGCTCTCCCTACTCGAAATATGTCCCGCAGTTCGACAGGGAACTCATGCAGCGTTCCCTGGAAGAAGCGGGAATCCGCTATCTCTTTTTCGGCGCCGAATTGGGCGGACGCCCCGCCAATCCCGCCTACTACGACGCCAAAGGCCACGTCCTTTATGGCCGGCTGCACGAAGATGCGCATTTCCGGGCAGCCATTGCTCGCCTTGAAACCGGCATGGAGCGATTCCGCGTCGCCTTGGTTTGTGGCGAGGAAGATCCTGCCCACTGTCATCGCCGCCTGCTCATCGGCCGCGTACTTTGCGAACACGGCCACACCATGCTTCACATTCGCGGCGATGGCCGCCTGGAATCCGACGAAGCGGTAGCCGCCGAGGCCGGCAAGCCGCTGGTCGACACGCAGCCCGCGCTCTTTGCGGAACTCGACGAGGACCAATGGAGATCTACAGCATCGGTTTTACCCAAAAAAGCGCCCGAGAATTCTTCAGCACGCTGAAGGCTCACGGCATCGAGCGCCTGCTCGACGTGCGACTGAACAACACCTCCCAGCTTGCCGCCTTCGCCAAGCAAGCCGACTTGGCCTACTTTGTCGAAGAAATCTGCGGTGCGGTTTATGAACATGAACCATTGCTCGCTCCCACGCAAGACATCCTGGACGCTTATAAGAAATCCAAAACTGGCTGGGATGCCTACACAGAAGCCTATCTCGCTCTCATCCGCTCGCGAAAAGTGGAGTCAGTCATCGCCAAAGACAGTTTCAAAAAGAAAACTGTCCTGCTCTGCAGCGAGCCCACGGCGGAGCACTGTCACCGCCGTCTGGCACTCGAATATTTACAACAACACTGGCAAGATGCAACAATCCGTCATCTTTAATTTTCAGCTTGAAGGTGAGTCCAACTTCATGGGTTTCGACCGGATTCTCTGTCTTGCCAACTCTTACAAGCACGACCATCGTTGCGTCGCCGGAATTAGCCTTGTCACAAAGCAATGGGTGCGGCTTGTTGGCAAAGAGGCTCCCGGTTGCGTGACTCGAAAAGAAGCGAGCTATCCCGATGGGAAGGAAGTCGCGCTCTTGGATGTATTCGAGGCCGAACTCGGCGAGAAGTGCGGCTCCCGCTGCCATCCGGAAGATGTATATGTAACGGGCAGCCCCTGGTGCCTGGTTCGCCGTTTCGACCCAGTGTCCGACGTCCAATTTCTTGACGACTATGTAAATAAGGAACCTATGGTTCTGCAAGGATATTGCGATAGAGTGCTGGCCAGCCAATTCGAGAAGACTCCAGCGAAATGCTCGCTGGGGCTGATTCATCCCGAAGACCTCTGGTGGTGGACTCGAGAAGAAAAAGGCAAACGCAGAACCCGCGCCGTCTTCCGTCTCGGTCAAGTTGGCCGTGTGCGCTACGACCTGCCCGTCACCGATCCCAAATGGCTCGATCTGCTCAACCTCTTGCCCGCCGGCATTCACCCGCATTCACTTCTATCTGGTTGCAAACTTTCAAAGACCTTCCTCGCCATCAGCCTCAGCGAACCCTTCGAGGGTTTCCACTACAAGCTGGTGGCGGGCGTAGTATGCCTTCCAGCTTGAGCTCGCATTGCCTCCGGTTGCAGCCGCAACCCTGGCCCGCTACACTTCTTGCAGCATGGCCATCGCTCGCGACAACACTCCGGAACGGCTGGTCAGCGCCGCGCGCGCTGACGAAGAACAGGGTTTTGAACTCAAACTGCGCCCCCGCTGGCTCGGCGAATTCATCGGGCAATCCAAAGCCAAAGAGCAGCTCGCCATCGCACTGGAAGCCGCTAAATCACGCGGCGAAGCCCTCGATCACGTGCTCCTCTTCGGCCCTCCCGGCCTGGGCAAGACCACTCTCGCCACCATCATCGCCAACGAACTCGACGTCGGCTTTCAGCAGACCTCCGGCCCGGCCCTGCAAATTCAGGGCGACCTGACGGCCATCCTCACCAACCTGCGCGAGCGCCAGGTGCTCTTTCTCGACGAGATTCACCGCATGCAGCCGGTGCTGGAAGAAAAACTTTACACCGCACTCGAAGACTACAAACTCGACATCATCATCGGCCAAGGGCCTGCCGCGCGCACTCATGTGATGGAAATCCGCCCTTTCACCTTCATCGGCGCCACCACGCGGCCCGGCCTGTTGTCTTCTCCATTAAGGTCACGTTTTGGCATTCTGCTGCGCTTGGAGTTTTATACAGAGGAGGAGCTGCGCTTCATCGTCACGCGCTCGGCCGAGGTGATGCAGATTCCTATCGACGAGGACGGCGCGGCGGAAATCGCTCTCCGCTCCCGCGGCACGCCGCGCATCGCCAACCGCCTTCTGCGCCGGGTGCGCGATTACGCCCAGGTGCGGGGAAACGGCGAAATTGACCGTCCCACCGCCAACGCCGCGCTCACCATGCTTGAAGTGGACGCCCACGGCTTCGACGAAATTGATCGCCGCCTGCTGCTGGCCATCATCCAAAAATACGACGGCGGCCCGGTCGGCCTGAGCACGCTGGCCGCAACCCTGGCCGAGGAGCAAGACGCCTTGGAAGAAGTCTACGAACCATTCCTCATCCAGATCGGATTCCTCGACCGCACGCCGCGCGGACGCGTGGCCACGCGCCTTGCTTATGAGCACTTCGGCCTCACCATGCCCGGCCGCCAGACACCGTTGTTTTAATTGAAACTGATTGTATGAATAATTTGGGTGCCCCATCCATTCGCGCTCTTTGCGAATGGGTGGGAATTCACGAGCAAGGACGATAATCCAACATGCTAATTCGCCGACTTGCTTCCTTACAACGCCAGCCCCTTCAAATAAGCGCGAAACTGCGGCCCCAGGTCGCTGCGTTTGAGTGCAAACTCGACGGTAGCTTGTAACATGCCCAACTTATCGCCCGCGTCGTACCGCTTGCCCTCGAAGGTATAGCCAAAAACTTTCTCTTCTTTGAGGAGAGCCCGGATACCGTCGGTAAGTTGAATTTCGCCGCCCGCGCCAGGTGTGGTCTGCGCCAGCAACTCGAAGATTCGCGGAGTAAGTACGTAGCGGCCAATAATAGCCTGTTTCGATGGCGCATCGGCAAATTTCGGTTTCTCCACCATGCCCGTGCAGTTATAAATCCGCGAGTTATGAGGGTCCTGGGAGCCGGCCAGCACTCCATACGCGCTGATCGCCTCTCCCTCCACGGTCTGCGTCGCCAGCACCGAGCCACCCCGTTTGTCGAAGACCTCCATGATTTGCTTCAGGCAGGGAACTTTCGCGTCGATCACATCGTCAGGAAGAATAACCGCGAACGGCTCGTCGCCCACCAACTCCCTGGCGCACAGCACAGCGTGGCCTAGTCCCAGCGGCTCCTTCTGCCGCACATAGCTGATCCGCGCCAGCGCCGAAACGCCGCGCGATACAGCCAGCAATTTGTGCTTGCCGGACTTTTCCAGCATCGCGTCCAGCTCGAAGCTGTTGTCGAAGTGATCCTCAATCGCACCCTTGCCGCGACCGGTGATGATGATGATGTGCTCGATCCCCGAAGCAATCGCCTCTTCCACGCCGTATTGGATGATGGGCTTGTCCACCAGCGCCAGCATCTCTTTGGGGATCACTTTGGTGGCCGGCAAGAACCGCGTACCCAGTCCGCCTGCCGGAAATACTGCCTTCCGTACTTGCTTGCCCATCTCATCAGCCTCGTCTTAAAAAGAGATTATGCTTCGGGTGCCCCACCCTCGCCGCGTACTTGTTTTTGCGGCTAGGGTGGGAGACCACACCACTCACAGCGCCGGCGAATCATCTCCCAGCAGTGCTTCCCGCACAATCTTTACCGGCGGAAATCCCTGCCGCAGAAAATCGTCGTGAAACTTCTCCAGCGAAAACGCAGCGCCCTGCTTCTTCTTCATATCCTCGCGCAGCTTCATGATCTCCAGCTTGCCCAGCGTGTAATAAAGATAAGTCGGGTCGCTCGATCCACGCTTGGTCTCGATGATAGCGGACTCCTTTGATTGATAGCCTTCCATCTGGAAAAACGCGACCGCTTCATCGTAGCTCATCTTGCCGGTGTGCATCTCGATGCCCACAATGAACCGCGCGTTCCTCAGCAGCGCATCCTGTAATTGTCCGAGGCGAAGAAACTTTGATTCGCGCTCATCCTTTGCTCCCGCGCCAGGCTGGCCATAGCCTTCATCCAGCATCATCTGCTCAGTGTAATGCGCCCAGCCCTCGACATCGGTGTTTGCGCCCAGCAGTTTGCGCACACGGCTCGGCGCCTGAGGCAACCAAAGAAACTGAATGTAATGGCCGGGATAAGCCTCATGCACTGCCGTTGAAATCACCGTGCCAATATTGAACGAATGCATGTAGCCTTCAACCTGCGCGGGAGTCATCGACGAATCGGGCAGCGTTACGTTGAAATAGGCCTCCGTTGCATGCGTCTCGAATGGGCCCGGCGTATCCATGCTGGCGGTGGTTGTGGCGCGCATGAACGGCGGCGTCTCTTCCAGAATGGGCCTCACATCCGACGGGATAGTCACGATATGGTTCGCACGAATGAAACTGATGAGGCCATCGAAGGTAGCGCGGAAGCTGTTCAATAACTGATCAGGCTTGGGATGCATCTCGCCTAACTCATCGAGCACGGCGAGCGGATCTTTGTCCGGTTCCAGCTCCTTCGCGACCTGATTGAAGTGAGCCTGATTCTTGTGCAAATCGGCCCAGCCAATTTCGAGCAACTTATCCAGCGGCAGATCGACCATCTCGTCATACTGGAGCTTCTTCGAGAAAGTATCCGCGCCAATGCGGAAGTCGCCGTTCGATCTAGCCAACAAATCAGTTTTCAGCCAGTCGAGATAACTCGTCAGCGCGGCGACGACAGCCGCATTGGTCTGCGCAAATTCAGCTTTCAGCGCTGGGTCTTTGGCGTCGGCAAACGCCAGCGGCACATCGTGCTCGAAGAAACTAACAATGTCCGGCAACTGCTCAATTGCAATCTCGGTAAAAATGCGCGGCGGGTTCTTCAGGTTCACACGCGCATCGGCCAGCAGCACCGGCATCTGCCGTTCGCGCGCTACCAATGAGCGCAGCCGCTCATCGGGTGAAGCGAACTTGCGTTCCATCAGCGTGAACGCCCCATTCGCGCAGGTACTCGAATAGTTGTCCGCATTCTTCTCCCACGGACGAATCGTTTCCAGCGTCAGTAATTGCGAGCGAATGTTCGCAAGCACAATCTTTCGATCGCTGCGAGGAACAAAATCAGCGGCGACGGCATCAGGATAAATCGCCTCTATGCGTTTTTCGAAAACCTTAAGCGCGGCAATCTCAGCGTCAATGTTCTTGCGCGAGTAATCCTCCAGTTGCGCGTCGTACTGGTGATAGCCAACCAGCGTTCCGTTCGTCGGAGCATAGGGAAAGAACACCTGATCGAAGTATTCGTCCGAAACTTTTGCGAACTTCTCCTTCCAGTTCTCATTCGCGGCATAAACAGGGATTGCCGAAAGCATAAAAGCTCCAATCGCACACTGCGCAACGATTCTCTTCATCTTCCTTCTCATTTTCGACTCTATTTCCTATGCGGCCACCACCGCAGGTGGCGCCAAATTTGCGAGCAGTTCGTGAATTTCCAGCAGAACTTCATCACTCCGCGTAGCAACGAAAGGATACTTCAACAGACCCTGCGGCGTGAACTGCGCGCCGCGTTTGGCGTTGCGCGCCACCAGGCGCATCAGTGTCTGAGGGTCAACAGCCGCATTCTCCGTGAAGCGAATGTGCAACTCCGTAC
>Ga0302192_10001344_pt1 | contig 15391 bp, 14 predicted proteins | sample II_Bog_E3_2_FD_200230 | JGI IMG/M metagenome (GOLD analysis project Ga0302192, IMG submission 200230) | Peat permafrost microbial communities from Stordalen Mire near Abisko, Sweden - II_Bog_E3_2 | ecosystem: Environmental > Terrestrial > Soil > Wetlands > Peat | place: Sweden: Abisko...
GCGGACCCGGCCTGAAATCACGGCTGGATTTTGTCCGATTTGGGATGAAAATCCAAAACCATCTGTTCCGCCTCGGCCAATTGATTTGGAGCGAGAAGCGGATGACTTTGAAAATTGGCAATACCCACAGTGCCGAGGCTGTTTCCCTTGCCGGCGCTCAACTTGAACCACTTATAGGCCTGCACCAGATCAAGCTTCACACCACGGCCATCAAAATAAAGCTGGCCCAGATTTGCCTGACCCAAATCGTCCCCCTGCTCGGCGGCCGCACGATACCATCGGGCCGCCTCCTTAAAATCCGTCTTCACGCCAAACCCGTTCTCATAGGCCACACCCAGATTGTTCATGGCACCGGCGGAGCCCTGTGCCGCCGCCTTGCGCAGCCATTTTAAGGCATCTGGATAATTCAAATAGTTGGTGCGATATTGTGTCGTTTGAATCAGGTATAATTCTCCGAGCCTTGCCTCCGCATCCACCTGATCCTGTCCGGCGGCCTTGAGCCACCATTGGATGGCTTCATCCATGTCATTGGTCACCCCACGGCCAGCGGCATAAAACCCGCCCATGGCATATTGCGCCAGGGCATTCCCCTGATCGGCGGCCTTCCGATACCACTGCACCGCCATCGTCACGTTTCTGGGGACGCCAATGCCACGGCCATAATAGGAGCCAAGCTCCAACTGTGCATCGGCATAGCCTTGATCCGCCGACTGGCGCATATACTGAACGGCCTTGGCATAATCCCGGTTGATTCCAATGCCATTTGCGAGATGATGGCCCAGTTCATACTGTGCCTTGGCATCCCCCTTGTCCGCCGCAGTCTGGACGGCTTGAAAATCAAAGTTGGTGTCCTGCGCCTGAACCCGCAGAGCCAGCCCCAAGGCTGCCAGGATGGATGCCGCAAATTTGCCAGCCTTTGCGAAAACCCGATTCTTTGACGTATATAATGGGCAAGATGATGGTCGTCGCGGAGCGACATCGGAAATTAGCCCGGCACAGCGTGCCGGGAAAAGTGTCCAGTCAAGCCTTGCGTCCTGAAAGGACGCTGGAAACAGGTTTGTTTCCGGTGTTTCCACCGTCCCTAGCGGGACGAATTCGTCTTGCCGGTTCAACCAGAGACGTCGTCCCTGGCTAATTTCCAGCGTCGCTTCGCGACAGCCGGAAAGTTCATAAAAAGTTCTGCTCACGATAAACGTCGAGGAACCAAAAATCGCCATTTGGTTTATTTTCATCCTCCAGAATTTATTCAGAGCGGCAGCCACCGACAAGTGACAACATTTCGTCATTTTGGTTACGAAAAGGTGACCAAGTTACAATCGGGCGACAAATTGTTCCAATCTCCGGCAGGCGCGTCGAACCCGTTGAAAGCAACCAATAAAACCGGAGCGGACCGCCAGAATTGCCGATGTCCATTTATAGATTTTCAATGTCCTTATCACGGTAGTCGGAAGATGGCATATCCATTACTTTGAATGACTTTATTATATGAAACAACTTTCACTGAAACGGATGGGTTTTAAGCTGGCCTTGTTGACGATTTTGGCTTTGCCTGAACTGGCAGGGGCTCAGGCTTTCAGTTACAATCAATATGGCGATGTTGTGGCGGGTTTTCGAAAAACCGGTTCTTTTAAGGGGTCTTACGAGTTGGTGGTGAATCTGGGAAGTGTCACCAATTTTTTGAATGTTTCCAGCGGCGCCACCATCAATATCACCAACTTTACCAGCACCCAATTGACCAATGCATTCATGGATACTGGCAGCTATGGAAATCTGCAATGGTCGGTTTTTTCCTCCTTCCCCGGATCAATCAGCCCTTGGGTGACTCCTCTTGGATCGTTTCCCGCTGACACGTTTTGGGTCACGCTTCCTGGAACCAACGTGAACACCCAAACCCAGCCCCCGTTCCGAAATGCTTCCGGCACACAGCAGAATCAAAGAGCCGAGATAATCAGTGTTGGCGGCGGCGGCGGAGCGACCTACATATCCGGCCAGATAGCCGCCAACGCGACGAACAACAACACCATGTTGGTCAGGGAACCGTCAACATATACTGCATATATTCTCACTGCATTTATTGGAGATGTGAACAACACGGCACTCGGTGATTTTGGTGCTGGTGGCTCCCCATTGTCCTATGTTGTGGAGAATACGACGCCAAGTCCTTTCATTTCAGCACAGAGAAATGATTTTTATCAGCTATGTCCTTCCGGCAAGACAGATCCCATCAATAGTTCGACGACCGCCACTTATTTTGTGGGTTACTTCATCCTGAATCCAAATGGATCCATGACCTTCACCCGTGCCGCAGCCGCAGGGGCGGCCCCGGTGGCGAGCTTTAGCGGGACGCCGACCAATGGCGTTGCGCCGTTGCCTGTGGTCTTCACGGACGCCTCGATCGGCAGCATCACCAACTGGATTTGGAACCTCGGGGATGGAACCAGCGTGACCAATGCTTCCAACGCCAGTGTGAACCATACTTATGCGGCGGGAACCTACACGGTGAGCCTTACGGTCAACGGCACGGGCGGGTCGAGCGTGGCCACGAGCAATAATTACGTCGTGGTGACGAACGCATTACCGGTCGCAGGGTTCAGCGGCACGCCGACAAACATCTTCGTGACGCAGACGGTGACCTTTACCGATGCCTCGAGCGGCAGTATCACCAACTGGATTTGGAACTTCGGAGATGGAACAAGTGTGACCAACGCTTCCAACGTCAGCGTGAACCATGCGTATGCGGTCGTTGGAACCAACACGGTAAGTTTGGTTGTGAACGGCGCGGGCGGCTCAAGCGCGAACACGCTGGCGAATTACATCGTGGTGAAACCCAAACCTGCGCTTGGCAAGCCGGTGTTGTCCGGCACGAGCCTGATCCTGAGCGGTGTGAACGGGCCGGCAGGGCAGCAATACCGGATACTGAGCACCACGAACGTGGCGCTCCCGCTGGCAAGCTGGACGCCGGTTTACACGAATACATTCAACTCCGATGGAAGCTACGGCTACACCAATTCGACTCTGGTGAACAAGGCCGGATTCCTCCTGCTGGTCTCGCCTTAAGCGGACCAGCATTTCAAGTTGATTTTGCGGGGGACTTTTGAGGCCTCTGCATAAGTCCTGTGGTGGTGTTTTCCAGCGCCCGAAAGGTTCATTGTGAGGTTTTGTACTGCGGCAGCCCTCTGGGTCTCTGTCCGCTCTAACCAGCATGTGCAAGCCAATATGAACTGCCATATTATCGGCCGCCATTCCGTGACTTGGCTTCTTGGCGGTTCACCATCTGCGTTTCATCTGTGTGAATCTGTGGCCAAAACTATTTGACCCGGGCGCTGACGGGCTGGCTCCACGGTCCCAAGCCGTGGGCGTTGCTGGCCGCCACCCGGAACCAGCATTTGAGCCCGCTTTTTAGTCCGGTCACTTCGCAGGACTGGCGGATGCTGATGGCCACCTGTTTCCACCCGCGCGTTGCTGCCGGGGCGGTGGTCATCTGAATGAGAAATGCGCAGCGTCGCACGGGCCGCTTCCAGCGCAGTCGCACCACACCTTCAAACTCCGTGCTGACAACACGCAACAAGGTGGGGGCGCTCGGCTGGCCCACCGGCTGTTTGTCTCTGGCAACTCCCACCCCCGCCGCGAGCAGCGCCGCAGGATCGCCCCCGGTCACGGCATTGATGTCAGAGGCGGCGCGGGTCGTGCAATCGCGCATGGCGCTCACCTTCGTGTTGCGCTTTACAAGGGCCGCCATCAAGGCGGTCTTCAACACTTCCACCTGCGTATATGCGTCGGCCGCCTCGGCGACCTTGGCGGCGACGGAAAACTTCGCAATTTGCTTGGAATGTTCGGCGGGCAGCTTGTCGATGCCGTCGGCCACGCGTCTGCAAATGGAGATTTGCTCGAGAACCGTCTTGTTTCCGAAGCCGAGTTTGAAGCGTTTCATGTTCAATGGGGTGGTTGATGAATCAATTTAGTCATTTTTACCGGCGAAATGGCAAAAACTGCAAAAAACCGGGGCCACTTCCGGCTTAAAGCAGGCTAATCTGTCAAAAACCTTTGAAATTCTCATGGGAAGGTTCCCAAATTGGTTCAATACTGGCAAAGGTTAGCACGGAATATTGGCAGTAAACAATTATTAATTCCAATAAGAGCCGCCGACTTCACTTGGTTCGCGAGCAACAGGCAAAGGTTGCTGCCGAATCAGCCTTAATCCGTCGCCGATCAAGGTCACTTCCCGAGGAATCTTCAACAGTCTGTCGCCAAACAGCTCAAGTCCGTCGCGGAAAAGCCCCGGTCTGCCGTGTTTCTTCCAAAGTCCGTCGGCGACATTGGATATAAATTCTGTTTATTAACAAAGTATGTTTGACACTTTCCCCAGTTCTTGAGCGAAAAGACAAACTAACTTAGTCATTTGACAGGGTTTGCCGGTCATTAGTTTGAAGCGGCACTTGGGTGGTCGTTATTTCCTTCCCCATTTTGAAAAACGCTGGTGACGTCTGTGGCTGGTCTTTGACACAGCCGCGCTCCGGTCAAATATCATTGGCCACGCGGGTTGGACTATTGAAACAAAAATGGCTATGCTGCTGTCTTTATAGGTAATGATGATCGGGCGCTCGAAACAACTGTTCTGGATTCTGCCGCTGGCGCTCGCCGGGCTGGTGGCGGTGCTGGGCTGGTGGGGCAACGGCCGGTTGCGCGACACCATCGAGGGCGAGTTGAAGGCGCAATTGACCGCGACGCTCAACGCCAACGTCACCGCGCTCGGCATCTGGACGACCAACCAGACGCGGCTGGCCACGTCGCTCGCGGAAGACCCGACGTTGCGGAAGCTCGCCAGCGATATTTTTCAACTGCCACCGCCCGAGCGGCGGATTGGTCAGCCGCCTGCACCGATACCGGAAGTCCAGAGGTTCAACGCCGAACTCCGTCCACGCCTGGCACAACTGGGTTATGAGACCGCGCAACTGGTGAACACCAATTTCATGGTCGTGGCGAGTTCAAGGCCGCAGGGTGTCGGCAACCTGGTTTCCGATGCACATACGAACAAGTTCGAAGAACTGTTCGAGTCGGGCGAGCCGGTCATCATTACGCCGTTCAAGCCGGACCTGCTGACGCAAAGACGTTTTAACCGGATCGGCACAGGCTTGTTACGCACGAACATCCTTCGCCGGATCAACCGTCCTGCGCTGGTGAACGCCGCGCGTGCGCGGCGCGGGGATGTGACGTTGATGCAGGTGGCGGCACCAGTGCGCGACCAGACGAATGTCGTCGGTGCGCTGGCGTTGATCATCAATCCGGACAACGAATTTTCGCGCATCCTTTCGGTGGCGCGTTCGGGGGATTCCGGCGAGACCTACGCGTTCGACCAGACGGGGCTGATGATTTCGCACAGCCGGTTTGACGACCAGCTCCGGCGGCTCGGATTGCTCGAAGCAACGAACATCAGTTCCGCGCTGAACCTGCGCCTGCGCGATCCGGGCGGCGACCTGACGAAGGGTTTTCAGCCGGCAACCAATGTTGAAACAGAGGCGAAGCTGTTGACGAGCCTCGTGGCCAGCGCGGTGGACGGGGAGGACACGGTGCAGCTGGAGCCGGCGCGGGATTATCGCGGCGTGCCGGTGGTGGGCGCCTCGTGCTGGCTGCCGCAGTTCGGGTTCGGCGTGGCGACACAGATTGATGCGGACGAGGCGTATGGTCCGCTGCGCATCTTGCAACTGGTCTTTGTGGTGCTGATCCTGTGCCTGCTGCTGTGCGCAACCGGATTGTTTGTGTTTTCCAACCTCACCTGGCGGCGGCGTTTGAGCGAGGCGGAGTTGAAATTGAAGCAGCTCGGCCAATATACGATTGAGGAAAAGATCGGCGAGGGCGGCATGGGCGTGGTCTATCGCGCGCGGCACGCGCTGCTGCGCCGCGACACCGCCGTGAAACTGCTGCTGCCCGACCGCGCGAACCCGGCGTCGGTGGCGCGCTTTGAACAGGAAGTGCGCCTGACGTGCCAGTTGACGCATCCCAACACCATTCAGGTCTATGATTACGGCCACACGCCCGATGGAGTTTTTTATTACGCCATGGAATTTCTGCGCGGCCTGAACCTGCATGACCTGGTCGCGCGTTTCGGCCCGCAGCCGGAGGGCAGGGTGATCCACATTCTCGCGCAGGTCTGCGATTCGCTGGCGGAGGCGCACGCGCTGGGATTGATCCACCGTGACATCAAGCCGGCGAACGCTTTCCTATGCAGCCGCGGCGGCGTGCCGGACTGGGTGAAGGTTCTCGATTTTGGACTCGTGCAGGAATATCGCGCGGACAATCCGGCGCAGAAAGGCAATCCGGGTGAGAATGTGATTGAAGGCACGCCGTGGTTCACGCCGCCCGAAGCCATCCAGAGTTCGGTGCAAACCGATCCGCGCAGCGATTTGTATTCGGTGGGCGTGCTCGGCTATTTCCTGCTTACCGGCCAGTATATTTTTGACGCGGAAACCGTTCCTGAAATCCACGAGAAACAGCTCAATGCCTGTCCGATTCCGCCAAGCCATCGCACCACGAACCCAATCAGCCCGGAAATGGAGCGGACCATTTTGCGCTGCCTGGAAAAGGACGTGGCCGCGCGCCCGCAATCCGCCGGTGAATTGAAAATGCTGCTGATGAACAGTCCGGCGGCAGGTGAATGGACGCCAGAAATGCGCGTTGCCTGGTGGGAATCTTACGGGCTTCAGCCGGCAGCAGTCGTGGATGAAACCGCCGGGACGCCTTCCACGCCAATGAACACTGTGAGCATAGAACTGGCCAGCCGTTGAAGAGGCCATCAAGTTCCCGCAATTTTTTGTCGAAGCGGCATGATCCATTCATTAAGCTGAACCCATCATGTATTCGCCCGCCGCCAACCGATATGATTCGCAGGATTTTTACCGCCGTTGCGGACGCTCCGGCCTCAAGCTGCCGCTGATCTCGCTGGGCCTCTGGCATAATTTCGGCGCGAACGATTCCTACGAGAACGCCCGCGCCATCGCCCGTCGCGCATTCGACCTGGGCATCACCTGTTTCGACCTCGCGAACAATTACGGCCCGCCGGACGGTTCGGCGGAGGAGACGTTCGGAAAGATTTTGCGCGACGACCTCGGCAAATGGCGCGATGAGATGATCATCACCACCAAGGCAGGTTATTACATGTGGCCGGGGCCTTATGGCGAATGGGGTTCGCGCAAATATATTCTGTCGTCGCTCGACCAGTCACTCAAGCGGATGGGCATCCCGTATGTGGACATCTTTTATTCGCACCGGCCCGACCCCGACACGCCGATGGAGGAGACGATGGGCGCGCTCGTCCACGCCGTCCGCAGCGGCAAGGCGCTTTACATCGGCCTCTCCAATTATAAGCCCGCCGAGACCGTGCAGGCGGTGAAGATCCTGCGCGCGTTCGGCACGCGGTGCCTCATCCATCAGCCCCGTTACAGCATGCTGGACCGCTGGGTGGAGCCGCAGTTACTCACGACGCTGGAAATGGAAGGCATCGGCTGCACGGTCTTCTCGCCACTGGCCAAGGGCGTGCTGACCGACCGCTATTTCAAAGGCATCCCCGCCGATTCGCGCGCGGGTCACGACCCGAGATTCCTCCGGCCCGCCGACATCACTGATGCGGTGCTGGCGAAGACGAGAAAGCTGAACGACTTCGCGCAATCGCGCAGCCAGACGCTCGCGCAGATGGCCTTGGCGTGGGTGTTGCGGCACAAGACGGTCACGAGCGCGCTCATCGGCGCGAGCAAGGTGCAGCAGGTGGACGACTGCGTGGGCGTGGTGAAGAATTTGAATTTCAGCGCCGAAGAACTGGCGCTGATTGAATCCATCCTTTCGCAGTAGCACGTAGGCAAAAGCCCGCAGCGGCATTCGCGTTTAGTTCGCGCTGTCGGGATGCAGATCAATTTTGACCACCGAGCCGTCGGCGGCGGAAATAACCACTGTTCCTACATCCGCGTCGTCATTGGAGTCTTTAAGTTTGGCCGCCCAGAGCTTCACCTTCCATTCCGGGCCAGCGTTGCCGTGTTGCAGCCAGAATTGCGTCGCCGTGACCGTGAGATTTTTCAGGAGCGGCTGAGACGTGGCGATTTCCTGCGCCTTGTCGGAATCCACTTTCAGTTTCGTGCTGTCGAGCACCTTGTCAGCGCCGGTGACCGGTTCAAGCAGCCGCAACGGGTGCGAAACATCCATTTTCTGTCCCGCGCCAAATTTTACCTCGACAGCCTTAAGCGTCGCATCGGGATCGTAATAAACGACATACCAGATGTTCGGTGTCAGCGTACCCACGGATTTATCGGAACGTATCTGGACCACTTGATCCTTCGATTGCACACCAACATATTGGTCGCCCAGCTTGATCAATTCAAAGGCCGTCGGATCGGCGGCCAGTGCCGAACGCGTGATGACAAGTGTTAGCGTCGCAACCGCCAATGTTTTCAATGTGAAAAGTTTTTGTATGTTTTTCATGTTCGTGATCTTTCAATTGCGCGCATCTGGCAATGTTCAAGGCCAAACCGTTCTGCCAACACGACTTGACAACTTTAGACCATTTTTGTGTCCGTAAATATGGGGTCTTCACCCCACTGGTTGCGCCCGGGCTGGCCGGGGAAACGGATATGACGGAAGGAGTAAGCCCAAATACGATTTGCCGAAACCATTTGTTTGCAAAATGTTATAGGGATTCAGTCCGACAAAAATATTAACCGGGTGGGATTTAGCAAGGGGGGTTGGTGCCATTTCCATGACCAAAGAAAACATTTCCATGACCATAAAAAAGTTTTCCACGACCAAGGAAACCTTTTCTTTGGTCAAAGAAACCCCGTCCTTGGTCATGGAAACGACCCGGTTCCGGCAAAATTGGATGCGTGGACGATTGGGGGTAATTGGCGTGTTGGCAGTCGCGGAGCGACGGAAGAAAATAGCCCACGGTGAAACCGTGGGTGAACGAACCAGATTGAATCAAGCCCCGGATGGGGCGAAAGAGATTTGCGCCGGTTGGTTTTCTGCCGCCCCTGCCGGGGCTTCGGTCGCTGGATGACCAGACCCACGGTTTCACCGTGGGCTACTGTCTGCCGCGCCTCCGGCGCTGAAATTGTAGGAGACGACGTGAGGAGGCTCTGATTGAAGAATTAAAACCGGGTTTGAAATGAGTCTCGTCACCTCGTCTCCTACGAAACGGACGGATTTTGTTTTGGACGGTTGGTGGCCGTGCGCCAGCACCCAGACACCTTGGGTCTGGCCAAGCTGGATGCTTCGGCAGCGCTGGCGGCGAGCGGGGCGTTGCCGGAGAATGTGAATTACGCGGTGAAGAGCAGTTTTCTTTTGAGCTTCCTCGAATCTGCGCCGGACGTTTCCGCAAAACTGAAAGAGCCAGTCACGGCTGACAGAAAATTTGAAGATGTTGTGAAGTCGGCGCAGGACGCGGCGGTGCTGGTGCTCGTTTATTAAATGAGGAAGGCAGGAAACAAGGGCTGTTTTTCCTGATTTCATACTTTCCTTATTTAATCCGGGCGATGCGGGTGTGGTTTATTGATTTGAACGGTTAAATTCATTTCTGAATTGCCGCTTGCACCACCCGTTTCCGCGTTCAACCTAATCTCATGTCATGGTTCACTGACCGTCATAATTTTTACTAAATTATGCGTAGTCGTGCGCCTGCAGCCTCAAATGATTTTGCATCCGCCGCGCGTAGGACGCCGAACCAGAGTTAGCCATGAAACGCAATCGGGAAATATTGGACGGGCGATTCCGTTCAGATTGAATCCAATTAAAGCATCGGTCTTTTTTCCGTGTCTTTCCGTTTGACAAAGTGGATTGGCAGTTCCACGTTCGCAGCTCTGCGCGCTAAAATCTTAATCATGCATGACCTGACCGCATCGAATTGGGCGATCTTGATTGCCTGCGTTTTCACGGTTGCATTCTTTTATTCCTCCGTCGGGCATGGCGGCGCGACGGGTTATCTCGCCGCGCTCGCGCTCGTCGGTGTCGCGCCTGCGTCCGCCAAAGTCGCGGTGCTGACCGCCAACATTTTCGTCGCCAGCATCGCGTTCTGGCGCTTTTACAAGGCCGGACATTTCGACTGGAAAATTTTTATTTCGTTCGCCGTCGCATCCATTCCCCTTGCGTTTCTCGGGAGTAAAATCCATATCAGCCCGCACACTTACAAAATCATTTTGGGCGTGGTGCTGTCGGTCGCTGGAATTGTTTTGTTGTTCCGCTCGCGCTGGCAGACGGATGAAGTCGTGTTGCGGAAATGTCATTTGCCGGTCGCGTTGCTCGTCGGTGCGGTGCTGGGTTTTCTCGCGGGACTCACCGGCATCGGCGGCGGAGTTTTTTTGAGTCCGCTGCTGTATCTGTTCCGCTGGGTGAAGCCGAAAACCACCGGTGGTATAGCGGCAGGATTCATCGTGGTCAATTCCATCAGCGGCCTCGCCGGCGCGGGCTGGGAAAAAATTCAGCACGCCGGGCCACTGCTCTGGTTCACGCTGCCCGCTGTCATCGGCGCGTTGCTCGGCACTCACCTCGGAGCGCGGCGCTGGAGCAGCGTGACGTTCAGCCGTGTTCTGGCGGGCGTGCTGATTTTTGCCGGCGGAAAATTATTGATTGAAGCGGCCTCGTAAATTTTAATCTGTTATGCGCGTTTTATTTTTCGCCCAGATCAAGGACGCAACCGGCTGCGATTCAATCGATCTTGCGCCGCCGTCACTGCTGAACGGCGAACAACTCTGGAAAATTTTGATCGGAAAATTTCCCGCGCTCGCTAATCATCAGAAAAACGTCCGGATCGCGCGCAACTGGGAGTACGCCGACTCGAAGACTGTATATGCGGACGAAGACGAAATCGCGCTGATTCCGCCGGTTTCGGGCGGATGAAGATTTTCTCAAATGGAAATTGAAATCCAACTGACCAACGGGCCAATCTCGGAAAAGATTTCTCCGCCGGCGCAGCTTGATTCCGCCGGTGCGTGGCTTGAATTTCGCGGCGTCGTGCGCGATTCGGAAAACGGCGGAAAAATTTCTGCGCTTGAATACGAGGCTTATCCCGAAATGGCCGAACGCGAAATCCGCCGGCTGCTGGAAGAAATTTCAAAAAAAAATCCCTGCCTTGGGGCAAAAGTGATTCATCGTGTCGGAATCATTCCCGTTGGCGAAACAGCAGTTTATGTTGGAGTCTCATCACAGCATCGCGCGGAAGCCATTGCCTTCCTTGGCGAATTCATGGATCGGCTGAAGCAAGACGTGCCAATCTGGAAACGCCGAGCCTTACCGCTCGCAGCCGCAAATGTAAATTTGCGGACTTCCGATTTCACCGATTCACATCGGCGGCTGCAAAAAGTCCTGCCGCTCGATGAAGCCGTTTCGGAAATTCAATCGCATTGCAAACTTTTGCCGCCAGTCCGTGTTTCGTTAGGCGCTGCGTTTGGCCGCGTGCTGCGCGAAACTGTTTTTGCGGCGGAAGATTCGCCGCCGTTTGATTGCTCGACACGCGACGGCTTTGCGGTTTTGCAAAATGATTCGGCGGAAATTTTTCAGGTCGTTGACACGATTCATGCCGCAGACTGGAAACCGCGTGAATTGAAATCCGGCGAGGCGGTGAGAATTGCTACCGGCGCGCCATCGCCGTATGAAAATTTGCGCGTCATCATGCAGGAAAATGTGGAGCGCAACGGCGACCGGATAAAAATCCTGAAACACGAAAACGCGCTGAACATCCGCAAACGCGGTGAAGACGTGAAGGTCGGACAACCGCTCATGCAAACGGGAGCGCGCTTGGATGCGGGAAAATTGGCGTTGCTGGTGACGGCGGGTTGTGCGCAGCCGCTAGTCAGCCCGCGATTGCGCGTGGCGCATTTCACGACCGGCGATGAAATTGTTCCGCCTGAACAATCACCCAATCCGGGGCAGATTCGCGACAGCAATTCGATTTTAATCCGGGGGCTTCTGGCAAATTCTAATTGCGAACTGGTGCAAGAACATCTACCGGAGGATTTTGAGGCGGCTAAAAAGTTAATAGAAACCTTCACCTTTGAATCTTCAGCCTTCAACCTGATTCTGGTTTCCGGCGGCGCGAGCGTGGGTGAAAAGGATTTCACGCGGTCACTGCTCGAATGGCTTGGCTTTGAAATTATTTTCTCGCAGGTCAACGTGCGTCCGGGTCGGCCGCTGATTTTCGGCGTAAATGAAAGCAGCATCGCGTTTGGACTGCCGGGAAATCCGCTGTCGCATTTCGTCTGTTTTCATTTGTTCGTAACGACCGCTTTGGCGAAACTTATAGGCACGGAGCCAAAAAGATTTCTGAGCGGTCAATTGGCGAAAAAATTGAACGACGCGCCGTGTCCGCGCGAAACACTCTGGCCGGCGCGATTGGATGCTGTAGGTTTGCATCCGCTGGCTTGGGCGAGTTCCGGCGACATAACTTGTTTGACGGAAACAAACGCGCTCGTTCGCATTCCAGCAAATCACGGTTCGATTGACGCTGGAACAGAAGTTGAATTTTTAACGACATGAATGGAGAATTTTCGCACTTGAACGAATGCGGCGGCGCACAAATGGTCAACGTCGGACACAAGCCAATTCAGCGGCGGCGTGCGGTGGCCGAAGGTAAATTGATTTGCGCCGCAACGACAATTTTTGCTTTGAAAAAAAACGCGTTGCCGAAGGGCGATGTTTTGACCGTGGCGCAAATCGCCGGGATTCAGGCGGCGAAGCGGACGAGTGAATTGATTCCGCTGTGTCATCCGCTGGCGTTGAATCATGTGGAAATAAATTTCAAGGTGCGGCGCGCGGCGATTGAAATTGTTTGCATTGCGGAAACGAGCGCGCAGACCGGCGTGGAAATGGAAGCATTGGCCGGCGTGAGCGTGGCAGCGCTGACCCTTTACGACATGTGCAAGGCGGTGGACAAAACAATGCGCATCGAGGGCATTCGCGTGGTGAAAAAAATCAAGGAATGAAAATCGGGCGCATCACCATCAGTGATCGCGCGAGCGCGGGAGTTTACGCCGACCGCAGCGGACCGGAGATCGAAAACGTCTTGCGCGAATTTCTGGGCAGCGCTGTGATGTTTGAATCGGCAATTGTGCCCGATGAAATTGATTTGATTTCGTCGGTGTTGAAAAAATTTGCGGATGAATTGAAATGTGATTTAATTGTCACGACGGGAGGAACGGGAGTTTCCACACGCGATGTGACGCCAGAGGCAACGCGCGCGGTCTTGGAGAAAGAATTGCCCGGTTTTGGCGAAGCAATGCGCATGCAGTCGCTGGCGAAGGTGAAAACAGCCATTCTTTCGCGCGCGCTGGCTGGTACGCGCGGGCCGACATTGATTGTCAATTTGCCTGGCAAACCGTCAGCAGTGCGCGAGTGTCTGGAAATTATAGCGCCGGCGATGTGCGAAGGCGTGGCGCATTTGCGCGGTGAAAATCCGCACGCATCAACGTCGCAGAAAAAATGAATACGAGCCAGACAGATTCTTTTGGACGCACGGTTGATTATTTGCGCATCTCGATCACGGATCGCTGCAACGAGCGCTGTCTTTATTGTCTGCCGGAGAATTATTCAAACTGGCTGCCGCGCGGGGAAATTCTGGCTTACGACGAATTGCTTGCGATTGTGAAGGCGACTGTTTCGCTGGGGTTCAAACGGTTCCGCGTGACGGGCGGCGAGCCTCTAATCCGCCCGGGTGTGGTGAAATTCATCCGCGATTTGAGTGTCACGCCGGGCGTGGAATGCGTCCATCTCACGACGAACGGCACACTGCTGCCGGAACTGGCAAAACCTTTGTTCGATGCGGGTTTGCGGCGCATCAATATCAGCCTCGACGCGCTTGATCCGGCGATTTACCACGCCATCACGAACGGCGATATTGCACCGGTTTTGCATGGCATCAAGCTCGTGAAAGAACTCGGCTTTGAGTCGGTGAAATTGAACACGGTGCTGATGCGCGGGAAAAATGACGGCGAGATTTTCCGTCTGCTCGATTTTGCGGCGGAACACGACATCGTCATCCGCTTCATCGAATTGATGCCAGTGAGCCTGACGGAAATGTTAAGCGAAAAGAATTTTTTTCCGGTCACTGAACTGCTCGCCAAATTACAGCGCGAAGATGAACTGGAACCGCTCGCAAAATCATTTGGCGTTGGCCCGGCAAAATATTTTCGCTTGAAAAAACGCGGCGCGACCATGGGGCTGATCGGCGCATTAAGCGACCTGCATTTTTGCGAGCGCTGCAATAAAATGCGGCTGACGTGTGACGGCAAGTTGCGTCCATGTCTCGGCAATCATCTGGAAACGGATCTAAAACCTGCATTGCGCCCGAAGATTGACACTGTGCGGTTGCTTGAGTTCATCCGCGAAACGCTTGTGCAAAAGCCGTCCGAGCATCTGTTCCGAAACAATTATCAGCCACAACGCGTGATGACGGCTATTGGCGGATAAAAATTGATTTGATGGCGGTATGCAGGATCCCATTAAAAAGGTTCGAATCAGGCAAGCGACGGTTGCTGACGCCGACCAGCTTTGCAAATTGCTTACACTTTTGTTTGCGCAGGAAGTTGATTTCAAACCTGACGCCAGACGACAATTAAGAGGACTTCGCCTCATTTTGGATCAGCCGGAGGTTGGTCGTATTTATTGTGCGACCAAAGGGAAATCCGTTATCGGCATGGTGAGCATTTTATTTACCGTCAGCACCGCTGAAGGCGGTCCCGCGGCATGGCTTGAGGACATGGTTGTGCATCCAAATTGGCGGAGGAAAAGTGTCGGCGCAAAGTTGCTCCATGAGGCAATCAATCAGGTGCGCGCAGATGGCTGCATCCGAATTACGTTGCTGACGGATTCGACAAATGACGCGGCGGTTCACTTTTACGAGAAGGCGGGGTTTATCCATTCGAGCATGATCCCATTGCGACTGCATTTGTGAAGCTTACATGATGCAAGTTGTTATGCGGTCAAAAAACTTCTGAATGTAATCATGGACAAATTAACGCTTTTTGGCTTGTTCGCAGTGACTGCGATGGTGGTTTTCTACGCGCTTGAGGCTCGCAGCCGGTGGTTCGTTTTGGCCTTCGCCGTGTCCTGCGTTCTTGGATCAATCTATGGGTTTCTGCAAGGTGCTTGGCCGTTCGGAATTGTGGAAGCCATCTGGTCGCTCATTGCCGCCCGGCGGTTGTGGCTTGCATGATTCATTAACATTGTAACAACCGGCAGTTCACGAGCCGAGTCACTTCGATCAAATGCGACTCAAAACAAAATTGCCTGGCGCGATTGCACGGTGCATACGCATGATTTAGGATTAGGGAGACGCTGATTTAATTTTTGGTTTTACTGATTTTAATGGAGACGAGCTGAGGATGAATTTCTAAACTGGGAGGCATGACCCACCAGCCGAGTT
>Ga0302192_10001346_pt1 | contig 15380 bp, 8 predicted proteins | sample II_Bog_E3_2_FD_200230 | JGI IMG/M metagenome (GOLD analysis project Ga0302192, IMG submission 200230) | Peat permafrost microbial communities from Stordalen Mire near Abisko, Sweden - II_Bog_E3_2 | ecosystem: Environmental > Terrestrial > Soil > Wetlands > Peat | place: Sweden: Abisko, Stordalen...
AGCGCCAGGAGATTGCCCAGTTGCGCGCGGCATTGATCGTGGCGAATGAGAAGGTGGACGAACTGGGAAGCGCGAACGGCAAACGGGAAGTGGATCTTCGGCAATTGACCGGTGAACGCGACCAGCTCGCCAAGCGCCTATCGGACAGCGAAAGCGCATACCGAACCATGCAGACGGATTACGCGAGCCTTCGTGCCGATCATGACCGCTATTCTCTGCATACGGCCTCGCTGGAATCGGAGCTGACGGAACTGCGCGCAACCAATCAGGATCAGCAGCGCCGCCTCAAGGACGATGAACAATACCTGACCTCAGACCGCGATATCCGCGAGCTGATGGGAGCGCGCAAGCTCTATATTGCCGACGTCTTCGATGTGGATAGCGACAGTCACACACGCAAGCCTTTCGGCCGCGTCTTCTATACGCAAAGCAAGTCGCTGGTGTTTTACGCCTTCGACCTCGATCATCAGCCGGGGGTCAAGAACGCCAGCGTATTCCAGGTTTGGGGGCAGAGAGACTTCCAGTCGAACGGGCAATCCCATCCCATGAATCTTGGCATTCTGTATATGGATAGCGAATCAAATCGCCGCTGGGTGCTGCGGTCTGACGATCCAAAACAATTGTCGGAAATTGACGCTGTCTTTGTGACTGTGGAGCCGCATGGCGGCAGCCAGAAACCAACCGGAAAGCCGCTTCTTTACGCGTTGCTGAGAAAAGAAGCGAATCATCCGTAGCGGCGGTCACTTCCAACCGCGATTGGCAACAATGCCCGCGCCTTCCCTGATGGTGTAGAGTTGATCCGCCTTGAGCGCGGTCAAGGACTGATGCTTGCCGTTTGGCCAGCGAACAGAGACGTCGGCCGTGAGCGCGCTGCCCAATCCGAAATGAAGCCGGAAATCATTGCAGGAGAGAAAGCTGGACTGGCTTTGCACTTCTTTCATCTGCTTCGCTGTGCCGGCTAGAATTTCAATGCGCGCGCCGATTGCCGAGCGATTGGAGACCGTGCCCTCCAGCCTGATCTTGATCCAGTGATTTTTTCCGGAAACATCGTTCCTGAACAGCGAAGGCGGCTCGCCCAGATTCACCACTAACATATCAATGTCGCCATCGTTGTCGAAATCCCCGAAGGCCAATCCACGGCTGGAATGCGGCTCCAGAATGGCGGTGCCGGCTTCATCGAATAACTCCTCAAAATGGCCGTGGCCCAGGTTGCGATAAAGCAGGAGCGGGCTCTTGTAAGGTGAGTCGGGATAGCGGCTTTCGAGCTCGGGATAAATATGGCCTGTGGCGACCGGGATATCCGGCCATCCATCGTTGTCGAAGTCCTCAAGGCCTGTTCCCCAGCAGACGAAACGGTTGTCCACGGCCAGGCCGCTCTCATGCGTGGCGTCCTCGAAGACAGCCTTGCCAAGGTTCTTATAAAGTACTGGAAGGTCCCCGCCGAAGTTTGTCTTGAAGATACCCAGATGGCCGCTGCCGTCATAGTCGGCGACAGCTAACCCCATGCCTGCCTGCTCCTGGCCATCCTCGCTATAGGCAACACCGCGCACTCCGCCTTCCTCGCTGAATGTGCCGTCGTGGTTATTCATGAACAGCAGGCTGGGACTGGAATCGCAGGCCACGTAGATGTCCGGCCATCCATCGTCGTCAAAATCGCCGGCAACCACCGTAAGGCCGTAGTTGCTGCGCGCGCTGGAAATTCCCGCCGCCTGGCTCACGTCCGTGAATGTGCCATCGCCGTTATTGCGATAGAGGCTGTGCTGCCCGAAAGGCAGGCCGCGAGGTCCGCAATTGACGGGCAAGTTAAGAAAGTAGCAGTAAGACTTTTCTCCCGGGCGGGGCGTCTTGCCATAGTCGAAGCTCACGTAATTAGATACAAACAGATCGAGATGTCCATCCCGGTTGTAATCCAGGAACGCGCATCCGGTCCCGTAACGTGTCGTAGAGCCCAGCAATCCGGCCTCGCGCGTTACGTCAGTGAAAGTCCCGTTCCCGTTATTCCGGTAGAGAACGTTTTGCCCCCAATAAGTCAGGAAGATATCGTCGAAACCATCGTTGTTGTAATCGCCAACGCACACGCCGCTGGCCCAGCCGGTCTTGGTAAGTCCGGCTTCCACAGTGACGTCTCGAAACGTGCCATCGCGATTGTTATGGTAAAGACGGTTGGTAACGCCAGGTTCAGGGTCCACGAATCTATTCCCGCCCAGTACCAGAATATCGACCCATCCATCGTTGTCATAGTCGAGAAAGGCGCATCCGCACCCAATCGATTCCAGGATGTAGTCTTTGGGGTTTTGGGAGCCGTAGAGGATGGGGTGATCAATTCCTGCTTTTCGCGCCACCGCGACAAAATGGGCGTTGTAGGGCAAGCCGGATCTCTTGCCCCGCGGCAGAGCGGCGCCCTTGTGCGCGACAACCCCTTGCGCCAATGCCGTGGCCGCCGCGGCATTCAACGTGCTTAACAAAAATGTCCGCCGCGACTGCTTCATTTGTCTCTCCCAAGTTGCGCGATGCCACACTTCAACTTATCGAACGAAGGTTATCATACGCGCCCAGAGTAGTGCGTCTTGAAGGGGAAGGCCGCCGTCCGATTCGTTCGTGGGTCAGTTCGAGTAACCATTCCCTCAGAGGCTAAAGCCCATTTGATATTGCTGGATTTATGTACGGGCTGAAGCCCGTACCCTTCAAACTGACCCACTACCTCCACTTCGTTTTGCTTGACAACACTGGACCCTCGGAGGAAGCTAGGGAGGGTTCTTCACTCCCGCCTCTTGAAAGAAGCAGTTCATGCGTAGGTTAGTGAGTCGTGCCTGAATGGCCTGGGTGAGTTTGACTGTTATGCGCAAGAATTATTTGCAACTATCGTTCTTTTTCCGCAAGCAATTGTTGGCGGCGCTTCTGGTGTTGATGGCGTCGAGCGCAAGCCTGGCGCAGGCTCAGCAGCCGTCCGCGCTTCAGTCCGCGCGCGAGGCCATGGAAGCCAACCAATACGCCGCCGCAGAACAGTTCTATCGCAAGGCGCTCGCACAGGCTCCATCATCCGCCGGAGTGCTGACCGGCCTTGGGCTCAGCCTGCAAATGCAGGGACGCGCGGCAGACGCCATGCGTTATTACTCGCTGGCTTTGAAGCAAGGGTATGTTCCGGAGACTTATGCGCTGCTGGCGGAGGAAAAATGCGCCATGGGCGACGTGGACGGCGTCAGGCCCATGCTGGGCAGAATATTTCGCGAGGAAAGAAAGAATCTGCGCGTACTCTCCGCGGTAGCTCCATGCTATCTGGATATTGACGAGCCGGTTGAATCTGCGGTTGTCTACCAGGAGATATTGGGAAGTAAAGACTACCCGGCGGATCTGGCGCTCATTCAGTTGGGCAAATCTTATATGCTCAGCGGACAGTTTTTTGCTGGCAAGTTAAGCAAGGCACCCGGCTCGGAACCATTTCTTCAAGCTCTGAGAGAAGCCTCGACCGCGGGGTCTGAAGGAGCGCGTAGCGCATTTCCTCAGGCGGCGAAGCTCTCGCAGTACTTTCAGCCGGATCTGAGCTGGTCCGATGCCGTGGAGCGCTGGCGGCAACACCCGCAGGATATAGCTCTTCTTTACCTGTTATCGATCTTGAGTACCGAAGAGGGCATGCACCAGATCGAGTCGTGCCAGGAGCGTTTTCCCGCTTCGCCTTATCTGGCACAATTTCAGGCGGATATGCTGGCCGACCAGGGACACCCCGACGAGGCGGCGGCGGAGTATGAGCGCCTTATGCGTGAGCATCCCGACCTATCCGAGCTCCGCTACAGCCTGGGATTGCTGCGAGAAAAACGCGAGGAGTGGGAAACGGCTTCAGAGGCATTCCGCCAGCAGCTTGCCGTCTATCCGTTGGATGAGAGGGCCGCGGCGCATCTGAGCCGGTGCATGCTGCGCCTGGAGCAATACTCCGCTGTGAAGGATTTCATCGAGTCCTGGATGCGAAGCGAACATCCGCCCCAGTGGGCAAGCCTGAATCTGGCCGATGCAGAACAGAAATTAGGCCATCAGGATGCCGCTATCCGGATACTGGTCGCAGCAGAGCGGGAGCCCAACCCCGATAAGCTCGTACACTACCGGCTGATGCATCTCTATACGCTTTCCGGCCGCGACGCCGACGCCAAGCGAGAATACGTGCTCTTCCAGGCCGCAAGCCGGAAATGAACGCGTCATTCGCGCCGCCCCTTGGTACAAATAGCCTGGCCTCCCCGTAAACCTCTGTGTGGAGTGTGTACCCTTCGTGTGCGCTCCACAACAGAAGGACATTTCGGAGGCACTATGCAAAAAACGAGAAGTGCGACCTTGGGCCGGGCGTTGCTGCGCGGCCTGTTGAGCATCATTCTCCTCTTGTCTTGCTCTGTTGCTCTGAGAGCACAGTCAACTTACGGCTCCCTCACCGGCACGGTCCTGGACTCGACCGGCGCGGTGGAAGTAGGCGCCAGCGTCACACTCACCAACACCGGAACAGCGCTCAGCCAAACGCAGCCCACCGGTGACACCGGGTTGTATTCCTTTGTGAACCTCGTCCCCGGCAACTATCGCCTCACCGTTGAAAAGCAGGGATTCAAGCGCGTAAACCGGGAAAACATCGTCATCTTCGTTCAGCAGACGACCAGGGTAGACATTACCCTTTCGGTCGGCGGCAAGGACGAAACCATCACGGTTACCAGTGATGTTCCGCTTCTCCAGGCGGAGACATCCTCGCTGGGCCAAGTGGTGGAAACGCGCAACGTCGATGAGCTTCCGCTCAATGGCCGCAACGTCTTCTCACTCGTCGAAGTCGCTCCTTCGGTAGTCATGCAGGGTCAGGCCGGCGCCACGGCGACCGGGCAGAACCCATTCTCCTGGGGCAACTTCCAGATCGGCGGCGCATTCGCCAATCAGAGCGCCGAATACTTGGACGGCCAGCCGCTCAACATCGGCTACATCAACCTGCCCATCCTGATTCCCACTCAAGATTCGATAGGGGAATTCAAGGTTCAGACCAACAACATCGGCCCGGAGTGGGGCAAGGTGGCCGGCGGCGTGCTCAACCTGAGCACCAAGAGCGGAACCAACACCTTCCACGGCGAGGCTTATGAGTACATCCGCAACAAGGTGTTCAACGCCAACGACTGGTTCTCCAATAACGGCGGCCTCAAGAAAGCGCCCTGGATTCAGAATCAGTTTGGCGGCAATGTCGGGGGAAGAGTTTGGAAGGACAGAACCTTCTTCTTCTACAGCATTGAGGGCTACCGCCTGCGCTCCTCGGCAAATTTTCTAGATACGGTTCCCACGGATGCAATTCAGTCGGCTGTAGCCAGCGGCGGCCCGGTCGATCTGACCAATCTGGCAGCCGACCCCAACGTCAACATCAAGGCCATCGTGGACCCCTGCGGCGGCAACATCACCAATACCCCCGGCGTGCTGGGAAATGCCGGCTGCGCCGTGAATAGCTACACGCCCAAACAATTCGCCGGCACCAGCAACTGGCTCACGATTCCGGCAAACCGCCTCAATCTGACGGCTCAAAAGTTGTTGCCGATCCTCTTTCCTGCCGCGACCGACAAAACCAAACAGACGAACAATTTCGTCAGCAGTTACGCTCTGGGCGGGAATCAGAACCAGAACATCGCCCGCATCGATCAAAAAATCAACGACAAGCAGAATATCTTTGGCCGGTTCAGCCAATGGAACAACCTGAATCAGCCCGAGGATCCCGAAGGCAAGGGTCTCTGCAAGGATCGTTGCACCGAGACCATGACCTCCAAAGGCCTGGCCATTGGCTACAACTACATCTTCACACCGAGTGTAATCGGGAACCTGGATGTGTCTGCCAGCCGCTTCAACTACCTGCGCACTCCCAAGAACTCGGGCTTTGATTTCTCCACCATCGGTTGGCCGGCAGCGTTCAACGGTGAGCTCTCTGCCTCGGAGAGAACCCCCCCGACCATGGTTATCCAGGGTGAGTCCGACGATCTGTCCAGCAGCCAGGGACAGAGCTATATCGTCGATCACGATACCCAGTACTGGATAGCGCCCTCGGTCACCATTTTCAGGGGACGTCACAACTTCCAGACAGGCATCCAGTATGAAATCACCCTGGACAATTACGCCCAGAGCAACATCATCAGCGGCTGCATCGGCTTTGGCGGATCCTTCACCGAGGACTACAACACTACCGCCAACCCCACCGCATCCGGTAATGCTCCGCTGGGTAACGGCAATCAATTTGGTCTCGCCGACTACCTGTTGGGATGGGGCGGCAGCGCGGGCCAGCAAACCGGCAACCACTTCTTCGGCACCGCTGTGATTCCCAACCTGGTGCTGGGCAAGCAGACGATGAGCGCCGTCTTTTTCAACGACACCTACCATGCCAGCTCCAAGCTGACACTGAACCTGGGACTGCGTTATGAGTACCAGAGTCCGTGGACAGAGCGGCATAACCGCCAGACGTACTTCGATCCCACCGCGGTTGATCCGATTGCCGCCAGTGGCATCGGATCAACGGGTGGACCCACCACCTCAGTGCTCGGTGCCGTCGGGCTGGTAGACACTCCTGGACACACCAGCCGCTACAACCTTGATCCCAACCGGGTCGGGTTTGCGCCGCGCGTTGGCTTCGCCTATTCCATCAATCCCAAGACCGTGGTGCGCGGTGGCTACGGATCGTTCTGGATTCCTCTCGACGCCAGTTGGGCAACCAATCCACTCAACGATCCGGCCAACTCCATCTCCACGGCCTACACCGGAAACAACGGCAGCGTCCAGGTTCCCACCAACACGGTGCAGACCCCCTGGCTCAACTTTGTCGCGCCTCCCGGAAACGCCATCAACACTGCCACCGGCTTGCCGCAGATTGCCCTCGACGAAGAGGGCGCTTCCAACCCCACCTTTGAGAATCCACACTACAGCTACGGCTACATGCAGCAGTACAACCTCGATGTCCAGCGCACTCTCTGGGGCGGATGGTTCGTCGATGTCGCCTATGCCGCCAACAAGGGCACGCATCTGCCTGCCTACAACCTCGAGGTCGGCCAATTAGGCGACAACTACCTCGCCCAGGCGGCGGTCCAAGCGGCTGCGGCGAACGGCTTGGCGTCGGCCGCGGCTATTGCCCAGCCGGTCGCCAATCCGTTTGCCAAAACCTCGGTTGCGGGCAGCTCGATGGCTACAGCTCAAACCACGGTCGGCCAATTGCTGAGGCCCTTCCCGCAGTACAACGGCCTGCAATATGCCGGTGCGGGAGCCTTCGCCAGCAACTACAACTCGCTTCAGGCTACCTTGCAGAAGCGCTTCAACGGCGGCGGAACATTGCTGGCTGCTTATACCTGGGCCAAGCTGCTCAGCAACACTGACACCATCACCTCCTGGCTCGAGACCGGCGGCAAGGGCGGCATTCAGGATGCGAACAATCTGCGCGGCGAGAAGTCGATCTCTTCACAGAACGTTCCGCAGCACCTGATTGTCAGCTATGTGCTCGACCTCCCGTTGGGCAAGAACAAGAAGTTCTTGAGCAACGACTCACCCTTGGTTGACAAGGTGGTGGGCGGCTGGGGAATTGACGGCGTGACAACGCTGCAAACCGGCTTCCCCGTCAACATCAGTTCGGTCGGCAACAACGCCAACTACTACGGCGCTCCTGGACTGCGTCCCAACGTCGTCGCCGGCTGCAAGAAGGCAACCAGCGGCAACGCCAAGGCTCGCGTGTTGAACGGTCTGAGTGGCGGAAACGGATGGATCAACCAGGCGTGCTTCACGACGCCGGCGGCGTACACCTTCGGCAACGAAGCACGCGTCGATTCAACTCTGACGGCGGACGGCATCGCCAACTGGGACTTTGCCGCCTTCAAGCACACCACGTTTGGCCCCCGCAACAAGATCGGCTTCGAGTTCCGCGTCGAAGTCTTCAACCTCTTCAACCGCGTCCAGTTCAACCCCCCAAACAACACCTCTGGCTCCGGCACATTAGGCGTAATCAAAGGGGATATGAACAATCCACGCCTGGTGCAGTTTGCCGGGAAATTCGTATTCTAATCGCTGCTTCAACCGCGAGAGTGCGGCATCAAGCCGCACTCTCGCGCTAGGTTTCTGACAACTTGAAGTTGTACCAAAGCTGGGTGCCCCAGGTCCCGATTTTGGGACCTGGGATAGCACGATACTCAAGGAACAAAATCATGCCTTCAGATATCTAGGGTGATTCCACAATTGCTGTGCCTTAGGACCTGAATCGGTACAAGCGTTTTCCTGACAGTTGTGGAAGTCGCGCCCGGTTTGCAGAAAATTATTCACTGCTGGCGCACAATGCAAGTAGGAGATTCGAGATGGGCAGGATAGCGGGTACGGCCAACGTGTCGAATGAGGCGCGAAGTGAAACAACGGCCCAAGAAGCCCCCCCCCTACCCCCCTATTTCCTGTGAAACTGTGAGACTGTGAACTTTATCGCATCGTCTGTTCGGTATAACTGTTCATAATGGTTACTGCAATCCGGGAGAATGCCCTAAAAAGCTAAATTAGCGCCGCGAGCCGCGGAAGCCGCTTCCAAAGCGGAAGAATGCTGAAATAGTGCATAATCTAAGCATCCAGGCACATCCCTCGGTTTTTGTGCCAGGGCTAAAGCCAGTACCCTTCGGGGATTGATAAAATGAGAGAGCTATGACCAGAAAGCTTTTTTCAGGACTTGTGTTTGCCGCGTTGCTTGCGGCAGCCGCCTTGAACGCGCAGCAACCTGCGACCCCGCAGCCCGCTCCTCCGGCGCAGGCTCCGGCAGCCCAGCAGCCGGCTCCGCAGCCCACCGGAGACCAAACGGGACAGCAGGGGGACGCGGACTTCTCGAAGCCCATCCGCCTGGGCGTCAACGAGGTCAACCTCATCTTCACCGTCACCGACAAGCACGGGCACTATATTCCCAACTTGCAGCAGAGCGACTTTGCGCTGCTCGATGACGGCAGGGCGCCGGCCAAGGTGAACAGCTTCCACCAGCAGATCAACCTGCCGTTGAGGGTGGGCATCGTCATCGACGCCAGTACCTCGATTCGCTCGCGCTTTCAGTTCGAGCAGCAGTCGGCCACCGAGTTTCTGTTGCAGATTCTCAAAGCCAAGAGCGACCGTGCCTTCGTGATGGGCTTTGATGTGACGCCCAGGGTGATGCAGGATTGGACCAACAATATCGACGGCCTGGAGACGGGCATCAACCGGCTGCGCCCCGGCGGTGGCACGGCGCTTTTCGATGCCGTTTACACGGCCTGCCGCGACAAACTGCTGGACGAGGCGCGCGGCAAAGAGCCGGTGCGCAAGGCGATAGTGCTGATCTCCGACGGTGATGACAACCAGAGCCGCGTCTTTCAGGACGAGGCGATCAAGGAATGTCAGCGGGCAGAGACAATCGTCTACGCCATCAGCACCAATTGGACGCCCAGCCGCGGCAAGGGCGACCAGGTGCTGAAGCAGATGGCCGAGGATACCGGCGGGCAGGCGTTCTTTCCGCCTTCGGTCGAGGAAATGTCTACCAGCTTTCATGGCATCGAAGAAGAGCTGCGCAGCCAGTACGCTCTGACGTATACTCCGGCCGAATTCAAATACAACGGCGCGTTCCGTCCCATCTATCTTTTCTGCCATGATCGGCGCTACCAGACGCGCGCCAAGAAGGGCTACTTCGCGCCGAAGCAGTAAAGATAGTAGCGGCGAACTACTCCTTTAAAGGGGCGTGGCTTTAGTTAGAGCCGCGCCCCTTGGCTGTTTTGAGGGCTTCGGAGGGATGGGTGTCTCCGGCCCAGACTGAAAGCTTTTCTCCAAGAATTCCTCCATTTTTTCCACTTTTTGAGTTGAAGCTCGCCGCGCGTTCCGTTTCAGGAAACTTCCCCGATTGATTTTCCTCATTTGCCCCACCCTGCCGATTCTTTCCGTTCTCCTCTCACCTATTTCGCCGGATGCACGATGAAATGGAGGTACGCCCCAGGAATTCTCCATGGGGCTCATACAGGGGCTTGTGGCTGTTCTACGGCGTGCAGCCGTTAGAAGGCGCAGGCGTCCCGGGAGTGCGGTTCTTCGAGGCTGTCAGCCGCATAGGACTGCGAGAAGGACAGGAATCGGCCAGGCCGCGAATGGACTGTGCGGACAGGGGGAAACAAGGTGATCCGGCAGGCGATATCGTGCGACATCTGCGGAACGGAGAAGAAGCAGACGAACCACTGGTTTGTGGCCTATGACCAGGGAGGGGAATTGCGGGTGAGCGGGTGGAACACGCGCAACCGGCTGCGTCCAGGGTCGAAGCATCTCTGCGGTCAAACCTGCCTGCACAAGTTGGTGGACGACTTCATGGCAAAAGCCTTGGCGACGCGTGTGCCCAGGGCCGCTGAAAACGATGCCGAGGAGAAGGTGATGGAGCAGGCCACAAGAGCCGACGCCAGCCTGACCTCGGACGCCGCCTATGAGGAATTCGAGTCTTCAGCACGGCTGATTCCGACACCTGAGCCGGCCAAGCCCGCGTCGCCTACGGTTCCTCATACGCCTTTCTCGGCCAAGCCCGTGGCACTCGCGCACCCTCCGCTTCGGATGCCTCTGGAACTGGTTGCCGTGGCATCGGCGAAGGCGCGCGAGAGCGAAGAGGTCGCCGTCAATGAACCGCCCCGGTACGCTTCGCGTAACTGGCACGCCGCGGCATGGGAGCGCGAACGGGAGCGCGAGATGCGCGCCGGAGAGCGCCATCCGGGCATGGCTGCCCGACGCCGCAACGCTTCATAGCCAACAAGAATGTGAGGATGCCATGTGGTTGGATTTGCTGTTGATTCTTCTGGCTGTTTCGCCGTTGATGCTCTTGAGCCGCTCCCGCTGTCAGAACCCAGGAAACACGCCTGGCGCAACACGCGAGGCGCGGCCTATGGCGTGGCCGGTCCCGCACTGAGCAGCGCCAGCAACCCGGCCTCATCCAGCACGGGAACCTGGAGTCCGCGCGCCTTGTCGAGCTTGGAGCCGGCGTCCTCGCCGGCCACCACATAGCTGGTCTTCTTACTGACGGAGCCTGCGGTTTTGCCGCCAGCGGCCTCAATTCTGGCCTTGGCCTCGTCGCGGGTGAGCGTGGGCAGCGTGCCGGTCAGCACAAAGGTCAGCCCCGCCAACTGGGCCGAGCGCTGCTTCTTCTCGGCGGTCATGTTTACCCCGGCATCCTTCAGGCTTTGGATCAGCGCCAAGTTAGCCGGCTGCGCGAAAAATTCCAGTATTGCCTGCGAGATGCGCGGACCGACTTCTTCCACGCGTTCCAGTTCTTCGGCGGTTGCCGCTTCCAGCGCTTCGATGGAGCCGAACTCCTCGGCGAGTAGTTCCGCAGTGCGTTCGCCGACAAATCGAACGCCCAGGCCCATCAGTACGCGGGCCAGTCCGGCACGCTTCGAACTCTCAATTTCAGCCAGCAGCGCACGCGCGGATTTCTCCGCAAAGCGGTCGAGGTTGGTCAACTGCTCCTCGGTCAGCGTATAGAGATCGGCGACGCTCTTTACCAGGCCGCGATCGGCCAACTGCTGCACCACGGCTTCGCCCAACCCTTCGATGTTCATCACTCCGCGCGATGCGAAGTGGAGCAGAGTCTCGCGCAGCTTGGCCGGGCAATCGGCATTGACGCAGCGAAAATCCACTTCACCCTCGGCGCGGACGACTGAGCTTCCACATTCCGGGCAAACCGACGGAAAAACAAAAGCAGCTTCTCCGCGACGATGTTCTGCGTCTTCGAGAACCTCGACGACTTTGGGAATCACGTCGCCGCCGCGCTCGACGCGCACCCAGTCGCCGAGCTTGAGGCCCAGACGCTCGATGAAGTCGGCGTTGTGCAGAGTGGCGCGGCTGACGGTGGTGCCGCCGATGAAAACCGGAGTCAGTTCAGCCACCGGGGTAAGCTTGCCGGTGCGGCCCACCTGCACGGTGATGGCGTTCAATTGCGTGATGCCGGAGCGCGCGGTGAATTTGTAGGCGATAGCCCAGCGCGGCGCGCGACCGGTCGAGCCAAGCCGCTGCTGCGTGGCATGAGAATCGACCTTGAGAACAACCCCGTCAATCTCGTAAGGCAGAGTGGCGCGGCTGGCTTCGGCGTCGTCGATGAAGGCGGTCATCTCTTCGACCGAGGCGACCAGCTTTCGTTGAGAATTGACGCGGAAGCCGAGAGCGGCCAGCGCATCAAGCGTTGCGCGTTGGCCCTGCGGCCAGTAATCGCCCTCGACCAGCAGAAAGTAGGCGTAAAAATCCAGGCGGCGATTGGCCACGATGGAGGGCTCGAGCGTGCGCAGGGTTCCGGCGGCGGCGTTGCGCGGATTGACGGCTGGGGCCAGGCCTTGCTGCTCGCGCTCTTCGTTCAATCGCAGAAATGCGGCTTCGGGCATCACTGCTTCGCCGCGAACTTCAAAGGTCGGCGGCAGGCGGAGTTCTCTCAGCTTCTCTGCCGGAATGGTCAGCGGGACGCTGCGAATGGTGCGGATGTTCGTAGTGACATCCTCGCCGATCTGTCCGTCGCCGCGCGTGATGCCTGTGGTGAAGCGCGCGCCACCAGCTTCCGCAGGCTCGTAGCGAAGGGCCACGCTGAGGCCGTCCATCTTGAGCTCGGCCACATACTCGACAGGCAGCGGTTGCGCGGCCATGCGCCTCTCTTCGTCAAATTCAGCAATGACCTGCGGCCAGTCGTCGCCGGTTGACTTTTCATCGAACTCGACAGCCTTCCCATACCTCGGCTGCACCAAGGCATGTACCCGCGCATCCCATGCGGCCAGTTCCTCGGTCGAGTAGGCGTTGTCCAGCGAGAGCATGGGGCGCGAGTGCGCCACCTTGCGAAAGCCTTCAGCCGGTTTGCCGCCCACGCGCTGGGTGGGCGAGTCGGGTGTGATGAGCTCGGGGTGCGCGGCCTCGATGCGTTTGAGCTCGTTCATCAGTGCGTCGTAGGCGGCGTCAGTGATCTGGGGCGCGTCAAGAACGTAATACAAGTGCTCGTGGCGGCGCAGTTTGGCGCGCAGTTCCACGATGCGTTTTTCTTCCGGGTTTTGATCCGAGAAAAGCGCGAGATTGTCGGTTTCGCCCATGGGGAAAATTATAGGGGCTGGCAGCAGGGTAGTATGGTTTGCAGACTGTTATGGAACCCATTACTCACTTTCTGACCGGAGCCTGCATCGGCAGGGCGGGGTTGAACCGCAAGACAGCCTACGCCACGCTGGCGGCTGTGCTGGCCGCCGAGGCTGCCGACATCGACGTGTTCTGGGGGCTGGCTGGGCCGGTCGAAGAACTGAAGCACCATCGCGGCATTACGCATACTTTTATCGCCGTGCCGGTGGTGACGGCTGCGGCAGTGGGATTGGTGTGGGTGATTGATCGCTTGGTGCAGGCGCGGAGACGGCGAAGGCTGACGGCGGTGTCGGCTCCAGATGAACAGACGCCGGTTGAGGGTCATGGTTTCCCACCCTTTCCGCAGAAAGACGCGGAAAGGGTGGGGCACCCAGTTTCAGGTGCGCCGGTCCCGAAAGCTCGGCAGCAAATCAGTTGGGGCTGGCTTTATTTGACGGCGCTGATCTCCGCGCTGAGCCATCTGCTGCTGGACTGGACGAACAACTACGGTCTACGGCCATTTTTTCCTTTCAACCCGCGCTGGTATGCGGGCAGCTTTGTTTTTATCGCCGAGCCGGTGATTTGGGCGCTGCTCGCTGCGGCGCTGCTGATTCCGGCGTTGCTGGGGCTGGTTGGTGGGGAGATTGGCGTACGCCGCACGCCCTTTCGCGGGCGGGGTTGGGCGATCTTCGCGCTCACCGGGATCGTGCTGCTATGGGGCTGGCGCTGGTCGGAGCATGGGCGGGCGCGGATGCTGGCGGAAAATTCGCAAATTGCCAACGCGCCAGTGAAGCGCATGGCGTTTGAGCCTTATCCCATCAGTCCTTTCCGCTGGCATGCGATTCTGGAAACGGCGGAGTATTTCCAGACAGCCGAGATCAACACACGCACGGGTGAGATTGTGAGCGACCCGCAGGCGGACGTGATTTACAAGCCGTCAGTGACTGCCGCCACGGAGGCTGCCAAACGCACCCTGCTGGGGCAGGTTTATCTGGATTGGGGCACGTGGGCGGTGGTGCGCGACGTGGGCCAAGTGGCTGCTCCGGGAATCGCTCCGCCGCAATTGCCGCCCAACCGCGTGTGGACCGCCGTGGAGTTCACCGATCTGCGCTTCGACTATCCGTTCCTGGGCCGGAGCGCGGAGAGAACTCCAAACCGGGCGCCTTTAAGCGGCTGGGTCTATATCGTGGACGGCCATGACGACGCCGGCGAGGCAATGGACGGACGGGAGCAGCGGTATTGATCCGGCAAGAAAAGAGTGACATTGTTTCCCACCCATTCCCACAAAAAACGCGAGAATGGATGGGGCGCCCGCACGATATTTAGTTGCCGGATCAATAGGCACATCGGCCGAATGAAAAAAATGTTCATCCCATCAATGCGCCAGGGTTGACCCAGCGGCTCGCGACCCGCAGAATGAAATGAGTACTGTTGTTGCCACCCGCAGGAATTACGCGTTTCGCCGGGGAACCCAGTAGTGCTGCCGGAGAATCTTATTTCCCTTGGGAGATACCGGAATTCTGATTTCTGAGGTGCTCATGCCTGCTTATCTGTTCTTGCTGGTTGCCGTGTTGAGCCGTTTTCTGATCCCTGCTCTGCCCCACTCAGGGCTGTGGAACTTTACCGCGGTGGGCGGCGCGCTGCTTTATTTTGGCGCGCGGCGGTCGTGGCGGGAGATGCTGATTCCGCTGGCGACGCTTATGGCGACCGACTACTTCCTGACCACGTACAGCTACCACTACAACTTTGCCTGGCAGGGCTACATGGGCACATGGGCGTGGTACGTGATGGCCATGGCGCTGGGGCAGATTCTGTTGCACGCAAAGACTACCTTTGTGCGCGTGGCGGCCGGCGCGCTGCTGGGGCCGACTTCGTTTTTCGTGATCTCGAACTATGCGACCTGGCTGAGCGGCTGGGCCTTTCCCTATCCGCATACGCTGAGCGGGCTGGCAGCCTGCTTTGCCGCCGGAGTGCCGTTTTACCGCAATGATCTGGCTTCAACGGCCATTGTTGCCGGGCTGGCGTTTGGAGTTCCGGTGCTGGTGCGGCGGATGAGCTCGGCGCGGGGCCAAGTGGCGCTGGCTGGGAAGTAACGCCTGCGACAGTGGTCAGTGAACAGTGGTCAGTGCTCAAATCAGCGAGTTAGCGAAGAGGCCCCGAAGCGATGCTTCGGGGTCTTTTTTGTGCGCCCAGCATGGGCGCACTCTTACGGGTGCAAGTCCCGTCACAAGCAGGTCACAGTGAGTGAAGTGAAGCGCAACTGCATGAGGGCGACCGATTGTGGGGAGGAAGCGTGGATCGAAGCT
>Ga0302192_10001354_pt1 | contig 15332 bp, 13 predicted proteins | sample II_Bog_E3_2_FD_200230 | JGI IMG/M metagenome (GOLD analysis project Ga0302192, IMG submission 200230) | Peat permafrost microbial communities from Stordalen Mire near Abisko, Sweden - II_Bog_E3_2 | ecosystem: Environmental > Terrestrial > Soil > Wetlands > Peat | place: Sweden: Abisko...
GAGTTGGATCCGAAGACGGTCAGCAGTGCTTCACGCTCCGTCTCGCGAGTTTCGCGCAGCCGCGTGGTCACGGCGTCGAGTTCGCGGTCGTTGTAGCCGGGATGACAGACCATCTCCCACAGGCCATTGGGGAGGGCATCGATGAAGGTGCGAAGCGTGGTTGCATCGAGGCTTCCTGTGGCCGAGATGCCGATGGTGCCGTCCGTGGTGAGAATGCGGCGGTCGCGAATCTGCGGCAACGCGAAAAAACGCGGGCGCAGAGAGTGCAGGATGCGCAGCTTCAGACGAGTTATGAGCGGACTGTTGCCGAGTGCGAGGCTCCAGCGCTCCTCAAACGGATTGCGGATGGCGCGAACGCCGGCGTTCTCCGCAGCGGCGAGCAGGGGAAGCGCGATCCGCGGCAGCACGTGGGTGTGCTTGTGCGTGTCGACGTGCGTGACATTGATGCCTGTGCGTTGCAGCTTCTGAATCTGCGTGAGCGCTTCATGCTGGATCTCGCCTGCGCTGAGCTTGCCGCGCAACGCAGCGAGGAAGAAGTCCGTTACATTGGGGCGAAAGTTTTTTCCGTCCGCGCCGACCAGCGAGGGAATCGTCTCCGGTGGCGAAAGCGGCTTCCCGTCGACGAGGACGATGTGGCAGCCGACGCCAAGTGTGGGATTTGCGAGCGCGATGGTGACGGCATCATCGAAGGCAGGGCCGTTGGCCATCAGCGTTGCGGAGGTGAGCGCGCCTGCGGCGTGGAGTTCGGCGATGGCGCGGTTGATACCGCGGGTGAGGCCGAAGTCGTCTGCGTTGAGGATGAGGCGGGCGGCCATCGTAGGTTGAGGTGCGCGAGGGGGTAAGTGGTGGGCAGTGAGGGACTCGAACCCCCGACATCCTGCTTGTAAGGCAGGCGCTCTAACCAACTGAGCTAACCGCCCGTGATGGAACTTCCGGGCCTTGGTTAGTGTAGCGCAGGCGCGGGTGTTGGACCGCATCTGGTAGACTGAATTACGTCACCGAGTCGGTGCGCTTCTGATGGAGCGCGGATTTCGAGAGACAACCAGCGTGCCGCAAGGCAGCGTCTGGGGACGTAGCTCAGTTGGTTAGAGCGCTGCCTTCTAACCGGCTACCTTTGGAATCAGTAACATAACTCCTTGGTGTCCACGATGGTGTCCACGCTTTGATAGAGTTGTCTCCAGGGAGGACTCTTTGGATGCCTACTCTCAAGCCTCTCGGCGCTCTTCTCAACGCTCCCGACTACGCGGACCGCGTCAACCTCATCAAGAAGATCAAGACCCCCAAAGGATGGCGCTTCGCCTCCGTCGTTCCTGAAGCCAACGGACGGCTCAAGGACCGCGTTCGCATCAACGGACAGATCGAAGTTCATCCCGAAGGCGCCTACTACATCGAGTGGCGTGTGGGTGGCCGCAGCGGCCGCCGCTATCGCACCGCTGTCGCCAAAGACGAGGCCATCGACCAGGCCCGCCGCAAGGCCATCGAGCTTCGTGCCATCCGCGATGGGCTGATTGCCGGCCCCGAACCGGAGCCGGAGGTCGCGCCGAAGACGACGATAGGCGAGGCCATCGATGCCTATCTCCGCTACGTGCGGATGCAGCGCAAGCCGCGTACCTATCTCACCTATCGCTACACGCTGGATGTCCTGCTCCGCGCTTCCTACAAGAGGAAGTACATCGAGGATGCAACCCGCCAAGATGTGCTCGACTTCATCACCTACTGCTATGAGCGGAAGCTCGGTGCGCGTACCGTCTATGACAAGCTTGTGACCGTGCTGCAGCTTTTCAAGAAGTATGGCCGCGGCGGCTTGATGGAGAAGGGCGACTGGCCGAAGTACGTCGATGCGATCCGCCCGATCTATGAGCCCGAAGAGCTGACAGCGATGTTCAAGGTAACGACCGAGGACGAGGCCGACATGCTCAAATTCATCCTCGGCTCCGGATTCCGTGACCAGGAGATCCGTTATGTCGAGTATTCCGACCTCGACTTCCGGCATCAGCTCGTACGTGTGACGGCCAAGGCGAAGTGGGGCTTTACGCCGAAGAACTGGGAGGAGCGCACCGTGCCGCTGCCCTCCGGGTTGATGGAGCGTCTGCGCAAGAGGAAAGAGCGGAAGCAGGGAAGGCCGCACGATCTCATCTTCGGCAATACGAAGGGGCGGCCGGACAGCGAGATGGATATGGTCGTCAAGCGCGTGGCAGAACGCGCGGGCCTGAACTGCGAACAGTGCGTGACCGAGCACAACAACAAGTGCGCCGAGGGACCCTACTGCATGAACTTCTTCCTGCACAAGTTCCGGCACACGTTCGCCACCGGCCATCTCCGTAGCGGCGTGGACATCCGCACCGTGCAAGTGTGGCTCGGCCACCGCGACATCAAATCCACGATGGTCTACCTCAAGGGCATTCAGTCGAAGGATGCGTTTGCAAGGATCAACGCCGGCGAGCTGGCGGGGTTCGTGGGATAGTTTGATATTCGGGTAAGAGATCTACTAACCCATAAGCCAGCTTCTCGTTACCGATCCGGCGTTGATGAGCGCATTGGCGATTTCGCAACAACTTGCAGCGAGTGCCCTACGGACCGTTGAGATCGGCCCGCAGGGCTTGAGGACCCACCGCCGATCAGAAATGGTCAACATCGAAGATGGCCTGGGCAAAGGCCTCCGGGGCTTCCTGAGGAAGATTGTGCCCGACACCGCCGGTGATGAGCCGGTAGTCATACTTGCCGGAAAACTTGTTGCGATAGGCTGCGCTGGGCGCGTGGATTGCGCCGTTGGAGTCGCCTTCCATGGTGATGGCCGGCACGGTGACGACAGGAAGCGCGGCCAGCCGCTTTTCGAGCTCGTCATATTTCCGCTCACCATCCGCGAGGCCGAGCCGCCAGCGATAATCGTGCATCACGATGTCAACATGGTCCGGGTTGTTGAAGGAAGCTGCTGAGCGATTGTAGGTGGCATCGTCGAAATTCCACTTCGGCGAAGCCTGATGCCAGATGAACTTATTGAACTCGTCGAGGTATTTCGCATAGCCGGCCTTGCCGACTTCTGTGGCGAAATAGTATTGGTACCAAAATGCGAATGCAGCCTGGGGCGGAAACGGTGTCTGGTTGCCCGCAGGGCTGCTGATCAGATAGCCGCTGACGGAAACGATTGCCTTGCAGCGTTCCGGCCATAGTACAGCCATGACATCTGCTGTGCGCGCGCCCCAGTCAAAGCCGGCGACGGTGGCTTGCTGAATTTTGAGTGCATCCATGAGAGCGATGATGTCGAGGCCAACGGCCGACTGCTGGGCGTTGCGCATGGTTGCGCCGGAGAGAAAGCTGGTGGTGCCATAGCCGCGTAGATAGGGGACAATCACGCGGTAGCCCTTTGACGCCAACAATGGGGTAACGTCGATAAAGCTGTAAATGTCGTAGGGCCAACCGTGCAGAAGGATTACGGCAGGGCCATCGGCGGGACCGGCTTCCGCATATCCAACATTGAGAAGACCTGCTTCGATCTGCTTGAGAGGTCCGAACGAAGTGTTCGTACCCGGCTTGACCGTCGGCAGATCCGCCAGGAATAAATTGCTGGTTAAGGGCTGAGTGCCCTCCGCGAAGAGTGCGCTTGGTGCGAGCAGTGCAGCTCCGGCTGATAGGCTGACCGCTGCGAAATGTCGGCGTGATATTCCGATTGTTTCTAAGTTGTTCATCGATAATCTCCTTTTGAAGCTGAGTATTGCTTGGCTGATAGTGCTGTCTGTGGTTTCCCATGCGTGCCGAGCCATTTGCGAACGGGCGCCGCTGACGTTAGTGATGGTGGTGGGCTTCCATCCCCTTCGGGATGACGAATCTGACGACTCCTTGATCGACGGGTTGATGGTTCGCATTGACGAGTTGGATAAGAACCTTATGCTGCCCTGCGGGCAAACCATTCAAGATGACAGGCTCGCCACTCGCGTCTGCCCAATGCCAGGGCATGTCGTCTACGGTCACATGGATGTGTCCGACACGCGGGGACACCGCCAGAGCAGCTGGACCGAACACTGGGACGATGTGGAGGTTTTCTGCACGATACTGAATAACTACCCGTCCTTCTGAAAGCTGATCCGCGAGGGGCGAATCGATAACAATCCGTGCCGCAAGCTCACTGGCGAGCGGTACAACTGCGGCTTGCCCGAGGACCTGTCTCGCCGTCTGTGCCATAGACATGACTGCAGACAGAGTGAGTACCACTCCGATCGAATAGTTCGAAAGCCTATCTAGTCTGAATTGCTTCATGTTGTCCCCTTAGGAATTCTCTTGGTAGTGCATCCACGAACCATTGAAATGACGTGATCACGTCAAAAGCCAGTCCGGATCATCCGAACGTAAACACAAAGACTTCCGCCCCTGGGTCGAGAAATTCCAGTTCAAACTGCCGATCAGCGATTGGCTCCGTTTGCCGGATCAGTTGGTATAGCCGTTGCTCAATCACGGTGCCGCTGCCCTGGTCGTCCGCGTCGACTCCGTGGACGGCGTGCGGTGGCTGTCCATCGATGGACACGCGAAATCGGATGGCTGTTCCTCGCGTCGCCGGCCCCATGACGAGGTGAAGATCTCGGGCGTGAAAGCGATATACGATGCGTCCGTTGGTCTCGTTCAAAATGGCGGACTGTTTCCCCACCGTCCAATCGCCCGAAAGAGCACAATGATTGACGCTCAAGTGTGCGGGTGCAGTGTAAATGTGGCTCTTATCCTGTCGGAGGCCGCCGGGAGACGAGAAGTTTTCGGCTTGCCCATAGCCGACATAAGTCTCGGGAGACTTCAAGCTGTTCCAGTCCGCGGCAACTTCGATTCCGCGGGGCTCGACCGCAACGAGCCTACGATCAATGCCGCCTTGGCCGGCCTCGATGAGCAACTGTTGAAGTATCGCTTCGGACTGCTCGTATTCACCTTCACCGAACTGGTGATGACGAATACGACCCTTCGCATCGACAAAATAAAGTGCCGGCCAGTATTCGTTGTTGAAGGCATTCCATATCGCATGGTCGTTATCGATCGCGATCGGATAATCGAGTCTTCTGTCTTTTACGGCCCAGCGGACGTTATCGATATTCTTCTCAAACGTAAACTCAGGCGCCTGAACCCCGACCACTACCAATCCCTCTTTCTTGTATCTCTCGGCCCACGCGCGGAGATATGGAAGCGTGCGAATCGAATTGATGCAGGAATAGGTCCAGAAATCGACGAGAACGACCTTCCCGCGCAAACTGGCCGGCGTCAAGGGCTCTGAGTTGAGCCACTCGGTCGCCCCACCAAGAGAGGGCATCTCGCCTTCCACTGGCAAACGAAACGGTGCGCCAGATTGTGCTTTCGCACAGCCGGTCAACCCGAGTTGAGCGGCACCAACGATCATGGCAGCAGTGCCAAGAAAATGGCGGCGAGTGTAGTTGATTGTTCCGAACGTAGTCATCTATTCACGCTTTCTGTCATTGCCTATTTCGCTCGACGATACGAACAGCTTCATGAAGGTTCCCTTCAAGACGGCGGTAACGGTGACACTGAGCAAGATGTTGATCATCGCGAGGAGATCTCCGAGTAGCGATTTGAACTCGTGTACGACGCAAATATTGATTCGCTGGTCCGGGTAGCTATGGTCGATAGCGGGAGGGCGGTTTTATCCATCTCTTCCGATGGCCTCACTATGGCAAGTCGCACGGATCGCAAACAGTGTGGACAATCGCTCTCTTGCTCAACGAACGCTTCATCACGAGGAGAATGAGAAAACGGCCTCAAGCACTCCGGGCAAGCGACAGCCATCGTGGAGAGATCGCGCTGATGGATTGGAAGTCCTGGTATCCAGATTGGTGCGGCCGCACGCGTGGATTGGAGCACCGCTTTATCTTCGATCGCGCTCAGAATCTCGAATAATCCAGCGATGCTGCATGAGCCTTTGGCATAAAACCCATCAGCCGCGACTCCTGCCGGAACGCTCCCGCCTGAATAGGCACCGCTCATCGCGATGACGGCAATCGTTGTAAAGCGGCGGCGCACCACCGATAGAAGTTCAAACCCCGACATGCCAGGCATGTACAGGTCTGAGAGAAGAACGTTAGGCACTCGCTCCCGTATTGCTGCCAGGGCCGCGAACCCATCGGAGGCCGTTCGGACGGTATAACCATGCGTCTTGAATATCTCCGAGAGAACACCGAGGAGTGTCGGATTGTCGTCAACCAAGACAATGTCGTTCATTTCATTCAGCACTGGATCTCCTCCTATCACTACGTTAGCTTCTGAATCGAGAAGCACTCTCTCGCAAGTTGGCTGGCGGCGGCAAACGTGATATCCCGCCGGTTCGGATATCCACCGACTAAGGGTGCTTCGATGCTCTCGGCAAGTGCGATCCAGTGATCTGCTGCGCGAACTGCCTTCGCCTTACCGAAAAGCGCGCAGACAGCCATTAGGAAGGCTCCAAGTTCTCTTTTTGCAGCGATCAATTGGCTTTCACACCTTTTGCAGCAAGGAGCATCTTCCGGACTGAGAGTTGCAGGAAGCGAATTCCGAAGTCGATGGGACACAATCATGACGGCTCCGTCCGTTTATCCAGCGTTGAAGTAACGCATTGCGAGCCTGATTCCTTGCCGAATCGGAGAGTGCGCCTTTCCGCGTGGCTCCAATCAGCGCAGCGGTTTGAACGCTGCTCGCAGCTCGGCACTGAAGAGTTCCGGCTGTTCCCAGGCCGCGAAGTGACCGCCCTTGGCGACTTCATGGAAGTAGTACAGCGACGGATAGGCCTGTCGCGACCAGCTTTCCGGCGCGCGATAGATCTCGTGCGGGAACACCGTGATGGCCACCGGCACTTTGATATGATCGGTCTTCTGTGCCGCGGCGCTGAAGTTGTTGTTGTTATTTTCCCAGTAGAAGCGGGACGAAGAGGCGCCTGTATCCGTGAGCCAGTACAGCGTGATGTCGTCGAGTATTTCGTCGCGACCGATCACACGTTCGGGGTGACCGTCGCTATCGCTCCACGCGGCGATCTTTTCGTACGTGAAGGCGGCTAGACCACTGGGCGAATCGGTGAGCGCGTAGCCGATGGTCTGCGGACGGGTCACCATCATCGCGCCGTAGGCCGCGCCTCTTCCGAAGAAGATACTGAGGTCGTTGTACGCGAGTAGCTCCGGGGCGGTCAGCCCAATGGGAGCCGGATCGCCATTGTTGATACCTTCCACCAGGTTCGCGGGAATCGTGGCCGGCATCGTGATATGAATGCCGAGCAGTCCAGGGGGAGCCTGACGCGCCAGTGCGTCGGAGATGACCGAGCCGTGATCGCCGCCCTCCGAAACGTAACGGGTGTAGCCCAGGCGCTTCATGAGCACGTCCCAGGCACGCGCCACGCGGTCGGGATTCCACCCGAGTTCGGCCGGCTTGCCCGAAAAGCCATAGCCGGGGATAGCTGGGATGACGACGTCGAAGGCGTCTTCCGCGCGCCCGCCGTATGCGACCGGGTCGGTGAGTGGGCCTATCACTTTCAAGAACTCCAGCGGCGAGCCGGGCCAGCCGTGGGTGAGGATCAGCGGTAGCGCGTTCGGTTCACGAGAACGCACATGGATGAACTGGATATCGACTCCGTCGATTGTGGTCACGAATTCCGGCAGCGCATTCAACTTCGCTTCTACCTTGCGCCAGTCGTAGCCGTTACCCCAATAGTTCATCAGCGCCTGCATCTCCGCCAACCGGATGCCCTGGGATTCGTCATTGACCGTTTCCTTGTCAGGCCAGCGTGTCGCCGCGAGGCGTCGGCGAAGGTCGACGAGATCCGCCTCCGGTACATTGACGCGAAACGGGCGGATCTCTGTCCCGCCAGCGGCTGCGCGCGGGTGCGTCGAAAGTAGGTTATTGCCGGGAGCCTGAGCATAGCTGGGCGTTCCAAGCAGGAAAATGGCGAGGACGCCAACTGCTGCCGTACCGGCGATAAAACTGCGCCGGATAGGGTTGGTATTAGCACCCGAGGACTCAGGAAACGGAAGGTTAACGTCCAGACAATCGTCACTAAGGGAAGCGCTCCCGTCCGGGCGAGCTGTGGTGGAGATTTCGAGGGTGTACCGGGCTTTTTCGAGTTGGGTCATGATGAGTTCCTCTTTGAAACGAAAGTTGCTTCCGTTTCTGAATGAAGAGTAGGCGGTCAAGTCGCGGCAGAACACCTCCGAAACAATAGAATCGTGCCTAGATTTTTCTGTAGGTCGACTTGGGGCAGGGAGTTGTATGCTGCGTATATAGAGTCCGTGTCTTTGGGGCCACCCACGGCCCAGGTTGGGGAATTTACTGTGGTTCAGACGAAGCCAATTCGCATTCTGAGTGTCGAGGATCATCCGGTCTTCCGCGAGGGACTTGGCACGATCATTGGATCGCAGGAGGACATGCTTCTCGTTGCCAATGCGAGCGGTGCCGCAGATGCGATGACACAGTTTCGCCAGCATCGGCCCGACATCACATTGATGGATCTTCGGTTGGCTGGGACCGATGGCACAACCGTGCTCGCGGCGATAAAGAGCGAGTTTCAAGATGCTCGTATCATCATGCTGACAACATCCGACAGCGATGGCGATATCCAGCGCGCGCTGCGGGCTGGAGCGTCCGCCTACATCCTCAAGAGCATGCCAAAGGACGAGATTCTGAGTGTGATTCGATCTGTCCACCTACGAGGACGAGTTATTACTCCCGTTGTCGCTGCGCGCATTGCCGAGCATCTGGGGGAGGAGTCTTTGACGGTCCGAGAGCTTGAGGTTCTCCGATTGATACGCGACGGCCATCGCAACAAGCAGATTGCCGATGAATTGACGATTGCCGAAACGACTGTGAATTTCCATATCAAGAACCTTGTCGGAAAGCTTCAAGCAAACGATCGAACACACGCTGTGACGATTGCCGTTCGACGCGGCTTGCTGGAGCTCTGACGTTTTTTGGGGAGCTATAGAAAACTCCAGTTCGACACCTGTTGTTCATGATGTTTCGTTGAAAGCGTCGAACAAGATAAGGTCTGAATGCCGTCATGATCTTTGAGGTGTTCGCTGCACAAAGCAGCGAAGGCGGCAAGCACGGACCTGAAGGCGCATCTCAGCGCTTAGCCAGTGAGGCGGGAAGATGAAAGTCCACCGATCCATTTTGATCCTCGTGCTTCTCTCGTTGCAGGCGGCCTTCGTTTGGGCGGTCGATCCCGTTGTGCATATCTCTCAGTATGCGCACACCGCATGGAGAGTGCAGGACGGTGTCTTTAGCGGCACGCCATATGTGATCGCTCAAACAACAGACGGCTATATCTGGGTCGGAACTCAAAACGGATTGTTTCGCTTCGATGGCGCTGGTTTTGCTCCGTGGGCCCCACCGAACCGGGGTAAACAATTAAACCCCCAAGTCCTTTCGCTCTATGTCGGACATGACGGGGCCCTCTGGATCGGGATGGCTGGAAAACTCGCAAAGTGGAAGAATGGCGAACTAACCTCGATATCGGTGCCTTTGGGTATGGTCAACGCCATTGCTGAAGACCGTAACGGGAAGGTGTGGCTGACCGAATCGAGGACGGCGACTTCAAAGCCTTTATGCGAGATATTGGATGCAAAGGCCGTATGTCATGGAGGTGAGGAAGGACTTCCGCATCCCTTCGCGGATACTCTAGCCGTCGATGCCGCGGGAAGTATCTGGGTGGGATCAACCGACACACTCGTCCACTGGAAGCCGGGGCCAGCTTCGTTATATACCTTCAATGGTCTGAGAAGTAATAAGTTCCTCTATGGGATAACGGCCCTCGCGGGCGCGCCAAATGGGTCGCTGTATGTAGGTTTGGCCATTGCCGGACCCGGCCTGGGCTTGGAGCAGATTACGAACGGCGTCATTCAGCCGGTCATAGCACCCGGTTTCGATGGAAGTTCATTACAGGTGGAAGCACTTTTTTTTGACAGCGCAGGCACTCTTTGGATTGGGACTCAGGAGCAGGGCCTATATCGCGTGCATGGCAACGAAGTGGAACACTATGACAGCAAAGATGGGCTTTCAGGTGATTCCGTGAGGTCTATTTTCGAAGATCACGAAGGCAACGTATGGGTCGCAACCGCGAAAGGTGTTGATTGTTTTCGCGACCTCAAGGTTCTTAGCTGGTCCATGCAAGAGGGTCTAACTGCAGACGATGTGAAATCAGTGGAAGCAGGACGTGACGGGACCGTTTGGATTGGCACTGACAATGCCCTCGACGTCTTACGAAATGGGAAAGTGTCCTCCATTGGAGCAAAGGAAGGCCTGCCTGGAAGCCACGTCACCTCGGTGCTAGAAGATCACTTCGGTCGATTGTGGGTCGGCGTAGACGACAAGCTAGCAATCTATGCGAACGGGAAGTTCAGGCTTATTCATCGTTCCGACGGACAGCCGACTGGAACAACGGTTGCGCTTGCAGAAGATGTGGACGGCAACATCTGGGCATCAGTGATCGGCCACGCTCCCGAACTGCTTCGGATCAGGGGTTTCGAAGTCGCCGAAGCGATCCCCTCGTCGGTAATTCCACAAGTATTTTCGCTCGCGGCAGATCCGCAATCCGGCGTGTGGCTAGGTCTTTATAGTGGAGATTTAGCCCTATATCGCCATGGCCATTATCAACTCATTACGACCGGGATCAAAGCGATGGCTATTACTAGTCTCGCCGTCGATGCGGATGGTTCAGTGCTCGCGAGCACCCGGGCGGGAGGCATCATCGGTTGGCAGGAGGGAAGGGTGAGGTTGTTGAATTCAGCGAACGGGCTTCCATGTGACAGCATAGCCAGCCTGGTTATCAGCGATCGACATTCTCTCTTACTTAGTTCTTTGTGCGGACTGATCCAGATTGAAGAGGAAGAGTTGCAGAAGTGGTGGAAGAACCCTAAGGCTCAGATAGCTTATAGCGTTTTCGACAGTCTCGACGGCGCGCGGGTATCGCCGACATCGTTTGAACCCCGGATATCGAAGGGCATTGACGGAAAGATATGGTTCGCCAATAAAACCGAACTCCAGATGTTTGATCCGGCTCACGTGCCCGAAAACCGAATCGTCCCGCCAGTTCATATTGAGGCGGTAATAGCTGATCGGAAGACCTACGGGTTAGCGAACGACGTTACATTGCCTCCATTGACGCGAGATCTTGAGATCCGATATGTCGCACTGAGCTTCGTCACACCTCAAAAGGTTCGATTTCGCTATAAGCTGGAGGGGCACGATGCAGATTGGCAAGAGCCCGGAGGAAGACGCGAGGCTTTCTACGAGAATCTTGCGCCGCGCCATTACCGGTTCCGTGTGATTGCATGTAATAACGACGGCATTTGGAACGAAACAGGAGCGACTCAGGACTTCAGCATTCAACCGACCTGGTATCAGACGAGTTGGTTTCGCATTCTGTCGTCCCTATGTGTTCTCCTGCTGTTCTGGACAATCTATCGCCTCCGAGTGCGATATATCGCGAGGGCCATTGGCGCGCGCTTCGACGAACGATTGGCGGAGCGTACGCGAATGGCAAGAGAACTCCATGACACCTTCCTACAGACTGTTCAGGGAAGCAAGATGGTCGCCGATGATGCTTTGGACGAGGGCTCAAATGAGGCTCGGATGCGTCATGCGTTGGAGAGGCTTTCTCTGTGGCTTGGTCAAGCGGTGACCGAGGGCCGAGCGGCACTCCACGCGTTGAGAATTTCGACTACGGAGAGAAATCACCTCGCAGAATCGCTGCGGCAAGCGGCGGAGGATAATTGTGGGCCGGCCTCACTATCTCTTGCGCTAACGGTTATTGGTGACCCAAAGGATCTGCACCCCATCGTTCGGGACGAGATTAGCAGGATCGGCTACGAAGCAATCCGCAATGCCTGCATGCACTCGCACGGTAGTCAGTTGGAGATCGAGTTGAGATATGCGGAGGACCTTACAGTGGCCGTGAAAGATAACGGCGTAGGCATTGATCCTACCGTCGCCCACGACGGCAAGGATGGACACTTCGGATTGCAGGGTATGCGCGAGCGTGCCGCACGAATCCGTGGAAAGCTCACTATTGTGAGCACGATCAGCGCGGGAACTACAGTCACACTTCGTGTCCCCGGAAACCTTGTTTACCGAAACGGCCCTATTACTATTCTTGAAAGGACTAAGAGAGCGCTCCGACGGCTCATTGGCACACCTGACATCGTAGAGACGGACGGGGGCTCGCAATGACGTCGCCGCCTATAAAGCTCGCAGTAGCCGGGATGTCTGTCTTTGTCTTGCTACAACTCGTGCGCCCACGCATTCCAACCGGCCCCGCGAGCGCGGAGATGCAAGCTCCGCCGCAGGTCCGGCACATTCTGGAGAAAGACTGCTATAGCTGCCACTCCGACCAGCGGCGGTTAGCGTGGTTCGATGAAGTCGTGCCAGGCTATTGGCTGGTGCGGCATGACATACTGACTGCCAGGGAGCACCTTGACTTCTCGACCCTTGGTGCGAAGCCGGCAGCTGCGCAAAAGGCCACTTTGTACGAAGCTGTAAACATGATTCAACTCGGCGCCATGCCTCTGCCGCAGTTCACTGCGCTTCACCCTGACGCCAAAGTAACGCCGGAAGAGTTGGCTATCCTCAAGGCTTATCTCGCTCCTTGGGGTTCGTCGCCACCGAACAAAGGAGGCACGCCCGGCGAGATGGCCACGGTCTCCGCGGAGCAGTCTTCCCCTGTCGATCTCCTTGCGGTAGGAGCGGAGTTCAATGGGCTTGCCTTCGAATCCGGCTTCGAGAACTGGAAACCGATCAGCTTTACGGATCGTGGCGATAACAACACGTTCCGGTTTATCCTCGGCAACGATGTTGCCGTGAAAGCCGCACAGTCCGGAGATATCTCTCCTTGGCCCGATGGGGCTCGCTTCGCCAAGATCGCGTGGCAACAAGAGCTAGGGAGTGACGGACTCATTCACCCTGGCAAGTTTGTTCAGGTGGAATTTATGGTGAAGGCTGCCCGCCTTTACAAGCAGACAGACGGGTGGGGATGGGGTCGCTGGCGCGGAATGGACCTGACGCCCTATGGCAAAGACGCCCACTTCGTGACCGAATGCACAAGCTGTCATCTCCCAGTACGCGGCGACGACGACGTTTACACGTTACCAATCACGTCGGCGAAGTCGAGCCACAGCGAAGTCGTGAATAACAGGGCCGCGTGTCTGCCGCAAGGGTTGCCATACCAGCCGCTGACATGGAGCGCCATAACGATGTATGTCGATCCCGGCGCTCACACTATGGCGACGCTCTTCGGTAATGATAGAGCCGAGCGGGCGGTAAGGACTCACGGTGCCGTGTCAAGCGAGCCGCGAGTATATCCTGCCGGTGCCGTTCTGGCGCTTATCACGTGGGCGCAACGGGAAGATCCTCACTGGTTCGGAGGACGCATCGCGGATACTCCACAGTCGCTTGAGTTCGTGCAAGTGGATGCTCAGGGCGGAGTGACCACCTATCGACGCTTTGACGGACCAGGACTGCGCGAGGATATTTCCCCATCTGACCTCGAAGCGAAACGAAGAAACTTCATCCTTAACCTCACTCCCGCGATATTACCTTGACTCATTAACTTCGATCATTGCTCAACAAATCGTGAGAGGAACACTCTCGGCAAACAAAGGAGGCTCACAATGACCGCGATAGCTGATAACGGAATTGTTCATCTTGGCGCTTCTCGTTCCGTCGACGAAGTGCTGGATCATCTTCTATCCATTCTCCAGACGAAAGGTATCACCATCTTCGCGGTTGTCGATCATAGCGGCGAAGCGGCGAAGGTTGGCTTTGAGATGCGAGCAACGAAGCTAGTCATCTTCGGGAATCCAAAGGCAGGCACTCCACTGATGATTGCTGCGCCGGACAGTGCTCTCGATCTGCCACTGAAGATTTTGATTGCAGAAGAACCGAGTGGCATTACGCGAGTCAGCTACAACAGTCTTGCTTATCTACAGGCACGTTATGGGTTGACACCAGAGTTAGTGACGAATGTCGCCGCAATCGAGCAGTTTGCGGCAGCAGTTGTTGGCTAAGAGCTGTTCGTGAGAGGCATCACCTTTGCCAGTGCGAATCTGTCTTACCGACAGCTCCCCAATTCGTTCCAGTTGTTGCTAACAGGCCAAAGCGCTCATTGAGCGCATGTTGAGAATGAATGGCTATGATACAGGCCTAGGAAGCGGTCTTGTGTTTATCTGTGCGTTCCTGCAACAGGTCAGGCAATCTGGTCTCGCGAAGCTCGGCAATGACCTTCTCAGTCAGTTTCCATTCATCACCCTTCAGGTGTACCACGAGTTGCTTCCAAACAGCTTCAAAGGCCCGACTCGCGTCCTCGTCGGTAAAGTAGATTCCGGCCGGCAAGAGGGGCTCAATGTCTTCGGTTAGGCTTCGGTCCAGCTTTTCCAGCATCCGCTCCTCTGCCGTTGCTCTGGTGATGGCATTCCCTTCCAGTTGCAAGTAGTGTTCGAAGCACTGTAGCAATTTATTTCGATTGAGATGCAGTTGCGTAAGGCCCTCATTCAAGTCGAAGAGGTCGCGGTTCTTTCGCCGTTGGAGGAGCGCACGCAGTTTGGTAGCGAACAGCTCCTCTGGTTCGTAGGAGACGATTTCCGTGCGTCCCTGATACCAGCGGCTCTCCACCGCGAAGGGGTAATGTTTTAGTCCAAGGAAGCATTCGTGTTCGCGCGTATTGACTTCAACTTTCAGCTTGAGTTGCCGGGTTGGGTCAGCTTCGTGTGCGAAGCGGAACGTCAAGTGGACCGAATGGCCTGCCTGCACTCGCTTGCAGGGGCCAAGCCACGACAGAGCGTCGCGAATAGCATTAATGATTGGACCATTGGGCTCGGCCCTCAACTGCACGAGGTCGATGTCTTCGGAGTATCGGAGTGGCGTCGCGAAGAGCAGTTTGTTGAGTGCGGTGCCCCCGCGGAATGCGATCTTATCTTTCAGCGCAGGAGCATTGAACAGGTCGCAGAGAGCACGGGAGATGATGAGGTCCTGTTCGACCTGGCGCGAATCCGGCCACGGAGCCTTCGCGCTCCACTCCTGTAGAAACGCAAGGGGAATCAAGAGTCCACCTCTACAGGCTCAGCAACGGTGAGCTTCCATTTCGAATTCGTCTCGACTGGGGCAGAAGTGTCCAGGATCGGTTTGATAGAAGGGTCGAGCGGCTTGGATGACTTCGCTTGTCGTACAAATTTCTCCAAAGACTTTGAGATCCGTTCATGGCCGGTGATGTCCAGTAGGTAGCCCAGGCGTCGGACTGCCGAGTTCTCATAGAGCGCGGCGATTTCGGCCAGCTTTCGGCCATCGGCCTTTGCCGCGATGTCCTTCACGACTTGCGCCACGCTGGCGATGCCGGC
>Ga0302192_10001358_pt1 | contig 15318 bp, 8 predicted proteins | sample II_Bog_E3_2_FD_200230 | JGI IMG/M metagenome (GOLD analysis project Ga0302192, IMG submission 200230) | Peat permafrost microbial communities from Stordalen Mire near Abisko, Sweden - II_Bog_E3_2 | ecosystem: Environmental > Terrestrial > Soil > Wetlands > Peat | place: Sweden: Abisko, Stordalen...
GATGCGGATAAGATTGCTGCTGTCCTCCAAGCCGCTGTCCTCGCTCATGCAGAGCAAAGCCACAATACTGCGATTCAGGTTTGACGTCGTATTCGTTTTCCTGCATACTCAAAAGAGTGCCTCCGCCTCAGGCGGTGGCCAGTCACACGTACCACGGCCGAACGGCTCATCCAGCCAGCAGTTGAGTAAACGCAATTCCGGATGAGTTCAGCGCGCAACAAGCGCTGCTGGGTTCGAGCGGTGGGAGACGAGGAAAAATGGCAAAGAAGCTATCCAAGAATCTGGTGAAGGCGCGCGCGCTCGTTGAGCCCCGCCCGTATACCCTGATCGACGCGGTCCCCCTCCTTAAGAAAGCCAAGTATGCCAAGTTCGACGAGACCGTCGATCTGACCCTGCGTCTCGGCGTCGACCCCAAGCACGCCGACCAGATGGTTCGCGGGACGGTTGTCCTTCCCCATGGTCTGGGCAAGAGCAAGATCGTCGCCGTCATCGCCTCGGGCGACAAGATCGCCGAAGCGCTGGCAGCCGGAGCGGAGTTCGCCGGCGGCGACGACATCGTCGAGAAGATTCAGAAAGAAGGCTGGACCGCCTTCGACGCCCTGATCGCGACGCCAGACATGATGAAGTCTGTCGGCCGCCTGGGTAAGGTACTCGGCCCCAAGGGTCTGATGCCCAACCCCAAGACTGGAACCGTGACCACCGATGTCGTCTCCGCCATCAAAGAGATTAAGGCCGGTAAAGTCGAGTTCCGCACCGACAAGACGGCGCTGGTCCACGTTCCTGTTGGCAAGCTCTCGTTCGACCCGCAGAAGCTGGTCGACAACGCCATGACCGTCATCACCTCGGTGCTGAAGGCCAAGCCGTCCGCAGCCAAGGGCAAGTATGTCAAGGGCATCTTCATCAGCTCGACCATGGGCCCTGGCATCCAGCTCGACTCGACTGTGACCGAGGCCGCCGGCAAGGCGTAATAGCAGCTGTTCGCTATTCGCTTTTAGCTGACGATCGCAATTCAGGAATCTCAGCGCGACTCATGATTCCGCGCTTACAAATTGAACAGCTAACGGCTAAAAGCTAATAGCTAAAGGCTAGGAACTAATATGGCATTGACCAGGGCAAAAAAGACGGAGAAAGTGACGGTGCTCGCCAGCGAGCTGGAGCACTCCACCTCCGCCATCATCGGCACCTTCAAGGCGCTTACCGCGTCCAAGGACTACGACCTCCGCAAGACGGTCCGCGAGGCCGGCGGAAGCTACCACGTTGTCAAGAACAAGCTCGCCGCGCGCTCGGCTAAGGGCACCAAGATCGAGGCCGCGCTCCAGGGCCTCAAGGGTGTCTCGTCGGTTGCATACACCTCTGGCGATCCCGTCGCCCTGGCCAAGGCGCTCAGCACCTGGGTCAAGGACAATGCGGAGTTTACTTTCAAGCTGGGCATCGTCGACGGCAAGGTGATCACGGTCGAAGAGATCAAGGCCCTGGCCACCCTGCCGGGCAAGGAAGAACTCTTCTCCAAGCTGCTGTTTCTTATTCAGTCTCCGGCGCAGCGCCTGGCCACGGTCATCAACGCCACCGGCCGCGATCTCGCCGTCGTCCTCGGCCAGGGTGTCGAAAAGGGCAAGTTCGCCGGCGGAGCCGCACCGGCGACAGAGGCAGCCGCGCCCGCTGCTGAGCTGGTCGCGGAAGCTCCCGCAGCTGGCGGCGCGGTCATCGAAGAGGCTCACGCAATCGAAGAGCCTGTAGCCGAGATTCCCGCCGCCGAGCTTGCTGCGGCGACGGCTCTCGCGGACCCTGCGCAGCCCGAGAATGGAACCGCATCGCAGGCCGGCGAAGCAGCCGCCTCCGATCCGGTAGAGGGCGCATAACAGTTTCGCTTCACCACCGCCTGGGTGTGCTTGGCATGGCTAGTCTGGGCTATCGCACGGCGCAACGGAAACCCGGCGGGACTGAGGCAGCCGAAGAGGATCCAGTTCTTCGGGGTTTGAATCGCAATCGGAATTTATCAAGTTATTGAATCGAATCAGTTTAGGAGAAACAAAAAATGGCAGACATTCAGCAGTTGGAAGACCAGATCGTTAGCTTGAGCCTCCTTGAGGCGTCCGAGCTCGTCAAGAAGCTTGAAGCCCGTCTCGGCGTTTCGGCGGCAGCAGCGGTCGCAGCAGCCCCAGCAGGCGGCGGCGGTGCGGCAGCAGCAGCGCCGGTCGAGGAGAAGACCGAGTTCACCGTCATCCTGAAGGATGCTGGCGCGAACAAGATCTCCACCATCAAGGCTGTTCGCGAAGTCACAGCCCTCGGCTTGAAGGAAGCCAAGGATCTGGTCGACGGCGCGCCCAAGCCCTTGAAGGAGAACATCTCCAAGGAAGACGCGGCTGCCATCGCCAAGAAGTTCGAAGGCATCGCAACCGTCGAGATCAAGTAGGCATCGCTGCGGCGGTGCCGATGGGACAAGTCAGGGCCTCTGCCCTGGCAGGTTCGGACGGCTGCTAAGGCGGATCAGGGCAGGTCGGGGCTTCGGCCCCGGCTTTTTCCTCAGCCTCGAAAAAGCTTCGACTTGCGCAATGGAGCAGAAAGCGGTATTCTTCTCGTTGGAGAACCGCCTCTGCCTTGATGTGCTGGTAGGCAGACAGCGCTTCCGGACACTCGAAAACTTCGTGATTAGACGGTATTACTCCGGTCCATCCCGCGCGTGCGGGCTACGGGGCCGGCCACTATGCACTCTGGCGGCGGACTGCACGGTGAAACGGGAACAGTAGCGGCAGCAAAACCTTGAGGCTAGGCGAGCTTCAAAGGGTGGCAGGCATCCATTCAGATACTGAAATAGTGCACAAGTCGGTCTTTGCGCTCACGGGACGTGCTGTCCCTTCGGGCGCCTTTCTGTGTCTGCGCACGCAGTCACACCATCCCGTTCGGCAGTCCCGGAATTCAACCGTACGCGCACTTTATAGCAGTTCGCAGGCTCCGGCGAAAGTTAAATATTTGCCGGCATAGATATTTGAGACACGCAGCATCAGGCGCATAGAGCCGGACCGCATCGAGGGCGGCGAGGTTCACCAGGCGCAATCGGTACCAAACCCGGAGGGCAGCTTAGCGCGGCCTTCCACCTTCCAGCAGCCGGCACCCCACGCGAGCGGCGCCAGTGCGACGAAGGCCTCGAACAGAAGCTCAGGAGAAGAAGCATGTCCAGCGAAATGCGCGCGATCCGCACCCGCCTCGATTTTTCCAAGATTCCCACCTCCATCCAGATTCCGAACCTCATCGAAGTCCAGCGCCGCAGCTATGAGCGCTTCCTACAGATGGACAAGCTCCCCCAGGAGCGCGAAGACAATGGACTCCAGTCGGTGTTTACCTCGGTCTTCCCCATCACCGACTTCCGCAATGTGTCGGAACTTGAGTTCGTCGACTTCTCGATCGGCAACTGGGAGTGCAAGTGCGGCTACCTGAAGGGGCTCAACCACCTGCGCACCGCCTGCTCCAACTGCGGCCATATGGTGATCACCGACCCGTTCCACCCGGGCGACGTCCTCTGCTCGTTCTGCGGAACCTACAACAAGAACACCCCTGACTTCTGCACCAAGTGCGGCGACCCCGTCGGCCTGCAGCTGAAGTATGATCAGGCAGAGTGCGAAGAGCGCGGCATGACCTACTCCGCCCCGCTCAAGGTCACCATCCGCCTGAAGATCTACGACAAGGACCCCGAGACCGGCGTCAAGAGCCTGCGCGACATGAAGGAGCAGGAAGTCTTCTTCGGCGACATCCCGCTGATGAGCCAGAACGGTACCTTCATCGTCAACGGCACCGAGCGCGTCATCGTCAGCCAGCTCCACCGTTCGCCCGGCGTCTTCTTTGAGACGGCCAACAACCGCACCTACTTCCTGGGCAAGATCATCCCCTACCGCGGCAGCTGGGTGGAGTTTGAGTACGACCAGAAGAACACCCTCTACGTCCGCATCGATCGCAAGCGCAAGTTCCTCGGCACCATCTTCCTGCGCGCCCTTGGCCTGCGTACCGACGAGGAGATTCTCAAGACCTTCTACACCGTCGATACCATCGCCATCGCGGACGGCAAGCTCAGCTGGAAGGTAATGCCGGAAGGCCAGGCGACTCACCTCCAGGGCACGCGTCCTGCCCACGCCATTACCGCCAAGGGCGAGGAGCTTGCCCCCGCCACGCGTAAGATCTCCACGCATTCCATCAAGCTGCTCCGCCAGCACAAGATCGACGCGGTCGAGGTGGAGACCTCCGAGTTCGACGGCGCAATGACCGCATCCGATGTGGTCGACCTGACCACCGGCGAGCTGCTCTACGAGGCCAACCAGGAGCTCACCGCCGACAAGCTGCACAAGATCCTCCAGTCCGGCGTCGCCTCCATCGAGGTCTTCTTCCCCGAGCGCGACGACGTGGGCAACATCATCACCAACACGCTCCGTCGTGACTCTGTGCGCAAGCCCGAGGAAGCGCTGATCGAGATCTACCGCAAGCTGCGTCCGGGCGACCCGCCGACGCTGGACACCGCCAGCGCGCTCTTCGAGGGTATGTTCTTCGACCCGCGCAAGTACGACTTCTCCCGCGTCGGCCGCCTGAAGTTCAACATCAAGCTCTATGAGAACCAGGACGCCAGCGGCCTGGACAAGCGCACGCTCACGCCCGAGGACTTTTACGGCACCATCCGCTACCTGCTGAAGCTGCGCAAGAATATCGGCGCCGTCGACGACATCGATCATCTCGGCAACCGGCGCGTCCGTGCGGTTGGTGAGTTGATGGAGAACCAGTTCCGCATCGGCCTCGTCCGTATGGAGCGCGCCATCAAGGAGAAGATGTCGGTCTACCAGGAGATGTCGACGGCTATGCCGCACGACCTCATCAACGCCAAGCCCGTCATGGCCGCCATCCGCGAGTTCTTCGGTTCGTCCCAGCTCTCGCAGTTCATGGACCAGACCAACCCGCTCTCGGAGATCACCCACAAGCGCCGCCTCTCGGCCCTTGGACCTGGCGGTCTGTCGCGTGAGCGCGCCGGCTTCGAAGTCCGCGACGTGCACCCGACCCACTACGGGCGCATCTGCCCGATTGAGACGCCGGAAGGCCCGAACATCGGCCTCATCTCGTCCCTCTCGTGCTTCGCGCGCATCAACGAGTACGGCTTCATCGAGTCGCCCTACCGTCGCGTCAAGGACGGCAAGGTGCTCGACTTCGTTGCCGTTGCCAATGCCGGCGAGTCCGGCCTGCGCCAGGGCGACCATCTCGAAGTCACCGAGGCCCGCAAGCTGAACGACCAGCTCAAGAAGGACAAGAAGCGTCCCATGGAGCTCGAGCCATTCTCCTTCTATCTGTCCGCGTGGGAAGAGGACCGTCACACCATTGCTCAGGCCAACATCGAGCTGGACGCGAAGCTGCACATCGTCCAGAACGTAGTCGATGCCCGTCGCCAGGGCAACTTCGTGCTGGTCAACAAGGCCGACGTGGACTACGTCGACGTCAGCCCCAAGCAGCTTGTCTCGGTTGCCGCCTCGCTGGTTCCGTTCCTGGAACACGACGACGCCAACCGCGCGCTGATGGGCGCCAACATGCAGCGCCAGTCGGTTCCGCTGCTGGTCTCGGAAGCTCCGTTTGTCGGCACCGGCATGGAGGGCGTCACCGCCCGCGACTCCGGCGCCGTCATCCTGGCCAAGCGCAACGGCATCGTGGACTCGGTTGACTCTGAGCGCATCATCGTGCGCGTCGAAGGCGAGCACCACCCCACGCAGCTCTCGCGCGAGGTTGGTTCGGACATCTATCAGCTCACCAAGTTCAAGCGTTCCAACCAGAACACCTGCATCAATCAGAAGCCGGTGGTCCGCCATGGCGACCGCGTCCTCAAGGGCCAGGTCATCGCCGACGGCCCGTGCACGGAGCAGGGCGAACTCGGCCTCGGGCGCAACGTGCTGGTTGCCTTCATGCCCTGGCGCGGGTACAACTTCGAGGACGCTATTCTCATCTCGGAGAAGCTGGTCCGCGAAGACTATTACACCTCCATCCACATCGAGGAGTTTGAGATCGAGGCCCGCGACACCAAGCTCGGGCCGGAAGAGATCACCCGCGATATCCCCAACGTCAGTGAGCATGCGCTGCGCGATCTCGACGAGAGTGGCATCATCCGCATCGGCGCGAAGGTTGGTCACAACGACATCCTGGTCGGCAAGGTAACGCCGAAGGGCGAAACCCAGTTGACCCCGGAAGAGAAGCTCCTCCGCGCCATCTTCGGCGAGAAGGCCGGCGACGTGCGCGACGCCTCGCTCACCTGCCCTCCGGGCATCGAAGGAACGGTCGTTGACGTCCGCATCTTCTCCCGCAAGGGCCAGGAGAAGGACGAGCGCGCCAAGCAGATCGAGATGGAGCAGGTGGAGAAGCTCGAGCGCAACCTTGCGGACGAGATCCGCATTCTCACCGACGAGCGCCTCAAGCGTCTCGAAGCGATCCTGGGCAGCCGCGAGGTTCTCTCCGACCTCCATGACGAGCGCACCAACAAGAAGCTGCTCTCCAAGGGCGATGTCCTCAACCGCGACACCATCGAGCTGATCTCCACCCGCAACCTCAAGCGCATCCGCTACGCCGACAAGGACCCCCGCGTCAACGAGCAGATCGATGAGATCGAGGAGATGACTTCGCGCCAGATCGACGTGCTCCGCAAGATCACCAACGAGAAGATCGCCAAGATGCAGAAGGGCGACGAACTCTCGCCCGGCGTCATCAAGATGGTCAAGGTGTACATCGCGATGAAGCGCAAGCTGTCGGTCGGCGACAAGATGGCCGGTCGCCACGGCAACAAGGGCGTCATCGCGCGCATCCTGCCGGAAGAGGATATGCCGTACCTCCCCGACGGGACCCCCGTTGAGATCGTCCTCAATCCGCTCGGCGTGCCCTCCCGTATGAACGTCGGTCAGATTCTGGAGACGCACCTCGGCTGGGCGGCGCACGAACTTGGCCGGCAGATTGCGGAGGCCGCGGCGCAGATGACCAGCGCCGCCGAAGTCCGCGAGCTCTTCAAGGCGCGCTTCTCCGGTACCGCCGCTCTCAACCAGCTTCTCGACCTCGACGACGAGCAGACCCTGCGCGTCGCCGCCGGAATGAAGCGAGGCATCTGGTTCGGCACCGCGGTCTTCGACGGCGCGCGCGAGAGCGAGATCAAGGCCCTCCTCGCATCTGCTGGTCTTCCCAGTTCGGGCAAGACGCAGCTCTTCGACGGCATGCTCGGCGAGCCGTTCGAGCAGCCTGCGACGGTTGGCTACATCTATATGCTCAAACTCTCGCACCTTGTCGACGACAAGATTCACGCGCGTTCCATCGGGCCGTATTCGCTCATCACCCAGCAGCCGCTGGGCGGTAAGGCGCAGTTCGGCGGGCAGCGCTTCGGCGAGATGGAGGTCTGGGCGCTCGAAGCCTACGGCGCAGCCTACATCCTGCAGGAGCTGCTCACTGCCAAGTCCGACGATGTCTTCGGCCGCACCAAGATCTACGAAGCCATCGTCAAGGGCGAGGCGGCGATCGAGCCCGGCGTGCCGGAGTCGTTCAACGTCCTCATCCGTGAGCTTCAGTCCCTCTGCCTCGATGTGGAACTGATCAAGCTCGCTGACCACAAGAAAGTACCGCTGCCGTCCATCGCAGCCGCTGACTAACGCATTAGACCTGGGGAGGTGGATTTCATCACCGCCTCCTCAGGATTGTCATTCTGAGCGAAGCGAAGAATCCCCGCATTTCGCCCGGAGCGGCAATACAACCGAAATGGACACCAAGCTTCTGAGATAGGCCCGGACTTTAGTTCGGGCATTCGGGGGTCAGAGAAATAAGAGGGGCTCAGCCCCGGCAAGAAGAGACAAGCAACACCACAATCGAAGACAAGCACCCGCACCAGAACCAACGGCATTGCGACGCGCCGAAAGTCATCGCAGAACAGATTGAACAACCGCAGCCAACCTGCTGCCAACGGAGACGCAAACTATGTTCCGCTCCAGCCCCTTCGAACTTCTCGGACCCATCATCGACTTCGACGCTATCCAGATCCAGCTCGCCTCCCCGGAGAAGATTCGCTCCTGGTCGCACGGCGAGGTCACCAAGCCGGAGACCATCAACTATCGCACCTTCAAGCCGGAGCGCGACGGCCTCTTCTGCGCCCGCATCTTTGGCCCCATCACCGATTGGGAGTGCCTCTGCGGCAAGTACAAGCGCATGAAGCACCGCGGCGTTATCTGCGACAAGTGCGGCGTCGAAGTCACACTCAGCAAGGTCCGCCGCGAGCGCCTCGGCCACATCGAGCTCGCCAGCCCCTGCTCGCACGTTTGGTTCTTCAAGGGCCTGCCGTCGCGCATCGGCCACTTACTCGACATCTCGCTGCGCGAGCTCGAAGCCGTCCTCTACTTCGAGTCCTACGTCGTCGTCGATCCCGGCGACGCGCCCGTCAAGGAGCGCGAGGTCATCAAGGACGAGACCCGCTTCCGCGAGCTCGACCAGCAGTACCGTCCCTCTGGCTTCAAGGCCATGATGGGCGCCGAAGCCATCAAGGAACTCCTCAAGCGCGTCGAGATCAATGAGCTCTCCGTCGAGTTGCGCGAACGCATGAAGAGTGAGACCTCGCTGCAGAAGAAGCTCAAGTACTCCAAGCGCCTCAAGATTGTCGAGGCCTTCCGCAAGTCGGACAACAAGCCACAGTGGATGATCCTCGACGTGATCCCGGTCATTCCGCCCGAGCTTCGCCCGCTCGTGCCGCTGGACGGCGGCCGCTTTGCCACCTCCGATCTCAACGACCTCTATCGCCGGGTCATCAACCGCAACAACCGGCTCAAGAAGCTGATGGACCTGCACGCACCGGAGGTCATTGTCCGCAACGAGAAGCGCATGCTGCAGGAAGCCGTCGATGCGCTCTTCGACAACGGTCGCCGTGGCCGCGTCCTCCGGGGCGCGAACAACCGTCCGCTCAAGTCGCTCTCCGATACCCTCAAGGGCAAGCAGGGCCGCTTCCGTCAGAACCTCCTCGGCAAGCGCGTCGACTACTCCGGCCGTTCCGTCATCGTCGTCGGTCCTGAGCTCAAGCTGCACCAGTGCGGACTGCCCAAGAAGATGGCGCTCGAGCTCTTCAAGCCCTTCATCTATCACCGGCTGGAGCAGACCGGCCACTGCACCACCATCAAGCAGGCCAAAGAGATGGTTGAAATGCAGGAGTCCATCGTTTGGGACATCCTCGAAGAGGTCATCAAGGATCACCCCATCCTGCTCAACCGCGCCCCGACGCTGCACCGTCTCGGCATCCAGGCGTTTGAGCCCGTCCTCGTCGAAGGCAAGGCCATCAAGATCCATCCGCTGGTTTGCACCGCGTTCAACGCCGACTTCGACGGCGATCAGATGGCCGTGCACATCCCGCTCTCGCCCGAGGCCCAGATTGAAGCCTCGGTCCTGATGCTGGCTAGCCACAACATTCTGTCTCCAGCATCCGGACAGCCCATCACCGTCCCCACGCAGGATCTCGTCCTGGGCATCTACTACCTCACCAAGGCCAAGGTCAACGCCATCGGCGAAGGCCGCGTCTTCGCAAATATCGAGGAAGTCTTGATGGCGCTCGAAGCCAAGCAGGTCGAGACGCTTACGCCTATTCGTCTGCGCTACACCGGCAAGGTCCTCGACATGACCACCGCCTACGACGACCAGGACCTGAACCACACCGAAGCGGTGGAGTTCAACAAGCAGTACATCAACACCACCGTCGGCCGCGCCATCCTCAACGACTCCCTTCCCGAGGGCATGCCCTACGTCAACGGCCTGCTCAAGAAGAAGGGAATCGGCCAGCTCGTCAACTACTGCTACCTGAACCTTGGCCTCGAAGTCACGGTCAAGACCCTCGACCGCATCAAGGACCTCGGCTTCCGCTATGCCACCAAGTCCGGCCTTTCCGTAGGGCTGGACGACATGGTCATCCCGGACTCCAAGTACACCCTGGTCTCCGACGCGGAAAAGACCGTTCTCGCCATGCAGCAGCAGTACCTCGATGGAGCCATCACCAACGGCGAGCGCTCCAACAAGGTCATCCAGATGTGGTCTGGAGTTACCGAGCGCGTCGCCGATGAGATGTTCAACAACATGAAGCGTGCGGACAAGGAAGGAGCCATGAACCCGATCTACATCATGGCCGACTCCGGCGCCCGCGGTTCCAAACAGCAGATCCGTCAGCTCTCCGGCATGCGCGGCCTCATGGCCAAGCCTTCCGGCGAGATCATCGAGACTCCCATCACGGCCAACTTCCGTGAAGGCCTCACCGTGCTGCAGTACTTTATCTCCACGCACGGCGCGCGCAAGGGTCTCGCCGACACCGCACTGAAGACCGCTGACTCCGGATACCTTACCCGCCGGCTCGTCGATGTGGCTCAGGACGTCATCATCTCCCACCACGACTGCGGCACGGTCGAAGGCATCTACGTCACCCCGATCATCGAGGCCGGAGAGACCATCGAACCGCTGCGCGACCGTATCATCGGCCGCGTCTCACTCGAGAAGCTCAAAGACTTCGAGGGCAAGACGATCGTTGAGATCAACCAGGAGATCGACGAAGACCTTGCCTCCGCCGTTCAAGCAGCCGGCATCGAGAAGGTCAAGATCCGCTCCGTGCTCACCTGCGAGTCCAAGCGCGGCGTCTGCATCCTCTGCTATGGCCGTAACCTCGGCTCCGGCAAGATGGTCGAGATGGGCGAGGCTGTCGGCGTCATCGCGGCGCAGTCCATCGGCGAGCCCGGCACCCAGCTCACCATGCGTACCTTCCACATCGGCGGCACCGCATCGCGCGTCTCGGATGCTTCGCATCTGGAAGCCAAGAATGCCGGCAACGTGCGCTTCATCAACCTCGTCACCGTCCGCAGCAAGGACGGCAGCCTGGTCGCAATGAACCGCAACGGCTCCATCGCCATCGTCGACGACAAGGGCCGCGAGAAGGAGCGTTACGCCATCGTCTACGGCGCCAAGCTCCGGGTCGAGGAAGGCGCCAAGATCGCACAGGGCGCAACCCTCGGCGAGTGGGACCCCTACACCTTCTCGCTGCTCACGGAGATCGCCGGCACCGTCCAGTTCAAGGACCTGCAGGAAGGCGTCACCCTCAACGAAGAAGTCGACGAAGTCACCGGCCTTTCGCGCCTCGTCGTCGCCGACTCCTCCGACGAGAAGCGTCAGCCCGCCATCATCATCAAGGCTGCGTCCGGCAACAAGCGCTACCTCATGCCTTCGCGCGCCCACCTCATGGTCGCCGACGGAGAGGAAGTCTTCCCCGGCGACATCCTGGCCAAGATCCCGCGCGAAACCACCCGCACCAAGGACATTACCGGCGGTCTGCCGCGCGTGGTCGAGCTGTTCGAGGCCCGCAAGCCCCGCGACCCGGCAATCATCTCCAAGATCGACGGCGTCGTTCGCTTCGGCGAGGTCAGCAAGGGCCAGCGCAAGGTCTACGTCACCGCCGACAACGGCCAGGAAGAAGAGTACAGCGTTCCCCGCGGTGTCTACGTCAACGTGCAGGAAGGCGAACGCCTCCGTGCCGGCGACGCACTCATCGACGGTCCCCGCAACCCGCACGACATCCTGGAGGTCCTCGGCGAGCGCGCGCTGCAGATGTACCTCGTCAACGAGATCCAGGAAGTCTACCGTCTACAGGGCGTCACCATCTCCGATAAGCACATCGAGACCATCGTTCGCCAGATGCTTCGCTGGGTCAAGATCGAAGAGGTTGGCGACACCAACTTCCTGCTCGAGCAGCAGACCGACCGCTTCCGCTTCAACGAGGAGAATCAGCGCGTCCTCATGTCCGGCGGCCGTCCTGCCATCGGGCGCTCGCTCCTGCTTGGCATCACCAAGGCGTCGCTCTCCACCGACAGCTTCATCTCGGCGGCCAGCTTCCAGGAGACCACCCGCGTCCTCACCGAGGCCTCGATCAACGGATCGATCGATACCCTCCGCGGCCTCAAGGAAAACGTCATCGTCGGCCGCCTCATCCCCGCCGGAACCGGCATGGAGTACTACCGCAACGTCCAGCTCTCCCCAGAGCTCGAAGAAGTGGCAGCCCAGGTCCAGCAGGAAGTGGCCTCAGCCATCGAAGCCGAAGAGCGCGAACTGGAACTCATGCGCATGGAAGGCGAACAAGAAGAAATGGCCGCCGAGTAAGCAGCATAACCTTCAGAGAGCGGCAGGACCTTTTGGTTCTGCCGCTTTCGCATTGAGGTACAAGAGTATTTATGCCGAGAAGGCCCCGCCCTCATCAGCTCGAAGATCTATCCCGGAATAAACTGCATGCGGCTTTTGAGAGCGTGGGATGGACTGTTGAGGATTTATCGAAGGACTACGGAGAAGACTTGCTGATTAGGCTTTTTGAAGCCGAGATAGCCACACCGTATGCATTCTTTGTGCAGGCCAAAGCTACCGATAATATTGAGAGATATCGGAGCGCAGAATCAGGCCGAATTCGATTTCAGGTAGAGACCGGACATGTGCGGCACTGGATCAGGTTTTCAGAACCAGTATTCCTCACCCTGTATGACTCCAAGTCTGACAAGACATATTGGGTTTGCATACAGTCCGCATTGCCCGAAAGGCAGCTGAGCGACGAGGAATATAGAAGGAAGTCTGTGACCATTGATATTCCTGAAATAAACCTTCTCGACAGCGACGGCTTGCTGCGCATGCAGGGCATAACCAAACTCCGGTTCGACCGGATCGAGAGAGAGCGTGAAGGCGCGCGCATTTTGATCGAAATACTCGCAGAGCGATTCAAATTTCAAGTTGATCACTACAGTCCACTCCACTGCTGTCCGGCTATAAGTTAAATAGATTCAGTTGATTGGTGGGGCACGGTAAATCGTTCTGGGAGTCGACCTGCTGAAGTGCCCGTGAAATGGGGGTTTTCTCGAACAGAGTCAGACTGAACACCTGTAGGATTTGGTAGAGACTGGTCTTGGCATTAAGCCTTTTGCGCACGATGGCCACCAGCACGTAGACCGACACGGCGATCCAGATTTGCGTCTTGACCGCGTTTTCGCTGGTGCCATAGAAGGCTTTGATGCGCAGGTGCTGCTTGATCCACTTGAAGAACAGCTCCACCTGCCAACGCTGTTTGTAAATGGCGGCGATGGTCGCCGCAGGCAACGCGAAGTTGTTGGTCAAGAACACGAGCCGTTTGCCGGTTTCGGCATCGACGTAGGCAACCTTGCGCAGCGCATCGGGATAGATCGAAGCCGATTCCAACGATGCGAGAACGACAGTCTGGTCCGAGCACACGCCGGTGGCTCTATTCGCGGGATGCGAGTAACGACGTTGCAGGAGCACATTGGATTTTGTGCGCACGACGAAGAAGGCCGCTTCCAGCGTAAAGCGATAGAGCCGCTCGAAATCGATGTAGCCGCGATCCATGACATAGAAAGCGCCCGGCTCGGGCAGGATCTGGTCGAGCACGTTCACATCGTGCACTTTACCGTCGGTGATGTGGATGAACGTGGGGATATTGCCGCGCAGATCAAGCAGGGTGTGCATTTTGACGGCGGCTTTGCGGCGACGGAAACGCGCCCACGGAAACAAGCTCAGGCATAAGTCGATCGTCGTCGAGTCCAGCGCGTAGAGGCTTTGATCGAGTTCCACGCCAATGGGGTCGGCAGCGTAAAGAGGCCGCGCGACAGCGATCAGCACCTGCGCAAAATCGGCGTAGATGCGCCAGTCATGCGTATCGTTGGCGTCGGCAAGCGTAGAACGGGCGACACGGCCGCGGAAGCCCATGTGGTACAGCTTCTGGCGCATGGCCCCGAGGCAGGCCTCGATGTCGCGCAGGCTTTCGCGATAGGTCAACTGCGCGAAGACCATGGCCAGATATTGGTCCCAGCAACTAAAGCCGCGTGGGTTGGAGTCGCCACGATAGCGGGCAACACATTTCTGGAATTCCTTGTGGGGAAGGTGCTCGGCCAGTTGCGCGAAAACGGTGCGACCTGCGTTCATGCACCATTGTTTCGCCGTTCCAGCGTACTGGAAAAAACGCACTGAATTTCAAATCGTTCCCAAAACGAGCGGCTGCATCATCCTGGTGTGCCGTAAGTTACGAGATCTTTCAGGAAAATAGCCGGACAGTAGTGAGTCCACTCAATGAGTACATCCAAATCACAAATGAAGACGGTGAGATGGAAATGATATTTTTTGGCGCCTTTGCAAAACGCATGGGGGAATATGTCAGGAAAGCAAACATGCCGGGGGAGGAGTTCCTAGTTAAGGCGGCAAGAGCTTACTTGGCGAAGCCAAGGACATCAGACTCCAAAGCGCAGGCGCGTAAGCTTATGGAACAACTCAGGATGAAACAAGAGCGAGCAGCGGGACGCCTCCCTTTGAAGTAAGCCCAGGGTAGGCACTTCGTACCGTTCTCGACGCTTCGCGTACCAAAACCAACACGGCAGAGCCTCGGCTGCTCTTCTTTGCCATCATTCAGAAGGTACGGCCTCAATCGCTGATGTTATTGCTACCTCTTAGCATCTGCTGCGTGCCGCCATCTGAGGTTTCAGTATCAACGGATTCAGGAGGGGCGACGCATAATCTTTGTTCTCTACCTGCGAAAATGGCCCGTTCGAGTCTCAGGTTCCGCACCGATTCGGGCACCTCCTTTACGTACTGTTCAAAGAACCGAACGTGGTGGCTGAGTTCATATACGTCTTTCAGAACCTTGAACACCATGACGAACAAGAGCACCTTAATCGCCATGTCCCCGACAAATACCCACATAGCGGTGGCTGTTGATATGTGTGGGTGGAAATGGTCTTTGAAAAGCGTGGCAGGAATATCGATCGCCGAATTTATGTCAATAGAGATAAGCATCGCGAAGCACCCAACCCCGATCATCACCGCCCTTATTGCAACGTAGGGCGCTAAATGTTCTGGGCTGACGGCGAAACTGATGACCTGTTCATATTCCTCCCTTGTGGCCTGAAGGGTCTTTTCCGCAAAATGCGCCGATCGCTTCGCAAGCCATCGCTGGATCACCGGCACGAGCATGGTGCCTAGAATTCCCATGAGAAGACTGGCCGCAATGTTTGCTATGAAAAGACGCATTCCGTTCTCTCCCTGTGTCGTGACACTTTCCCAAGTGATTGTACGATTTGGATAAGCCGGACGCCGGGGTGCCAGATGTCAAGTCTGAGATGTTGGATTCAAAAAGACCCATGTCTACTTCCACAAAATAACCCAAGCGCTTAGGAATATGCTATCCTCCTCCTGTGCCGACCATCCTGAGAATTGGGCACCTGCGCGTAGCTATACACACGAACGACCATGCCCCGCCGCACGTCCATGTGTTTG
>Ga0302192_10001366_pt1 | contig 15288 bp, 11 predicted proteins | sample II_Bog_E3_2_FD_200230 | JGI IMG/M metagenome (GOLD analysis project Ga0302192, IMG submission 200230) | Peat permafrost microbial communities from Stordalen Mire near Abisko, Sweden - II_Bog_E3_2 | ecosystem: Environmental > Terrestrial > Soil > Wetlands > Peat | place: Sweden: Abisko...
GAGAATTATTGTTCGCCGCTACAGGGAGCCCAACAACGCCTCAAACTCCAACGACCGCGGAGCGGAGATCGCCGCATGAGACAGAGAGAACTTAGCACTGACCAGAAACCAATAGGAAACTCTGAAAACGCAAGTGTCATGCCGGGACATTGAGGCACTGGAAAATAGATATTTGATTCCGATGCTTGATTTGGAGTTGCAAATGGTATATTTGAGGTTAAGTATCAACATGCATATCTGCCTCCAACGCGCAATTCCTTGTGGCCGGTCGCGAATGTGCTGTTGTCTTCCTCTCTGTTGTCGATAACTCTCTCTTTATTTTGATGGTGCTTGAGTGATAGGATCGCGAGATTCTATTTGCCATCCTGCCCATTTTCCAACGCTGGATTCCATTGCACGCCGAACGTTTCCTGAGCTTGCAACATGACGTGAATTACGCCGGGACTCTAAAGCGCAATATGCTGGACGTATTTGTGCATGAAGCGCGCAATATTAACAACAACCGCATGATCAGGGAGTACATCCCGAAAAAGGAGAACACCGTGGCACGCATCGCTACAGATGTAACTGAACTCATTGGCCGGACCCCGTTGGTGCGGCTGAACCGTGTAACTGCTGGTCTGGGTGCGACCGTTCTGGCTAAGCTGGAGAGTCAGAACCCGGTATCCAGTGTTAAGGACCGCATCGGGCTAGCGCTAATTGAAGCCGCTGAGAAGGATGGCAAGATCAAGCCGGGCGAGACGGTGCTGATCGAGCCGACCAGCGGCAACACCGGCATCGCGCTGGCCTTCGTGGCCGCGGTCAAGGGCTACAGGTTGATACTTACCTTGCCTGAGACGATGAGCCTGGAGCGCCGTACGGTGTTGCTTGCCTTTGGCGCCGAGATCGTGCTCACCCCTGGTCCCAACGGCATGAAGGGCGCCATCGCCAAGGCCAATGAAATTCTGGCCAAGACCCCAAACGGCTACATCCTTCAGCAGTTCAACAACCCCGCGAACCCGGCCATTCACTATGCAACGACGGGCCCCGAGATCTGGGACGACACGGAAGGCAAGGTGGACATTCTCATCTCTGGCGTTGGAACGGGTGGCACCATCACTGGCGTGAGCAAGTACATCAAGGAGCGCAAGCCGGAGTTCAAGGCTATCGCTGTCGAGCCGACCGATAGCCCGGTGCTCTCAGGCGGCAAGCCTGGACCGCACAAGATTCAGGGTATCGGACCTGGGTTTGTTCCTGGCGTGCTGGACACCGAGTTGGTGGATGAGATTCTGCTGATCACCAATGATGAAGCCATCAATGCGGCACGCGAGTTGCCACTGAAGGAAGGGCTATTCGTAGGCATCAGCTCTGGCGCAGCGGTGGCTGCGGCGCTGAAGGTGGCCGCTCGGCCGGAGAACGCTGGCAAGCTCATCGTCGCGGTACTGCCCGACTTCGGCGAGCGCTACCTCTCCAGTGTGCTCTTCGAGTCACTGCGTCAGAAGGCACTGGCGTTGCCGACTGAAGTCATCGAACCGGTTACAGTGTAAAGACTAGCTCAGTAGCCGGCGCAGCGCTCTTCTCTCCGCCGGCTCTGACTATTTTTGCCAGCTAATGTGTGGGGATAATTCGCGACACGAGTCGCACAAGACGGTTCTTGGTTGATGGACAGCACTACCAACCAGATCAGTGAAGATATGAGGCAACTCTCCTTGCCCCAGGTGGATACTTTTTGAAGGGGAATGAGTAGTGATCAATCTCGTGTAGTCAGATCATACAGCCGAAACTGTCTTCGAATCCTTGCTCAACTCGGCCGTCCGGCCAGACAACGATGGGCACCATTTTGCCGTATCGCCTTGCTTCATCCAAAGTTGCCTGACTGAGTTCGACACGGCGCTCGTCGTAGATCAAGTTTTCGGCGTCCCACTTCTTCAGAAGCTTGACGCAAGAGTCGCAACCGCGAATGGTATAAACGATTGGAATTTCGTTTGGGTCCGCCACAAGTCCTTCCTCGAGTTGTCATACAGTATCCGGTAGATGAAGGGCCGCCGCAAGGAGTTGACGTATTTCCTTTACGGTATCCCGTCGCCACTGTTCGGTATGCGGCTCAATCCGCGAGATGACTTCCTGAAAGAACACTTGCCTCTCTGAATCGGGAAGGTTGCCGAAGGACGCCGATGGTGGCAGATTCAGCTTCGCTTTCGCTTCATCCATGGCAAACGCCAGACCAGCGTGAGCGCTCGCCGAGCGTTCGGTGAAATGCGTAATGTACCTTGTGTCGGCCGTATAGAAGGCAAATACAGGAATGGCGCGCGATTTTCCGTTGTTGCTCAGAAATTCGTCCATGATGTCGGGATTTTCGTCACGAAGAAAGATTCGCAGTTCCATCCCAGTGGACTCGGTTATGCGCACCGCGGTTGGCAACTCTCTGTAAACATCACCGCACCAGGCCTCCGCGATCGCGAGCAGCCGTCTTGGACCTTCCGCAAGCTCGCGCGCCTTTCGAAAAAAGATGAGGTCCTCTTCAGTGAGTACAGGGTTTCTGTAACTTGTCTCGATTCACTGCCGCGCCTGCCAGGAAATCTCCATAGCTTAGGCCCTGCTCAAATCGAGCGGAGGAGACGACCGTGGTTGCAGTTTCCATGTTGATTACTCCTGTCAACAGATTCTCTTCTTCAACGCCAAGCAACTAGAGCAAAACCAGGAATGCTATAACCTGTCTGACATCGTTGAGGGTCGCCGCTCTCTGTTGGTCGCGTCGACTTGAGTGCATCGGTTCCGGGGTACACCTTCCCTGGTTTTGCTATAGATGCAGCCATCAAACAATTGGTTCCGGGCACGAGCTTGCGTTGCGATTTTCACCATCGGTTCGAGTCGCGAATCTCTTCCGACAGGCTTCGGGTGCAGCCCGAGTCATCGAGCCGGTGTCGGCACAGGAGGCTCAAGCCGTCCGGAAAAATGGCGCACAAGGTCTCAGCAATATTCAGGAAGCTATTGCCGAGCCGACGACTGGCGCGGCGATCCAGCAGAGCCAGCCGCAAAGCCGCCGCGCTGGGGACCGCGACGCTTGTGCTATTCGCAAACTATTCCTTCGCGCAATTATGCAGACTGTGGCTGAGCCGTTGTACGCAGGTACGGCTTCACCGTCTTATAGCCGGGAAAGATCTTGTCGGCCTCCTCGTTGGAGACGGCTCCGGTAATGATGACGTCATCGCCCTGCTTCCAGTTCGCCGGGGTCGCCACGCGATGCTTCGCGGTCAGTTGGATTGAATCCAGCACGCGGACGATCTCGTCGAAGTTGCGGCCCGTGGTCATTGGATAAGCCAGGGTGAGCTTGATGCGCTTATCAGGTCCGATGACGAAGACTGTGCGCACCGGAGCATTGAGCGCGGGCGTGCGGCCATCGGATGTATCGCCAGCATCAGCAGGAAGCATGTCGTAGAGTTTGGAGACCTTCAGTTCCGGGTCGCCAATGAGTGGATAGTTGACCGGATGGCCTCCAACGTCCTGAATGTCCGACGCCCACTTGCTGTGGTTGGAGACGGGATCGACGCTGAGGCCGATCACCTTTGCGCCGCGCTGGGCAAACTGCTTTTCGAGTTTGGCGACCGCGCCCAGCTCGGTGGTGCAGACGGGCGTGAAATCTTTAGGGTGGGAGAAGAGTACAGCCCAGCCTTCGCCGATCCACTCATGGAAGTGGATCGGCCCGTGGGTTGTGTCTGCGGTAAAGTCAGGCGCGATATCGTTGATGCGGAGTGACATGTCGTGTATTCCTCCTGGGGAAGTGCCTTCGATCATTCACAATTTTGGAGCGCAAAATCAAAACCCACCCTGCCTTGTGGCGGCGGGTGGGTCCGGACGATTCTCGAAGCTTGGTTCGAATCTCCTAGACACACCCCCGCGCAGCGCTCGAGCTACACAAACATATCGCGAGAGTGAAACTAGGCTTCATTCTGAACCTGAGTTACGCACCCGATTGGGACCTGCGCGGTGACACTCCCAACCGGATACTGTCAATGTAGTGCGTGCATCGAAGCCTGTCAAGCAGTCAGGCAATACCTTCAATGGGGATGGTTGGCGGTAACTTCGGAGGTGAAAATGTATCGCGTGGCAATGCTTCGAATTATAGCCAAGTCAATAGGGCTCATCTGCAATTCCAACTGCATCTCCCGCTCGTGCTCGAAAACCGCGCACGAACAAATACCTAGCGAATCGAGATCTGGATCACCTGTAAGCTCCGGGACGCATAGTTTGTGAGATACAAGGTCTTGCTGTCATGGCTGATGCCGATGTTGCGGGGAAATCCGCCTGCGGGCCATCTCTTGAGCAGCGCGCGGCCCGAGGAACTGGAAAAGTCGGAAACATCGAGGACGGCCACACTCCCATTGGAATCTGCAAAACGGTTGGAGTTCGCGACGGCGAGCATACGATCCTGGCCAAAGAGGCGCATACCAACCGGTGCCGCTCCGCCTGAAGGGATGGCCCGCAGCAAGGCATGGTCTGGATCCGACTCAAGCAGGCGAGGCGTGAAGGCCAGTATCTTATCGTCTCCCCGCGCAGAGACGAAGAGAACCGAAGAGTCCGCTGTCTCCACTAGCCGCACCGGCGAGCATCCCGCGGCTACGCGCGAAAGAATAGCATTGCTTGTGGATTCGGTTGCCCTCTGCGTGTCGATCACGGTAATGAATCCGTTGCTTTGCGGAGGGGTTCCTTTCTTTTGAACGCAATCATTCTTGGTAAGAGTCGGGTTTCCGACGCCGGCAATCGGTGGCGGATCATTCACCGGTACCAGCTCTGTTGCAACATATAACCGCGAGCCATCGGGAGATAGAGCGAGACTGGGCACAACGTCGCCGGCGGGTATCTGGCCAATGGGTTTCGGATGCGTGACTCGGCCAGCGGCATCGGCACCGACTGCAATGATGCCAACGCTTCCCCGTTGCCTCTGTACGATCCCATACTCGTTTGCAGAGAATACAAAACTTCCATCGGGCGAGGCAACTACATCGAATGTTCCGGCTCCATCGCCTTGTGCTGCAAAATGCGGTTTGGCCTTCCCGTGCGCCATGTCTTGAACGTTGAGGAACGCAACACCTGCGTCCCCTGCGCCGGCAACAAGAGTTTGATCACCCTTCAACAAGACGAGGCCGTTCGCACCTTTGCTGCCGATCGGAATGAAGCCACCGGGTTTTAACTTGCTGCCAGGAGCATCAGATGGACTGGCCCGGCGGAAGATCTGAATGCCTGACACAACATCCTTACGCGCTCCGGCGGCCTGATCCGATCCCTTAAAATCTGGACTTCCGACGTTAGTGACTGAAACAAACACGTAGCGTCCGTCTGCTGTGGCGACTGCCGAGGTCGGATTTCCAAGCGTCGGGTAGTCGGTTGTGGCGACGGTGAGACTCTGCGCTTCGAGAGCTACCAGAGCACCGGAGATCAAGACTAGACAAATGAGCGTCCGGCGCAGGAACCTCGTTCCGTTCAAAGGCTTCATGATTTCTCCAGAATTCAGTGGATACGATTCGGTTGGACTGAAGCCAAGAGTGATTCTCGTCTTCAGTCCAACCGAAATTATCTTGACACTCAGCCGGCTATTGCAGCTCGAACGTGACGGTATTGATCTTGCCGGTAAAGCGATATGGCGACTTGTACTCCGGACTGACTGGAGAACCGAGATCACTGCCCACTTCCAGTGTTTCGCCTCCGGCATAGATGCTGGAGAACTGAGCTTCGCCGACAGACGCGCCGTTGACCGTCAGCTTCACAGCGCCTGGAACTGGGCGGCGCGAATAGAAGCCTGGCGCTCCCGAAGTGTTTGGCGTACTGTCCGGCGACGGAGTCACATTCAACTGAATATGCGCTACGCCCGCATGGATCGGCGTTTTCGAGACAATCTGCTCGGAGTGGTCGTTGGCAACATTCACCTCGTAGTACAGGTGGCTGTCTTTGACGAAGAGGCTGAATCCGCCCAGAATGCCTCCGTCGGCCACGATCACTCCCTCGGCCCCATCTGTCGGGATCTCCACATCGGCATCGATCGTATATGCGTGCCCGTAGAGACCGGGCGCAAAACGCAGCGGCAAGCGCTCCACTCCTGAGCGGAAGGTGAATACCTTCTGGTCCTTGATTTTCTTGTCCAGAGGCGAGGAACGCTCAGGCAGAATCGGATACGCGTGGTTGCGTTCCGCTTCGCTGTTGAAGACCTGCTGCAGCTCCTTCAACTTCTCCGGATACTTGTCGGCGAGGTTGTGAGCCTGGCTGAAGTCCTCATTCAGGTTGTAAAGCTCCCATGGACGCACATCAATGTCCTTGTCGCTGGCGTTGCGAATGGTATTCGGCTCCCAGGTGGAGTGGTAGCGGTCGCCTGCCCACCAGCCATCCTTGTAGATACCGCGGTTGCCGCTGGTTGTGAAGTATTGCAGCGTGTGGCGCGTCGGTGCCTTCGGATTGTCGATGGTATATACCAGGCTCTTGCCTTCGAGCGGAATCTGCTTGACGCCGTTGACTTCATCGGGAAACTTCGTGCCCGTAATCTCATAGATCGTCGGCGCAATATCATTGACGTGCGAGAACTGTCCGCGCACGCCGCCCGCGTCCTTGATGTGGCCCGGCCAGGAGATCACCAGAGGATCGGAGACACCGCCCAGATGTGAAGCGTCCTGCTTGGTGCCGACGTAAGGCGAGTTCAGCGCCCACGCCCACGAAGCAGCATAGTGATTCATGTACAGTTCGCTGCCTAGCAGATCGGCGATATCCGTCCGCTCCTCAATCGACTTGGGCTTGCCATTCACATCCACGGCATCGTGTCCTTCGAGGCCGCCCTCGGCGCTCGCGCCGTTATCGCCGAAGATCCATAGGATGACGGTATTGTCTGCCTGGCCCTCTTCGCGAATCGCATCGAGCAGTCGGCCAATCTCGTGATCGGTATGCTCGGCGTAACCGGCGTAGACCTCCGCTTCGTGCGCCAGTAACTTCTTTTGCTGCGGTGTCAGCGAGTCCCAGGCAGGCAGTCCATCAGGACGCGGGGTAAACTCGGCATTGGCGGGAATCACACCGGAAGCCTTCTGCCTGGCAAAGGCCTCTTTACGGACTTCATCCCATCCCTTGTCGAACTGCCCTCTGTAGCGCTCGATCCACTGTTGCGGCACATGGTGCGGTTCATGCGTGGCCCCAGTAGCGAAGTAGATAAAGAAGGGCTTCTCCTTGGCCACGGCATCATGCTGATGAAGCCAGGTAATTGCTTCGTCGGCGATGTCCGTCGTAAAGTGATAGCCATCCTTGGGCGATTTGGAAGGCTCTACTGGCGTCGTATCGCGATAGATGCGCGGATAGTACTGGCTGTCGGCCGCCTGATTGAATCCGTAGAAATGATCGAAGCCAAGTCCGGTGGGCCAGCGGTCAAACGGGCCTGCCGGGCTGACCTCCCACATCGGCGTGTTGTGCCACTTGCCATAGGCCGAGGTGCTGTAGCCATTTTCCTTGAGCACTTCAGCGATCGTCGCCGCGCTCTTGGGCAGCACGGTGCTGTAACCCGGATAAGGCGCCGACCACTCGGCGATTGAACCAAAGCCCACCTGATGGTTGTTGCGCCCGGTCAGAAGTGCGGCGCGCGTCGGTGAGCAGAGCGCATTCATGTGGAAGCTGTTGTAGCGCAAACCGGCATTCGCTACACTCTCGAAGACCGGCGTGTGAATGGGGCCGCCATAGGCCGAGGTAGCTCCGAAGCCTACGTCGTCGATCAGGATCAAAACAACATTCGGCGCGTTTGCCGGTGCCTTGGGTGGCTCGGGCCACGAAGACGTGGGCACCTCATGAACAGGCAGCGTCGGCCATGACTTCTGCCCCGCTGCGCTCTGTGCGTGCGCGGACGGCCATGCGCTGAAGGCCATGGTTCCGCTCAGGATGTATCCAATACGATGGCTGAGTTTCATTGTCAGTTCTCCAAGAAAAGTTTGTGTTGGGATGAGCTGGAAAAGAGTGTTCCTGCTCCGAGTGATTCAGTTTGAGAAAGTGGCAGGAAAGTATGCGCAAAAAAAGTATTCCCGGAGATCTTAGGGACGACATCGTGAAATATAGATACTCTTATGCTGGCGAAGAATCTCTGTTGAGCCGTGCGGCCAGGTCGATCTCGATCTCATCTTCAACTGTGTCCTTTCTGAGATATGCACTGCTGTCTTCGTGCCGATTTCGTGCTCGGAAGGATCGGCTTCCCCCTCGGCGACAGCCGTTCAATCCGCATAGCGGCGGGCATAGGCGATGGCGCGCTCGGCCAGTTGAGCCTTTCGCTCCGCTGGAGTGAGCCTTGGGAGCGCCGGTTCAAGATCGGCCACTTTGACCAGCCGAACCGATCGAACCCCTTGTGAATGGGCATCGAGCGGCTCAGGCAGCTTCTGCCAGCGCACGAATAATGTGCCCTCGTGCAGCCCAGTGGTATCCAACCAATTGGCGACGCCGGGGTCATTGGGCGCCACTACCAAGGTCAATGTGCCGTCGGGGTTAGGCTTGGCTTGCGACAGGTTCAGCGACGCCGTACGGTGCACGTAGTCGAGCGAGCTTAGCCAGCCACTGGCCAATTGCACGGCCAGATACTTGGCGCCGATGGCGTCGAGAGTCAGCACGAGCGCCTCGTTGTCCGCCAGTTGGAAATGGCCCGACGATGAGAGACCCCACCGTCCGCCCTCGCGGATCTTGGGTGAAGTCAAACTGTTGGGCGGTCCCTGGTAGAAACCCGGAGAGTTGGCGAAGCCTCCGCCCTTGGCCTGAACGATGTGAGGAGTGATCTGGCGGATGAGTGCGGTGGCCTCGCGCGCCAGGGTGGCGTCGTCCGCCGGAGTTGCAGAGGCGGGGCCATCGAGAATGGCCAACTCCATCCGGTAGGGCGTTTCACGGCCCCAGTTCTGGATGGTGTCACGGATGAGGATAAAGTGAGCATCAGATGTAGTGGTGATGTGATTCGCCTGCCCTGCGGCCGGTTCTGGGCCGATCGTCAGAGTGAAGGAACCGTCTGTCTCCGTGTGGATGTCCTCGTCGACAACTTCCTGGATCACCTTGCTCCATCCGTCCTCGCCCGGCAGCCTCGGCAGGAGTTGCAGTGACTCCTGGATTGGCGTCGGCCCAGCCGGGTGAGCAGTCAAGCGATAATGATGACGGTCGTCCACCGGGAAGATGCGAAAGACGTTGTCCACGTTGGGCATCAGAACCTTGCTCGCTGGCACCGCGATTCCAGACCAGCTGTGGGCGGGGGCCCAGAGCCATTGCAGGCGAGAACGCGCGGGATCGCGATTGATGGCGTCAACCACTCCGGCATAGACAACCTCGTCGACTGCATGCGGGAGAATCGCCTTGCCTTCCGCTTTGCCGGCATAAGGATCGGCGGCAAAGGCCTGAGTGACTGAAGCCAGTTCTGCCTTTACCGGCTGGCTGGCCAGAAGACGCAAGGATTGGTTATCCAGCGCTTTTTGGTCGGCAGTGGCCAGAGGTGACTGGGCCGTGGCCACCAGAGAAGCGGGCAAGATCAAGCTTGCCGTCAGTAGAAGTGGGAAACGACGCTTCATGGAAAGATCCTCTCTTGGGTTCAGGCTTTCGCCAATTGAGCTGCCAGAGTGGCGAACGCCAAGACTTGCCGGGTTGCCAGGTTTACGTCGACAGCTTCAGGCCAGCGGTCGGCCGGGTTGTGGAACGGGGGATTGTCTCCCTGCAAGGAAAGATAGCGGCCATGACGATGGAAGATGGTACCGGCCTCGCCTCCTGGCGCGGTGCCGGGCGGCACGATTTGGCTGGCGACCAGACCCTGTTCAGCTAGCGCAGCCACACCCTGAGATTGTGCTTCGGCATCGACCGGTTGAAGGCGGATTTGTCGGCCAGCGCCGATATTTGCACCGAAATGCAGCCATATCTTTGCCTGCGTGACAAGGGCCGCGCGGTGTTCCAGATAGGCATCCAGGCCGATCTGTCCAAGTTCGTGCCCGCTGGAGGCCAGGAAGTGAACATCTCGGACTGGCTTCGCTGCCGCGACGGCTCGCGCTGCCTCCAACCAGGCTGCGATGCCGCCTGCCCGCTCCCCGGCGCAGGTCCACCATCCGCTGCGTGGTGTCATCACAACCAGCGGCGCGGCGGCAAGATCTCTGCCGGGAATCCTGCCCACTACGTTGAAGGCATCCGCAGGCCGACGGGTTGCCGACGCCACCAGCCGTGCCGACGCACCGGCGGCAACGCGCTCTCGCAGCCAATCGGCCTCGACGCTCGACACTTGCAAGGCCGGTACTCCGTCTGGCGTGAGGAACCGGGAGGCATTGATCAACGACAGGCCGGGCCGGCCGCCGCGAGTCACGATCACCACCGCTTTATGGGATCCGTCCAGAGCCTGGCGCAGCGGGCCGGGCCGATCAGTGCCATCCTGCGGTGAAGCTTCAAACAGGCCGATCTCGGCATTGCTGCCGACTGGACCAAGATGTCCGCTGATCCCCTCGGACGCGGTAAGGCCAGCGTCGAAAAGCGGTACTCCGCCAATCCGCCGCCCATCGATGTCAAGAAAGGTATCGTCCAGATCGACACGATTGATGGGGAATGATTCCAGCTTTGCCTCGACCCCGGCCGCCTGGAGTTGGTTGGCCAGCCAATGGGCCGACGCCTCGTCCACATCGGTGGCGGTGCGGTGGATGCCCTGAGCGTCATACTCGCGGACGACTCGGGCCACGCGACGTCGCGCCGCCACCTCTTCGGGATTGGGCAAGGCAAGGGCAGCCCTGAGCGGCCGGGCAGCATAGGTAAGACCCAATACTCCACAAGAAACCAGCAGACGGCGACGGGACAGCATGATCAACACCTCATATTTCAAGTAAATGCAATTGAGAGCAGCCTTCCAGAACGGCAACCTGACTCGAAATCAAGCGCATCGTCAACCCGGATGGAGTTTTGCGAAGCACAACTCCTACCGAATTCTCTTTGGCGCTGTCGCCACTCGTTCGACTTGTATCAGCGGATTCTTTTCGCCAGCCGTAACCTCGAATACCAGTCGGTTTTGCGAAGGCGAAAGCGAGCACGCCGTATACGGATTCACGGCGCACGGTTTGTTGACCGCTTGATTGAAGTCGAGAGTCACTGCGTCGCCGTCACCCTTTTCGATTTCCAGTTCCCGGCCTCCGCCATATGTGGACTTTCCACTGGTTTCATCGGAAAACAGAACAACCAGGCCATTGTTCGCTTTTTCAACTTCCAGCCGATATTCGCGCCCGTTCCTTGTGAACAGCACATCGCCAGGAGAATCGGCGGTATTACTGCCCCCCAACGCATTTTCATACGTGATTTTCCCTGGGTTCTCATGAGGAATGAATCTTCCCTGGATGCGCCAGCTCGCGTCGATCGGGTACCAGTCGAGTCCATGGAAGCTCGCGAAATTCGGGCTTTGCGGATCGCTGATGAAGACTCTGTACTCGAGATCGCTGGATAAACGAAAGAAGAGTTGCAGGCGCCCGACGGACAGTTTGGCGGATGGGCGTGATTTGTTTGCGGTCAGATCTACCGTGCCCACGGCCTGGCCATCGAGAGAAACCAGTCCAGGCGCAGACGATGTAAATGTCACATGGCCGTTCGTTAAGATGAATTTTCCAACTTGAGCCGGAGCTGAATGAGCAGGGAGACGAATCTCATTCACAGGATCGGAGCCAACCCGATTCTCTCCGTCCTTGAGCCGGTAAGAGGCTATATAGGACAAGAGGCCATCCCTCGATTTGATCGCTGCTTCCTTTTCAATCCGCCCGGCTTGGATCCGTTGCACGTACGAATTGTTCGTGCCATCGGCATACGCCGACACCAGAAGCAATGTCATTGCAATAAATGTTGACAGTCTTCTCATGATCGCTCCTCATTGATCTTCGGTTAAATGCGGGTTTCTGCCGTTGATCGAGATGTCCGATTGCAGGTTTGCTTTGTGCCTACCAAAGTGGCCGTTGTTGCACTTCGGAGCGTCTTTCCCGAACGATCCTTTCCCGCTGCTCTGCCGTGACGATAGGCGTCTCCGCAGGCAGCGATTTACGCACTTCCGCAAATGCGACCTTGCGAATTGTGGGAATGGGATTGGACGAGCACTCCGCCCAGCGTCCTTGAATAGCTCCACTTTGGTAGCCGGCTGTGTCGAGCCAGTTTGGAACGCCTGGGTCTTTGGCCGAAACAACATAGCGCACGATTCCGTCCGCATCCGCGCGCGCCTGCGAGCCATTCAGACTGCTCTGATTGTTGTACCAATCGGTTGTTTCGTATAAATTATTGGTAAGAATAATCGACCAGTAGGTGCATCCGGCCGGGACCTTGGCCTCAACAATCAAGGCCTCATCGGGCTGCAAGTCGTAGGCTCCCTCGTAATAAAACTGCCCGACCAATCCACCCATATGCGAAACATCGAAGATCTTGAGCCGGTTGATGTATCCTTCCTTGCGCAGTCCCTCCACGTGATCGACAAAGAGGAGTGCAATACGAGAGATATCATCGGTCAAAGTCTGCAATCGCTTCTCGAGATCCTCAGCAGATGGCCTGGGCCGCTCGACTGGACGATCCAGGCGTTCGATGGAGATACGCGGATCGCGTTCCGCCTTCCAGTCAAAAGCCACCTGCCGCAACAGTAACTGAGAAGTGTCTGGCTTGAGCTGCCACCAATCGCCGGTGTATCCTTGGGGCCGCTCGGAGCTAAGCACGACGTCGAAATCTCCACTCGCATCCAGATGAAGCGCCTTGAAATCGTAGTAAGTGGGAACCGGCAGAGTGAAGGTTAGACCCGTTGGCAAAGCTGCGAAAAGGCCCACGCGCAGGATGCGCACAGAACCGATTTCGCCGCGAAGGCGGTAGGAGCCGGTGGCATCAATCGCTGCGCTGCGATAGGTGGTATCGGCATTCGGCTGGCCGATGTTGAAGTAGAAGTTACTCGCCGGCAGAAAGGCGGGATGATTGACATCATCCCCCAAAGCAGCGAGCGACTTAGAAGCGACGGCCTCAAGCAGCAGCCGACCGGCCTCCTGCCTCACTTGAGGATCGTCGCGCAGGCGCTCTGGAAGTCGCGAAAGAATCTTCGAGTCAAGTTGCTCGAGTTGACTGGTCCACTGCTCCCAGCCCGGAATCCTGTCCTTTCCGGCATCGGAAGACTGTTGCGCCGCCAGAGGCACTGCTGGATAGAGAAAAATGAGAAATGGCAAGATAGCCAGCAATCTCTTTTTTGATGGATAAGCCTTCATTACATTCTCCTGTCTGTGGCCTGATTCAGACGCTTTTCTGCGAATTCTCTGCGACCGGCAGTGACTTTGAATCAATCTGTTGAATACCGCGCATGGCGGACTGGCGAAAGATAAGAATCGACGTTGAGCGAGATCTGCAGTCCGTTCGCGGCTAGCCGCAAACGGACTGCAGATCACAGTCGCTATAGAGCCAAAACATGCAGGCAATGTTACTTGCTGTTGCTGCTCTGGGCGGCCTGCTCTTTTTGCCGGTCAATATACCACTGAGGCAGGTAGGTGTGGTGAGTGCGTCCCTGATACATATCGTCAAACGTGATGTATGGGGCGAGATGATGCGACTGGGCCTGCTCTTCGAATTCGGCCTTCAGTTGCGCCAGCTTCTCCGGATACTTCTTGGCCAGATCGATGCGCTCGGTCGGATCGTCGTTCAGGTTGTAGAGTTCCCAAGCGCTTTCGTCAAGAGCCGGATTACTGACTACGTGTTTTGTTTCGACGTCGTTGGGATACGCCAACTCGGCCTTCCATCCGTTGTCATAGATCGACCGCGAGCCAAAGATGTAGTAGTACTGCAGCGTGTGACGGGTGGGCGCGCTGGCATCGTCAATCGAGTAGGCCAGGGACGTTCCTTCAATCGGCTGCTGCTTGATGCCGCGAATCTCTTCCGGGGCCTTGATGCCAACCAGATCGAGAGTGGTAGGCAGAAGATCGATCACATGGCTGTACTGAGTGCGAATGCCGCCCTTGTCCTTGATGCCCTTCGGCCAGTAGGCGATGAGAGGATTGTGCGTACCGCCTTCGCTGTTGGCATCTGATTTCCAGTACTTGAAAGGCGTGTCGGCGGCCTGCGCCCAGCCCAGCGGATAGTTGCCATTCTTGGCTTCAGGCGTGCCGATCTTGTCGATCTTGGCCAGGTTATAGGCGACATTCTCCTCCTCGGTAATCGGTTTGCGGATAATGGAACGGTCTATACTGCCTTCTTCCGATCCTTCCTTGCTGGCGCCGTTGTCGCCGATGGAGATGAAGATCAGCGTGTTGTCGAGCTGGCCGATCTCCTTCAGATGATTGACCAGGCGGCCGACCTCAAAGTCCGTGTAGGTCAGATAGCCTGCGTAAACTTCCATGAAGCGCGCATAGAGCTTCTGCTGATCCGGCGTCAGCGTGTCCCAGGCTTTGACGTTCGGATTGCGATCGGGAAGTATCGCATTGGCAGGGATCACGCCGAGTTTCTTCTGGCGCTCAAAGACCTCTTCGCGAAAGACGTCCCAGCCCTTGTCGAACTTGCCCTTGTATTGATCGCTCCAGTATTTGTCGACCATGTGCGGGGCGTGCGTAGCGGCAGGCGCGTAGTAAAGGAAGAACGGCTTATCCGGCGCGGCCTTCTTCTGGCGGTCGATATAGAAGATCGCCTTGTCTGTGATCTGGTCGCTCAGGTGGCGGCCATCTGGGGTCACGTGCGCCTGATCCTCCGTCAGGTCGGGTTTGTACTGATCGGTTGCCGAGCCAAGGAATCCGAAGAAGTGATCAAAGCCTTTGCCTGTTGGCCAGTGATCGAAAGGGCCGGCGTCGGTACCCTCGTCGTTCGGCGTGATGCCATACTTGCCCACCGCAAAGGTGTTGTAACCGCTCTCGCGCAGGATCTCGGCGATTGTGCCGGCCGTGGCAGGCACGCGACCATCCCAGCCGGGGAAACCGGCTGACGAGGTAACGTCTGAAAAGCCCGATTCATGCACCGATGCGCTGTTGCGTCCAGTCAACAGGGCTGAGCGGGTCGGAGCGCAGATGGCGCAGGTATGGAAGTTCGTGTAACGCAGACCGTTGTTGGCCAGAGTGTCGAAAGTAGGAGTTTGGATCAGTCCGCCGAATGTGCCGGCAGCGCCATATCCCACGTCATCGATCAGGATCCACACCACGTTCGGCGCACCAGCGGGTGCTTTTACGGGCTCCGGCCACCACTCTTTCGATTCGGCGAGGGTTCTGCCAACGACTCCTTGATAAGGCTGTGCGGTCTGCGCATGCAATGCGAACTCGGCGCTCGATGCAAGGATGAGCGTCGAGGTCAAAGCACTCAAAACACTTTTCTCTCTCA
>Ga0302192_10001379_pt1 | contig 15221 bp, 8 predicted proteins | sample II_Bog_E3_2_FD_200230 | JGI IMG/M metagenome (GOLD analysis project Ga0302192, IMG submission 200230) | Peat permafrost microbial communities from Stordalen Mire near Abisko, Sweden - II_Bog_E3_2 | ecosystem: Environmental > Terrestrial > Soil > Wetlands > Peat | place: Sweden: Abisko, Stordalen...
CGCATTCTTCACAAGGCACCTGCACATCCGGCAAAAAGTTCATTTCGATCACCTTTAAGCCAGCGCCCTGGCAGGTTTCGCAGCGGCCGCCTTTCACATTGAACGAAAAGCGCCCCGGCTTGTACCCCCTGATCTTCGACTCAGGCAGTTGTACATACAAGTTGCGGATATCCGAAAAAACGCCGGTATAAGTGGCCGGGTTTGAGCGCGGCGTACGGCCGATCGGCGTTTGATCAATCTCAATCACTTTGTCGATATCAGCCAGCCCCTCAATTTTTTCATACGGCAGTGGGATTTTTTTCGCCCTAAAAAAATGATGGTTCAGTATAGGATAAAGCGTTTCGGTAATTAAGCTTGATTTCCCGCTGCCTGATACGCCCGTCACACAGATGAGCTTACCCAATGGAAGCTCGACCGAGACTTTTTTCAAGTTATGCCCTTCCGCTTTATGCAGGCTTAATATCTTTCCGCTGCCAGGCCGCCGTTTCTTCGGCGTGGCTATCTCGCGCTCGCCGTTTATATACGATGTGGTGAGCGTATGCTGTTTCATCAGTTCGGTGGGCGTGCCCTGTGCTACCACCTCGCCGCCATGCACACCGGCCGCAGGGCCCATATCGATCACATGGTCGGCGTGCAATATCATATCCTTATCATGTTCTACCACTAAAACGGTATTGCCCAGGTCGCGCAGGTTTTTCAGGGCATTTATCAGCCTTTCATTGTCGCGCTGGTGCAGGCCAATGCTCGGTTCATCCAAAATATACATCACATTCATCAGCTGCGAACCAATTTGCGTGGCCAGCCGGATGCGCTGTGCTTCGCCTCCCGACAAGGTTTTCGCGGTCCGGTCAAGCGTCAAATAACTTAAGCCTACATCCAGCAAAAAGACTATCCTGGCATTTATTTCCTTAAGTATTTCTTTGGCAATTACGTTTTGTCGGTCGGTCAATCGGGTGTCAAGCCCGTCGAACCATTGCTGCAGGGTTTTGACGTCCATGCCGGCCAGCTCAAAAATATTCTTGCCATCAATTTTAAAATGCAGCGATTCCTTTTTCAACCGCGCGCCCTCGCAAACGGGGCAGGTACGCAAAACGCGGTAGTTTTCCATGTCGTCCATGCCCTCCTCGCCGCGACGCTCCTGCTGTTCTTCCAGCATACGCACAATGCCGTCAAATGCTACCTGGTAACTTTGTACGTTCCACTTATTGTACTCAACCGCAACGGTTATCATTTCTGTTGAGCCGTTAAGGATGGTTTCTAAATGTTCCCTGGGCAGCTTTTCAATCGGCGTCGATAAGGAAAAGTCGTATTTTTTTGCAAGTGCTTTCAACACCTGGAATATCCACGTCTCGCGGTACTCACCTATTGGCGCCAGGCCGCCGTTGAGGATGCTCAACTTTGGATTAGGAATAACCGATGCCTCGTCAACCTCAAAAATATAGCCCAAGCCGTTACATTTTTCACAAGCGCCATACGGCGAATTGAAAGAAAAAGTATTGGGCTGCGGTTCGTCGTAAGATATCCCCGAAACCGGGTCCATCAGGTATTTGCTGTAATAAAAAACGTTGTTGTCCTTATCGGCTATACGGATAATACCTTTTGCAATCTTCAACGCCTGCTGGATGGAAGTGTGCAGCCGTTTGCTATCATGCTCGCTGATCACCAGCCTGTCCACCACAATATCAATGTCATGTATTTTATAGCGGTCGACCTGCATTTTCGGTTCCACGTCCGCAATAGTTCCGTCGATCCAAACTTTCAAAAAACCCTGTTTTCTTATCTGCTCAAAAAGCTCGCGGTAATGCCCTTTCCTGGCTTTTACAACCGGGGCAAGGATGTTTACCGGCTGCCCAGCGAAACGCTCGGAAATCGTTTTAAGGATCTGATCTTCCGACATCCGCTCCATCTTTTCGCCGCTCACATAGGAGTAGGCTTCGCCGGTACGCGCAAAAAGCAGGCGCATAAAGTCGTATATCTCGGTAATGGTGCCAACGGTCGAGCGGGGGTTTTTACTGGTGGTTTTTTGCTCGATGGCGATCACCGGGCTAAGGCCGGATACCTTGTCAACGTCGGGGCGCTCCATTCCGCCCATAAACTGGCGCGAATAAGCCGAAAACGTTTCCATGTACCGCCGTTGCCCTTCGGCGTAAATGGTATCAAACGCCAGCGAAGATTTCCCGCTGCCGCTCAAACCGGTAATCACCACCAGTTTGTTACGCGGGAATGAAACATCGATATTTTTTAAATTATGTACCCTGGCCCCGAAAACCTCCACTTCCTTTTGCTCGCCAAGATCAATGGTTTTGTCTATCATTTGTGAATTAGTGAGTTAGTGAATTAGTGAGTTAATGAGTCAGCCAATTGGTGATTTAGTGAATTAGTGAGTTAGTGAATTTCTTACGTTCTGATGGGCTGTCAACCAATCACTAATTCACTTATTCAACAATTCACTAATTAGCTCCAAATATACGTAAAAAGGCCGGCCCTCCATCCTGGAAGACCGGCCTTTGAGTGCTCCGTAATACTAATTTTTACCCTTAAATGGTAAAACTATGTTAGTTAAGTGCGATTAATTCCGCTGGTTTCAAATAGGGTTTAAACCCGTATTTTTCAGGCTGGCTGATAATTTGTTTCATGGCAACCAGGTTATAAACGTAAGCTGCGGTTTCACCATTTAAATGCATCAGGAAATAATTATCCTCGCTTTGGTGATTAATGGCATGTTCCAATTTGATCTCGCCATTGTTATAGGCAGCTGCCGCCAAAGTCCAGCTGTTAAACTCGCTGTATAGCGAACGTATGTACTTGCAGGCTGCAACGGTTGATTTGCGGACGCTCATGCGTTCGTCAACCCCATCGCCCACTTTCAGGCCGTACGTGCGGGCCGTTCCCGGCATAAATTGCCAAAGCCCTTTTGCCCCTTTTGGCGAAGTACCTTCGCCAAACCCTGATTCGACCAGTGGCATATACTTAAAATCGTCAGGGATGCCATAGGCCTTCAAAATAGGCTCAATAATCGGAAACAGCTGGATGGCTTTGCTTTGCAGGATATTTGATCCCACATTTCGGAAATCGTGTTTTTGCAGCGATCGCTGTAACTTGTGTTTCACCGAGGCATCGTCAGGCAATGTTTCATTTGCGAAACTGTATTCCGCTTCAGCCAAAGCATCTTTTAACACAAATTTTGGGGTAACAAACAAAGCAACCGCAGGTTTTTCATCCGGCGTTTTTACCGGTTCAGCCGCTATTTTGCCGGCCGGTACGCTGCAAATGTTCAAGGTGGAAATGATAACCAGCACTGCCATTACGGAGCACGTAATTAAGTGTTTTTTAGTCATTTCTTTTTTAATCATAAGCACAACATTTGGTAGAATGTGCTGCAAAGGTATAATATAGGAAGCAGATTATCAAATACTTACCATTTACCGACTTTTGAAAATATCGGTTTTCGGTTCAAAAACGGGCTTTAGCGGCGCTAAACGCCGTTTTTGAACTATAGAAAAAAATTATACTTACAGCCCTAAAAACGCTACCTTTGGCCCTTCACGCTGAGAAAGCGCTAACAAAAAAACTATGGTATTTAAAAGACCAGCGAGCGGTCGCAACGACCAACCAGGCAGATCATCCAACCGCAATCCAAAGGCGGGCGAAAGGCCAAAAAGATCAGGCTCATCAAAAGGAAATTTTTCGAAGGACGGCGATAAAACTGCTGACAGGCCATTCCGAAAGTTTGAAAAAGACGCGGCAGGAGATAAACGCTCATTTTCAACCGGCAAAAAATCGTACCAGGGCGATACGGATAAAAGCGATCATTCGGCCAGCAGCTTCCGCAGCAGCGACACCAAAAAATCGTTCTCGCCAAAAGCAAGGCCATACAGCGGGCGTCCGGCCGATGCTGAAAACAAGCGCGAAGGCTACGGCCGCAAATCCGCTGCTGATGCATCCGGCGAACGGAAATCATTTGTGCCCAAAAGCCGTCCGTACACCGGTCGTGCAGCCGACAACGATGAAAGGCCACGCAAAAGCTTTAGCGACGATAAACGCGGCAGTGAAAGTTCCGGTGAAAAAAAGCATTTTGCACCGCGCAGCAAACCATCATCTTTCGCCGGTAACGATAAACCCAAAAGAAGTTTCAGTAAAGAAGGCCCGGCTGAAGGCCGGGATGGCAAAAAACGCGAAGGCCAGCGGAATTTCGTCTCCAAAGACAGATCAGCAGATACGCAACCGCCCGCAAAAACCATGCGCGGCCGCAAAAAAGCTGAACAACCTGCAGATGACGGCCTCATCAGGCTTAACCGTTATATATCAAACGCCGGCATTTGTTCGCGCCGCAAGGCTGATGAACTGATCACTGCCGGCGTAGTATCGGTAAACGGCGAAGTGGTTTCGGAACTGGGCCATAAAGTAGACCCGCAAAAGGACGTAATCCGCTATAACGGCGAAATGCTGAAGCGCGAGAAAATGGTTTATGTGCTGCTGAATAAACCCAAGGACTATATTACCACAACCGAAGACCCCCAGGAACGCCGCACCGTGATGCACCTGGTTGAAAAAGCCAGCAGGGAACGCATATATCCCATCGGCCGCCTGGACCGGAACACCACCGGCCTGCTGCTGATGACCAACGACGGCGACCTGGCTGATAAACTTTCACACCCACGCAATAATATTACCAAGCTGTACCAGGTTGAATTGAGTAAAAGCCTGACCCAGGGCGACCTGAACAAGATCGCATTTGGCATTGAGCTGGAAGACGGCCTGATAAAGCCCGATGCCATATCGTACGTTGCCGGTGCAACCAAGCGCGAAGTAGGCATACAAATACACAGCGGCAAAAACCGCATCGTGCGCCGCATATTTGAGCATTTGGGCTACGAAGTGGTAAAGCTGGACAGGGTGGTGTACGCCAACCTCACCAAAAAGGACCTTCCCCGTGGTCGCTGGCGTTACCTTAACGAAGAGGAAGTGATACAGTTGAAGCACCTCATTTAGAGGTGAAAGGCGAAAGGTAAAAGGCGAAAGGTTGAGGGGGTATTTATTCTCCAGTATTGCAGTTGCAAATACCCTGTGCCAGCGAAAAATACTTGCGGGAGCATGGTGCACAAATAATGACCTGGCTGCACCGCCATTCCAATTATTACCATACCCACCACCGGTCGGTTTAAGCTATTGGATTGTACAACAGCTATTTACTTACAAATCCCGCCGCCTTTTCTTTACAGTCCGGAGACAAATTCCGGCCCGTTTAAGCGTATATTTGCACACTGAAATTCTGCGGCGTTTCGAGCTGCATTTTCACCTCAAACAAAACCAAAGAAAGGTTTATTTAACAGCATGAGACAACTTAAAATAGTCCAGTCAATCACTAACCGTGAGTCTGCTTCATTGCAGCAATACCTCTCCGACGTCTCCAAAATCCCGATGGTAACGGCCGAAGAAGAAGTGATACTGACACAAAAAATAAAACAAGGCGACCAGGCAGCCCTGGAACGGCTCACCGGCGCCAATTTGCGCTTCGTGGTTTCTGTAGCCAAACAATACGAAAGTTCGGCCCTGACACTCGGCGACCTGATCAACGAAGGCAACCTTGGCCTCATCAAGGCAGCAAGGCGTTTTGATGAAACCAAGGGGTTCAAATTTATTTCCTATGCGGTGTGGTGGATACGCCAGTCCATCCTGCAGGCCATTAACGACCATGCACGCATCGTCCGTTTGCCGGCGAATAAGGTTGGCGACCTGAGCAAGATCAGCAAAACCTCATCCCTGCTGGAGCAGCACCTGGAGCGGGCGCCCACGCCGGAAGAAGTGGCCGAAAGCATGGGCGTGCCGACCGAAAAGGTGAGCACGGTGCTGGCAAGCGCCGGCAGGGCCATATCCGTTGACGCGCCTTTTTCTGATGAAGCAGAAAACACCCTGCTGGATGTATTGCCAAATACCACAGCCGCGGCCGACAGCGGGGTGCTTGCGGAATCATTGAGTACCGAAGTATCCAACGGCCTGCAAATGCTCGACCAAAGGGACCGGGATATCATAAAAGCATTTTTTGGCCTGGGGACCGGGCAGGCGCTAAGCCTGGACGAGATCAGCGAACAGTATCATCTCACCCGGGAACGGGTGAGGCAGATCAAAGACAAGGCCCTGGCAAGGCTAAGGAACAATAAGCCGCTGGTGAAGGAATTGCAGGCATATTTGTAAGGTGATGGTAGTGACGGTTTTACGGTAACTTTTCAGCAGAGCACGAATTGGCTTTGCGCTTTTGGCCGCTTCGTCAGATGCGCGCTTGAAAGGGGATTTGTTTCCTACCCAATCCGCAGCGAGGTTCGGTAATTAAGTTTACCCGCAGCGATCCGCGATCATTTTAATCCTGTTTTTGTGATACCGGAATTAAACTGTATGTGTTCCTTGTCTTCCTGCCGCGTAAACATCTTTTGGCAATCGGGCTTCATGTTGTTATATAACGACATGACAACCTGCTTTACCAGGGCGTGGTTGCCTGCTTTGGCTGCATCCAAACCCGTTTGTTTTATTTCTTCGAGTTTACTTGTGTTTTTGAAACAATCGTCATCCACCATCGACATACTGAAAAAAATACCTGAGAAACGCTCGTCATTCTGCAGCCATATTTTATCGTTAAACCCTTTCAGCTCTTCTGCATTTTGCCTGATCACGTATTTATCGCCCGAGTTTAAAAAGTCTTTTTCGTGGCCAAATATTTTATTTATCGCATTTTGTTGCTCGGCCGTAGCCCATTTTTCCCGTATGATATAGGTTTCCTTTTGATCGTTATACCTCGCTATTTCAACATAAATATCCCTGGCGCGGGTAAGGTCGTCAAGCTGGCCAAGCAGCTTGCGTTTTTTCTCGTCTATCCGGTATTTCTCTTCCGTAGCCTTGTCATTTCTTATACTATGCAGCTTTGATTTAAGCTCGCTTAGTTCAATAGCCAGAATCTGGAACATAGCCGAAATTTCGTACGCTTCCTCCTCCTCGCTTTCAGCAATTTCTTTGCTTATGGTCATCTCTGCGCGGGCAATGTCCTGCAATATTTTTTCGGGCGATATTTCCCGCTGTGCTACATGAAATGTTTGCGTGATCTGCTGCAATGTGGACGGCACATATATTTCAACCTTAAGCCCCCGCGATTCGTCTATTTGCACCTGTAATTCAACGTCGGTGCCTTTTACCAGGTCGCCGTCAAGCTGTTTCCCGCTAAGCTCGATATAACCGATACTCAAATTAGCACCCGGTAAACTTCCGCCTTTACCCTCTACAAGATTAATGATCAACTTATCGTCTGAATTGCGCGCCACCGATTTTGAAAAAGTTTTGTAAATGGTTCGGCTAAGCGGCAGAATATCATTTCGCTTAAATATTACTTCCAGGTAGGTTTTGCTGCCATCGCCATCCACTTCCAGGCAAATATCTTCAGGCAGCAACTGGCCCGACACACTGTAAAGCCCATGGGTAATAACAATATCGTCCTTGTTGTAAACAGGCTCTCCTTTTTGACTGGTAATATTTAACTTAAATACGTTTTTTGATTTTGGAAGCAAGGTCACAAATTCCGATGCGTTTTGATCAAAGTGTTGCCAGCCGGTATCGAAACCGCCGTCGCCGCGCGCAATACGGTAATTGCCTGAAAATGGCGTCTCCGATTTAAAAGCGATCAGTTCCTCCAGGTCATTTGTGTAAGTCTCAAAGCTTAGCTTAAAGTTCCCGTTTCTACCCGGTTGCTTTGGCTTTGTTTCCTCTTCAACTGTATCCGCAGTCGCGGGAGATGCACCGGCATAATACGCCGCGCCGATAATAACTGCTGTGCCCGGGTCGATGCTATCATCTACCACGCCGCCCGAAAGTGATTTTAACGACTCCCGGATATAGGGGATATAGGTTGTACCGCCCACCAGTATGATGCGGTCGATCTGGCTAAACGTAATATTGTTGTTTTTAAGCAATTCCAATAAAAAATGTTCGGTTTCTGCGTACTTGGGCCGTACTACGCGGTCAAATTCTTCCCGTGTTATGTCCAGTTCAACCGACATATCCAGTTCAGGAAAATCAATATCTACCCATGTAGTTTCCGAAACCGACAATTGCTTTTTTGCTTCCTCGGCCAGGTAATTCAGGTAAAACCATAGCTTGCTGTAAACACCTTCGCGCAGTATTAATTTTTGCCATAGTTCCGTATCGCCATAACGCTCAATTATCCGGGGTGTCAATAGCTCTTCAATAAATGCGTAATCTATGTCAGTGCCGCCCAAAAAATTGTTGCCCTTATTGTCAATTACCTTAAGCTCCCTGTGGTTAATTTGTACCAAAGCCGCGTCAAAAGTGCCGCCGCCAAAATCGTAAACCAGCCAGCGCTGTTCAACGTCTATATCCAGGTTGCTGGTATTGGCATAAGCCAGGCAGGCAGCTATCGGTTCCTGTAAAAGCACAACATCGGTAAAACCGGCCTGGTAAGCGGCCAATTTGGTGGCGTTTGACTGGATGGTATCAAAAGAAGCGGGAATGGTAATAACGGCTGCTGTTATTTCTTCGCCGGGGACAAAGTTTTTAAGCTCTCTCAACACGTGGGCCGACAGATCTACGGGGCTTAATTCAGCAGGTTCTCCCGCAATCGCGGCCTGGTATTTCTCGCCGGTGCCCATTTTACGCTTAAAGGCGCTGAAAACATTACCGGCATTTGATAGGTATTGCTCACGGGCCTTGTCGCCAATAAGTGTGCGCCCTTTGTAGAAAGATACTACCGATGGTAAAAGTTCGTTCAACCCTACCGGGTTTTTCAGTATCCCAATGCGCCCGTTATCGTACCTGGCTATCCCGGAGTTGGTAGTGCCCAGGTCGATGCCGAAATTTATCATTTTCATTGATGCTGCTCTCCCTCAATAATAACAATACCTTTTTGTATCAATTCCATTTGGCCGCCATTAAGTATTTGGTATATAATGGGCTTTAGCACGCGTGTTACCTTTAATGTGCCCTTAAGCGGCGTTGCAAGCGATGCTTCTATATCCGTGTCTGTCTCTTTGTAAACACGGTTTATAGGGTCGACCACCTTATACCCCAGCGTTTCCAGCTCGTGATACAATCGCCTTATATTCCGGTCGGCAACATCTTCTTTTTTTTGCCTTAACTTATTTTCTATTTCAAATACCTGGTTGATAATATTGATCATACAAACACCGCTTATTGGCGAAGATATTGTATTTTAATTATATTTTTGGCTGGTCTGTAAAACAACATTGTGGCATTTTTTAAAGCTTTGGCAGCAATAGGGATCGGCAGGACTGAACTTGCCGACGTTTCGGGCGAATCCCTTATCCGCATCGAAAAAAAACTCATTGCTGAGCAAAAACTCAATAATTCCATTTCGAAAAATGATGTGGAAACGGTTTTGCGTGTTTTTAAAGACTACACGGACGTACTCAAAGAAATTTCGCGCTATGATTGTTTTTACGGGATACTCACCGGGTACGATGCCGAATATATCGACACCCTTGCGCGATACCCGCCCGAACAAGCCAGCCGCATAAAATTGGTGGTGTCCACTTATTTTGCCGATGAACTTACCGACTACATCAATATTAACCTAAGCAAAAATAACTTGAATAACATACGTGTACTGCTGCATTACCGCATTTTTTTTAGCGCCGATATTTTAAAAACGCTAACTACGAGGCTAGAGGCAAAAGTAGAATTTGCTATAGCAAGTATTGAACCGGACCGCCCGACCGCCGAATTGCTTAAAAAATTGGACTATCTGCGCGATAATGACTTTTATTTTACGCTGGGCGAAGTTGATAAGCGATACTTTTTGAGGGTGCTGGTGAAGCTGATCGACCTTATCAAACAAAAACAGGGCTATGCGCCGCAAACCAGGTTTTTTAGGGAAGCTAAACAGGCTATACGCTGGTACGACAGGAGCAACGCCACGCTTGCAGGTAAATTGGGCATACAGATAAGACAGCAAACCACGGCGCCAACCTACCGAAAGAGCGTTTCGCCGGCACGGACCATCTATTTTGTAATTATTATCGTGGTAATGCTGTACAATTTTTCGCACTCATGTAATAATTCATCGGCCAGCGCACCCTATATTACGGCAAGAAATCCCTGGTCGGGCGACCAAAATGCATTGCCGCCGGGTAATCTTGATTCCACGCGCCAATTGCAGCGTGATAAGATGGCGCGTTTTGTCGAAGCGCGTATAAACCCGGTAAATTACCCGGTAAAAGGCTGGGAGCCTGATACGTCGAAAACTAAAAAATACGCCGACCCTTTCGACCTGGATATTTTTAGCGGAAGCTATCACTATGTTCAAAACAACGTGACACGGATAGCCATAGCAAATAATACAGATAAGGAATGCGTGGCTATTGCGTATTTCAGGCAGCGGTATGATACGCAGTTGAAGGCCTACACAGGGAATGATAACGTAAATTCAATTGATATTTATGCGTTTTACATTCCCCCGCACGATAGTATAAACGTGGATATGAAGATGGAACTGCTTCGTTTTTACATGGGCAAAAATCTTGCTGTGTTCAATAGCTACCGCGGGCATAATTATCCCGATTCGCTGGATAACAAGTTCAGCATAGTTACCCGCGCAGACTCCATGCTTTTTAGTAAAGCATTTATTGTATCGAGAAAGGATAGCAAAGTGAATAAAGCTAACGGCCGGAAAAGACCTTCGCTATTGACGATAAACCAGCCGACACCTGAAAGTTACCGGCTGACCTGGACAGGGGAAACGCCATTGTACCAGTTTACAAATTGGATAACCGATGTAACCGATAAGCACCCAGACAGCCTTAGTAGGCAAAAGCCCCTCCTGCTGGATTTGAAGAACCAGCCGCGTGCAAACGTTGACGGACAAATTAATACCTTTATTTATAATTGAAAAATCCCCGGTGTAGTTTATACAGAACGCTGTTCGATTTTCAACTACGGACGACTATGCCCGTAGACTGTATTATAGGTTTACTACAATTCCAAATTTTATTAAAAAAAGCTATTTTTAGGCTGCTCTTCTATAGTTTTCCACATACTTTTCCCCTCTCTTTACCAGCGAAAACATTCTTAGGATTAGCTTGAATTTTACATTGTTTAATACCAAACCATACTCCTTAACTTTAAGTTTTCGTTCGGCATATGCTCTGATTTCCGGGTCATGTTCGATGGCCACCCTAGCCGCCATATTTAGTTCTTGTTTCAGTTCTTTATGTGCAAGATGGCTGGTTCGTCGCCGTCCTTTGATACTTGTTCCAGATGTATGTTCGAATGGTATTACCCCAACAAATACTGCATAATGCCGCGCATCAGGAAATGAGGTGAAATTTTCTGTATAGGCTATTGTCATCCACGCATTAATGGGGCCTATTCCCTTAATGCTGGTTATGATCCGGTAGTTGAGCAGCATGGATGCATTACTTTTGATCAGCTCCATAATTCGCTCCTCTATGTGTAGCGCTACAAAACCGCATGAAAAGCCCATCACCGTAAAATAACCACAAAACCCGACAAGGCTTTCGCCCCGTTATTTAAATCGATGATATAATAAAATGTACCGGATGGGAGCGGCGAACCATTATACTGGCCATTCCACGGGATGCTGTAGCCTATGGATGCATACACTTTTTGGCCATAGCGGGTGTATACGCTGACGTTACAGTTGGGGAAAAGGTCGAGGTTTTTTATGTTCCAGGTATCGTTTATGCCGTCGCCGTTAGGCGTAAAGGTATTGGGTATTATCAGCGCGTTTTCGGGCAGCACGCTAAGCACGCCGGGCAAAAGGGTGATGTCGTAATCACCGGATGCTGCGCCGGATAGGCTGATCGGATATTGCCCGACGGGCGAACCAGCCAGTGCTGTAGTGGTTAAAATTGGCGGCGAGGCCAGGTCTGCCGGGGTATCGCCATTTACAAAACCGGTGTAGGTTGCCGTGAGGGCCGGGACAGGGCTGCCAAAAAATTGGGTTTTATCATCGGCCTTTATGGTTAGCGGTGCCGGTGTTACAGTACTGAAGGGCATAGCTACATTTATAGCAGTTGCATTGGGCGCCGATATATTAATATTGCCCGAATAGCTGCCGGCATGCGTGGTTGCCGCCAGGCGTATATAATTGGTGGCCGGGCCGGTAGTTGCGGCGCCCGCGCCGGTGATGGTGGCAATGCTACCAAATTGAATATCATCCGTGCTTACCTGAAACCCGGGCGGCACTGTGATTGAAATATTGCCCGTTATTTCAATCCCGGTTACGCTAAACGTAGTGGCGGTTGAAGCCGTACCATAAACCGTAGTTAAGGGCGATGGCGTACCTGATGTGGTTATTTGCGACGGCGGGGTGGGATTAACAGTTATGGTGAATGTGACCGGGGCGCCCGTGCAGGGATTAACAGCGATAAAATCGCCAAAGGAGAAGTCGTCCGGCAAGGAAGTCCGCCCAAGAAAGATGGTTTTTTCGACCAAATAATTGGCAGCCAGGTCGACCACCTGGACATCAAGCGAAATTCCGTTAACCACGTACAATTTTTGTCCGTCAGGAGTAAGCGACATTCCGCAGGGCTGGTCCTCAGTGGGTATGGTCCCCACAATCGACAGCGTTTTTGTATCGATCACGGAAACCGTGTGGGAATATTCGTTACTTACATAAACCCGCTGGCCATCGGCCGAAACTTTTGCCACATCGGGGAATATGCCCGTAGGGATCGTTTGAATTGTTTTCTCAGCAGCAACGTCTATAACAGCAACGTCGCCGCCGTCATAACAGGTTACATAAAGGGTTTTGCCATCGGGGCTAACGCCCATGCCTAAAGGAAACTGGTCTGTTAGCACCTTTGCGGTTATTTTCCCGCTGGCTGTACTGATATACATGATATAATTTATACCGCCGCTACAGTAAAGCGTGCTGTCATCGGGACTAAGGGCCACCTGGAAAACCTCATATTTGCCCACATCAATATAGCTTACCGAAAAATCTGCAGCGTTGATGACCGCTATTTGCCCGCCGTTTATATTGCTGCAGTACACTTTGGACCCATCGTGTGTTACCACGCAGTTGTAGGGCGTACCGCCGACATTTACAGTGGCTAAAACGGTTTTGGTTGCCGTATTGATCACCGTTACTGAATTACCGCCCGCGTTGCAAATATATGCGCGGCTGCCGTCGGGACTTACCTCCGACCCCGTAGCGCCGTACTGTGTTGTTATCCGGTCCACAACGGTTTCGGTATGGGTGTCAATAACTGTAGCGCCCATTTCTGCGTTATCGGCAATGTACGCATCGCCGTTAAAATAAGGGGTAACCGTAATATGTGCGGTAATGGGCATACCTGTGTTGTTAACGGCGGTAAACGCCGGTATGGGGCCGGTGCCCGAAGCGGCCAGGCCAATTGCCGGGTTATCGTTTGTCCATTTAAAAACGTCGGCATTGCCTGTAAAATCTACATCTTTAGTTTGCATGCCCGCAACGACCGTTTGGTCGGAAACGGCGTTAACCACGGGCAGCGCATTGACGCTGGCCGTAACAGATACTTGCTTGTCGGTTGCGCCAGCCGTACTTATGGTACAAATGCCGGGGTTAAGGCCAGCCGGCGCTGTTGCGGCCGACCGTACATAAATAGTAGCAGGACTAACCGATCCGCCGGCAGGCGCCAGCGTAACTGAGTTTTGGTAGCCGCTATTTATGGATAAAGAAACCTCGAAATATTGCGGCGCCTGCACATTAATGTTGCCGGTAAGACTGGTGCCCGAAACCGTAAACTGCGTAACGGCCGGGCTTACCGATGCACTGCCGGCGCAGGCCGAAATAACGCCGCTTACCTGGCCCACCACAACTTGCTGCGCTGTTACACAAGTACAAAAAAATACAAACAGGATTGCTAAAAAAGGGAAACACTTCCTCATAAGCAGGTTTTTATGCAATTACGCAATAAAAATGCAAAAAGATACAGATGTCCTTGTAATTGCCCGGTTATCAGTAGTTTCCTGTTTTCTGCGGGAAGAAATTTTTTCGCGATCGTACAGGGTTTACGGGCGTTTCGACGTATTCAGCAATGATTTTGCAGGCTTATGGAAATGATGTGCCGCTGTTTTGTATATTCTTAGCTGTAAGTGTTCATGAAAAAGTCAAAAAACGTATCAGTTTGGGATGCCATAAAAAATTAAGTAGTTAAAAATGAGTGTTTTCCGATATTATTTAAGGGGTGTATGTGTGCAAAACGTGAACACTTTAATATCTGTTTTAAACGGTATTTAAAGGCCGTTTTTATGCGAGGACGGGACACACGTCAACCTTTCGCCTCAAAAAGACTTTATCCTTTCACCTCAAAATACTATCTTGCAGCCCCAATAAATCCTGCAATGAAAAAATTCCTGTTAGTCCTCACGTTCGCATTCCCGGTACTGGTTTATGCCCAGCATAAAAAAACAGCCCCAACAACGTTCGACCTGCTCATCGGCACCTATACCAAGGGCACAAGCAAGGGTATTTATGTATATCGCTTTTATGCGGAGACGGGTAAACTGGCTTATTTAAATGAAATTGACGACGTAAGCAATCCTTCCTACCTATGCGTTACCAACGACGACAAGTTTGTTTATGCGGTAAACGAAGACGGCAAAAACGGCGGGGTTAGTTCTTTCACCTTCGACCCTAAAGAAGGTAAGCTGGTATTTCTCAACAGGCAATCGTCGTCAGGCGCCGATCCTTGTTATGTATCGGTGGATAAGGACAAAAGAAATATTTTCGTAGCCAATTATAGCAGCGGCAACCTGGCCGTATTGCCGGTAAACAAGGACGGCTCACTTGGGCCAGTTTCGCAATCTATCCAGGACCAGGGAACAGGCGTTAATAAAGAACGGCAGGAAGGCCCGCATGTGCATATCGCCATGCTATCGCCTGATGAAAAATACCTTTTGTACAGCGATTTAGGCACCGATAAATTGAATGTGATGCGCTACAAGCCTTCACAGGCCCAGCCGTTATCCCCGGCAAGCGAACCCTTTGTTAGTGTGACCGCCGGCGAGGGGCCGCGCCATATTGTTTTCTCCAATGATAAAAAACACGTTTACCTGGTCACCGAAATGGGCTCAGCCGTACATGTTTTTGATTACAATAGCGGGAAACTAAAACAAACACAGTCTATCACCTTACTACGCGATGGATTTAAGGGTCAAACCGCCGGTGCTGCCATAAAAATTTCGCCTGACGGAAG
>Ga0302192_10001389_pt1 | contig 15176 bp, 16 predicted proteins | sample II_Bog_E3_2_FD_200230 | JGI IMG/M metagenome (GOLD analysis project Ga0302192, IMG submission 200230) | Peat permafrost microbial communities from Stordalen Mire near Abisko, Sweden - II_Bog_E3_2 | ecosystem: Environmental > Terrestrial > Soil > Wetlands > Peat | place: Sweden: Abisko...
CAACTGGGAAAAGTAGCCAAATGCTACCCGGAAAGTAGCCCATGTATTTATGGATGCAAAACGATCCACCTTCGGCCGGGCAAACATCAAAACCTGGGCGGAGGGAAATGTCGGTATAAATAGAACAGGTTATGATCATTAAAACCAAACAGGTGGCCGTCCTCGAGGAAGGCACCTTCAATGCAACGGTCAGTTCCATCACAGGCAAACCCAATGAAACCAAGCCGACGAAAATCGTCTTCGGTTTCAAGGTTGACGGTTACGACAAGGAGATCTGCAAGGACAATCCGGTGTCCTTCGCAGCCGGTTCACCGCTCCGTTCCGACACTGAAACCATCATGGGTCGCAGCTTCACCACAGACGAAGCGAACGACGGCATCGATTTGACCACTCTGGTCGGCATGAAATGCCAAATCGTGGTTTTTCATAAAGCCGGGTCCGGTGGTCGTCCCAAGCCCGCCGTCAGTATGGTCATGTCTGCAAAATAAGCGTAAGGAAAAACAAGCCGCAGTCATCGAATTGGTGGCTGCGGCTTTTCCATTTAATAAATATCTATGAACAATAAAAATTTACCCAAACCGTTACCCGTTCCCATTCCGTCTACGCCCAAGCCGCACATAGCGGGTGCCGGGTCGCTCTTCATCAAAGCAGATGGCGCTAGGATTCCTGAAACCGAGCTTGCCAGCTCATTGCTGAAAAACCGTTCGAAAAAGCCTGCTGAAATAATCGAAGGTGTTATCCATGCCGGTACCAAGGTTGTCATGGCGAGCGGGAGCAAGGTCGGCAAGACCTGGATATTGATCGCCTGGATAATTGCTGTGGCAACCGGCACGCGGATATGGAAATTCAGGACCAAAATGGGTAAAGCGCTGCTAGTCAACTTGGAGATCCGCCGCGAGTTCATTGCGGATCGAATAGAAGCCATTCAAAAGCAGGGAAATCATGCAGACTTAAGCAACTTGCATGTTTTGAATTTGCAGGGTGTGACAGTTGATTTTGAACTGCTGGCCGAAACCATCATTGAGCGTGCGAGAAATGAAAAATATTCACTGATCATTTTGGATCCGATCTACAAAGCGATGGTGGGCAGGTCGGAAAACTCGGCGAGCACCGTAGGCGTTCTGTGTAATCAGATTGACCGGATTATAGAGGCGACGGGTGCGGCGGTGATATTCGCTCACCACTACACCAAAGGCAACGCGGCCAAGAAAAACCAGATTGACCGCATGAGTGGGAGCGGGGTCTTTGCCCGAGATGCGGATTCGATCATCACACTGACCGAACATCAGCAAAAGAACTGCTATGTGGTCGAGATGACGCTCCGCAATCTCGCTCCGCAACCTCCCTTCGTCATTGAATGGAAATATCCGGTGATGGTGGAACGCCCAGATCTTTCGCCGGTCGATTTCAAAACCGACGAGGCGACCGAGGATGACGAATACGAACCGTTGGTCTGTTTGCTCGACGAATCCCCGCTCACCACTGCGGAATGGTTGGAGGCGGCCGGCGAGATTGGGTATTCCCGCGCGTCTTTCTTTCGCGACAAGAATGTTCTGGTCGAAAAGAACTGTGTGCGACTCAACGAAGACAAATTCTGGATCCGCAATCAGGATGAGACCGGTGAGACTGTGATACCAGAAAAGGTTGGGGTTTAACGGTAAGTCTCAAGTCTCACAATATTAAAGACAACAATAGAAAACTATTAATCGTCAGTGCAGTTACAACATAACCAAACAAACAAAGAAATAAAACATATGAAAACCAAAGCTAAAAAGACCGAGAAGCACAAACTAAATTGGAGCCAGTCAACCATGGCCTGGATCGCGAGCATAACAGAACCTCACGGTGCAAAGCTTGAAAAGCCCGTGCCGCCGGAAGTGGAGAAACTATGCCAAGACCTCCTCAGTATCGGCGGCACGATGGTATGCGTGTTGTTCAGCGAGCCAGCGTCCACTACAACGCCTTTGATTACGGGCGGTGAGGTGATGAAACACGACAAGGCGAGCCTCACTGTCGGTGAGGTCAGCAAAAACCACGATTCCTGGGGCCAGCTTTGGAAAGATGACAGAGCGGCATTCCGTTTCATGACCGGCTATTCGCTGTGGGATGATGGTATGTGGCGGCGGCATAGCTGGCTGGTCACAAAGGACAACGAATTACTCGCAACTGATCCGGATGCGAAGATTTATTTTGGCGTAGAGATTTCTGGCATACGTGCTGAAATCTTTAGCATGGCCTTGCGGTAACCGCCAAGCCGGACAGCAACAACCGTGGCTAACCTAAAACCATTTTGTGGAAACTGGTCGCGTGCGCCGAGAGCCAGTTGTCGTCGGCGCTCACTGGCTGAATCAAGTTGCTACGGCACCAGCCAGTTTACGAAGGCAATCGTGTTTGGTTTGCCGATTAATTCCGCAACCAGTTTCCCCTCCACTTTATGCCAATGCTAGCCGAATACTTCAGCGATGACCAAATCATCAGCCACCTCTGCAAAGAGCGGCTGAAGCTGGCCGAATCCAGGAATGACCGGCAATACATCGCGCGGCTGGTTGGCAATTTACCCGAAACTGATCCTGCGAACCTGCTCTACCAATTGTTGCCTAGTCGGAGGCAATGGGCGCCTTCCCGGCCGCGTAACCGGAGAGCTGGTCTAAATCCGGATCTACTAGCCCTGCAAAATGCTGTTAGGACGTTGCGGCATCAGTCACCGGCTCAGCCCTGGGTCGGTGAACTAGATCGTTTCATAGCCGCTGTCCGCGCGCGGGTGTTGGGCAGTCAACCGTTTGAATTCATCCCGCCGTTGATCAATTGGCAGCTAAAGAAAGGCCACGAATACCGGGCATTATGCCGGTTCACGCTCGCTGACAACCTGATTCTCTGCCTCTTCACCCGCTATCTCCGTGACGCTGTTGATTCGCGGTTTTCCAGCTCCTCGTATGCGTTCAGGGCGCGTAGGGGAGGCAAGGCATCGACCCACCACGCAGCCTTGAACGCTGTATATGATCTTAAGCATAATTCTCCTAACCGCGATCTGTTTGTGGCGGAGTGTGATATCCGTGGCTTCTTTGACACGGTTGATCATGGAGTGGCCTTGGCTGCATTCCGTCAAGCCGCACACGACGCTGGCCTAGATATCCGAGTCGACCAGATCTTCACGGCATATCTGAACTGCTACAGTTTTCCGGTCAATGTATTGGGTCAGGCTGGCCCACGTTTACGCCAGAGGGACAGGCAAGGTCATTTCCCCTGGCCAATGGAAGCTTTGCACAAACATCACACCGACCCTGGGACGGCAAGGATCGGGGTGCCTCAAGGGGGTGCGATCTCCGGTGTCATTGCTAATCTAATTCTGGACGCTGCTGACAAATGCGTGGAGAGGAGGCGGGACAATTTGAAGGCCGAGATCCACTACTACCGCTTCTGTGACGACATGATCCTGCTCTCACCGAATAAAGGGCATTGTGGGGCTGCATTCGAGGCTTATCTAGGTGAACTGGACAACCTCAAGCTCCCCTACCACAAACCTGAACGCACTCTCATTTACGGGAAGAAGCACTGGGATAACAAAAGCAAAGCCCCATATCGCTGGTCAGGGAAGAAGTGGTTCGGTTGTGTTCCGTGGGTGCAGTTCGTGGGCTATCAGATCCGTTATGATGGTTTGATGAGGGCAAAACCTGATTCCGCTAAAAAGGAGGTCAAGAAACTATGCGAAAAGACGGCTCAGCTCAAAAACCGACTAAGGATAGCTGGCCTAGAACATCCAATCCTAGCTACCAAGGTTCAGGCCATGGCGTCGCTCAAACATAAACTAGTTGCGCAAGGTGTGGGCCGAATCAAGGGCGGGGAGAACGGGCCAAGACCGATGTGCTGGGCGTCTGGGTTCAAGGCTCTGCACAATAAGCCGTTCGTTTCTGGGGCATTGCGGTTGTTGGACAGGACTCGGCTCAGGCAAATTGGAAAGTTCGCCCATGCCCAAATTCGGTATGGTCGGGGCAGGAATAGCCGGGGTGGTGGTGCGAGGAATCCTGTCGGCTACGCCTTCAGCTACCACGCCCAGTATATGAATGACGGTGGCCAGGACTTGATCATGAATCCGTGGCGGCCTGGCAATCTTAAGGATATGGCCAGACAATTCGTATTCTTACTTTTGACTGGCCGGATCGTGAAACGCTGGTTCAAATATATTTGGCTGAAGATTGAACAGGCTGAGCGTGTCCGTGTCTGATTTAGTGCAGTTGTTTTCATGAGGTTTGGGTTGAAGAGCCTGGCTATTGGGTTGGCCAGGCTCTTTTTATGCATGAAGCGGATTTACTTCGCTGAATAACGCCAAACCCAGTCACCCTTGTCAAAATCGATCTGGCCGTCCTTTTTTAACACGGTCTGCCCGCCATCATCCGTTTCATTCCAGCCCACGGAATAAAGCAAATACTGGCCGCCAGCGATTCGATGATAATGCAATGGCTTTCCACCAATGAGGTCGTGAGGCAGGCTTCTGATGAATTGCGGGACGAGCATATCAAGCGTGTCGGGATATTCCCCGTTCGCGAGATGAAATCGCTCAAGGGCGCAGGCAATTTGCGCCTCATTGGCTAGGGTTTGATTACGCGCCGAGGTTTGCACCGCCTTGCAATAATTGGGAACCGCAACGGCGGCAAAAAATGTGTAAGGCCTGAAATGGCCGTCAATCACGTCCAGTTCGTGCTCAAACCGTTTCATGCGTTCCGGCACAAACACATCGTGGGCCGGATCGTAGGCATCAATCGCCTTTTGATCCAGTGTGGCAATGCAAACCAGATTTTGATACATCCAGCCGCGAGGAATGGCGAACCGGCTTTCAGATTTTATGATTTGCCACAGGCCGGGCTGTTCGGACAACAGGTTTTCCATGAAAGAACAAACTCCGGCGCGCTCTTCATGGAATGATTCAAGCAGAAATGGAGGCAAATCAATTTCCTTAAGCTGTTCCTGAAGCTGCTCTAGTTGCGGCCCGTTCCAGGCATTCAGGCGCATTCCGTCTGCAATAATGTCTGTGTATAATCCCGTGACGGCCACGTTGATCATTGTCGCCACCAAAGTCATCGGTCTGCCCGTTGGCCTGGCCTCCAACAACCGGCACAGGTCTTTTACCAAAGTTAAATCTTCCAGGGCTTTTTTCGGCTCACCCAAAAGCAAATGACCCTGTGCCCGTTGCGCGAGGGTTTGCGCTACAGCCCGGACCGCAACAAAATTCGGGATCGGCATGGAAAAAGGGTTGGCATAGCTGCCGCCCATTCGCGCGTATGGCCGTTTAAGGGCTTCACGGATCAGGTCGAAATCGGAATCGAACCGGTCGCTCCAAGCCAGGTAGTCGGCGGCATAAACGGCATCCACTGTCACTTGCAAAACATTTGGCCTTGGCGAATGAACCTGAATGCGGGGTGAGCCGAGGTGCGCGGCGGCATTCGGAAACAGTTCCGTGACCAATTCTATCAAATCCTTGTCTGCCGGCATTTCTTCGGCGTAGCAGTCAATTCGCAATGGCTGCACCTGATCCAGCGGTTTGACAAGCAATACCGGAGATTGTGCCCCGATAGCATTCGTCCCTAGTTGACGGGCGAAATGTGCGGCCAGCCTGTTGCGGTCCTCGGGGGAGGCGAACACTGAAGGGCTGGACGCTTCACTCATTACAATCCGGGCAATGTTGTTCGTTCGGCCTTCAATCAGCTGAAGCCCATATTTGTTGATAATGGCAATCAAAGCCTGCCTGGCAGTGATGTGCTTCCAGTGGACAGAGAGCACGGGTTCCGCCTTGATCTGGCCGGCCCGATCCGCCTGGTCGTATCCAATCGCCGGATCGAGCAAATAATTGAGGTTTGCCAACCTTGCCAGGTTTTCGATGGCAACGGTGATGGGAACGTCGATAAAGTGAATGATTGGGATATCGATGTTGTTGGTATCACCCGGCGCGTCTTGAATAAAGAATGCGCCGCCGACCGAACTGTATCGCAGCACAATGTCCGGTTTATTGGTGACAGCAGCGAGGCTCCCCGGTGGCAACACCGTCAATTCCATCATGGTAACGGAATTGGATCCTGGAGATTGGCGCACGAATTCACCGAAGCTTAAACGGGCTGACAAATCATTCGACGTAGGTTGGCCGGAGCGGGACTTGATAAACCAAGCGGACATGTTCGATGCCGCAAAAAAGTTCTGGCTGTCAGGGACTGGCGCCGGGATGTAATCCTTCCAATTGATTGTTTCACCCCTGGCTTCGAGTTCGCGCTTACAATTGTCCCAGTCCCGTTTGCCGCGCCAGTTTTCCTCGGCATAACAAAGGGCGATCAACAGCGCAAAGCCTGCCAAGGAGATGATTGCCCGCCACGATTTCGATTTTGGCATCAAGGCCATTTGACGGGATGTTCCAGAATTGGTTATGGGGTGTCAAACCCAGTTATTGCGGCCAGACCACCGGATGTCCAAAACAATAATTTGATGTGTCTCTGGCATTTTGCTATTCAGACCCAATGGCAATCTCGCTGGCTACCGGAGGCTTCTGCTTCGCCTTTCTGCTGGCGTTGACGTTGAACTGGTTCGCGCTCAGGCCATGGCGAATAAGCGTTGGAAAGCATTGGATGGAACGGGCGAGGCTGCTTCATCCCGCCCGCATATCGGCACGCATCAACTCGTGGCTGATTCCCGCCACCGTTGGAATGTTTTGCTATTCGCTCTGCCCTGACCAAGATTTTCTCCTCGCCGCAATCCCCGGTTTCGTCGGGACTGTTTCAGCCAACTACATCATGGGCCGCGAAGTGGTCCCTGATCTGGGATTCAAGGCTTGGCTGCATCTGTTGGCGGCGAGCCTGTTCCTCTTCTTCCTATGGTGGGCGGTGCTGATCTTTACGATAATCAACATGCCATTGGATTTCGGGTTCCTGACCTGGCTAGTGGCGGGTGGCGTCCTGATTCTGCTGCTGTCATTCAACTTCGGCCTCGGGATCCTGCTGTTGAGGTGGTTTCGCCTAGTTCAGCCCGCCACCGAGCATCTAAAAGACATGGTCAATGAGGTGTCGCAGAAAATGGGGGTGCCGGTTCGCGCTTCATGGATTTTGTCCACCTACATCAGCAATGCCCTTGCCTTTCCGTTGACCCGGCAGCTGATGTTCACCGACAAGCTGCTCACAACGCTCACGGAAGATGAAATCAAGGCGGTTTGCGCGCATGAGCTTGGCCACCTAAACGAGCCCCGCAAAGTCTTGTTTGTGCGTCTTCTGGTTGCGATGGCCTTTTATCCGCTGATATTTGCCAGACCCATGAGTTCACTGGGCAACATGGGCACAAGTGCGTTCTGGCTGCTGTTGATTGGCGTTTTGATTGTCTGGCTAGCGGGAATCCGGGTTTCTCGTCGCATGGAAACTAGGGCGGACAAGATCGCCGTGGAGAACCAAGTCGATGCGGCCGTTTATGCACGGGCCTTGGAACGGATTTACCAGACGAACCAGATGCCGGCCGTGATGCCTAAACGGTCGAGCAAGATTCATCCTGATCTTTACGACCGCATGATTGCCGCTGGCGTAACACCCGATTATCCGAAACCCGCCCCGGCAAAAGGGCAATGCTGGACTAGCCGAGCAATGTTGTTCGCGGTGATGCTTTCACCCGTTGTAGCATTGGTAGTTAAACTGGCCATGGATATTTTGGATGCCGCGATTATCAATATAAAATGACGGCTGGTTTTCGCGACCATTTATCGAGGGTGGCTGATGTCGCGCTTATCTAGTATTTGGAGCTTTTTCTTTTCCACCCAGCCCGCATCTGATAAGTTGGTGATAAGTGAAATACTAGTTAACGAGAGAATGGTTGACAGTTCCGGTTCGTTCCCAGGATTTGCGTCATTGCGATATACCCCGGTGTTATAAATGGCAATGAGACGACAAGAATGTTGTTGACGAGTTCTACTAGTTTGTATAAGATGGTGATGTGAGTCTGATAGCAGGCTCCTTTCCGATAAGACTTCAACGGAAACTGCGCGAGGAGAACCAGAACTCGCAACCCTCAAAATGAAAAGTGTGGATCGGTCATGCCGTATATCGGGCTGACAAATCCACTGTGCGCTGGAAAGAACTTCAAAACCAGCGCGGGCGTAAACTAAAAGCCCGCCCCCAAAATCCAGAACGGGCAGCAAGGCATGGCTGTTAAAGGCCGTGCCTTGCCAGTCAAGCCTCGTGCTTGCGCTTAACGCTAGGATGCGAAAGTTCCAGCAAACAACAACAACATACTATGACCAGTAAACATAACGCCGAGAAATCGGCATCGAAGAAAGCGGACATTCTGGGTTCCGCGACCACCAACCCGATGAATGCGGGTTCGTCGGTCAAAGCCCAGGGCAATCAGACGGCGGATACAGCAGCCAGGACAGGGTTGCTGGATGACAAAGAACAGAAGTTATTGACGGAGTGTGAAGCCGATATTGGGCAAAACTTGCAGGGATGGTGTATCCTCGGGTTCAGGCTCTGGCAAATCCGCGAGCACAAATTGTTTCGCACGCCAGAGAACAGGAGCTTCGAGACGTATTTGGACGAGAAATGGGATTACAGCAAAGCCCACGCTAACCGGCTCATCAAGGCTCACCTCTGCGTAAAGCACCTGGAAAGCATTGATGATGTCGACCTCTACATCCCGACGAAGGAAGCTGAAGTGCGATATATCAGCAACCTTGCGCCCGGTGATCAGGTAGAAGTTGCCTGCGAAGTGTTTGAGGCGGTTGGCGGCAAACGCGCCACCGCTGAGAGCTTCAAGGTTGCCAGGGACAAGATATTCCCGCCTCCTGTACGCGAACCTAAGCCGCCGAAGACGGTCAATGGTGCCGATGGACGCAACGAAGACACTGCACAGCCTAATGTAGCTGGTCTGCTGACGAATGGCTCCAATTTGGTGCCAATCTCTGAAATAAAGGCGAAGGTGCAGTCCCTCTACAACATCTTCACCAACTCGGCGAAGAAGCAGGATGGGTTAAACTTGATTGGGAAGATTCAAAAGGATTTGGAGCAGTGGGCGGCATGGCAGGCGAAGCAGCTTAACCAGAAGGAGGCTGTATGAGTTCCACAGAGTTCTACGTAGCCAAGGACACGACCTACAAGCTCCCGGAAGGTCTTTTCAAAGCCAGAATCACCCATATCGATAAGCGGCCGGTCAAAGGTGCCAGGGATGGTGCGAGAAACGTCATCATCCATTTCGAGGTGTTGGTCAAAGGCATGGAGCGGTTTGAATGCTGTGCCCGAGCTACTTTCCCTGACGATAATAGCCGCAATAGTAGATTGAGGATGTTCTTGGAAGATCTGTTGGGCAAGCAGTTCTTCGCCGACCATGCAGACCAGAACATCGACTTGAACACGGTCTTGCGTAATAAGTGGTGCGAGATTGATCTGATCCATGGCAAGCACGATGAGAAGTTCGACTGGCCGCTGGTCCTGGTCGAGAATATTTACCCAAGCCCCGAACCGAAGGAGGATGAGACCCAGAAATGAACAGGTTTCCGGGTCTGGCTGCACAAGACCCAAGAGCAGCCAGTCCCGGGAATCATAAATCACATAATTATGAATACCAACACAACAACCAATTCCCCGACCCTAGCCAGCACAACAACAGTAACATCCGCCTCACCGCCTTTAACCGGTGCGAGCGCGGCCGCCGCAGCATATTTGGCGACGAAGACCGGCACCAGTTCAACTGACTCTGATTCGAGAGGCAATGAAGACGACGGTGAGCCATTTGCCCGTACGCTGGACGAGTTTGTAAAGCCAGCAGGAAATGACCCGGCTGAACTTCTGAAACACCGTTATCTCTGCCGTGGCGGCGGTCTGCTCCTCGTCGGCCCTACAGGACACGGCAAAAGCAGCCTCGCTATGCAACTGATGATTAAATGGGCTTTAGGCCAGCCAGTGTTCGGCCTTGAACCAGCCCGACCTCTCAAATCGTTGCTGATCCAGGCCGAGAACGACGATGGCGACCTGGCCGAGATGAAGACCGGCGTGTTCAATGGGCTGAACTTGAGCCCGGAAGAACAGGCCGAGGCGTGCAAGAACATCTACGTGACCCAGGAGAGCAGCAAAACTGGCATGGGCTTGTGTCACGCAGTCATTGAACCGTTGCTAGAGAAGATCAAGCCCGACCTATTGTGGATCGATCCTGCGCTGGCCTACATCGGCAGCGACATGAATAGCCAGAAGGATGTTGGCACGTTTCTGCGCAATTATCTGGCTCCACTATTGACTGAGCACAAATGCGGCGTGGTCATCATCCATCACACGAACAAGATCAACAAAGACCCGGACAGGCAGCTGACCGACATGACGTATTTGGGTGCCGGTAGCGCTGAGTGGTCGAACTGGAGCCGCGCCATCATTGCGCTGAACAAGACGGATGTGGACAACCTCTACGAACTGATAGCAGCGAAGCGTGGGGCGAGGCTGAAGTGGAGGGCGGCGGATGGTGAGAGCGTGACCATGAAGCGCTACATCGGCCATAGCAGGCGCCCAGACACGATTTGCTGGGTCGAGATGGCCATAGCTCAAGCCGAGGAGCTGCGGGCCAATAGCGGCAAGTCGGTGGCCGATGTGATGAAGCACGTCCCCCAAGATGCGCTGGTAGCCAAGGAAGCTCTGGTCAAGGTTTGCCGGCAAAACAACATTGGCAAGAACCTGACTCTCGAAATGATAAACGAGCTGATCGAAGATGAGCAGTTGTATGAAGTTCAGGTTCCGCGCCTAGGCAAGCGTCCAAAGCCCCTGCTCTCCCGGAAACCAGTGACCATGAACTCGGCGCTAGTTCTGGATGCAATGGTTCAGAATAGCCAAGGCCACTACATCATCCCAGCCCAAGAACAGGTGAAAAAGGAGCTATGAAAAGCGATCTTCCCATCGATACGCACCCCGATCTTCCTGCCCTCGTTAGCCGGGAAAATGCCGTTGAGTGGGATAATCCCCACCCCCTTAATTCCTTAAGGGGTGGGAATATCATCACTGGTCAAGAAAAGATCAAATTCAGCACTGGGAAGATCGCTCGCAAAAATGAACATAATCGGGGCCGGCACGCTCTGGAACAAGGGCGCGCCGGAACCCAAGGCTCTCCAATTAGTGAGCCTTTGATCCGACTACCTGAACACAATCACAACATTCAACCCATTATGAATTCCAACGACACAACAACGACCAAAGCCATCGATCCAGATTTCCTCCCCATCGACGGCCCTGATACTGGTTTGCCATCATTTATCCTTGCGATGCTCAGGACAGCCCAGATCGAGACGGCCAAGGAATATGAGCGCCGGGAAATTACCTCAGAGACAATTAGTAGGTGGATGAAGAAACACCGCAACCACATCCCCACTACATACAGGCCAAAGGAAATCAGGGAACAATTGTGGCGATATGGTGGTGAGATCAGGGGCGGCGGAGTGAAAATAGAATGGAGTGAGCTGCCTGAAACCCATTACGGATCAGCCAGACACTACCATTTCACATTCACCAAGCTCCTTAAACCAGAACAGATGGTGGGTGAGCTGGCTTAACTATATGAAACCAACATGAAACAAGATCAATCAAATCCCAATCCCCTCCCCCATTCTTCCAAACCAAGCCCCAGGATCGGTTCTGGCGCATCGATTACCCAGACTACACCATTACAGAGCCGGAACAAGAAACTGGCTAAAAAGGCTGCCCAAGCTCCAAAGAAGGGGCTTAACGATAATGGGGTGGGTGAACCGCAAATACTCGATTCCAAACGCTCCAATCTCGACATCACCTACGACATTGAGGAGTTGTTGGATTGGCTAGAGATTCATATGCGAGGCCCCCACATGAATGCCCTTGAAAAGTAATCATATGCGAATTATCCATAGTTTTCGCAATCCCAGTCATAGTAATCCAATCCAAGATAAATCGAAGCAAGCAGAGTTCGAGGCTTTGGAACGTGGCCTAATTCAAAAGTTCCTGGTCTTGTCGAGTGTAGCCAAGGATCTGGTTTACATTCGCGACCATCAGCTTCACCCCACACACATGACATTTGATGAATATGCACAAAGGAGGTGGGGGTTCGATGCTTACAATATAGATGCCATGTCAGAAGCGGTGTGTATTGTCGAGGATCTGCAATCAAGTGGCATTCAAAACCTGCCTTCCCCCACTTCATTGCCTCAGATCTTCGAGTTCTTTGGGTTGACTAGGACTGAGCGGATTGAGTTGGCTAGGAGAATTGCTCAGGAACTAGGACAAAAGGCAATGACGGCCGAATTCATCCACCAAATCAAACGCCAGATGTTCCCTGCTAAGTGCGGGGATGAGGTGAAGAGGCAAAAGTAAGGATAGAGGTGATACAAAATGGTATATAAGATAAACGGAGATTTATGCATAGTATTTCAACATGAACTTTGATCAACCACAATCCAGCCCCACCTCTCGTACTCAAAGCCAGCTCCAATCAGCCCGCATAAAATGGGAGGAAAGCGAGTGGAGATTGAGCTTTCTGCGCCCAATCAGACCAGAGAAAGCCCACAAACCAACCGACGAACAATTATTAGCATGGAACCAGCAACTTTCAACCACCTCGAACTAAACATCAGCAACACAGACCAGTTCGGCCAGCCATTGACCAAGATCAAGACAGCTTCACAATGGTTCTGCAATCTCTTCCCATCTAGTGCAAAGACCCACGGAGCACCATTCCTAGAGAACCGGATCTCAAGTGTCGACGGGTTTAGCAGTTCATCGCCCCTGTCCGTCAACGAATCCTTCATGGCTTCGGCTCTGGGAGGTGATCGGAGACTAGGACATTCAGTGATTTATTGGTTGCCCGAGTCACAGTTCTATTATTTTGACCCAGTTGACCAGCTCTACCACGCCACTACCGAAGCTAAATTAGGAGATTTGTTGAGAGCTTTGTTTGCGAGATGTGCTTTGGAATTGCAGAAGGACATCAACATCTTCCAGCTATTCACTAGTTTCAGAAGCGATCCGGTCATCAAATCCATCGTTGAGCGTGCCAAATCAATATTGAGCGTTTCAGAGGATTTCTTTTCAGCGACCAGCCCACGTTCTAGGGTAAACGGGATCGAACTACATGAGAGGTTGGCCAGGGTTTTTATTGAAAAAGCATTGTCAGCCAAGTCCAACGAAATCTTGCTAGTAGGTCTGGCCTATGAATCGTTCGCCAAAATAGTGAGAGATAAAGACCTGGCACCGATTAAGCGGAGTGTGTTTAAGGAGATGATGAAGCCGTTGGTCAGGGAAAAGTTCAATGTTTGTCTCCGCAATGATCTGGTCGTAGGGGATCGATATAGTCAGGGGTGGAAGGATTTGGCTTTGGATGGCGAAGTTGTCTTGGAATGATGTGTTGGACAGCTTTTGGTTCCGTTGTTGGGGGGGGTTGGATTGTTGAATAGCTACTTTGATTCGGGTTGTGTTTGACTCACCACACCGATTTTTTCCTCATTCAGCGAGCATACCAACCAAGCGGAAGGCATGGACGAGTGAAAATGCCCGCATGGACATATTTGATGCGGTGGGGCTGGTCGTGGCGTTTTGTTCGAAGTAGATTGTGCAAAACAACCCAGTAATTGAAAGTTGACATGCTTTAACGTATTCTTAGGATTTGTCTCCACATTTCGTCTGGCATTCCACGGCGACAAACCATTGTCAGCAAGTGTTTAAACCGAGGACTACGCCTAGCCTCATCAATCACACGGTCTATAAAATCCACACCATGCCAAGCGATCAATGTCTCGAGCGGTCCAGATCCAAGCAAGCCTATTTGTTCATCTGTCAATTCGCGCTGTGATATTTTGATAATGGCTTGCCAAGCAATCTCTGGTTCTTCGGTGCATGCATCAAACATTGTATATTCTCCAGAAAACCATGCCGTGATTAGCGCAGAGACCTCATCAATCTTTTCACTCTCTTTCATAAATAAATAATGGCATGGAATTAGAATCGTGGCAAAAACAAATTGGAGAGTCCGTAATGGCGGTAGATTAGTAAGTCGATCTCTAAATAAGCAGAATAACCCAACGCTATTGCTTTCACCATCCAAGCTGAGCCATCATAATTAGTTCTGCTGCGGTTCATAAAATTGGGATTAGATTTCGTGGTGGGAAGAGAACGCGCGTTCCCTCGCTACAAACCCAGTAGGCTACGGTGCCGACCAATGTGCCGACCAATACCCATGCGTATTTTTGTTGAGTAGGATTTTGCGATGGAATTTGGATTGGCACTGGCACTGGGCAGGTTGGCGGGCTAGGATCTGGATCATTGCATTCAGCCTGATACCTTGCCTTTTGCGCCGCCAAGTTGGCTTTCATTATGTTTAATATTTTCTGGCGCCACTTTCGATCCCAGCTAGGCAACCCCAATGGATCCTTGTAAAGCTCGCGTGTTCGATCCGCGATTTCCTTTTGAAGGTTTGCAATTTTTCTTTGCGATCGCTTGACATTTCGGGTTGCTGGGAGACAAAAGATCGTCGAGATCGTATAAATTGATAGGGGCATTGTTAACTAAACCGTAAAGATTGATTCCTCCAAATTCGCCGATCGGATCCCGATTTATCCACCGCTGCAAATTTGGGTCGTAGAAACGATAAAGATAGTAATACAGTCCTGAATTTACGTTCCATTCCTTGCTAGCAAACCGCATTTCGTTTACTGCCGCCAACACCCCCCATTGTCCGAGAAGTTTTCCAAATGGGTTATAGAGATAACGCGCAACAATATTCTCATAGTTATCTATTAGAGCCGTGATGTTTCCGTTACCGTCGGCATGATAAAATGCCGAACCTTTATCAATTCCTATGTTAGTGGCCTAGTGAGTTAACTCTTGTTGGCCTAATTCCGTTTTTCAAACGGTCACCAAGCTCGTTAGCCAAGAAAAAACCCTTTTCTCCGGCAAAACCAATCCTTTCACGCTTAGCTGTTTTAATATCAACCAAGAACCAAACCGGAAATAAATCAGATTTTGATTCAACAAGCAAAAGATCAGAACTAACTGCCAAGTCAATCACCCCGCCCGCCAAAGAAAGATCAATTTCTTGATTTACAATTGATAAAGGTGTGCCTTTAGAAAGCACAATCCCATATATTGAGCCTCCTTTTTCGCGGTTTTCTTTCCGGCCAAATAAAATAATTTGATTCGTTTGTTCAAAAATTGACTGCGGCA
>Ga0302192_10001390_pt1 | contig 15175 bp, 15 predicted proteins | sample II_Bog_E3_2_FD_200230 | JGI IMG/M metagenome (GOLD analysis project Ga0302192, IMG submission 200230) | Peat permafrost microbial communities from Stordalen Mire near Abisko, Sweden - II_Bog_E3_2 | ecosystem: Environmental > Terrestrial > Soil > Wetlands > Peat | place: Sweden: Abisko...
TCCGAATCAGAAGCTCTCCAGGTTCAAGCTCGGGAAGTTCGATGTCAACCAATTCAATAACGTTTACGCCTGTCGCGGCGATCGCTTTCGCTCTGTGCATATTTGCCGATCCTCGCCCCATTATGTCGTGAATTGGCCCTACTTACCTCGGTTCCGTAATGCTGTTTTGTCCGCAGCGCACGGTGTCTTCCCATGTCTCGGATTCGATGCTAACGCTGGCGGAGTTTCGAAAAATCGGACGCAGTGCGTCTTGCGCAAAGCGTCCGATTTCAACTACTTTAAGCCCCCATGGGAAAACTCTCGGCGAACCAGTTGTTCCACTTGGGCTCGGCTACTGCAATGGTGGCAGCGGCGCTGTCACCAAATAAGTAGAACCGAATCGAGACGTAGATCTGCTCGCCCATCTGCATCGCGGATACGTGGCAGACCCCCGGACCCGGTTCGCTGGTCAAGATCAATATCTCCTTCGATTCCCCATGGACGGCGATTTCGACTTTTCCAGAAAGCTCGGGAACTTCGGTGTTCGAGCGCACCTCCTGGCCAGCCTCCGCGTCCGCCAAGCCAAGTGGGGAAGTGAGTGCCACCCAAGCCTCTGATTCGGACCCGTTGATCATTCCCGTCGTGTCGAACGCCGCGCTGGGCTGGCCCGAGAAGTGGGTGAGAGTCAGCCGAAGAATACTGAAGAAGCTGATCCAGCCCTGCTCCACTGCTTCCCACTGGCCGTCCCACTCATCGGAACTGGCAAACCAACTGTGAACGACCCGAACCACGCACGTGCCACCAGACTTCGCCTCTACGATCCACTCCGTAGCCACCGGTGGGGCGTCAGGGTCCATCCCATCGCCGTCCTTCGTAAAACTCCGGGGCGGATCCCACTGCGTGATCGTCGATTCGGACTCCATGCCTGGACCAAAATTGGCCTTGAACGTGCCTCCTACGCCTTCCTCGACTTCGGTGGGCACGAACCATGACGAGATGCCCGGACCAGTGGCGATGGCTTGCCAAACTTGTTCCGGCGAACCCGGAACCTCGACTTCTACCTGAACGGATCGCCGTCCGTTCTCTCCTACATTGACGCTCATGATTGCTCCTTGACGGTCTTTTCAGATGGGGTGGGGTGGGCGGCGACAATCAACCGGTGCGATCGCCCGCCCGGGGACGATGCATCGTGGTAACGCGCCGCTAATGCGGCGATAGTACGAGTTAAATCTGCGGTAAATGCTGCGCGCTCCGCCGCAGACCGAAACCGTATCTCGGTGTCGATTGACAGAGTTGCCAGATGCTTATCCGCTTCACTCGCTTGTCGCACAATGTCGCTAACCTCTTGCACCATCCTGGCCGCCAACGAGATCAGGTAACTCGCTGATAGACGGTCGGCGGTGCGGGCGGGATCAACTGACGCCATGCCCATTGCTGCTGGCGCGACGACGTAAGAAGCCGCACTCGCGACGAAGAGCTTCTCAGTGAGTCCCCCCCATTTCCGCGTCCCGGCAGCCCGCACCAACTGGTACGCCTCCAATGCGTTAAGGTGGTAAGTTGCCTTCTGTCGAGTCAATCCAACCTCTGCGGCTATCGAAGCGGCAGAGGCTGGATGATTCAGTGCCGCCAATAACCGGCTACGTATCGGCTCCAACGCGACCGTTGCCGCAGCCGGGTCGTTAATGACTTCGAGATCAAGCACGTTAGAATTCTAATCCTTGACAACTTTTTTTGTCAATATCCCTCAAACTACTTGCAGTGGTCTGTCTTGTCGCCTTATAATGCGCTGCTGTGAACAAATACTTCCTCGTGCTTTCGCTCATCGCTGGTGCTGCCCTAACCTATGCTGACGCGAGGTCCGAAATTAAGGCCTCCTTTCAAAAAGTGGAGAAGGCTGCTATGGCGAAGGACATAAAGGGGGCAGAAGCTGCCTATAAGGAGTCCGTAACCTCCGACTTCAAGTACGTGCAGGACGGCAAAACCCAAGACTTCAAGACCTTCCTCGCAAACTTTACGGCAAGCATCGCCATGACCGACAAAGTCATCTCCCACTCCACGCGGATTATCAGCCTTAAGGAAAGCGGGAATAAGGCCTTCGGCGAGATCGAGCGCAAAATGACGGGCACTATGAAGGCCGATGGCAAGAAAACCCAAACCTTCGACTGGATCGGAGTTTTCACCGAGGAGTACCGAAAAGTACGTGGCAAGTGGAAAACCGCAACGATGACGGCGGGAAAGCAGAAGTTCTTGGTGGACGGCAAGCCGTTTAAGATGTAACCGGCCATTCACCGAGGCTCAGATTAGCTGGGATTCGTCAATACCGTGCCAGGCCGCAAATCTAATTGACGCCCACGCCGCCCCCACATAAGTCTTAATAGAGGGTTGCCATCGATGACGGGTCGAAGTCCTGTAGATCTGTTCGATCACCGGTTCTCACCTTTTGGACCCATTTTGGATCAGCCAGTATTGCCCGCCCGACCGCAATAATATCGAATTCTTCCTTCTCCATCCGCCGGACAAGCTCCTCCAGACCAGCCACGTAGGAACCTTGTCCTCCAAACGACTCAATAAAGTCGCCAGCAAGCCCTACGGAGCCAACCGAGATCGTCTTGGCGCCCGTAAGTTTCTTGGCCCAGCCCGCGAAGTTTAGGTCGGAACCTTCAAACTCAGGTTCCCAAAACGTCTTTGCGAACAGTGGAATACATCGACGCCCGCCTCTTGAAGTGGCACTAACCAAGCTGCCATCTCGTCCGGGGTCTTGGCGAGTTTTACCGAGAAATCTAGCTGTTTCCATTGGCTCAAACGGAGCAGAATCGGGAAGTCCGGGCCGACTGCGGCACGGACCGCCCGAACTACTTCAACTGCGAATCGGCTTCGTTCCTTCAGGGTCGCGCCGCCATACCGATCACTCCGATGGTTTGAGCCGGCCCAGAAGAACTCATCGATCAAGTAGCCGTGTGCTCCATGAATCTCCAGGGTGTCGAATCCAAGGCGTTTGGCATCGGCCGCTGCGCGCCCAAAGGCGGCTATGGTATCCGCAATGTCCTGCTCCGTCATGGCATGCCCACGCTCATGTCCAGGACCAATCAACCCGGACGGACTCTCTACCGAGACGGGCGGCGCCCAGTCTGGACGCGGGCCAATCACGGAGCCTACATGCCAAAGTTGTGGACCCATTCGGCCGCCTTTCTCATGGACGCCATCAATGACTTGCTTCCAACCATTCAATGCCTGATCGCCGTAAAAGAAGGGAATTCCAGGGTCATTTCGCGATGCGGGCCTCTCGACGACGGTTCCTTCGGAGAGAATTAGTCCAACCTCCCCTTCCGCTCTTCTACGATAGTAGGCTGCGACATCGGCGCCTGGAATTCCGTCAGGAGAGAAGGTCCGCGTCATCGGTGCCATTGCAATGCGATTCTTGATCGTCAGCGATTTAATGGAAAGCGGTCGAAACAGTGCGTCGACGTCAGTTATGTGCATATCTTAGAGTCCTTGAGGCGGCTATCGAATAATAGTATCCTATGTATACCTGATATCGACAGGCTACCTAAAATCGAATAGGTATAAACGAGGAACCTTCATGAAAAAAACCGCAGCCGAGATATTCAGGGCCGATTGTCCAAGCCGCACGATCCTTGACCAGATAGCCGACAAATGGTCGATGCTTATATTGGCAGCCATCTGTGACGAGCCCCGACGTTTTAACGAGATTAAGCGGACCCTTGAAGGGGTAACCCAGAAGGCACTGACCCAAGCGCTTCGCCGTCTAGAAAGAAATGGGCTAGTCGAACGGCGAGTCATCCCCCAGTCACCCGTGGCTGTCGAATACTCCGTCACACCCCTCGGCCGCACTCTCCGAGAGCCGTTCGCTGCGCTTTACCGCTGGACGCTGGACCATCGGCAGGAAATCGAGGATGCCTGTCGAGCATTTGACGTTAAAGAGCAATCCCACCCTGAATGAGGGCCCGAAGCATCCTCGCTTCTACGATTCCGCGCGATTCGCGGTCGATAATCTACTTCAAGTAGTCTAAGATCTGAACTTTATTCATCAAGGTGGACTTGCCGTTCTCGATGACGATGAAACTCGGAACATACGCGAGGTGTACAAGTTTTTCCAGGCTGCGGTCAGACTCGATCCGCTCCGTAGCGCGGGCTGTCTCGTTCGTCGATACTCCCGCCACATGGGCAGCGTCTTTGATTGCGCCTTCGGTGACGGTTTGCCCTTCCATCAGCCGCTTGTGGGCCAGATCAAACGTGCCGCGATCCCTGGCATTCTCGGCGACAATTGCAGCCGGTTTTGCAAGGGGATGGTTCGCCAGCGGAAACTCACGATAGATGAGAGCCACATCCGAGCGCTTAGAGACTGCCTGGCGAATGAGCGGGTCGGCAGTTCGGCAACTTGGACACTGGTAATCGATAAAGAACACAACCGTGATGGCCGCCGAGTGCGAGCCTAGCGCAGGACGCAGGTTACCCGTCCATTCCGCCGGTTTGACCGAGCCGACTTGGACCTGGGACTTATTAGATTCCGTTTGGGCAACGGATGCTCCCATCATGACGACGGCCGCAGCTACAAAAAAGGATCGAGTGGGCTTGCAGATGAATTGAGACAGCATAGATACCTCCATGCCAAGAAACGCGATCGGTTTGGATAATGTTCCCGGGGTGCGGAACCCCTCGCCTCATGCTGTTAAGAACCGTCCTTCGATTGAGGAAAGTGGATGGCATGAGGCATATACGTCCTTCTTGGCTGTCGATTCATAGAGGCGATCTGGCGAACCTCAGTGGAAAAACCATGGGGTCAGAAATTGTCGTATTGGGCGAGTCAATTCATTAACCGACTTAGCAAGAAGCTCTAAAAGGCGATTTCCGTTAGGTAATTGGCGCCCTTGCAGACCCTACTCGCCGGCAAACGCTGGGCTTCGCTTGGGCCTTGTCTCAGTGGAAACCTAACTCGTAACTCGAACCTGGCTTCGTCTCGAATTCAATGAAATTCGACTCGCTGAGGCGAGTCGAGGCCCCGTCCAGCGAAACTGATGCACCAGCCCTGACCCGAACACGGCACAGACCGCCTAGCCCAGAAGTGACCCTCGCCATGGCAAGCCGACCATCCCTCCAGTTAATATCGACGATGAATCCTCCGCGTGCCTTGATTCCGTGAACCGAGCCGGTTGCCCACTCCTTGGGCAGCGCAGGCAGGAACTCCAGGGCGTCTTCCTGGCTCTGCAGCAACATTTCCACGATGCCTGCCGTCGCTCCAAAATTCCCATCTATCTGAAACGGTGGATGGCAGCAGAATAGGTTTGGGTAGATACCCCCTGCGGTTCTGGTCGAAACGTTGAAGTTGTCGTTAAGAGTGAGGAACTCCCGAATGAGCCGATAGGAGCGCTCCCCCTCGTGAAGACGCGCCCACAGGCATAGCTTCCATGCCATGGACCAACCGCTGGCGACGTCGCCTCGGTGGTCAAGCGCGACTTTGGTCGCCTGCGCCTCCAAGGGTGTTCGATCCACGCTGATCGTCGAGCCCGGGAATGCACCCCACAACATCGAGACATGACGGTGGTGATCGTCGGGTCCATCTAGGTCTTCCAGCCATTCCTGAACCTGTCCATAACCGCCGATGCGGACGGGCGGCAGCTTGGGAATCACCGTTTCTAGCCATTCTCTTAGCACTGAATCAGCGTGCAATTGTCGCGAGGCTGCGATCACATCCGCAAAGAACTCGCGTAGCATCTCGTTGTCGATTGTTGGTCCCGCGCAGATGCCGATCGGCTTATCGTATGTACCGTCGGGATGGTGTTTCCAAGCTCGGTCGCCACCGGGCCCATTCTCTGGAGAACTCGACGGGTTGGTCACAAGCCATCCATACTTGGGGTGGGTGACCATCGTGTCCTTGAAAAACTCGGCCGCGCCCGTCATCACCGGGTAGGCGTGTTTTAGCCAAGCTGTATCTCCGGTGAACCGGTAATGGTCCCACAACATGGTGCCCAGCCAGGCTGCTCCGCCGTGCCAGGCCGCCCAATAAGCGCCATGGATGGGATCGGTCGCCCGCCACAGGTCGGTGTTGTGACCAAGCACCCATCCACGCGCGTTCCAGTTCCTTTTCGCTGTTCGCGCGCCGGATTCAGAAAGTTCTGACGCGAAACCAAGTAGGGGCTCGCGAGTTCCGAGAGGTTGGCCGAGTCGACAGGCCAGTAGTTCATCTCCTGGTTGATGTTCGTTGTGAGCTTACCGCCCCACGCCGGCTCCATATCTGCATTCCACAACCCCTGCAGATTCGGTGGTTGGCTACCTTCGCGGGAAGAGGAAATGAGCAGGTAACGGCCAAAGTGGAAAAGCAAGGCAGGTAGGGCGGGGTCGTGGCCAGCCTGAAATGCGGCGAACCTCTCGTCCGTTGGGCGTAAGCTCTCAGGCGTATGGCCGAGATCGAGGTGCGTCCTTTCATAAAACGTTCTGTAGTCGGCGATGTGGTCGGCGAGAATGCCGGAGTAACCCTTTGCGATGACGTGTTCCAGCCTCTTCTTGTTCGCCTCGGTTGGGTCGGCTCCCAGTTCCTTCCAACTCTTGAAGTTCGTCCCGGCAACCACGTAAAGAGTCGCCGAGTTAGCGCCCTGAATCACCAGACAATCGTGCTCCCGGTCGAAATCGATCCGTGCCGAGCCACCTTCGGTGACCACCCGTAGCCTCGCCTCGTAAACCAAGCCGTGACCGCCGCCGTAACTGGCAGTGTTGCCGCGCAGGATGATCGTGCCCGGTGCTTGGCTTGAAATCCTATAGGTGGCGTCGTTGGGCTCCTTCACGTTTGTGCGCCCATCCAATGTTGCGGAGAAGTTGAGCGCGCCAGGCTTGTCCGCCGTCAAATGTAAGGCGATGACTTGATCTGGATAGCTGCAGATCACCTCGCGGCGGTAATGGACGCCCTTGCTCTCGTAGCTAACCCGGGAAATTGCGGTTGTAAGGTCGAGGTTCCGCCGGTAGTGGGTGGCGAAAGCGTGGTCTGGAAACGTAAGCAAGAGATCGCCGAGCGGTTGATACGCCGCCATCTCGCCCGTCTTAGACATCATCTCCTTCTCAAAGAGCGCCTCCGCTTCCGGTCCTTTTCCTGCGAAAACAAGCCTCTGAATTTCCGGCAGCGCATTGGCCCCCACGCCGTCTCCTTTCGGATCGTATGGTCCTCCCGTCCAAACCGTGCTTTCGTTGAGGGCAATTCGGTCCGACTGGAGCCCTCCAAACACCATTGCACCGAGGCGACCGTTGCCGAGAGCGAGCGCCTCAGTCCAAGTGGCCGCCGGGCGGTTGTACCAGAGGAGATCCGTCGAGGGATCGAGGGTGGGAGTGCTTGTTATGAGAGTCATGAGTGCCGCTGTTATCAGCATTGTGGTGTCTTCCAAGTCTAACACGGTGACGACGCCGGGCGAGTCGGTGACGTCCGGCACGATCATCTCCGGAGCTCCTTTCCGCCCGGCAGAACTTTAGACGCGCGAGTGCAAGTACTTTCGCGCCAAGCGTCTCTCGGCAAATCCTAGACCGTTGGAGATTGAAGCAAACTCCCCCTAGAGTCTCGATGTAAACTGAAATTGGTGTTCAGCCTCTTGCTTGGTTTCGCATTTCACGTTCAGCAACCACATTTGGAATCTGATGGTCTGTGGGGTTACATCAGCATGAGCGTGCCCGCACCGCCTCCCGGGTTCGGCTATGGTGTGAGCCTTTACTCAGCGGCGTGGCCGCTTCTAGATCGTCCCGTTGCGAACTTCCAGATCGGGCTGTGCTCCACCTGGATATTGCCAGACAACCACTCAATAACTTATCCCCTCGTGCCTCGCGGGACTGTCGCCAGGGACTCAATGCCGGAACGGGGACCGAGTTACTGGACCGTCTTCCAGACCATTGAGGGAGGCCTTGGGTTCTGGGAGAGCAACCGGTACTTCGCCCCAACCGCAAAGTTCCGCATGAACGGGTCCGTCGACGGATACAACCATGAAGTTTCAACTCCAGGCTGGGAGTTCGGCGGAAAGCCGCTTCCTGGTGACCAGATGGGTATCGCCCAGTTGAGTTCTCATTTGCTCATCCCGCCCGACGGGGTGACGCTGGCTAAGGATACGCTGGGGCAGCTCTTCGGTTATGCGTGGATGGCTCTTCCCCTGATACCGCCCACCCAGAAGCCCGTCGCGACCGGGAACCAGTGCTGGACTTCCTTCTTCAATACTAAGAACTTCCGTGGTCCGGTCGCATTCTACTTACCGAGCGCCTGGTCTCGGATGTCGCGCAATTACCCGCCTGCCGTCGGACGTGGATTGGACGCCCTACCCGGGATTGCCGATAGCGGAGCGATTGAGATCGGCGCTGTTCCGCAGTTTGTCGCCGGCGAGGGCCAGGACACCACCTACGCGCGGATCCCGCAACTCCATTTTCCGTCTGACCGTACCGGACAAACCGTGCTGATGCACAAGCTGACCGTCTACTCGAAGGAAGCCCTATGGAATCAGGTAGCTGCATGGTCGGAAGGCGGAGCCGCGCCGAGTGGCGTATTCGACGCGAAGGGCGCCTCCGTTCCCGAAGTCAAAGCTAACCCGCTGTCTTTCACTCAAGGGGGCAAAGGCAAAGTGCTTAAAGGCGTCGAACGGTGGCTGTCTACAAGCAACCCGGACCCTCACACATTTGGGCTGCAATGGACGCAAGCCGCGCTTTCGTCCTGGAAAGACAATTACTTGAAAGGGAGTTTCCCCGACTACTTCAAGCATCAAGGGCAGAGTGTCGAGGCAGTCGACATCGATTCGGTGCCAGATGCGGCGGGCCTAAAGACCGCCGCATTCCCATCGCCGGACCAGACCCAGTCGTATCTCCCCTCGGAAAACGGCGAAGGCGTTTGGAAGCATCCGGGCCCCAAGGCCGGCCCGTTCAAGGCGAAGCTTGTCGACGGCAGCGTGGTTACTTACTTTTGGTACCGGTTCATCGACCAGCCGGCCCTACAGAATGCTGGGTTGGACGATGCCGAAAGAGCAAAGCTCCAGGCGTTGGTCGAGAAAATCCACCGTAATTGGACGCCTGCCAAGCAGTACATGGCGAAGCCAGATCGAGGCGAACTGGCGTCGATCGATCCAGGTCTGATCGTTAATCCGCCAAAGGGGTTTGAGGTTGGCTATGTGCCTGTGGCAGTGCGACAGGACCCCCGCGGGTAAGCCCTGCGTCCAGTACATGGCGGCCCGACCTCGCTCGACACGGGAACTGCATGTTGAATCTCGCTAACCTGTGAACAACTCAATTGGAATGTTCGCGACTTGCTCCTTACTCCAGGTTTTGCTGCAAAACTACCAGGAGGCATTGTTAAGTGCTTTCGTCAATGCGATCAGGGCTGTTGAATGTTCGGATCAAATGACGACGAGGACGTCCAATGCTTCGACTTGAAAGCTGATTGGTCGGTTTTTAGCTTTGCGATGGCCACAGGGAATTCTGGATCAACAGGCAGGACGTATGAACTGGACCGGGTTTCCGTTCAATTTACTCCACAAATACCAGGAAATCGGTGTATTATACAGATCGGTTAATTAACCAACTCGTTAAAAAGCTCCAATGGATGATCTCAGTTTGGTATTCAGCGCTCTTGCAGACCCTACTCGTAGGGCGATCCTGGCACGCCTCATTCAAGGCGAGGCCACGGTTGCTGAGTTGGCGAAGCCCTTCTCGATAAGCCTTCCGGCTGTCTCTCGGCACCTGAAGCTGCTGGAGGAGGCCGGGCTCCTCAAGCAACGTATAGTTGCGCAAACTCGCCCATGCCGTGTAGAGGGAGAGCCGCTCAAGCGGGTCGCCGCGTACGTCGAGATGTTTCGGCCCTTCTGGGAAGACCGCTTTGATAATCTTTCTGGTTACTTGGAGCAGCTTAAAGCTCTGGACCAAGAACATGAATAACTTCACGATCTCAAGAACATTCGACGCCCCCCGACGCCTGGTCTTCGACTGCTGGGTAGACCCGCGACACTTCGAGAAATGGGGTTTGGCCCCCGCGGGCTGCACCTGTCGCCTCCTTCATGCGGACGTCAGACCAGGCGGTTACTACCACCTACAGCAAGAACTGCCAGATGGCACGCAGCTCTACTGCAAATTCGAATTCCACCAAATCAATCCCATCGACCAACTCATATTCGTCACGGCGATTTGCGATGAAAAGGGCGAGGTCGTTAAGAACCCGTTCTTTCCAGATTGGCCCCAAAAGCTGCTCACCACCGTAAGATTCGACGATGAAGGCTCTGGAACAAAAGTGACCGTCCTCTGGGAAACCCTCGAAGCCTCCGATGCCGAAGTTGCTTTCTTTACCAAGAACTTCGAAATCGGCCACCAAGGCTGGAGTGAGACTTTCGACCGCCTGCGAAAGGCAATTGAGGATACGTATCAATCTCCGGTGTGAGGCGCACATTACCCCCCTGGACGGACTCTAGGGGGAGGGTTATTGCTTGCCAATGCCACTAAGGACCCCATGGCCAAAATCGACACAGAGAAAAAGTCAGGCTCAGAGCCAAGAGATTTCAACATACGCGAGTCCCAATACGGGCGTTGCCCCGAGCCAATGCCCTTCCATAAAGTCACTCAGGTTCAAGCAAAATTGGCGCAGTCATGCTCATTCTCGAAGAGAGGTCGATGCCAGGAGCTGGGAACGCAGTTGGAACTCAGTGCTACTTCTTAACCTTGGGATGTCGAGTGCGAACTCGCTTGCGGTCTTGAAACTCGATCGGAACATGCCCCCGGCGGTTAGCAGAAATGGCCCAAAGAACTGGAGGATAATCGGAAGGTCCGACCGGGTTTGCTGGCTCGACGGTCGCCTCCTCGTCGGCACTGAAGCCAACGCTCTCTCCCTCCGAAAGAAGTACTTCCTGATCCCCCATACGAAAGATCACTTGTCCCTTCATACATGCGATCACGAAACTGTCATAGGTTGGATTGAGGCCGACCGGGACCCGTCCGTAGACTTCAACCTGAGACATGCCTGGACTGCGTGGCATAACGACCATATAGGCCTGAAACGAAAGAACAAGGCCCAACCTACCAAGCCGGAGACGCTCTTCCTCTCGTTGGATTCGTTCCTGGTGATCGGCCGGAACGTGCTTTCGACGATCCATGGAGGCAAACCAATTGACGTCCTCACGGCGATGGATGAAGAGTTCACGCTTCGAACTGGGCAAACCATAGGGCAATACGGAGTTCAGGAACGACACGGATTCACCCAAAGCATCGGCAATCTTTTTGATGCTGTTCCGATGGACTTTACGCTGGTTTTCGAGCAAGTGAAGCGTCGAAACGTCAATCTTAGCGTCCGCTGCCAACTCAGCTTGCGTCTTGTTCCTCGCCATCCTCAGACACCGAACGTTGAAGCCGATGAGGTGCAAGTCGAGCGGTACGCTGGTGGAGTTGAGTTCCATTTTCCATAATTATCGGACAATAACTAGGTAAAACGCCAACCCTTTGTCATATCGAAGTCAAAAGAGCGACACACACTAATAGCCATGATCGCAAGTCTCCAACGCCGGGTCTCGTTCCTGTTGACCTCGCTTTCGCCGTTCCTGGCAGCCTCCGGCATCGCTCAAACCGAAGCCTTCCTCACTCATCCCGACATTCACGGGAACCGAGTCGTGTACACCGCGGAAGGCGACCTCTGGCTCGCCGACGCAACAACCGGCGACTCTTGGCGACTCACCAGCGACCCTGGGGTTGAGACTTCAGCCCACTTCTCGCCCGATGGAACCCAGATCGCATTCACTGCGAATTACGATGGCGGGAATGACGTGTATGTCATGCCGACACTGGGGGGCAAGCCAAAGCGGCTGACATATGATCCCAGCGACTCGTTTTTGCCGGGTGCGACGGTGCTTGGTTGGACGCCAGAGGGAAGGAGCATTCTGTTCACCTCAAGTGGAAAGCTGATCGCTCCGAAATTTGAGCAGCAGATGACACAACTGCTCTACACGGTTCCCGCATCCGGCGGAGTTCCGAGCCAGGTGCCCGTTCCCCGTGCGGCATTCGCATCGTTCAACGCCGATGGTCACACCCTTGCCTTTGTCCCCGCGACCAGCCTTTGGATGAACTGGTTCCGGTATCACGGCGGCGAAGCGGACCGGATCTGGCTAACCGACACGAGAACCGGAAAATTCACGCGATTGACAAATACAAAAGAGATCGATACCGAGCCGGTCTGGGTGGGATCATCGATCTACTTCGTATCGGAGCGCAGCGGAACGGCGAATCTTTGGAAGCTAGATCCAGTCACGCAAAAGGCCGCCCAAGTGACCTTCTCGGCCGATGTTCCCGTTCGCTTTCCCTCGACGGATGGCTCGAGAATTGTCTTTCAACTGGGCCCAAGAATCGCTGTTTTCGATCCGGTGACGGGAAAATCTCGCCTATTGTCCATCCGATTGCACTCAGACAGGATCCATGCCCGGCCGTTCGAACAACCAATTTGGACGACCGACCATTCTCGATTCCCCTCGCCGGCTAGTTCGGTCAGCCCAGATGGAAAACGCGTTGCACTTTCCTCGAGGGGCCAACTCGTTACCGTTGCGGTGGGAAGCGGTGCAATGCATGTGCTCGTCGACGATTCCTCTCAACGGGTTCAAAACCCAGTTTGGAGTCCAGACGGCAAGCTCATTGCATATACGAGCGACGGTTCTGGCGAAGAGCAACTTTACGTGGTTCGCGACGAGGACCACTCCGCGCCCAGGAAGGTAACCACTGATTTGGCCGGCGAACATGGACGTCCCGTGTGGTCGCCAGATAATCGACGGATTTTAATTGGAGACAGGACTGGGGAAATCCAATTGGTCGATTCGGAGTCTGGCCACATCCAAACAATCGCTCACGATAGGGGGCCCGTGTCTGGCTATCAAATCGAAGGAGATTTCTCGTTCAGTCCGGACGGCAAATGGATAGCGTATTCGACCTCCCTGGGATGGCGTCTGACCAGCGTCTTTCTCTATGAAATCGCAGCAGGGAAGTCAATCCTCGCGTCAGATCGAAACGTCGACTCGTCGACTCCGGTGTTTTCCTTAAATGGCAAATATCTGTTCATGCTGCAGCAGCGGGCGATTACTCAAGATTGGACGCTTATATCGGGGCGCATGAGCCAGAAGTACGAATCGAAAATGACGGGGGTGTGCTTGTCAAACCGAACGCACTTGCCCAATTCGGTGTCGGCGAGCGGTCAAGGGAATGGTAACGAAACCGTCGTCGATATTGACGGCCTCGTAAGTCGCTCTTTTGATTTAGGATCCCCAGCCGGCAACTATCTCGGAATTTCTCCCGGGCAAGACAAACTGATTGTTCAGGGCACGTCAGATGTTCTTTCATGCGAGATCAAGTCAGGCAAAGTAACGACTCTGCTGGCAGGCGGTCACATGGTCGAACTCTCGCCGAACGGCAAGAACCTGCTCGCTGAGGACTCCCACGGTTTGCGAGTTGTGGATGTGGACGGAGGCTCCGTCGCGCCAGACGCCGGTCTCATCCATCTGGAGGGTCTTACGGTTGCCATCGACCCCGAGCGAGAGTGGCGGCAGATTTTCCTCGAGACGTGGCGCGTCTGGCGAGACCTGTTTTACGACCCAAACATGCACGGAATCGATTGGAACCAAATCCGATCGAGGTACGAAAAGCAGATGCCACTCGTCGGTAGCAGGTACGACCTCATGCTCCTACTGCGCGACATGATCTCCGAACTGCACACCGGCCACTCGTTCACTGGCGCTTGGCCGGAATTCGTCGGCAAGCCAGCGCGGCCGGGGGTATTGGGCGCCGACCTTGAGTGGGACCCCTTAGCTCACGCCTATAAGATTGCCCGAATCTTTCGTGGTGATGCATGGGACCCGGCCAAGCGGTCGCCTCTTGCCGAACCAGGAGTCGATGTCCGCGAGGGAGATTACTTGCTGCGAATTGCCGGAGCACCGCTTCGACCGGATGAGGACCCTGCTGCATTGCTTTTGGGAACGTCCGGTAGAGAAATTGAGATTGTGGTGAACCATCGTCCGACCTTGGAAGGAGCCCAAACATTGACGATCAAGCCACTTTCGAGCGACAGCGATCTTCGGCTCAAAGATTGGATCGCCGGGCGGCGGGCTTACGTGGAGAAGGCGTCTGGCGGCCAGATCGCTTACGTCTACCTGAGCGACATGGGAAGTAGTGGCGCAACCGGATTTGCCCAGCAATATTATCCAAACGTCGACAGTCCGGCCATGATCATCGATGTCCGTGGCAATGATGGCGGGAATATCTCTGGCAACGTTTTGAGCGACATCGGGACTCATCCCATGGCCTTTTTCGCCTACCGAAACGGGACGAATTATCGGCGGGAAAGCTGGGCGCCCCTCGGTCGCCTTGCTGTCGTAACCAACGAGTGGGCGTTCTCAGATGCCGACTACTTCAGCGAGTGCTTCAAGCGGCTCAAGATCGGCCCGCTCGTTGGGCATCGCACTATTGGCGGGGTTGTCGGTCCTGTTATTTACCCACTGGTGGATGGTAGCGGCATCGGCGTGCCGAACTATGGAGCCTGGATTGATGGTGAATGGATCGTTGAAGGCCGGGGCGCAGTGCCCGATTTCGAAGTAGATCAAGACCCCGCCGCCATCATGTCCGGCAAAGATCCTCAACTCGATAAGGCGATCTCGCTGCTCTTAGAGGAGCTAAAAACCCATCCGTTCCACGCGCCCCAGCATCCGCCGTACCCAATCAAACGGAATGGATGAGTCCTTATTGGGTATCGACTAGACTCTCTAAGCCGTAAGATCATGAACCTCGACAAGTTTCCGCCTGACTACCGAATACGCGACTATCTTGAGACTGACCGTGCGGCTGTAATTGCCTTTGGGAGTCGCGTCATTGATTGGACGACCATGAATGGCGTGCTCGGTTTTCATCAGGTCCAGCCGTCTTGCCGACGCTTGCTGACGAGGCTCGTGGCAATCATCCAGCAGCTAGAAGTTGCGCGATTGAAGATCTCCGAATGTAATGTCGGTTACGGGACCTAGATGCTGCATTTGGCTGCCAAGTCCGCAACCCAAGTAGCCGTTCCAAGGAGGCGGACTGTTTGATTGGATTGATGACTTCCATCCGATGGGGCGTCCGGCAGAGAAGTTCTTGAAAAACGTGCCAATGCTAAGGAGATCGAGTCGACGCATACCCGGTCGATAGGATTTCTGTATTGAGATGAACAATTACGTGC